>Ga0255428_1034_pt1:22500-35505 | contig 35505 bp, 27 predicted proteins | sample ANMaggSSYBR02J13_FD_182654 | JGI IMG/M metagenome (GOLD analysis project Ga0255428, IMG submission 182654) | Sediment cell enrichment communities from methane seep in Santa Monica Basin, California, United Staets - ANME aggregate JGI... | ecosystem: Environmental > Aquatic > Marine >... | reverse complement strand
TACAAAACAAATGATATTGCCATTTCTTATGTATGGTTAAATCATGGTTCGATACTCCTGAAATTAATGAACTTGTGGATGAGTTATGGAAGAAATATCCAAAAGGTTTAGTTGCTAATGTGAGTAAAGGCAATGTTCCTGAGGGTGGTTATGGTTTGGCTCGCTATTTGGCCAAATATGTTGCCTCTCCTCCAATAGCTGTGAGGCGAATAATTGATTATGATGGCCAGAAAGTTACTTACTGGTACAACGATCATAAGACAAAAGCTAAAAAGGTTGAAACTGTCACTGTGGATGTTTTTATTGGTCGGATGGTTCAGCATATAATGCCCAAAGGGTTTCAGCGAGTTCGCTATTACGGATTGCAAGCTACAAAAACATTTAAAAAGTGGGCAGATGTTATATCTAAGGGTATACAGGCGATTGGACGTGTTATTAAAGGAACTTATAAAATAATAAGAGTTAAAAAATATAGAGAGCGCTATATTGAGCTAAGCTCCAGAGACCCTTTATTGTGTAGTTATTGTGGTAATGAAATGATTCTGTGGGCAATATGGCATCCAAAATATGGAATGTTATATGATGAATATGAAAATATCAAAGCCGGAAAATACACCACTCCAGTCATCAACGGAGTGGAAGCAAGAGATAGAGGGAGTGAATGTTCCGTTTGGCCCTCCCCCGGAGGAATACAGTTATCGTTGTTCACATTGTAATTGTGAAATGGCTGTCAATGAAGCAATTATTGATGTTGAGATTGCAATGGCTGAATTTGAAGGTAGATGGTATGAAGGTTTTATGCCTGTTTTAGGTTGCCCAGGTTGTAATCAAGAAACAATGGAATATGTAGAAGACTAAAAAAGTCCGCCCGAAGGGCGCTAATTCAACCAATTTCAATTTTTGATTTTTTTTGTATTGGACATCCTTTCTGTTATCAGGCTTAATCCTGGATTTCGAAGCAGGATGTCTCCTTGCTTGGCAGCGATTCAGAGCCAATAATTATTTTGAGATCAGGCCGTTGGCTAAAGAAAAAAATGGGAGGATGCAATAATAAAGCTTTCCGTTGCTTCCGAGATGAAAAAGGGTTATGCAGAACCTCTGTTGGTAATAGGGAAGGTATATGCCCAAAAGGAAATGTATAATAAAGCAATTGGATGCTGGCAGAGGATTCTGGAGTTTGAGCCTGATAATGCCATTGAATACGTTCATCAACAGTACAAAAGCATGAAGGCCAAATTTCCAATTTCTAATTTCAACGTTCCGTGAACGCTTACCTAAAATGTTACAAAACAAGTAATTTGCGAAATTAATATGTTTGACCGCCGTCTTGTACAAAACTTCGACTGGACCTTATTGAGCTTAGCTCTTATACTGGGCTTTTTTGGGCTTGTTACTTTATATAGTTCAGTAACGGCTGCAACACAGGTGCCTCAGATGGAATATTATAAGCAGCTTGTATGGTATTTTGTTGGATTAATTTTTTTAGTTATTTCTTTTTTGTTTAATTACAAAATTTTTGATCGATGGGGGCACATAATTTATATTTTATGCATTTCTCTTCTTGTTGGTGTGTTAATATTTGGTGAAGGTTCTAAAGGTGCTATGCGCTGGCTGAAGTTTGGATTTTTTTCAATTCAACCATCTGAGCTGGTAAAGATCGCTGTAATAATAATTTTGGCCAGATATTATTCAAAACATGCAAATACAACAGGCTTAACTTTACGCGAACTTATCAATCCTTTTTTACTGACAATAATTCCTTTTGTTTTAATTGTAAAACAACCGGATTTGGGAACAGCCATAATGATTGTTTTAATTGCCGGCTCTATGACGGTTTTTGTAAAAATTGAGAGGCGTTCCTTTTTATATTTAATCGTTTTGGGTGTAATAAGCATTCCTTTAGTCTGGTTTTTTTTGAGAGAATATCAGAAAGCGAGGATATTGACATTTTTGGATCCGGACAGGGATCCTCTTGGGACCGGTTATCATATTATACAATCGAAAATTGCTATAGGCTCAGGCATGAAATCCGGCAAGGGGTTTTTGAAAGGAACGCAAAATGCACTTTCATTCCTTCCTGAACAGCACACGGATTTCATATTTTCAGTTTTAGCTGAAGAGTGGGGGTTAATAGGTTCTGTAATTATTCTTATTGTTTTTCTGATACTCATTATAAAGGGATTGAATGTTGCTTATAGATGTCGAGAACCATTCGGCACCATACTTTCAGTCGGTATCACAGCAATGATATTCTGGCAGGTAATCATTAATATCGGCATGGTAATGGGGTTGATGCCGGTCGTAGGAGTTACATTGCCGTTTATTAGCTATGGGGGTTCATCGCTTATTACCGTTATGATAAGTATGGGCCTTTTGATTAATGTAAGTATGAGGAAGTTTATGGTTGAATAAGAGGTAAAAAGATAGCAAAGATTAAAAAAACCTTTGACAATTTATTATAGTTAATATATATAGACCAGCGGAGTTAATCTTTTGAAAGAATTTTTTTTGAAAGATATATTTTTTAATAAATAAATTATTCAGAAATCGGTAGTGGAGGAAGTTCAATGATAAGCTTAGATTATTCCTTAGGTATACAAATCATAAATTTCCTGTTTTTGATATGGGCACTTAATGTTGTTTTATACAAACCAATCAGAAACATACTAATTCAGAGAAAAGAAAAAATTACCGGCCTTGAGCAGAATATTGATATCTGTAACAGCGATATTAAGGGGAAAGATGATGCTTTTACTTCAGGGTTAAAAGAGGCAAGGGTTAAGGGCATGGGAGAAAAAGACGCTTTAATGCAGACAGCTACTGATGAAGAAAAAATGATAATCGAAAAAATAAATCAAAAGGCTCAGGCGGATCTTGCCGAGGTGCGTGAGAAAGTCGCAAAGGATGCGGAAAGTGTCAGAGCATCGTTGCAAGAAGAGCTTGATGATATTGCAATCGCTATTAGTCATAAAATTTTGGGGAGGGCTTTTTAATGAAGGTTCCTGGAATTAGCAGCAGTATGAAGCGTAATTCAATTATTTTATTTATAGTTGCTGTGCTTCTGTTCTTCTTTGTTGGAGTAGTATTGGGTTCATCTGGAGGAGAGCATGGGACGAAAGGATGGGTGGCTACAGATACATACCGGGTTATGAATTTTGCTGTTTTATTTTTGGGCTTGTTTTTTCTTTTACGCAAGCCGGTATCTCAATTTTTCGGGGCTCGTATTAAGGGAATAGAAGATCAGTTAAGCGAGCTTGAAACTAAGAAAAAGGATGCCAAGCAAAAGCTTGGGGAATATACAGCAAAACTGGCTCAGTTAGATCAAGAAGGCAAGAAAATCGTCGATGATTACATACGACAGGGGAATGAGGCCAAGGAAAGAATACTAAAAGAAGCCGAAACCGTAGCTGATAAATTAAAAGAACAAGCTCGCCGGAACATTGATTATGAAATTAATCAGGCGAAATTACGGCTTCAGGAGGAAGTGCTTGAGAAAGCCATTGTGAAGGCTGAAGAGATCATAAAAAATGAAATTACAATCGAAGACCATGATCGATTGGTAGATGAATACTTAAAGAAGGTGGTGGCATAGTGAAAAATTTAGCTGTAGCACGACGTTATGCCAAGGCACTTTTGCTTATTGGCAAAGATGATGGTCAAGCTGAATTATACAGGGAAGAGCTTGACAATATCGCAGGTTTGGTGACAGGGGAAAAGGAGCTTGAACAAGCAATTACAAACCCACTTTACGACGCAGCAGGTCGCAGAAAGGTATTGCATACAATAATTGATAAGCTATCTCTCTCCGATATGATGAAATCTTTCCTGCTTTTGGTATTTGATAAGGGTCGAATTGGGTTTTTATGCAATATCGATGAGTTTTATAAAAAACTCGCGGACGAATTGAAAGGCATTGCTAGGGCAAGCTTGGTTTCGGCCACTGAACTTTCATCTGAAGCAATAGATAAAATTCGTTCAACCATGTCAACAATGACTGGTAAGGACGTTATCCTGGAGGTTGAACAAGATCCAGCGCTTATTGGTGGAGTAATATCCAGGATAGGAGATCTTGTATTAGATGGGAGTATCAGAACACAATTACTCAACATGAGAGAATCTATAAAAAGGGGTGAGAGTGTATAATGGAATTAAGAGCTGAAGAAATAAGTCAGATAATTAAAGAACAGATTACGGATTACGACAAGAAGGTTGAGCTAAGTGAAACCGGAGTTGTCTTGTCGGTTGGTGATGGAATTGCCAGGGTCTATGGCCTTGAAAAAGCTATGGCTTTGGAACTGGTTGAATTTCCGGGCGGCATACTAGGGCTTGTTCTGAACCTTGAAGAAGACAATGTCGGTATTGCCATTATGGGTGAAGATATCCACATTAAAGAAGGCGATATGGTCAAGAGAACAGGACGTATTGCTCAGGTTCCAGTCGGCGAGGGCGTTCTTGGACGTGTGGTTTCTGCTGTTGGCGAACCGATTGACGGAAAAGGACCTATTGATGCAAAAGAGTTCAGAAGAGTTGAAAAGGTTGCACCGGGCGTTATTGCAAGAAAGAGTGTGCATGAGCCAATGTACACGGGCCTTAAAGCAATTGATGCAATGACACCAGTGGGCAAGGGGCAACGTGAGCTGATCATTGGTGACCGCCAGATCGGGAAAACAGCCATAGGAGTTGATGCAATTATAAATCAGAAAGGCAAGGATGTTTACTGTATTTATGTTGCTACGGGCCAGAAAAAATCTACAGTTGCTCAGGTCGTTGACATTTTAGAAAAACACGGTGCTATGGAATATACAACAGTAGTATCCGCCTGTGCGAGTGACCCTGCAACACTGCAGTTTATCTCTCCATATTCGGGATGTGCTATGGCTGAGTACTTCCGTGATAAAGGGCAGCATTCTTTGATTGTATATGATGACCTTTCAAAACAGGCTGTAGCTTACCGTCAGGTTTCACTTCTTTTAAGACGTCCTCCTGGCCGTGAAGCATTTCCCGGCGATATTTTCTACAATCACTCCCGACTTCTTGAAAGATCGGCAAAGCTAAATGATGAGCTTGGTGCCGGTTCTATGACAGCCCTTCCAATAATTGAGACTCAGGCCGGCGACGTTTCTGCATTCATTCCAACAAACGTTATTTCCATTACAGACGGTCAGATTTATCTTGAGCCCGCTCTGTTTTTCTCTGGTGTAAGGCCGGCTATTAATGTTGGTTTGTCAGTTTCAAGAGTTGGTGGATCAGCACAGGTTAAAGCAATGAAGCAGGTTGCTGGTACTCTGCGCCTTGATCTGGCTCAGTATCGTGAGCTTGAAGCATTTGCTGCATTTGGAAGTGACCTGGACAAGGCAACTCAGGCACAGCTTACAAGAGGTGCGAGACTTGTTGAGATTTTGAAACAGCCTCAATTTAAGCCGCTGTCGCTGGAGAAACAGGTTACATTACTTTTTGCCGGCGCAAAGGGATTTCTTGATAAATATCCTATTGATGTACTGGCAAAATATGAGGCAGGACTTTACGGTTTTATAGAGGACAGATATCCGCAGATATTCAGTGAGCTGGATGAAAAACAAGAGATATCAGAGTCGCTGGACAAACAAATGCAGGATGCCTTGACAGCTTACGACGCAGAGTTCAAGGATACAATTAAATAAAAAAGCCGGTTTTTTTCTGATAAGTTACATTACTGAGATAGAAGCTTGTATTGTAATATTATAATTAGGCTAAGAAGAATGCTTATAAGGATATAATATGGCAACGCTAAAAGATGTCTTAATTAAAATTGGTGCAGTAAAAAAGACAAAGCAGATTACAAAGGCTATGGGTATGGTAGCAACCTCCAAGTTGCGTGGTGCTCAGCAAAATATGGATGGTTTTCGGCCATATGCAGCCAAGTTTGCAGAAGTCTTGGGGAGCCTTGCAGAAAAAGCAGGAGAAGGGGCGAGTCCTTTGCTTGTACCGCGTGATGAAGTAAAAAAGATTAATATTTTATTATGTACTTCTGACAGAGGTCTCTGCGGTGGTTTTAATGTAAATCTTATCACGGCTGCCAATAACTTTGTGAAGGAACGTTCAGAGCATGAAGTTGATATTTCCTTCACTAATTTTGGGAAAAAAGGGCGGGACTGGTGCCGAAAAAATAAGATGCAGATTGATTCAGAGCATTTAGGCATTGTTGGCGCCAAGTTTGGTTTCAATGTTGCATCGACCGCAGGTCAGAAACTGGTTGATGGATTCCTGGATGAAATATATGATGAGGTTTATGTTGTTTATTCTGAATTTGTAAGCATGGCAAGGCAGATTGCAACAGTTAAACAGATACTACCTATTCCACCCATTGAAACTGCTGAAGAAGAGGAAGTTGATACTGATAAACCATATCAGGCTGAACATATTTGTGAGCCATCAGCTAATGAACTGCTTGGTGATTTGCTGCCAAGGCATGTTTATGTGCAAATTTATAGCGCTTTACTGGAAACATCAACTAGTGAGCACGCTGCGCGTATGGCTGCTATGGATAACGCAACTAATGCATGCGATGATATGGTAGATGGCTTAACTCTGGCATATAATAAAGCCCGGCAGTCAGCAATTACAGCGGAATTGATGGATATAGTCGGTGGTGCCGAGGCTCTTAAAGGATAAGAAATTAGAATACCGCATTTAGCGTATAGGAGGTCATAGATGGGTGAAAACATAGGTAAAATTACGCAGGTTTTGGGACCTGTTGTCGATGTAGAATTTGAGCAGGGTAAACTGCCTACAATTCTTACCGCACTTTTAATCACAAATCCTACTATTAATGATGAGCCCGACAATCTGGTCGTTGAGGTTGCTCAGCACTTGGGTGACAATGTCGTTCGTACTATTGCTATGGATGTAACAGATGGTTTGATGAGGGGTCAGGATGTGAAGGATACCGGCAAGCCAATATTGATGCCTGTGGGCGCAGCCGGCTTGGGACGTGTTTTAAACGTTGTAGGAAGACCTGTTGATGGTTTGGGCCCGGTAAGTATGGAAAAAACAGCGCCTATTCATCGTGAGGCACCAAAATTTACAGAGCAGGATACTACAGTTCGAGTTCTTGAGACAGGTGTAAAGGTTATTGACTTGCTTGTACCATTCCCAAGGGGTGGTAAAATGGGAATGTTTGGTGGTGCAGGAGTCGGCAAAACCGTTATCATGATGGAAATGGTTCATAACATTGCTATGCAGCACGGTGGTATTTCAGTTTTTGCCGGTGTTGGAGAAAGAACCCGTGAAGGAAACGACCTTTATCACGAGATGAAAGATTCAGGAGTTCTTCCAAAGGCTGCATTGATCTATGGTCAGATGACAGAACCGCCAGGAGCAAGGGCACGTGTTGCCCTGTCAGCTTTGACAGCAGCAGAATATTATCGAGATGAAGAAGGTCAGGACGTTCTTATCTTTATTGATAATATTTTTAGGTTTACACAAGCAGGCTCCGAAGTGTCTGCACTTCTAGGACGTATGCCGTCCGCTGTTGGTTATCAGCCTACTCTTGCAGTAGACCTTGGTGAACTTCAGGAACGCATTACATCTACTGATAAAGGTTCTATTACTGCTGTTCAGTGCGTATATGTTCCCGCAGATGACTTGACAGACCCTGCACCCGCAACAACATTTGCCCATCTTGACGGAACAGTTGTTTTGTCAAGGCAGATCGTTGAGCTTGGTATATATCCAGCGGTTGATCCACTTGATTCAACTTCAAGGATTCTTGATGCCAGTTATATTGGAGAAGAGCACTATCAGGTAGCCCGTACGGTTCAGAATACACTTCAAAAATATAAAGAGCTTCAGGATATCATTGCAATATTAGGTATGGATGAGCTGTCAGATGAAGACAAGCTTACTGTTGGTCGTGCCAGGAGAATTCAGCGATTTTTGTCTCAGCCATTCCATGTTGCTGAAGCTTTTACAGGAACTCCAGGTAAATACGTTAAGATTGAGGAAGCTGTTAGGGGTTTTAAAGAAATTTGTGAAGGCAAACATGACGATGTTCCTGAGCAGGCATTTTATATGGTGGGGAGCATTGATGAGGTACTGGAAAAAGCTAAAAAGATGGCTGAAGCTTAATACTATCTATTATATATATGAGGATGATTAAGGTATGGCTGGAAATATTAGATTAGAAGTTGTCACCCCGGAGAAATCTGTAGTTAGCGAGGATGTAAAGATTGTTGTTGCGCCTGGCAATCTTGGCGATTTTGGTGTACTCATTGGTCATACTCCTTTTTTGAGTACCCTTAAGGTTGGTTCACTTCGTTATATGGATGCGAACAATACTGAGAGATATGTTTTTATAAGTGGTGGCTTTGCTGAGGCGCTTTCGGATAAAGTTACCGTACTGGCGGAATCTGCTGAAAGGAGACGCGATATAGATGTTCAACGTGCAAAGACTTCTTTGGAACGTGCCCAGAAACGTCTGGCCGATATATCAAAAAAAGAAGATTTTGATTTCATGAGAGCTAGAACAGCTCTTGAAAGAGCTTTGCACCGTCTGAAGCTTTCCGGCTCAAGAGCATAATAATATTTGTTGTCTTTGGCAGTTATAACAAATTATCATTAATAACTATAAGATAATTTACTATATATATAAAGAAAAATGACAGATCATGTAAATGGTCTGTCATTTTTTTTTGAATAAATTTTCACTTGTTAATTGAGCTTGAATAAAGAATGTATTATAGGTAGAAAAATGCGAACTGTTATTGATAATGTTGCTGCAGTAATACTTGCTGCCGGTATGGGTACCCGCATGAAATCAAAGAAAGCCAAAGTGCTGCATGAAATTATCGGCAGACCTATGGTAACGTATATTGTAGAAACCGCAAGAACAGTTGTTGGGAATAATATCGTATTGGTGATTGGTAATCAGGCCGATAAAGTAAAAAGAATTGTATCTGAAGAAACTGATGTAATTTTTGCCATTCAGGAAAAGCAGTATGGAACTGGGCATGCGGTTTTATGCACACAACATTATATACCGGAACATTCAAATCAAATTGTTATTTTATGTGGTGATGTGCCATTAATTACTCCTAATACTATAATGCAACTTATAAATGATCATATCAAGGCAATGCGAGACATATCAATTTTGGCAGTTAAAGTTGATAATCCAAAAGGTTATGGTAGAATTTTATTGGATGAAAATAGAAATGTTACTGGAATAGTTGAGGAAACAGACGCAACAGAGGAACAAAAATCTATCAGGATGATTAATACAGGCATTTACTGCATAAAAAAAGATTGTTTATTTGACTCATTAAAAAAGATTAAATCGGATAATGTTCAGGGTGAACTTTATCTTACTGATATTATTGGAATAGGGCATAGAGAAGGAAAAAACATTGGCGTACTGGTTGGCAGAGATATCGAAGAGTTTATTGGGGTCAATAATTGTGAAGATTTAAAAAAAGTTGAAATAATTATGCGCAAAAGACTATGTAGCTCAAGGTAAAACGACTTGACTTTAGTTTTAAATACAGTATAAATTATTATGAGGTGAAATATTGGATAACGCAGTTATTTTACAACAATTTGAAGAAATAGAAAAAAAGATTGAAACATTAATTCTGGTTTGCAAATCGCATGAAGCAGCCAATTTTGAACTTAAAGCAAAAATTAAGGGATTAGACGAAGAACTTCAAATTAAGGTTGAGGCTGAAAACAGTTATGCAAAAGAGAGAGATTTAGTCCGATCAAAGATTGATGGTATATTAGGCAAACTGGATGAAATTACAGAAACCTAATTTATAACCGGCAGAGATCGATAAAGTAAAGGCATAATACTTAATTCATTGGAACAACTTGTAACAATAGATCTTTTTGGGCAATCATATACTTTTAAAACTGACTCGGAAGTTTTTAAAGCAGAAGAAGTTGCTGATTTCCTTGTAAAAGAAGTTAAGAAGGTAGAAAGTCAGCATTCAGTTAAAACTTTAGATGTTACAAAATTTACAATTTTAATTTTAGCTGCTTTGAATATAGCTAATAAAAATTTTGAAATTAAAAGAAATGATTCAGAGTTTATAAATGATATTTCTCAACGTTTAAATCGTATAATATGTACATTGGATGAATATATAGTATAATGATTTGTAATTACAAGTTGAAATCAAATGAATAAGTTGCTTTTGCTAATTGTAGTTTATACCCCTGCCGTGTTCGTGTTTGGGAGACGTTTTTTGACCCAATAGCATTTTAAAGGGAGCTTTCTCTTGTTTTGGTGTGCATGTTCTGCTTGTACAGAAAAGCCTAAAGAAACTATAAGGCGCCCACCTTTTCAATTTGGTTCAAAGACCTTCCTCACGGCACTGTGGTAGGGGTTCCTCTAAATTTGGAAGTTCTTGACCTTATATTTTTCTACCAATAATTCTATCCTATTTTCATCTCTTTAATTAATTTTTTTAACAAAATTATCGAAAAATTGGACATCCTTCATTCACCAGTTTACTCTTTTTTCAAAAAAGCGTGTATGATCGAATTGAATGCCGATGTCGAAACTGGAAATTTGAAATTAGGTAACGCATCTACATCTTTATATTTTTCCAAATTTCCAATTTCTATTTTCAAATTTCACTGCCAAAATACAAGATCAACAAAGTGTAAACTACTTTTGACTTGTCGTGAAGGATGCCAAAAATTGTTATTAGAATCAGGTCTGCGATAATATTTTGATTGTTTATTATTGATTCGATAGTTTTAGTAAACATGTATCAATGAATTGCAGGCTGTTGTATCCGGCCATATTATTCTATTTGGGTGATTTTGTTGTATATTAAGTTTAAATCTTTCATGGGAGATTTATAATGGATCTATATTATATAGTCCTAATAGGCTTAGTTTTTTTTATTATAGGCTTTGTCTTTGCTTATTGGATGAAAGGAAAAATGGTATTCGAGAAAATCAAGTCTGCTGAAGAAGAGGCTTTACGAATATTAAATGACGCTAAGCGTAAATCAGAAACTTTTTTAAAAGAAGCAAAGATTGAATCTAAAGGCATTCATTACAAGATGAAGGCTGAGTTTGATGCAGAAACTAAAGAGACGCAAAGTGAATTGAAAAAAAGTGAGAATAGGTTGATACAAAAAGAGGAAAATATTGACCGTAAAATTGAACAATTTGAGCCGAGAGAACGGGATCTTGTTAGAAAAGAGAGGACATTGACCAAGAGAGAGGAAAACATTGAGCAAAGCAAGCTGAAATATAATGAATTGATCGAAGAGCAGAAATTCCAGCTTGAAAAGATTTCCGGTTTAACAGTAGCGCAGGCTAAGGAACTATTAATAAGGGCGATGGAGAACGAAGCGCGATACGAAGGTGCTAAACTTATCAAGAGGATTGAAAATGAAGCAAAAGAAGAAGCAGACAAAAGAGCTAAAAAAATAATTGCAACTGCTATTCAAAGGTATGCCGGGGATTTTGTAGCTGAACGGACAGTTTCTGTTGTTCAGTTGCCAAACGAAGAGATGAAGGGACGAATAATAGGAAGAGAAGGGCGTAATATCCGTGCAATTGAAGCGGCAACAGGCATTGATCTCATTATTGACGACACTCCAGAGGCAGTTATTCTTTCTGGTTTTAATCCTGTAAGGCGAGAAGTCGCCAGGCTTTCTTTGATGAGATTAATATCTGATGGCAGAATACATCCAGCTAGAATTGAAGATGTTGTAAAAAAGGTTGGCCAGGAAGTTGATTTGGTAATAAAGGAAGCTGGAGAACAGGCAGCTTTTGATTTGGGTGTACATGGTATAAATAACGAGCTAATAAAGTATTTGGGAAAATTGAAATTCCGTACAAGTTATGCGCAGAATGTTCTACAGCATTCAGTAGAAGTGGGTTTTTTGAGCGGCATTATGGCTTCTGAATTGGGACTTAATTCGAGATTAGCAAGACGTATGGGATTATTACATGATATTGGAAAAGCTATAGATCACGAGGTCGAGGGACCACATGCAATAATTGGTTCCAAACTCGCCAAAAAATTTGGCGAAAATTTTAAGGTTGTACATGCTATTGCAGCTCACCATGAAGATTTGCCACCTATTTCTGTATATGATCTATTAGTACAGGCGGCAGATGGCCTTTCAGGTGCAAGGCCGGGTGCACGTAAGGAGTTGCTGGAAAATTATATTAAAAGGCTGGAAGATCTTGAGAAAATAGCGAATTCATTTAAAGGTGTCGATAACACCTATGCAATTCAAGCGGGAAGGGAACTCAGAGTTATCGTTGAAAGTAACATTATTTCAGATGAGGACGCTGTTCTTCTTAGCAGAGATATTGTAAAAAAGATTGAAGAATCGTTAACTTTTCCAGGCCAGATCAAAGTTACAGTCATACGTGAAACCAGATCGGTAGAATATGCAAACAAATAGAATTCATAAGCTTTACGGTTTACAGTTTTTTAAAATGGATTTTTGTAATTATTGAAGCATGTTTGATAGTAACTCTTCACAGTTGTCGGTTTACAGTTCACGCTTTTTTCAATGAACTTTGCAACGACTGAAGCATTTAAACCATTAACTGTAAACTCTGAACCGTTACATTTTATGTAATTGAAAATTTTAAATATTCACAATTCAGGTTATTCATTATGAATAATATAATAGATATCCTTTATGAAAGAGGATTTATTGAAAATACAACCCATGATAAAGAGCTGAGCCGATACTTAGTGGATGAGAACGTAACCTGTTATATCGGTTTTGATCCTACTGCTTCCAGCTTGCATGTTGGAAGCCTTGTTCCCTTAATGTCGCTTGCTTACATGCAGAAACACGGGTATCGTCCGATTGCTCTTATTGGTGGTGGAACTGGGCTTGTCGGAGATCCAAGCGGAAAGACAGAAACAAGACAGCTTCTTAATTCGGAGATCATTGAAGAAAACATATGTGGAATTAAAGTGCAAATTTCAAGATTTATAGACTTTAGTGAAGGGAAGGCTATTTTATTGAACAATGCCGATTGGCT
>Ga0255428_1034_pt1:0-17500 | contig 35505 bp, 27 predicted proteins | sample ANMaggSSYBR02J13_FD_182654 | JGI IMG/M metagenome (GOLD analysis project Ga0255428, IMG submission 182654) | Sediment cell enrichment communities from methane seep in Santa Monica Basin, California, United Staets - ANME aggregate JGI... | ecosystem: Environmental > Aquatic > Marine > Cold... | reverse complement strand
ATTGATCCCATACTGCCAAGAAAAGCCTCTAGCAAGATAACTAGGTGATCGTACCGCAAACCGACACAGGTAGGTAGGGAGAGAATCCCAAGGCGCTTGAGAGAACCCTGGTTAAGGAACTCGGCAAAATAACACCGTAACCTCGGGAGAAGGTGTGCCCTCATTAGGTGAAGCAAACTGATTTTATTATCGGGCATGTTGAGCTGAGGGGGGCCGCAGAGAAATGGCGGTAGCGACTGTTTACTAAAAACATAGGACTCTGCTAAGTCGCAAGACGATGTATAGGGTCTGACGCCTGCCCGGTGCTGGAAGGTTAAGGGGACTTGTTATCTGTCTTCGGATAGAGAAGCTCGGAACCGAAGCCCCAGTAAACGGCGGCCGTAACTATAACGGTCCTAAGGTAGCGAAATTCCTTGTCGGGTAAGTTCCGACCTGCACGAATGGCGTAACGACTTCCGCACTGTCTCAACCAGGGACTCAGTGAAATTGTATTGGCGGTGAAGATGCCGTCTACCCGCGAAAAGACGGAAAGACCCCGGCACCTTTACTACAGCTTGACATTGAATTTTGAAATAGTATGTGTAGGATAGGTGGGAGGCTTTGAAGTTCCGACGCCAGTCGGGATGGAGCCACCCTTGAAATACCACCCTTGCTATTTTAGGGTTCTAATTTCGACCCGTTATCCGGGCGAAAGACAGTGTCTGGTGGGTAGTTTGACTGGGGCGGTCGCCTCCCAAAGAGTAACGGAGGCGCGCGAAGGTTCCCTCAGGCTGATTGGAAACCAGCCGTGGAGTGTAAAGGCATAAGGGAGCTTGACTGCGAGAGAGACATTTCGAGCAGGTACGAAAGTAGGTCTTAGTGATCCGGCGGTCCCGTATGGAAGGGCCGTCGCTCAACGGATAAAAGGTACGCCGGGGATAACAGGCTTATCGCTCCCAAGAGTTCACATCGACGGGGCGGTTTGGCACCTCGATGTCGGCTCATCACATCCTGGGGCTGGAGCAGGTCCCAAGGGTTTGGCTGTTCGCCAATTAAAGTGGTACGTGAGCTGGGTTTAAAACGTCGTGAGACAGTTTGGTCCCTATCTTTCGTGGGCGCAGGATATTTGAGAGGATCTGTTCCTAGTACGAGAGGACCGGAATGGACGAACCAATGGTGTTCCAGTTGTCGCGCCAGCGGCATTGCTGGGTAGCTAAGTTCGGAATGGATAACCGCTGAAAGCATCTAAGCGGGAAGCCAACCTCGAGATTAGATATCCCTCTGTATGGAAACATTCAGACTGAAGACCCCTTGAAGACTACAAGGTTGATAGGCCAGGTGTGTAAGCATAGCAATATGTTTAGCTTACTGGTACTAATAGGTCGTGAGGCTTAGTCACAAAACTTTTGACACAAATATTGTACGTTTTTATGTGCTTATATCTAAATTTGTTAGATTTTATCTAAAATTTATACATTCTATTGACTTTCAGATAATTCATTTCACAAAGCTAGAAGGAAAAATCAGAGTAAGTCGTGCTGATGAGTACCTCGTCGAGGATTTTGACTGATAACGCAGTGAAATTATTTATCTGAAAGTCTGATGAACTTTTTTTCGGTGGTAATGGCGAAGAGGCAACACCCGTTCCCATCTCGAACACGGAAGTTAAGCTCTTCAGCGCCGATGGTACTGCTCGGGAAGCTGAGTGGGAGAGTAGGTCGCTGCCGAAAATTTTTTATAAACCCGGAACCATATTGGTTTCGGGTTTTTTATTTTTGTACAGCCAAACTAAGGTAATTTTTATTTTCATCGAACATTAATTTCTTATCTACCATTATTCGGAGAAAAGAAATAATCTTATCATTTGGTAATTCAGCGAAATGTTCTAATATTTTTTTTATTGATCGGTGATGCCGGCAGAAAAGATAGATTTCTCTGGACTTTCCTTTAAGACGGTGAGTTAATGTTTTATTATTAAATTGTTTTTGAATTATTATGAGAAAATCCCGACCATCCAGAAAACTGAGAATCGGCTCGAAAAAAGAATTATTTTGAAGAGATTCATATTCCATCTTCCATTTTTTTATCCTTTGTTTGACAGGCTTCCAAAGTTTTTTCTGATACCCAAGATCACCTCGATATGCTTGTATTAAAAATCGGATAGAAGATATATTTTGTGGCAATAGATCTGTATAGAGCGGGTGGTTATATAATGCTTTAATTCCGAATTGTTGTGGGTTTTGCCATACCGGACTTCCAAGACCCAGCCAGAAATTAACCTGGCGCAAAGGACGAAATGGAGCTACAAATTCCAAATTTCGTAGCGTTTCTTCAACATCGTCCTTATCACTACCTGGGAATTGAAGTATAAGATTTGAATTATTCACAATTTCCAACTGTTCGCAATTTTTCATAATTTCCAAATTTTGTATGGCCGTGGTTCCTTTATTCAGTTTATTGAGCAGCCTGGTGCTGAGCGACTCTATGCCTATCTGTACTTCACTCATTCCTGCATCACGCATTATTTTAAGATTTTCCATGGTTGTTGTAGCTCGTATTTCAGAAAAAAAACGAAAATCCTTTTTAAGCTCTTTCAATTGAGTAAAAACTTTTTTAGACTCTTTAACCGGAAGAGCATTATCAGTAAAGGCTATAGATAGAGACTTATACTTGGAAGTAAGGTTATCAACTTCGGAAACCACTTTAGAATAGCCTTTTGATCTATAGCCATCCCACTGAAGGTTTAGATTGCAAAAAGCGCATCCCTTGATTTTTTTTGATCTTTGTGCATAGCGCCACCAACATCCCCTGGAAATTTCAGATAAAATAGTGGGGAAAAAAGTTTTTTTTGAACCAAATGTTTGAAGCAGGTTAAAATAATCGTCATAGTCCGGCATTGGGAGACTATCCAGTGTTTCCATTTGATAGAATATATCTGAATTATCATTTTCTATGGATTCTCTTGAGATTACACCTTTAATGGAAGGGATTTTATTTGTTTTATTAGAAATGCCGAGGTGATGTACTAATTGGCTTAAAGGTAATTCACCTTCGCCCTTGACTACGAAATCTATCTCCGGGATTAACTTAAACACCTCTTTTGATGCGCCGGCAAATGTTGAACCTCCTAATACAATTTTAAGGTCAGGATATTTTATTTTTAGTTGCTTAATGATATAAAGCGAGGAAGTTAGCTGGCACTGACATACAGAAAAACCTGCAAGACAAAATTTATTCCAGTTTATGCTTTCAATAAAAACATCGGTAACCTCTCTTACCTTTGAAACAAGTTCTTTAAAACTTGATTTGCGAAACAGAGGCTTAACTCCAGCTTCCCTATAAAAGATCTTTTCAATAGTTTTAAGTTTTTCAGGGGATAACATTGCAGCATAAATAGTTTCAGCAAGCCAGGTACTTTCTGAAATAGAATGATATAGTTTATAGCCTATAGTCTCAGCCATCTTTAAATAAAAGTGATGAGCCGCTATATTGAGATAGGGGAACTGTAATTTTAAATATGCTTTCAGAGCGCCTATCTGAATGGATGGGCGGCTGAAAAGCGACCAAGGCATAGAAACAAGTATTACATCTTTACATGTGTTTGTTTGCTTAGATTTCATAATAATAAGAAATATCGTAACACGTCAGCTCTTTAAAAAAATTCAACCTAAATTGATATGCCAGCGCTTGTTCAGGGTGATTCCATGATCGATGCCCATACGCTGATGGGGGACATGGCTATTATCTGTACCCATTCCCAAGAAAAAGTACTGATTAACTATGCGTCGGCGTGGAAATTTTTGCAAAATCAGCAAACATACCGAACATGTATGCTATATTGATAAGCAGGGCAAGCCTGTTTTCCCGAAGATCCATATCATCTGCCATAACCATGACCCCATCAAAAAAATCATCCACGACATTGCGTAGAGAAGCTATATCATAAAGCGCCTGGTCAAAAAGTCCTTTATCAAGATTATCTGACACCTTTTTATTGACCCTCTTGCAGGCTTCATAAAGAGCTGTCTCGCATTTATCCAGAAACAGATTTTCATCAACGTCTTTGCTTTTGGGGAGTTCGGCTTTTTTTATTATATTAACCACGCGCTTGAAAGTAATAGACAATGGCTCAAAGTCCGGCTTGGTCTTAAGCTTTTCTAACGCCTCGGTTCTGTTCCATATATTCGGCACATGGTCTGCTGAGACACTTATCACTGCTGATATAATATCTTTTGAAAATCCCTCTTCGGAGAGAAGATGGGCAATACGATTTTTCAGAAAAGAGTAAACATTTTCAACATTTTTCTTAAACTCCTGATCGCTTTTTTGGTCAAAAAGTTTCATGCTCTTTTCTATCATCTCAACTATGGAAAAAGAAAAATCTTTGTTAAGCATGATCTGAATAATACCAATGCCCTGCCTTCGAAGCGCATAAGGATCAGAAGCCCCTGTTGGAATGAGTCCGGCAACAAAACATCCGCATATGGAATCAATTTTGTCGGCAATGCTGAGAATGGAACCTGTAAGCGTTTCCGGAAGCGGTCCGCCGGAATAGCTGGGTCGGTAATGCTCCTCAATTGCATATGCAACATCATCAGGTTCTCCGGCATTCAGGGCATAAATTCTTCCCATAACACCCTGAAGTTTTGGGAATTCAACCACTACCTGACTCACAAGATCGGCCTTGCACATCAAAGCAGCTTTTCCAACATTTTCTTTAAGATCAGGCAGATATTGTTTTAAATCAGAATCATGCGAAATTTCATCTGCCAGATATTCGGCTATTTTTTTGACTCGTATTGCCTTTTCATACATTGATCCCAGGCTGGCCTGAAAAAGAACTCTTTTCAGTTTTTCTATCCAGTCTTCAAAAGAAGATTTTGAATCACTTTTGTAAAAGAACCTGGCATCTTCCAGCCGGGCTCTGAGCACTCTTTCATGCCCTTTTGCAACAAGCGACATATCCTTTGCACGCGTATTATTAACACTAATAAAACAGGACATGAGCTTGCCTTTTTTATCAACCACACTAAAATATTTCTGATGCTCACGCATAGCAGTAATCAGAACCTCGTCAGGAAGCTCAAGAAATTTTGTATCAAACTTTCCTGCAACGATTGCCGGGTATTCAACAAGGTTGGTTACAATATCCACGAGTTCATCATCCTGCAGCACCCTGCCATTCAGACTCTTTGCAACTTTTGCTGTCTCGCTTTCAATAATTTCCCTTCGTTTTTTTGAATCCACCATTACAAAAGCTGAATCCAGCGCTTTTAGGTATTCATCCGGATTAGAAATCTTTATTCTGCTGGGTTGCATAAAACTGTGACCTGATGTGTATCTGCTGCTTTTAATATTCCCCACTATAAAAGGAATTATTTTATTCCCCAAAAGAGCAAGTATGGTATGAACCGGTCTTGCAAATTCAACAGACAGATCCGCCCATCTCATAGTTTTGGGGAAAGGGATAGCCGTAATCAGATCAGGGAGTATGCTTTTCAGAAGAAGTCCGGTGTTCAAACCAGATTCTACTTTTTTTGCGCATAAATAAGCACCCTTTTTCGTCTCCTTGATTATTATATTTTTAACTGAAACACCGACCTTTTCAGCAAATTTTTCTGCCGCTATGGTGGGATTACCCTGTTCATCAAATCCTATATTTGCTGGAGGCCCTGTCACCTCAGTTGTAAGGGGTCTCTGCCTGCCTGAAACATTTTTTACCTCAAGAACAAGTCTTCTTGGTGTTCCAAAAGTCTCAGCAGTTCCATGTTCTATCCGTCCATCCGCCAACTTCTTTAAAAGCATGGCTGACAATGCATTCAATGCCGGCTCTATATAACCTGCCGGAATTTCTTCAGTACCTATTTCAAGTAATAGACTGTCCATATCTGCCTCTAATTTCGAGACCTTTGAAAAACGCTCAATTTCCAAAGATCTCAATTTTATAGTAGTTTAGCTTTTTGAAACAAGATAGACACCTGAAGCGGATATATTTTCAAAAAACTAAACTATTACGTTATTTCATGTTAAGGTTAGGAAACCCTTTGGCTTCTCTTTGTGCCAGATATTGTTCTGCACAAGCTCTTGCAAGATTTCTAATACGTGCAATATAACCGGTTCTTTCTGTAACGCTTATTGCTCCGCGAGCGTCGAGTATATTAAAGGTATGTGAACACTTTAAGCAATATTCGTAGGCAGGAATAACGAGCTTTTCCTTAATAATACTCATGCCTTCGGCCTCGTATTTATTGAAAAGATCGAGCAGCATATCAACATCCGCCAGCTCAAAATTATATATTGACTGCTCGATCTCCTGCTGGTGATAAACATCTCCATAAGTTATATTGTTATTCCATTGCAAATCATAGACGTTATCCACACCCTGCAAGTACATGGAGATTCGTTCAAGACCATAAGTAATTTCCACGGATACAGGATGCAGTTCTATACTGCCTGCCATCTGAAAATATGTAAATTGAGTAATTTCCATGCCATCCAGCCAGACTTCCCAGCCAAGACCGGAGGCCCCTAATGTGGGCGACTCCCAGTCATCCTCAACGAATCTGATATCATGCTCAAGGCTGTTTATTCCAAGTGCCTTCAGACTCTGCAAGTACTGCTTCTGAACATCTATGGGAGAAGGTTTGAGTATTACCTGAAACTGATAGTAATGTTGCAGTCTGTTTGGATTTTCACCATAACGACCATCTGTGGGACGCCTTGAAGGCTGAACATAAGCCACATTCCAGGGTTCAGGGCCAAGCACCTTTAATAAAGTTGCCGGATGAAATGTTCCAGCACCAACCTCAATATCATATGGTTGAACCAGCACACATCCCTTGCGTGCCCAAAACTTTTGTAATGATAATATAACCTCTTGAAAATTCATCTCTCTTTCCTCTGTACGTTATTTGGTAACTTCTCAAAAAGTTCAATTTATGAGGTTATTAGGCTATCTTTTTAAAACCGGATGTCAAGTTTCTTTTTCAGGTTTTCCGGTGTCACATTGATTTTTATTTTTCTGTGCAGTAATAATTTCCCATACCCCTTTGCCTTCCTCTCAACTGCAAAGGGAAAAAGGATTGTCTCTGTGTTTCTGCGGTGAACTATTATCAAAAATAAAGCAGGCTTTCAAACAAATGATGAAAAATAAAAACAGAACAAACGCTCATGGTCTTTCATGGCCCGAACTTATACTAGGAACACTGGTAATCCTCGTAGCTGACGAAATATCTTTATAGAACTTATGGGGTTAATCAATGTTCATGCAATTTGAATAAAAATATAATACATTATGTTTGCATATTGATGAAAATTGCATTAAGCTATAATCAAAAAAAGGAGACTAAAAATGCCTTCACTTCAAGTAAGAGAATTGCCGGCACAAATTTATCATAAATTGCAATCTAAAGCTCAAAAAAGAACATCGCAGTTTTTCCCAGCAGGCGATTGTTGCCCTTGCAAAAGGCCTTGATATGGAAGAAAATCCTAAAAAACGTCGCGCCTCTTTACTTAAAAGTATTATGGATGATCCGGTCGTTCTGAACAGCCAGGATGTTGCCAGCCCTGTTGATCTTATACGGAAAGACAGACAGCGATGATTATTATACTTGACGCAAGCGCAGCGGTTGAAATTATTCTTCAAAGACAAAAAGGAATAGCTCTGCACAGGTATATTGAAAATGCAGACTGGATTATGGCCCCAGGGCTATTTATCGCTGAAGTAACAAATTTTTTTTGGAAATATTATAAATTCGGCGATATGTCTTTGGAACAATGTGAAAAGGCTGTAGAGTATGCAATAGCTCTGCCTGATGAATACAGCAACGACCTGGCTTTATACAGAGAATCCTTTTCATTGGGATGCCTTGTCGGGAAACCGGTCTACGATATGTTCTACCTTGTTCTTGCGCGGCGAAATAACGGGTATTTGATCACGCTTGATAAGAAACTCATGAATATTGTAAAAGATAATTCAATCAGAATTATCGAATAACCGGTCCTCCACTTCTATTATTTCTACCACCTGCCGTTTTCCCGACTATATTTGATGGCGTCATAAAAAGTCCAACATACCCCTTAACAATCAATCAAAACGCTTAAAAATATCTCAACCTACAGCAAGCCAATCCGCAACCCGCGGTGAAAAAATTGCAAAAGAAAACAAATTAAAACTATTGAAAAATAAGTAATCAACATATCAAGGCCCGTCCCGCAAGCCGTCCCGCAAGCCGTCCCCGTCCCGCAAGCCGTCACGTCCCGCAGCCGTCCCCCTATGTGCAAAACGAGTTGTTTGAACGGAATGAGCGGCGCAAGGGACGCAGCGCCAAGCGAATGGAGAGAAAACAACGAGTGGGGAACGGAGAAATGTAAAAGTAGCCATAAAATAGGGAACAGGTAATAATTTGCCATGTTGCCGGTCAATCCATTGGCTGGCTTCATGGTTCTGACACTTTGGGTGTCATGAAACGGTTCAAATTTGATAATTGGACATATGTTCTTGTTGAGTCATAAAATCTTCAGCAACATACCCATTATTACTTCTGTTGTTTTGCCAGGTGTATTTATCATTACGACAAAACTATAAAGTTCTCCCTTATTGCTTTTAATATAGCCAGCCCTTGTATTTATATCTTTAAGAGTTCCAGTCTTGTAAAACTCTCTTTCTTTTTTCTGCATTAAATTATGATAGGAAATGAATGCTTTGACAGTCTTGTACAAGCTTTTTGCAGAAATTCTGTTTTTTCTTGATATTCCAGATCCCTCAACAATACATAAATTTTTTAAATTAAGTATTTTTTCAGCATAATTTTTTGCAGCAAGAACTCCCTTGTCAAGAGTTCCAGGAGAGCCGTATAATTTTGCACCAGCAGCGATAAGTAATTGATTGGCCATGAAATTATTTGAGTATTCTAGAAGTTTTGATATGATTTCCTTTATTGAAAAACCAGATACATACTTAAATACCAGTCTGTCATTTTCTTTATTAACTCTTCCAAGCCTTACACTGCCATTAGATTTAATGCCTTGTTTTTCAAGGAAGTATTTAAAGAGATGCCCAAAGTAAAGTGTGTTTTCACTTTCTTTATGGGAGAGCACTATTCTTTCCATGCTTAGTTTTGATTTTTTAATTTTTCTTAATGCAAACGGCAGCAGGGGCGTCTGTTCTTCCGCACTGACATATTTACCGTTTTCAAGGCGCTTAAAGTAAACAGTATTGAAGTTGGCGCAAAGCGCCCCATTTGGTGCATCATAGGGCTGTGATGATGGGCTGATTCCAGAAATTATAATGGGTTGCTTGAAATATGAATCATCTAAAACAATATCTTTAATCTTTTCATGCTCTGCATCAAGCCTTGAGCCAAGTGCTTTGGATATTTCCTCAAGAATTTCAGATGTCAGCAGCGGATCTCCATATCCTTTTATTTTAAGATTTGAATCGTTATCCAGGTAGAATTCAGTAGTAAATCTGTAATCCTGTCCCAGATAATGTATTGCCACGAGAGAGGTAAGTATTTTCAGAGTTGAAGCAGGAATGAGTTTTTTGTCGGCATTTTTGGAAACTATAATTCTGCCCTGGTGATCCGCGACAAGAACAGCGTCATGATCGCCAATAAGATTTACCACACTACCTATGTTTTCAGCATGGAGATTTTGAATTTGAAAGCACAGCAAAAACCAGAATAGCAGTGTAAAAAATATTACAGGTTTTGAAAGTATGATTGATTCAGGTTTAATTCGCATATAAGGACAGATTATGGAGCACATAATTTTTCCACTTCTTTTTCTTCAAGTTCCCGCAACTCCTCAATACTTTTGTTTTTGAATCTGGTTTTCAATAAATGTCTTGCCAATTCAGCCCACTTACCAGCCTCTATTATTTCATCCATATCTACCATAGTTGTATATCCTTTCAAAGTCATAAATACGCATCCGTTCCGTGACCCCACAATCCCGCGTCTGCCCGTGAGTGGTTTGCGCCGCACCAATGAATCACGGCAATGTATTGTATATTGCGTTGATCCATGTCTGAGGTGATACGATCAGCCAGATAGTCAATTCTGTCACCATCGGACTACTTCCCTGCCATTTTCATCGGTATAGAATCCTGCCACTGATATTTTCTTCTCTTTCTTCCATTGAAATATTTCAATTGTATTTTCTTTAAATTTGGTTCTTTTTCTTCGTTTTTTGGAATGACACCATCTGCCTTGCCACCGATGTGCAGGGAAAACCTTTCCTCTTATTAAGATATGGAAACACGAAAAGGTTTGAGCTATTCTTTTCGGTTCCGAACATATTTAGGACATTTATGTGGAGGTAAAAAATGAACCCATACAATTATACTATATCCGGTCGGCGAATCTTGAAATCAAAGGCGAGATACGAACTCAAGCGAAGAAGAGTGAATATCAGCCTGACTCTGGAAGAATTTGCCAGACTCGAAAAGGCCGCAATAGAGAACGGTTGTTTCCGGGTAACCTCTCAGCCTAATCACGCCACAGGTAAAAGAATTAAATACAAAGAACCGGCTTTAGCGGTTTTGGCACGTAAAATTGTTATTGATTATCTTGATCAAAGAAAAAATATGTCGAAATCAGGCTGAGAATAAAATTTCTATGAAACCATCCCTTCCGGAATGTATCATAATATCAGATTTTGTTTGTTCTGCAGATGAGATTTGTGACCGTTACCAGAAAAGAAGTGAAAGCCCGAAGTGGTACCTTCGGGCTTTCGATAAGAGCTTCGCAAATACCCGGAAGCCCAAAAGACTGATTTCCTTTTACTATGTCTTCCGGTTGTTTGCAAGGCGGAAGGCACGTCTTTTTGTATCTAATCCAAATTCGGTGTCGTTGCTGTGGCATTGTTTTCTCTGTTTGTCAGTGTTGCTGGAGGGGACAGGCATATTGTTGTGATGAATGCCGTGTCGCAGGAACACAAAAAAATCACAGTGAAGCCCAAAGGCGATATCGCCAGACTGCCGAAGGAAAAAAGCCCACCGTGAAGCTGAAAACCGTCGTCGACATGGTTTAAGCAAAAAAAATCAAAAAAACATGGATGATGCATCTTCAACAGTGCTGCCGACATGGTGTATGTCAATATTATTGTATCTGCGAATTGTCATTCGCAATGCCAGATCATGGTTTGACAAGGCTGGTTGCTGCCATTTCTGCGGAGCTTGCGGCAAAATCGTGGATGAATTTCCTCGTCGCGGTTATGGCAAAGCCAATTCGGCACACCAAATTACATGAAATCCAAAGGAGATGAAACATGATTAAAAAACATCCGATCAATACTCAAAGAGCACGCAAGATCGAAGGCAGTTTTGCCTTCATCGAACATCGTTTCCTGCGCAACGGTTTTTTCGCAACTCTTACCCACCACGAACTGCTGCTCTATGTATTTTTGATATTGGTGGCAGATCGTAATGGCTTGTCCTATTACAGTTACGATAAGATCTGTATACTTCTACGTATCTCAGTAGATGAATATATTCTGGTTAGAGACGCTTTGATCAAAAAAGACCTGATTGCCTTTGATGGTTATCTTTTCCAGGTATTGTCGCTGCCGGAAAAACCTTCCCCTGATTCATGTAAACCACTTACGAGCCGGAAGGATATGGGAAAATATGATCCGGCTACTGTAAGTCAACTTGTTGCCCGGTCCTTTGGAGGAAGTCATGATTGATCGCCAAACCGTATTTGAAATTCACAGACTCAACAACCTCGGTTACTCGAAAAGAAAAATTGCACACGAACTCGGATTGGATAGAGACACTGTCAGAAAATATCTAGAACATCCCGAACGTGTTGTTTTGCCAAAACTCAGAACCTCTAAACTTGATCCTTATCGTGATCTTATCAATCAGTTTCTCGAATCCGATCCTGATGTAAAAGCTCCGGTTGTTCTCCAGCGTCTTTGCGAAAACGGCTTTGACGGGGAAATATCCATTGTTCGTGATTACCTCCGAAAAAAACGAGGCAAAATTAAAAACAGGGAAGCTTTTATCCGATTTGAATCCCCTCCTGGCAAACAGATGCAAATCGACTGGGGGCACTTTGGAAGTTTGACTTATGGCAGCACCAAACGAAAACTCTATGCCATGGCAGTAGTCGAAGGTCACAGCCGTATGCTTTATGTAGAATTTACCCACAGTCAGAATCAGGAATTTTTACATCAGACACTTCTTAACGCCTTTGAATTCTTCGGAGGAACTCCTGACGAAATTGTCGTGGATAATATGCTTACTGCTGTAATCGAACGGGTCGGCAGGCTTATCCGTTTTAATGACGCCTTTCTTGACTTTCTGAGGGTTTTCAAGATCGTTCCTTTTGCATGTAATGTCAGAGCGCCTTATGAAAAAGGCAAGATAGAAAGAACTATCGGCTATATACGCCAGAATTTTTGGCCATTGAGAACGTTTACGGATCATGATGATGGGTAGTCCCTACAAAGCAGTGCAGGTTTGAGAATACCGCCCTGTTTTACTTTGTAAACACCTGATTTTTCTCTATATGCTGCCATAAGACATGATATGTAACTTGCTGAAATTATTGACCCGCACTGTTTTGTAGGGACTACCGGATGATGTACAGAACCAGGCAAATCATTGGCGTGATAACATAGCAAACGTTCGTGTTCATCAAACAACAGGGGAGGTGCCCATAGACCGCTTTACCAAGGTCAACTTAAAACCATTGCCGGAACTGCTGCCTGATTGCAGACAAGTATGTTCGCTTAAGGTTTACAAGGATTTTGCTGTCAAATTCGACGCTAACAGCTATACTGTTCCTCCCCGCGCTATCGGCAAACTGGTTACACTCAAAGGGCTAGCAACTTAAAGCGGGACACTTTTTCGCTATTTTGGCTCTATGGCAATTCAACAATCAAGCAAAATCTGAGGAGTTGCTAACTAATTGAATTTACAGACTGTCCCGCCTTATGTTGGTAGCCCGGAATAGATTGGGATAGGGTTGTTAGTAAAGGTACCGGTGGCGCTATAGCGGGAGGATTGATCGTCCTGTTAATAGGGCTATTTCAAGGTGCGAAAAGGCTTTTCAAAAAAACGCAAAGATAATGCCTAATCGGGTAAGGGGGAGTTTCTCTACCCACAACACCACGGCTTACGGGTCCGCACCGGGCGTTTCACAAAGCTTATCGGCCCGTAACTGGATAATGAATGTTAACCCAAAGTTCAAAAGGTTACTATTGTGGTCGGGCGGTTCAATGACGTGCCCCATGCTCACTCCTCCGGTCGGATTCTTCATGTCATGAGAACTCATTGAGGCTCCTTTCCTGCTCTGTGTTCAGTCCTTCGGCGGGGGAGTCCTCCGCACTCTTGTGCGGCTCGTTTCACCTGCACCTAATATGATCTCTGCTGACTTCTGCCCGATCACCCGATACGTTGCCGCATCAGACGCTGTCAGTATCCTGACCTCATGCCGGACAGTCCTCCCCTGATAAGGAGGTGAACTTTCAGACAGAACCTCACGATTCCGCCCTTGCCTTCGGCTAATACTTTTGCTAATATATTAAATATTAACAGGATTCACGTATAGAGGACTTTCACCTCATAAGTTCACGCCCATGCCGGGCGTACACAAATCACTTGGCTTTCGGGACGGCTTTCGGGACGTACATTAGTTTATAAGTTACGGTTAAGCTTTTAACGAGTAATTGCAGCGTATAACGAATTGCTCTTAAGCGTTTAACCGATAAACTGACTGCGGGTTGCGAAATCTTCAGCTTTTGCCCTAATTCGCTTTGACTTATTCCCAACTGCTCGTTGCCCACAAACAGAGCAAACTGCGAGCCGCAACCGTCTTTTTATATTTCCCGACGGCCACACAATACCTACTCAGGGTTTAAGTCCAACAATTCTGCAATCAGGCACGAGAATGCCACAGCCCTGTTTGACTCCGCCGTAAATCGTGCCTGCTTTGGGCGTTAAGGTGCATGCTATTGTTCGGTGTCTTTCATTCTTAAAGCCATTGCTTTCTTGCTGATTTTTTCTATGGATAAGTCTTCATCCATGCCTTGACGCCACTTTGTATAATCAAAAGGTTCTCTTTGAATCAAGGCAATAAACCTCTCTGCTTCAACATCACCAAGATATTTTGCAAGGATTTGAAGACCTTTCTGATTCAGGGACATTTCTTGCTTGGCAACGGGAACTTCTCAGTAAGGAACGGGGACGAAATAACTTCCCCAACTATGCATCACAGCTTCAAGCCATCTTTGCCCGATCTTAAATCCCAAAAATATCAAAATAGCCTGCTATTCTATCAACTTTTGTGATTTAAGATCGAACAAATCTGACCCAAATCTATGCGCCTACTTGGGGAAGTCCCCGTTCCTAAGTTCTGGTGACTTTGAAAGTTCGGAGTTATAATTGTTGGTGTCATTCCCGCGAAGGCTGGAATCAAAAGCTTTTACGGGTTTTCTGGATTCCGGCTTTCCTCGGAATGACGTTTGATGCCGGAACTTTTTGAGAAGTTACCAGTTTATTATGGGAGGAAGCGGTGAGACAACAAAACCAAAACGAAGATAGAATCGAGTTGCATCCTCATCAATCGGATGCGCCGGCAAGGCGCGTATGCCTGCCTGTTCAGCCATCACGAGAGTGCGGCGAATAGCGTCCTGAAGGAGACCTCTGCCGATACCGCATCCCTGATGGTATAGAGAAACGGCAAGCCGAGCGAGTAGAACAACAGGAATAGGATACTGTCCCGTGCCCTTACGGATGCGCTCCGAAGCTTCCAGCGTGTCCGCGCAGACAGGTCTCCCAAATTTCAAGTTTCAAGTTTCAAGCCGTGAACGGCTACGACTATATATTCCCGTTTTTGATATAGTTTCTAATGTGGGGATTTTGCGGGTCCAGCATCCTTGCCGGATTGAATTCGTTATCTGGATTTATTGGGCGTCCCGGGTTTATCCCGGACGCGGGTAACGTTTGTGCCTTGTGACTTTGTTGATGTATTTAGTTGATTTGGTGGATAGTATCAGATACCTACTTTATGGTTCGAATTCTAACCCTTCCCGGTTCAAGAACCGCATACCGATTCTTCAGTTCTCTTCCATATTCACCGACAAGTTCAACCATCGCTTGAGTCATTTTTGACCGCATATTTGCGGGATAACGAACCAAAAGAATACCAGCCGTTGCCCGCTTGTGGGCAAATACCCACTCACCAAAATCTTTATCCTCTGTTAACAGAATCCGCCTTTCCTCAAATGCCAATTCCAAAACCTTTAAGTTAGATGCTCCTGACATGAATTCCACTATGGCCGTGACATCGTAACCGACTTGACGAAGCGCCCTTACAAACGCAAAATCGCAACTTTCATCCGCCAGAAATATCAATGGCTGATCATTCAAATGTCAGTCCCGGTTTTTAGATAAATGAACTTTTCATTCTCAATAGTATCGGCCGCATAAATTAATGCAGCCCGAATGGCTTCTATGGTCAGGTTGGTATATCCGTCGAGCAACTCTTCGATTGTCGCTCCCTCGCCAAGTTTACGCACAATCAATTCTACAGGAATTCTTGTGCCTTTGATAACAGGTTTGCCCAGCATTACATCAGACCTTACCTCTATCGAATTATGCACATTCATAATTATTTTCTCCTATTAAGAAAACCACCGGAGTCACTCATTAAAAAAAGGTGTCGCTGGTTACTTGTTAACTTGTTCTAAACAAATCCCATAAACTTTGATTTTTGTCAATTAGATTTGAGGATCTGCGCGTGGGCCTGCGGGACATCCTATGAATAAGTAACCAACTCGCTATCCAATTGATATTTATGCTATTTTAAAACCTCTTTTTTTTGCCGGATGTGGTTTATTTTTGGACACCGGTTAAACAGATCAAAGGGATTTAACAAGGCTGACAGGATTAACTCTCACAGGAGGCAGGCCCTCCAAAGATTATGCCATATGGCACATATATAGGCTGGCTTGTGATAAATGGTTTTGGTTAACTGGATTTATATCATGTTTATCCTGTTATCCTGTCAAATATTTTGCCTCCGGTGAACGGTTACTTTAAAGCTTTTGATAAATAGAGGGGGGTGCGCAACTTGAATTTATTATTCCATGACAAGCGACCATTTAATATTGAATGAATTTTTAGTGACAGACGCTATGTGACCGTCAAAATAGAAGTGCTCTATAAGCCATTCTTTTTCTTTGTAGGCAATGAAGAGGTTGTTTTCATCTATAACCTTTGTGATAATGCATTTTGAAAGGTCTTTGAGACCTGCGCCCACAGCCTTGAGAACAGATTCCTTTGAGGTCCAGTAACGGAAAAAAAGTTTAACCGGATCAGTATTAACAAGACCCCATTCCTTTTTACCGGCGGTTTTACTGAAAAGAGCTTCAGAACACTGCCTTATCTTTTCTATATCAATTCCTATTCTGGTTGATGCGACTACACCCCCGGCATAATCGGATTTGTGTGTCAGAGACCAGTAATTTCCGTTAAAGGGCAGGGGAGCTCCGTTTTTATCCTTTAAAAGATTGCTTAAATGAACACAGCTTTTTTGGGCAGATATTGCAAGCGCCTGCCTGGCGTGTTTACTTAAACTTAAGACTTTGTTTTTGCCTGTAAGTTGTCTGTTTTTTTCGGGAACCGCAAGTATAACCGGATAAATGGTTTCCAAATTTGTTCAACCTGTGTTGGTTAGTTTAGATTTTAGCTGTTAGCTCTGACCTGTAGAGTTGTTGTCCAGTGCCTTTAGAATTATCCTGTAATCAGCTACTGTAACTCCTTTTCCTTTTTCGTGCACCATAAGTGGATTTATATCCATCTCTATGATTTCAGGGTGGTTAGTTACCATATCTGAGAGACTTACAACCGATTTTTCAAGTGCTTTGATGTCTGATTCAGGCCTTCCCCTGAATCCTTTAAAGATATTATATCCCTTAATACTCTTAATCATTCTGCGTGATTCGTTTCTTTTAATAGGAGCAAGACGAAATACAACATCTTTAAAAAGTTCAACATATATCCCGCCAAGGCCTGCCATTAGCAATGGCCCGAAAGCAGGGTAACGGTTTACGCCTAATATAACTTCATCACCAGGCTGGGACATTTTCTGAACCAGAACGCCTTCAATAACAACGTTTGGATTAAATTGTTTTGCTCTTTCAATGAGTTTTTGAAAAGCCTGTTTAACTTTTTCTTTGCTGTCAAGCTGTAATATAACTCCGCTTGCATCGGATTTATGCTGAATTTGAGGGGAAATAATTTTCATTGCAACAGGGAATGTCATATTTTCTGCAAGTTGAGCTGCTTCATTTTCGTTTTTTGCGATTTGTGCCGGCAAGACGTTAAAACCATAGCATTTAAGCAACTCTATCCCATCCAGTTCACTGAGATAGGTTTTTCCTGCTGCAAGTGAATTTTCGATAATCTCGGCTGCACGTTCTTTATTGTGTTTTAAAGTAAACTGAGCGAGGTGTTGACGGCTCAACCAGTTGGAATATCTGTAAAGCGCTCCAAATGCCTTTGCTGTAT
>Ga0255428_1036_pt1 | contig 35934 bp, 34 predicted proteins | sample ANMaggSSYBR02J13_FD_182654 | JGI IMG/M metagenome (GOLD analysis project Ga0255428, IMG submission 182654) | Sediment cell enrichment communities from methane seep in Santa Monica Basin, California, United Staets - ANME aggregate JGI... | ecosystem: Environmental > Aquatic > Marine > Cold seeps >... | reverse complement strand
CATGGAAGGAAAAATCAACTGGATAGGGGCTTTAGTTCCTTCGCATCATAATGATCTTATTGATATGGAATTGGATAAATATCATGGAACCTGGAAAGATAAATATTATTACCGATGCAAAAAAAACGTGATGGATATTGAATGTGCTGTTGTTCTCACATTTAGTGCGTCCAGAAAACGCAAGCAAAGGCATTCGTTAAAACGAGGCATTGAGAAACTAAAAAATGAGATAACTAAAAAATGGAAAAGTTATAAAAAAACACCGAGAAGCATTACTCCAGGAATTGATACCATGCTGAAAAAAAGTCGATATGGAGAATGTATTAGAATATCGGTGGTTAAAGGGAAACCTTATTTTGAAGAAAATAAAGAAGAGATAAATAAAAGAGAAAAGCGTTTTGGTAAAAGCCTGGTCTTTTCTAACATGCTAAAAGCAGAAACAGGCTATTTGATTGATACCTATAATGAAAAAAATATTATTGAAAATGATTTTCATCTACTAAAAGATGTTACATTAATACGTTTCAGGCCGATTCGACATTGGACGGATTCTAAAATTCGAGCTTTTGCTTTTTGTTGTGTTGTTTCGATGATTCTAATAAGAGTTATGCAATGGATGACAGAACAGGCAGGATATAAAATGAGTACAACGGTCTTGAAAGATGAATTAACAGATATCCAGGAAGTTGTAATGATTTATAGTCCTGCAGATGCAGAACGTAAAATTACCGAAAGAAGCGCTGTTCAAAAAAAGCTTTGGAAAATCTTTGAATTGGAAAAAATAGAAAAGCAATTGTCACTACACAAATAAAATTATAATTTAGTTTGTTTTCAAATAGTTATAAACAGGGAGATGGTCTATGTGGAAGATTCAGGATAATGAATACGAATAAAGAAATCATCGTCAGTATTACCTTTATCACCAGTCAAAACCATGACACAGACTGACATTTTTACTTCTTCAAAAACTCTTTTATTAATATTATCTCGTTCTGGAAAAGCTTCAATTAATCGTAACGAACATCTATTAAGAATATATTTCCTTAACTTTGCTGCGCTTGCATCTGCAATAAAGGATAAAGGAAATATTTCGGATAGGACTCCACTTTTTTGAATTAAATAAATGCTTTTTAGAATAAATAATCTAAAAATATTAATCATTCCACCTCTTGCTGGGTCGTATTCTGTAGATGTTTTATAATAGTGCAACTCCTGTGGAGTAACGACTATTGTTTGGGCCTTATTCTGACGTTTATTTAATAGGCCATACGGCGGATTGGCGATCACTATATCAAACCCGCCCTTACGGTGAAACACCTCGGAGAAGTTTATGTTAAAATCCATTGATACTTGATATCCAAGGCTTTTCTTTGTATTCTCATACAATCCATATATTGCCTCATCTATTTCCTCGTGTAATTTGATTTTGTCTTTAGGTCTTGTTTCGTTTAAAAAATGTTCTTTCAGTATTTCTATTTTATCGAGTCCTCTTGGCCTATAAGGATAACCGAGCAGTGAATTCCCACATACAATTTTATAATCCAGATTCGGCAGCGGCTTGATATTCTTAATGTCATCTTCATCCACCACCAGCGAGAGCCAGAGCCGCAGTTTGGCAATTTCCACCGCACCCGGGTCAATGTCCACGCCGTAAAGGGAATGTTCAATGCAATGGCGTTTGAAATTATAAACGGTGCGGTTGTCATCGAATTGAGATTGCTTCGTCGCTTGCGCTCCTCGCAATGACAAAAAAGGCGTAAGTACATTCCTGATTTTTACAATTTCACTCATCATACCAACAGGGAATGCACCGGAACCAACTGCGGGGTCGCAGACCGTGATTTCTGCGAGTTTATCATCAATCAGTTTTGCGTTTTTTCTGATGCTTTCTGGCAGTGTCGGTTTTATAGAGGTAGTCTTTTGCTCCCCTTTTTTGATCTTTCGTTCTTTTTCTAAAAAAATCGCTTCGTTTTCACTAACCTGCTCGCCGATTTGTATCAGTTTTTCAATATCTTTTTTAGGAATAATAGGCTTATATGAATCCGAAGTAAGAGTTTGTTGCACAGGAATTTGAGGCCCAAATATTTTCTTTTGAACAGCCGGTTTTGTAATGATTGATTCTTTATGAGCGTTAACTGCTGTATCAAGATAATTAATCAAACTCTGTTGACACATGTAGTGGACAATCTCGCGAGGGGTGTAATAGACTCCGAACTTTTTGTTGAACTTGTTTTCTTCTCCTTTTTTCCCGCTTTTTAATGCTTTTTTGAATTCTGCAAAGTTGTCCGGCCGGATAGCGTTAAATTTTTCATAAGACTTGCCCAGAAGTTCCGGATCGATGGCTACTTCCTTTTCCAGCGGTTCGTCCTCTTTAACGGTAAAATTGTAGCGGTCAAATACATCCAGTACGCCTGTTCCTGTATCACCTTCTTTGGTTTTGGTTTGGTTGGAAAACAGCTTGTTTGGCAGAAAAATATCAATATGCACCCAATCGTAATTGCCAATGGGATCAAAAAGGCCGCCGTTTAAAAAGGGAATTTTGCAGTTAAACCGGCTGTAATAGTAATCTTCATACTTACGATCTTCACCAGTCCGCAGGGCTTCATAAAACAGCGGCTCCAAGATGTCATTGAAGAAATTGATATAATCACCATGTTTTTTCTCAAACAGTTCCCTAAGAAAATGCTTTGAGCCTGTGCCCCAGTCATCATCACGGCCCACGCCGAACCAGCCTTTTTTCTGCAAAAAATAGAGGAATATAATCTGGCCCAGCAGTTTCTTGGCAAAGTTTACAGTATCAACGCCTTTGACCTCAAAATCGGCCTTTATTTTCGGATCTTTTTTAACAACTCTGTCCAGTTCTTCCTTGGTGCGCAGGAAAAGTTCACGGTATTTGATGAAAAACTCTTTTGTGACAGTTTCAATATCAAAGGCTTTTTGGATTTCTCCCAGAGTCGGGTCTTGTTCATCATTTGCCAGTATTTTCACAAGACGGCTTTGTGCGGTGTGACTTTTTTCATTTTTACCCACAAGGAATGACCATCGCCGGGCAGGGGTAAACTCCTCTTTCACTTTCATACTGCCGGATTTCGTTTGCTCAAACTTATAATCCATCTTTACCAGCGAGAACCGCCAGTCCTCTTTGCCGGGAGATACAAATGCGGCAAGCGCGGCTTCTTTCAACTTCCCGCCCCGGCTGCCGTTTAAGTACCAGGCGATAAAATTTCTCTGCATGGTGCGGGAGCGTTCAAGCGATGTGTCTTTCTGGAGGGTTATTACAAGAATATCAATGCGGTTTTCCCCGTCACTGAACTTGCCGATACGCTCCAGTTTTTTTATGTATTGTTTATAGGCATCGGGGATATAACTCCCCTGGTAGGTAAAGGGTGCGTCATCAATTCTGTTAAGAAGGTTTTTGATAAAATTCGTAAAACGCACCTTGTCAAAAGAGCTTTCAAAAGTTTCTTTGATAAGTTCTTGTGCTTGCTGTTTATCGATACTCCTTGGATTCATTCTGCCAATTCCCAGTCATTTAGCGGCCAATTAATCAATTGACCTAATTAAACCTAATACAATCTGAGATAATTTTGTAAAAACAGCATATTATAATTGGGTCTGATCATATCTGTTTCACCCAACTTGAGGTGTCAAATTGGCTCCTCGAGTTATTCAATTAGTCTCTTGCTGTATGTCCTGATTTAAAATCTTATTACTTTATTCATTGTGCTCACATTGTGCGGTCATTGCCAATGGCAATCAAATGTAATTAATAGATTACAGCTTCATGCATGGTTTTAGATTGTGCGGCATCTTTGTTCGCGCACAATCAAAGCGCACAATGTTAAGATCCCCCATTCGCCGGAAACCAGCGAGTGGTTCGTGTCTTACCTTTCTTGAGTATGAGGCCCGCTTCTTTCATCTCGTTGAGAAGTCGAACAATCTGGAATCGAGATAGAGTAGGTAAAACTTGTTGAAACTCCTCCATTCGGGCGCCTTCTGCCTTACTGTTACGAATATGTTTGAGCAAAAGCGCTTTGTGCGTTTCCTTGTCAAGGCCGACCATGCGGGTGTAGACCCCCTTCCGGCCAGTTATAGCATAAAAACGTCTGGCAAGAACATAACGGGCGCCGCGCCCCCGACCCGTAAGTTCCAAAACGCCAGTTTCAAGAAGGTAAGGGAGGCGTAGTTTAAGCGCATCCTGCACCGGCAAGCCTCGATGCACTTGGTCGAGGATCAAAAAATCCTGCGTGGAAAAAGAAACATTCCGTTCCCTGCTGATTTTTTCAAGAAACAACACAAAGGCAGAGTCCTGAACTTGTCCGTGGAGCGCAAGGTTTACCTGGTAGCGGTCTGTTCCGGTGAAATCAGGAGGAAGTTTGCCACGACGGATGGCTTCTTCAAAAATGAGGTCCATGCCCTGCCCGGAACGTTCAACGAGCCCGCACTTGGCGAAGAGGTCGGCTATGCGACGATTACGAGGGTATTGGCGGTTTAATATGTTCTCAAGAGTAATGCCGTGAGGAAAACCGCCCGGACTTTCTATAATAAGGTATCGCGGGTATTGGCGCACAAATACGCTTCCGCCAAGATGATAATCGCGGTGACTCACCGCATTGAGAATGGCTTCCCTAACGGATCGTTCTTCGAATGTGGGGATATCCCATATAAACAACCCATCCTGATAGTACTGGAGGTCATTTCGAAGATTTATAGTATTCCAGAGATCGTCATAGAAGGAAAAGAAAGATTCCCTGTATTCCTTGCGTTGCTGGGCAGGGCCGGAAGCTTCTGACGATCGGTGCTCGAAAACTACCTCGGCCTGGGCCAAATGTCGGCCCAAGGCCTGACGTGTTCCGAACAAGACAAGAGCTGCATATGTTACGTTTCCATCTACAACGGCTTCCGCATCGTGCAAGAGTTGTTTCCAATCAAGTCGTTCCAGTGATGTGTTGCCTGATTTTTCAATCCACCGTTTCCGAAAGTTCTCAACTGCCTCCAAATCAAGGTCATCCAGAGTAGTCCCCTGGCAAAAATCAGCCGAGAAATCGTGACCGATTTCATTGAAGATTTCCCGGAGCTCCTCTTCTGCCATGGGTACAAGACTGTCCCCACGTCTGGTCCAGTAAATACCATCCGCCTGTATGGGGACTCCCACTGGTCTTGGAGGTACGGTGAAGACAAGAACCCTGCCTTCCGGATGATAAACCTCGTCAACATTTACTCTAAGGTGAAGCTTTTCAATCAAGCCCAAACGGGTACGTTCCGGTTGAGAGAAGGCCCCTGTCCCAATAACCTGGCGAGGCCTCCTGTCGGTTATGCCAAGGACTACTCTGCCGCCCCCCTCGTTTGCCAACGCCGCGCAATAGTTTAAAAGCTTGTTGAAGTGATACCTGTTTCTTGCTTCCTTGAACTCCAGGTTCTCACCTTCCATGGCATTCATCAATCTCTGAAGTTCTTCCAGTGAAATAGTCATTGTGGGTCCTCGGCTCTCTCCATCAATTCAGACAAATTGTAATTTACGCTTATCACACCGAAATCGGGTTCTTTGGTAAATGGCCTGCAAATGTTGACGCAATTGACGCATTCATGATGCAACTATTCACCTGCTAAATATAATGAGAGTATGACTTCACGTTTGCCGAATACTGCCGGGTTCTGCTCGGCATAATGGCTTTCCAGCAGCCTTTCGGGTACATATGTCTGGAGCACTGCCAGCACCTTGAAAGGATTTATCAATTCATTTTTAAGCGCATTTAAGGCTTTTAATGTATTTTTTGCTGTCTGTTTGGGTAGTCCGCCTTCTTCAAGCTGAGTTAATACCTTTTTAAGATAAAATTCCTGGTCATCGGTAAATTTCTGCGTGTTTTTCATGGTTGCTTTTAGAATTCTCAGGATATTGGCGGCGCTGTCGCGTCCTCTTCTTTTTTGGGGCTTAATCATTTCTTTGGTTGTAGTTATAATAAAGGCTTCCTTGTTTTTATCCAGGAGATCATAAATCTCTCCAGGGAGCTTTTTCCTTTTTTCATCAACCTGGCTTTCAAGCAGTTTTGCCGCTGACATAAAATCAAGCTCTTCTGCAGTTTTTCGCGCCATGAAAAACTTTTGCAGCTTTCCACGTCTGAAGTAGGTTATAAGCGACTTCGCAAAATCATTGTTAAGCTTTGCTGTACGTGCTTTTTTGGGCAGGCGTTTTATTTTTTCAAAAAGATCAGGTCCTTTTTCCCGGATCTCCTTGATAACATTAAGATATTTAAGTTCGCTATCCTCTGCCCCATCCTCGCCTTCGAGTGTTTTCTTTGAAGTCAAGCGGTCAAACAGTTCGTGTGAACCTATGGGCTCTCCTTCGGTTAAAAGCTCCGCATCGCCGCCAAGCAGGGTTAAAAAGGCATTGATCTTTGCTTCTGCCGCTTCTTTCAGCTTTATCTCATCATTAGATTGTTTGGTTGGGAAAAAATTGAATGTATGAATAATGTCGAAGGGTGTATCAACTCTGTTAATACGCCCCACTCTCTGCATCATTCTGGTCGGGTTCCATGGGATATCGTAATTAATCACCACATTTGCGCGGTGCAGGTTAACGCCTTCCGACAGAACTTCAGTGGAGACAAGTATTCGATAATCTTCTTTGGGATGACGGGCTCTGGCATCAAAGTTTTCAATCACTTTGTCGCGAACTGACTCGCCTGAATCACCTGTAAACAAAAGAACCTTGCCAGGATATTCATCATTTATATTTTTAAACAGATAATTGGCTGTTTCTTTTGATTCCGTAAAGATAATAAGATGATTGTTTTTCAAGACTGGATTTTCTGACAAATCGTTTATGAATTTTATGAGTTTCGGATCACGGTTTACCTTCTGCCAGAGCTTGTTAACTTTCAGCAGGATGTCATGGTCATATTGTAAATCAGTTTTTAATTTTTTTCTAAAATCCTTGCTCTCATATTTTTCCGCCCGGCCCTCATCTATTAATCGCTGGACTGCTTTGTCATCATCGTTTTCGAGGAGTTCAAATATCTTGTTTGTGTGCTTCTTACTTACATAAACATTGCCGTTATCAAACTCTTTTATGAACATTTCATAGGAATGCAGGAATCTGTCCACTGAATTTCTAAAAGCAAAAAAACTGCTTTCCAGCCGTTTGACAAGCAGGATTTTCATAAATTTACCCATATTTTCCTGGGACTGCTTTTCAAGCTGGTCAATTTTGCCTTCATAATAGAGCATGGGCTTATAGCGTGCATATTTGAATTTATTGGCAATCATGTCGATGGTTTTATTGAAAATATTATCTTCTTCATCATTGAGTTCATAGAATAGCGGTTCCGGTTTTTTAACATCCGGAAATTTAAGACCCTGTTCTTTTATGTCTTTGCTGAAATATTCTTCAATTTCAGTCCTGGTGCGTCGCACCATTAGATATTTAAGAACTTTATTGCGTATTTCCCGCGCGTTTGCTCTTACAGTGTTTATGTATTCAGCATAGTTTTTCTTTCGGTCCAGTTTTTTAAGTTTTTTGCCAAGACCGTTAAAGAATGCTTCCAGGTCAGGCAGATTGGGAATGGTGCTTTTTTTGGCTTTCTGAAACAGTTTAAGAAGACTTAGGATATCTTTTGGGGTGTTGTTGTAAGGAGTTGCAGTTACCAGGACAACTCTTTTGCCGCGGCATATTTCCGCTAATTTCTCATAGGAAATTGTTGTTTCAGTTCGGAAACGGTGTACCTCGTCTATGATAATATTTGTGTATTTGTTTATTCCTCTGTGAAGCAGGTGGTCCAGTTTGCCGATAGATTCAAAATCTGCCTGGACTCTGAAGTCTGAAAAAACATTCGTCCAGGAGCCGGGATTGGATTTTCCGAGAAGCGCCGGCGGTGCGATAACAAGTGTTCTTCCATCCAGTTGACCTGCCAGCATTGCCGAAATGTATGTTTTCCCCAGACCCACAACATCGGAGACAAAAACGCCGCCATATTCTAATAGTATCTTTTTAGCGTTTAAGACCGCCTGCTCCTGATATTCAAGCTTTTTAAATTCCTGCGGAAGATACTTAATAAATACTTCATCTGTCTGACTGAGTTCATCTTTGAAATATTCGTAGAGAAATTTCAGATATAACTGGTATGGTGAGATATTTTGACTCAACCAGGTTTTATCTTGAATGGTCTGAACATATTTTTCGCTGACATCTACAGCGTCATTCCATAATTCCTCAAATTTATTTTTAGCAAAATCATAATCACTTCTGTTTTTCAGTTCCACGTTGAATTCAAGATTGTCAACCAGCCCTGCCTGTGTAAAATTGCTGGAGCCTGTAATAACGCGTCCGGCATCTCTATCGCCTTCAGCAAATGTCATAATGTAAAGTTTGGCGTGTATATTCTGTGATGGATAAGCCCTTAATTCCAGCTTGTCGCTTCCAACCCATTCTATAAATTTATTTACGCCTTCTTCAACTTTTCTATTGTCTTCAGAATCCTCCATTTCTTTTTGAACAAGATTTTCAACTTCCTGCCTGGCTTCAGCGTGCGAAAAATCAATTTGTTGTTTGGGTTTATTGGCTTTTTCCAGTAATTCAAAAGTTTGTCTGCTTGTGCTGATTCCAATAAGAATTCTTATCTTTTCTGTATTTCCCAAAGAATGATAGATGGCGTAAAATCCGCTGGAATAAAAATAACCCACAAGGCAGTCAAAAAATGAAGTATCTTTAATAAGGACTTCAAACCGCTCTTTAAGGGTTTGATTTTCTTCGTTTGTAATAAACGATAGATCAGTGTTCATCTATATCCTTTGTTATCATCTTTGAATAAGATACAAACGTACCTACGGGACATTCGTGCAGAACGAGCATAAAATTGGATGTTGTCTTTTTCCCTGGATCAACCATATCAAAAAAGCCAAACATGACCTTCGATATCAAAGGTTGTAAATCTTTTTGAGATTACCGATTACATCCTCCAGCGATGCATTCAGTATAATCCTTGAAATAATCCCGGAAAAGATCAAGTCCCCTTACCATTCAACGCCCTCCATCATCTCTTCCATGGCAGATTCAACGCGTTCATCCTTAATATCTCTTAAACTCAGATACAGAGAGAATGGATCAACTATTTTATCATTTGCAAATAAGCCTGGAGAGTAGCTCCAGACCTCCAGTTCACATTCTGCCTCATCCGGATAAGAAATAATGTCACTGGGATATTTACGCTTTATGGCTTTCCAGTCTTTCACGGAAGCTGCGTAAATCTGCTTTTTGGGTGAAGTCAACATTGAATAGCAGGACAAGGCTGTCAGACCGGCTTGACAGACCGGCAACTTATCGATCAGAGTTTTTAGCCATACATTTTCTCTTACCGGCGTTTTTAAATGAGGCAGCGCTTTTTCCCATAATTCCCTGCGGTTTTTGTCAAAATAAACCAATCTTTTCCTGCCCACGACCGATACCTCAGCCAACCCTACGGATTCGATCTCATCGAGCGATCGGGTCATTGTCATCCGTGAATATCCAAGTGCTTCCGCTAATTGCGTTGGGGTTAAAGGTTCGGTCATTGTTTGGGTCAGTGCATAGAGAATAACGGCCTGAGTCGATGGTCCCAAAATGACTGTTGTTGCTCTTTTTTTAATAAAATATTCCCTCAAATCAATGCCTAAATCCGGGAGATACATCTGATTCCCCGGTATGACAAAAGGAACTTTGTACTCTATCAGACGTTTTCTGTTAAACGATGAAATGCTGGAATGAACAAAAATGGCTTTCATTTTAAGATTTTGGTTCACAATATCGATATGTTTATGAATTGTCGCGGGGGTAAGCTCACTGTCGTTTTTTGATGCCAAAACAATAAATTCTTCGTTCAGCAACCCGACTTGGAACACATCATAAATATCCTGCAGAAAAAAAGGAAGCGAACCCACATTTGCCGGTTTCGACAACGTGACCGTTATGCCAAGCGTATCCAATAAATATTTTTTAAGCCGATTAACTAAATCTTTCATCCCGATATTTCCCTTAATGTTAAAGTATTTTTTGCACAGTAACATATATTACGTTATTGTGCAAAAAATATGTTAATTTAGTGTCGAGTCGCCCTTTGACCCTTTACTGGCTTAAACCTGTAAGATCCTGGCTCCATGAATAATTCTTAGAATAAAAACTGCATCCCCTATGACACGGTACATGATTCGATACTTTTTATAAACTAATAAAAATGTTTTTAATTGTAAACCCATTTTAAATAGAGAGGTTGACATTTAATTCCCCACTGTATATAGCAAATTTCATCAGCCTTTTTAAATAATTCCGACAGAATAACAAGATGAGTTTTGATGCTTTAATCCTGAATATCCTGTTAATTCTGTCAAAAAAGTCTTTTTTAACGTTCTAAATAGTTACGGAAAAACCATGTTCGATAAAACATTAATCAGCATAACTGAAAAGATTATTAAAGATCCGGGCTACTCTATTTCTCATGAAGATGCCTGCAAGTTTGCTGCTTCTCAGGATAATGCAGTTGATTTGATAATGTACGCCAATAAGATCAGAGAAAAATATAAAAAGAATAATATCTTCACCTGTTCAATTATTAATGCCAAGTCTGGTCGCTGTTCAGAGGATTGTGCTTTTTGTGCACAGTCAGCTCACCATAAAACCGGAATTAAAACTTATCCATTATTAGATAAAGAAAAAATACTAAATAATTCCATGCTAATGGAAAAAGCAGGGGCAACAAAATATTCAATGGTAACAAGCGGCCATTCACTTTCGGGCGGCGAGATTGATTCTATTGGGCATGCAGCAGAAGAAATAAACAAGAAAACAGATCTTTCAGTTTGCGCATCATTGGGGCAGTTGACCGAACCCACAGCAATAAAGCTCAAAGAAAAGGGAATTACAACCTATCATCACAATCTGGAAACAGCCGGGAGTTATTTTGATCAGGTCTGTACTACACATAAGTATGATGAAGATATTCGCACAGTCAAAATGGCAAAATCAGCAGGACTTAAGATTTGCAGCGGAGGAATTTTGGGGCTGGGCGAGACCTGGGCGCAGCGTGTGGAGCTGGCCTTTACCATTAAGGAACTGAATGTGGATTCAATACCAATAAACTTTTTAAATCCAATTCCAGGCACAAGAATGCAAAACAGATCTTTGCTTCCACCAATGGAGGCACTCAAATCTATAGCTCTTTTCAGAATAATTAATCCTGATAAAGACATAACCATATGCGGCGGCAGGGAAAAAACTCTTGGCGATTTTCAGTCATGGATTTTTATAGCAGGTGCTAACGGGGTTATGATTGGCAATTATCTTACCACAAAGGGAAGAAGCGCTGAAATGGATATAGATATGATTAAACAAATGGGGCTTGATATTTGCTAATTGCATGATACAAGACTCGCCCACTGATAATAAAATGTAAGAATATCTGAAACTCGCACCTAAGTGAGCCTAAAGAAAAAACAGTGGCCAATCCTTTTAATACATATTGGTTAAGCGATAGATCATATGCTTTAAAGATAAATTTTCTTATGCGCTGTTTTTTCTCAAAGCTCACTAACATGCTCAAACAGTCAGCTATTTTACATTTTATCACCAGCGGACTCGTCTTTTTTATCTTTAGCCGAACTTTTTGAGAAGTTACTTTATTCGCTACAGCCGGTTTGTTAGGTAAGGAACGTGGACGAAATAACTTCCCCAACTATAAATCACAGCTTCAGGCCGCCTTTGTCCGGTCTCAAAGCACAAAAATATTGAAATAGCTCGCTATTCCTTCAACTTTTGTGATCTGAGATCGAACAAATTCGACCCAAATCTGTGCGCCTACTTGAGGAAGTTAATTCGTCCACGTTCCTAATGCTAAAATGTTACGATATTTACATTGGAGTTTAAATTGAAAGCAATTGAAGGACGGAATCAACAGTTGGAGATAGATGATCGAAAATATGTGTGGCATCCGTTTACGCAGATGCAGGATTATGAGAAGGAAGAGCCCCTTATAATTGAAAGCGGAAATGGTTGTACTTTAACGGATATCCATGGAAATGAATATATTGATGGAGTTTCTTCTTTATGGACAAATGTTCACGGACACAGAAAAAAAGCACTGGATATAGCCGTTAAAAAGCAGTTAGACAAAATAGCTCATTCAACCCTGCTGGGGCTTTCAAATGTTCCTGCTATCAGATATGCAAAAAAAATTGTCGAAATTGCGCCCAAAGGTTTAACAAGAGTATTTTACTCAGATAGCGGTTCAACTGCTGTTGAAATAGCACTTAAGATAGCATTCCAATATCAACAGCAGGCTGAAGATGGAAATCCGGAAAAGAAGAAATTCATATCCCTGCACAACTCATATCATGGAGATACCATCGGTTCCATTAGCATCGGAGGCATTGATCTTTTTCATTCAATGTATAAACAGCTTCTTTTTGAATCCATAAAAGCAGAGTCACCCTATTGTTACCGCTGTGCGTTTGGAAAATCTTATCCCGGCTGCAACCTTGAATGCTTAAGCAGACTGGAAGAAATTATGAGTACTCATGCAGATGAAGTCACAGCAATGGTGATTGAGCCTCTGGTTCAGGGAGCTTCCGGCATGCTGCTGCAACCACCCGGTTATTTAAAAAAAGTCAGAGAGCTTTGCGACAGATACAATGTATTTATGATAGCAGATGAGGTTGCAGTGGGGTTTGGGAAGACAGGGAAGATGTTTGCCTGTGAGCATGAAGATGTCACGCCGGACATTATGACCCTTGCCAAGGGCATTTCAGGAGGATATCTGCCGCTTGCAGCCACGCTGACAAGTGAAAAAATTTATAAGGGATTTTTGGGAGAATATGAAGAGTTCAAAACATTTTTCCACGGCCACACATATACCGGAAACCCGCTTGCCTGTGCAGCAGCCATAGCCAACCTTGAAGTATTTGAAAAAGAAAAAGTTCTGGATAAACTTAAGGCGAAAATTGAGCATTTCAAACAAAGATTGCAATCCTTCAAAGGCTTGGACAATGTGGGAGATGTTCGTCAATGCGGAATTATGGTAGGCATAGAGCTGGTTGCGGATAAGGATACAAAAAAACCTTTTCCTCCCGGAAAAAGGATAGGACACAGGGTAATAAAAGAAGCGCGTAAGCGCGGTCTTATAATAAGGCCTCTGGGCGATGTCATTGTGCTTATGCCTCCGCTCAGCATTTCAATTGATGAGCTCGACAGACTTTGTGATATTACATACGAATCTATCAGGGCTGTTACAAAAAAAGTATGATTAAAGGCAATAAGACACGAAGACACAAAGTGGATATGAATTTAAAACCTTATCAACTATACGGGATACATCCAACGACTATTGGAGTTGTATATAAAAACGGCATCAAGAGAATTATATTAAATCCCTGCCTGCCGCAGGCAACTTGGTGTCTTAGAGTCTTTGTGGCAGAACCATCATAATTAAAGTTTCAGCCTATGAACATAAAAGGCACATTTTATTTTGATCCATCTGACAGAATTTATGCAGAGCATTTTCCCGGCAATCCGGTTGTGCCTGGAAGTCTTATAATCCATGCTTTTTTAAAAGCATTGAAAGAAGAAGGTTGTTGCGAAGGATACATAATAGAGAACTTCAGGTTTAAAAAATTTATTTCTCCTGGTGAATACAATTTCGATATTGAAATCTGCAAAGATCAGATGAAGTGCAGGCTTTTTAGAAGCAGTTCAGATGCAATAAAACCTGTTGTAACAGGAATAATTAGAAAATCGTAACAATTTACCCTTTTGAAAAAAATCTGACAAGATAACAGGATAAACAAGATTTGTAAGCGTTCACGGCTACAATAATTTTAATCCTGGATATCCTGTTAATCCTGTCCAAAAAAAATAATATTTAACAGCACTAAAGTGTTACAGAAAATGAAATTTACAGGTAATCGAGCACTTATTTTGGGCGGCAGTTGTGATCTCGCAATTACTCTTGCCAGGCGCATGATTGAAGCAGAGCTGTTCCCGATATTGACTTACAGAAACGAAAAAGGCCGGGAGTATATATCAAAAAATTTGAAGGATTGCCAAAAAAAATACAGCTCAGTTTATCTTGAATTCGGCAACCGTGATTCAATAGATTCGCTATTGCATCAAACAGGTGATGACATAGATTTTATGGTAGATTTCGTTCAGGGAAATTTTGAAAGTCTTGTTGCATCAGCAGATATAGAAGATGTTTACAGTTATTTTGCCGAAAATGTTTCCTTTCGCGCAGAAGTCGTAAAAAAAGTCGCAAGGATAATGATGAAAAAGAAAAAAGGGCGTCTTGTTTTTATTTCTTCAGCAGCGGCAAAAAGGCCAAACCCTGGGCAGGGATTTTATGCAGCAGCAAAGCTTGCATCGGAAGCCATATATAAAAATCTGGGTCTTGAACTTGGCGGTCATGGAATTACAACTGTAACATTGCGTCCTGGTTATATTGATTCAGGACGAGGCAAAAAGTTTATTCAAGACCATAGTAAAGAAATTATTAATAAGGTACCTATAAAAAGAGCCCTGACAAAAAAAGAAGTAGCTGAAGCAATACTTTTTTATCTTTCAAACAGGTCCGCCGGCTTTAATGCTACTGAAATTTCAATGGACGGAGGTTTGACGGCGGGCAAGTGAACTTATGGATATTTTAGAAGAAATAAAAAAAATTCTGGTGGAAATTCTTGATATTGAAAATTATATTATTACTCCTGAAACTTATCTTATAAGGGAATTGGGCGCTGAGTCCATCGACCTTCTGGAACTTGCAGTAGCAATAAACTCTGGATTTAATATAGATGTAAATGATGATGAAATATTTTTAAGAAAACTAAGACAATATGTAACTGAAGCAAAACAACAAAACAATGATCTACTGCAGTATCTGGTTAAAAACCTTCCTTTCCTCTCCCGTAAAAGACTGGAAGAGATAATAGCAGATCTCGAAGGCGGTCCAACTCTTAAAGTTAAAGATCTTATAAGTTATATAGAATGGCAAAAATCATGAAACATAAACTCAAGGCTTCATCTTTAGAAGATATTATAAATAAAAGAAGAAGCATAAGAAAGTATAAACCGGACATGCCGCCGGAAGAATGGATAAACAGCATGCTGCACTGCGCCTTAATGGCTCCTTCGCCTTCGAACAGTCAACCTGTTCGATTTATCAAAATCAGCTCTGCCGGAAAAAGAGAGAAGCTTTATCAGGCATTGAATTCAGGCAAACAGGAATTCATGAGGGCAATACAGTCTAAGGAAGAAGCAAAGAAGCTTAAGAGCTTGATAAATACCTATTACCGGTTTTCCGAATTCATGTTTAAAGCGCCTATTCTCTTTGCTGCCGGGACAATTACACCTTATAAGAGCTTTTCAAAAAGAATGTTTGAAGGAGGAATAATCGGGCATGACAAACAAGAAGAAACCACTCTTGATATCACTGTGGGGCTGGCATTAAAAGGATTTATCCTTAAAGGAGAAGAATTGGGGCTGGGAACATGCATTCTTACCGGTCCTCTGGTGTTTATCCCGAATGTTGAAGAAATCCTTGGGATAAATGATGTTCGAATAAAATGCTTTATTACAGCAGGATTTCCAGATGAGAAACCAGACATGCCTCCAAGAAAATCTATTTCAGAAATTTTTAGCGAGATATAAGGAACGTGGACGAAATAACTTCCCCAACTATACATCACAGCTTCAGGCCGCCTTTGTCCGGTCTCAAATCACAAAAATATTGAAATAGCTCGCTATTCCTTCAACTTTTGTGATCTGGGATCGAACAAATTCGACCCAAATCTGTGCGCCTACTTGAGGAAGTTAATTCGTCCACGTTCCTTAGCAATAGTTCACCACGGATTTTCACGGAATTACACTGAATTATCATAACTGTTCAGATTAGGTTCAAGGTTGGTTGCCTCGTTCCGTGGTGAACTTTTATAAAGATTATGGATAACATACACAGAAGAGTCGTCATTACTTCCATTGGAGTTATTTCCTCCTTAGGTTTTACTATAGAGGAAATAATCGGTAATTTGAAAAATGGAAATACTTCGTTCGAGAGGTCTTTTTTTTATAATAATGTAGTTATAAGTCCCATTAACGGCTTTGATGTAAAAGATTTTGCAGGTCGTTTTAAAGACAGGCGATATCTAAACAGAGGAGCCCGGTTCTGTGTTGCATCGGCAATTGAAGCAGTAAAAAAAGCAGGAATAGACAAAAAATTATTAGCAGAAGCTGGTCTTTTTTTAGGGACAGGCCCCAATCTGGATATCGGCGGAGAATTTCCTGATGTCAAAGGGGGAGAAATAGATAGAAGAGATCTTATGGCTCTCTGGATGTTGAAATTCCTGCCAAATACTGCTGCCTCAGTTATTGCCAAATTGGCGGGAATCCACGGGGAGAATCAGACTCTAACAACAGCATGTTCCGCTTCATTGCAAGCCATTGGTGAGGCTTTTCGAAAAATCAGGGATGGATACATTGATCTTGCTTTTGCAGGCGGAGGCGATTCAAGGTTAAGCAAAAGCGCTACTTGGGCTTATAAAAAAGCTCAAGCCCTTTGCGATGGAACGGGTAAACCTGAAAGAGCAATCCGGCCTTTTGATAGAAGCAGAAATGGATTTGTGCCAGGAGAAGGGGGAGCTTTTTTTCTACTGGAAGATCTTCAGCATGCCAAAAAACGCAGTGCTGTGATTTATGGCGAGATTTGCGGCTATGGTGCTTCTATTGATGGATATTCAATGACTGCTCCTGAACCAGGTGGGATATGGTCGGAAAAGGCGGTGAATGCGGCTTTACAGGAAGCAGAGCTTACCCCTTCCGATATTGATGTTATTTCATCACATGGGACCGGGACTCTATTAAATGATTCAATGGAAGCAGATTTAATTAATCGAGTTTGCGGAAAAAGGCCTCCATTTATCATTGCACTTAAATCATGGATAGGACACATAGCTGCGGCATGCGGTGCTGTTGAGCTTGCAATATGTCTTGCCTGCATGAAGTACAATTATCTCCCAAAAATAAGAAATCTTGATGAGCCGTGCCATGCGGGGCTTAACTTTGTACGTGAGGGACGAAGATGCTCGATAGATAATATATTGTTAGAAAATTTCGGTTTTGGAGGGCAAAACAGCGCAGTCATAATAAAAAAGTATTAATGATGTAACACCTTAGCGCTTTTAAATATTATTTTTTGACAGGATTTACAAGATATTCAGGATTAAAAAAATCAAAACTTTTCCTGTTAATCCAAATCTAAATCCTTATACCTTGTTACACACCTTCTACATGTTGTGATTATATTTTATGATTTACTGGCTAACTACAATGAGAGTTGGCTTTGTTTGTGTACTTTAAACAAAATCTTGTTTATCCTGTTATCCTGTCAGATTCTTTTTCAAAAGGCTAAATTGTTACGATATGATGAATATCGTTAATAGAATAGAAATAAATTCGGGCTTAGACGATTTTGTCCTTTTGGACAGAATATCAGAAATCGGAGCCGCGACTATTGCAGGTAAAAAAAAGTATTTTAACGATCCTGCCTACCTGGGAATCGAGTCTCTTGCACAATTAGGGGCCTACCATGTCCGCTTTATTAATGATTTTGAAATACATGCCTTTCTTTTAAAAATAGGCCATTACCGTGTTATTGGGAACAAGATTCTACATGGTGAATATCTGATTGATGGAAGGCTTATTAGTCAAAGCAAATCTTCTTACTCCTACTTCTTAAGAGCTAAAAAAAAAGATCGAATTCAGATTGAGGGAGAATTTTTGTTTTCAACTCTAAAATATAACGATCATTTCAACAAAAAAATACTGGAAAAACATTACCGCAGGGTATTTTCGTGTTTAAAAAAAGAATAATAAACAAATTGACTGCTCAGAAAGAGACAGGTCTTTACAGAAAACCCGTAGAAATAGAAAACAAGGAAGGGAAATTTCTTTTAATTGAAGGAAGAAAAGTATTAAACTTTGCGTCAAACGACTATCTTGGCCTTGGGGTTTCTGATGAACTTAAACGTAAAATATCAGGTAATTTTTTGAAGTATGCTACATCTTCTTCTTCGTCAAGGCTTGTTTCAGGAAATTATTCTGTCATCAACCAGGCTGAAAAAGAATATGCCCGTTTTTTTGGATATGAGGATGCTCTGTTTTTTCCCAGCGGCTATCAGGCAAATATAGGTATTGTTTCCGCACTTTTTGAAAAAGGTGATTTGTTGATTTTCGACAAGCATATACATGCCAGCAGTGTGAAGGGTATGCTTTTAAGTGGTGCGGATTTCCATGGATATAACCATAACTCCATGTCTCATCTTTGCAAATGGCTTGAAAAAACCAGTAAGAATAAGCCCGCAGTGCTTACAGAGTCCCTTTTCAGTATGGATGGAGATTTTCTTGATGTTCAGGGTTTTAAAGCTCTCAAGGAACGTTTCGACTTTTTCAGCATAGTTGATGAAGCACATGCATTCGGAGCGACAGGCGAAAATGGGAAGGGCATTGCCCGTGATGTAGCGGACATTGGAGTTGGTACATTTGGCAAGGCTCTTGGTCTTTTTGGTGCTTTTGTACTGATGCCCGCCGACTTTAAAGAATATTTTTTTAATTTTTCTTCTCCTTTAATTTATACCACTTCTCTTCCTGAAGCGCATGCTGCATCAGCCATAGACCTTTTAGGGATTATTTCTCAATGCGAAAAACAAAGAAAACATCTGCGCGAGATAAGCAGTCTTACCAAAAAAAAGCTTGTTTACGAGGGTTTTTGCGTAAAAGGCGATGCTCATATTCTTGCAGTAGAAATCGGAGATGAAAACAGGGCGCTGGAGATATCTGAAAGGTTGCTTGAAGAAAATATTTTTGTTTTACCTGCACGGTATCCAACTGTGCCGCTTCACAAAGCCATGTTGAGAATCGGCATGACTGCCCTCCATACTGAGGAAGATGCCAGAAAGTTAGTCAGTTCATTAAAAGAGGTAACGCTTTAGCCTTTTGAAAAAAATTCTGACAGGATAACAGGATAAACAAGATTTTATTTCAAGTGAACAAACAAGGCTAATAGGTTTAATTATTAATTTTGGTGAATGGAAAATTAAAACCAAACGTAAAGTAAGGGATTTTGATGAGGATGTACAGGATGAGTTTTGATGTTTTAATCCTGAATATCCTGAATATCCTGTTAATCCTGTCAAAAAAAGTCTCTTTGAAAGGTCTTGTTACAAAAATTGAAAAAGAAGACAGATAATATTTTTGTTATAGGAACTGATACAGGAGTGGGAAAAACGGTTCTATCTCTTTTGCTGATGCAGTTTTTTTATACAAATGGTTGCATACCTTTTTATATAAAGCCGATTCAAACAGGGTGCAGCAATCCTTATGATAAAGACAGCGATGCAAAATTCATTTATAAGCATGTAAGCCAGTTGACTAAAAAAAATCCTGCTGATTCAATAGTCTATTGTTTCAGGGAGCCTAAAGCTCCTTATTTTGCTTCCCGCAATGAGGGGAAAACTATTGAGTTAAAGGCAATACAGAATGTTTTGGATAAAAAGAGTCGGATTTATTCTCCTGTTATATTAGAGGCTGCCGGCGGGCTTCTTGTACCGGTCAACGAAAATAGATTAATGATAGATCTTATCAAGATGACAGGGGCAAAGCCAATTATTGCCGCCCGTGCCGGATTGGGCACGATCAACCATACTCTCCTTACAATAGAGGCTTTGTATAAAAGACATATTAAACCGCTCGGAATAGTTTTTATAGATGCCGGAGAAAAGCCTGCACCACAGGATATGATAAGCGAAAATATTGAGGCGGTTGAAAGTTATTCCAGCATAAAAGTTGCCGGAGTAATCAGCAGAATCAAAGATTTTTCAAACCCTGAAAAACAATGCTATCAGCCGATAGAAAGAATATGCAGTTCACAGGTGTCTGGGGTCGGGAACTTTTTATCAGGGCTTTCGGTTTCATAGGATTTCGCTTTATCCCAACGATTCGGATTTATCTCGGCACGAGGATGCCATTAGGCTATAATTTTTCCATAGTTTATAGTTAAGTTCCGGCCTCAACTCACGGCTTGCGTCAAGTGTGTAGACCTGACACCAATATTTTCCCGCTCTGCACCAACGTTCCCCTATGCGCTTATTGAAGAAGGGGTTAGCGGTCCACGAAAATAAAGCATTGTCTTTCGGTCTATATTTAGTATTTAATAAAGATTGGAGGTAATAAAAATGAATATTACAAGTGACATAAAGTCTGTTACATATCTTAAATCAAAAGCAGCCGATCTGCTTAATCAAATCAACAAAACCCTTCGCCCTGTCATAATAACACAGAATGGAGAACCAAGAGCTGTGCTTCAAGATCCTAAAAGTTATGAAAATATGCGTAATGCAATTGGTATATTGAAACTGGTCTCACAGGGCGAAGGGGATATAAGGAATGGTATGGCCAAATCTCAGGGGGATGTGTTCAAAGACATTGAAATCAGACTGAAAGAAAAACTTAAATGAATCAGACGTATGAAATTATATGGGCTGTTGTTGCAGAAAATGATTTAAAAGAAATTATTGAATATATCGCAACAGACAGCCCTGCCAATGCGTTAAAAATATTAAAAAGGATCAAACAAAAAGCATCAAGTCTTTATAGCCTTCCTGAAAGAGGCCGGATAGTACCTGAACTTCAAGATCAAGGCATCTTGCTATATCGTGAATTAATCATCCATCCCTGGAGAATTATATACAGAATATCAGAAATGAAAGTTTATGTTTTATCTGTCTTGGATGCAAGGCAGAACGTTGAAGATATGCTATTAAAAAGATTGATTTTGACCGAGCCCTAAAGCTAAATATACCTCGGAAGGTTATAAATTGCGCGCCAAAAAAAATACTTCTCTGATGGGCAGCTATAGACTTTCAGATAATTAATTTCACAAGGCCAGATGGAGGAAGGCGTATTAGTTATACGTCGACGACTGATAACGCAATGAAATTATTTATCTGAAAGTCTATAAAGGAGCCGATATAATGTCAGACCGGATAAAACATATTCTATTCGTGTGTACAGGTAATATATGTAGAAGTCCATTTGCTGAAGGCTTGCTAAAAAAGCTTGTACAAAAAAAGAGACTTGATGATATTGTTGCTGATTCAGCGGGATTGCTTGCGCTTACCGGCAATAGTGCCACCGGCCTGGCTCAGAAAGTTGCGGCAGAATATGATGTTGATCTGTCCAGCCACATTGCAAAATCTGTTAAAGAAGATATTTTGGATAGAAGCGATCTCATACTGGTAATGGAAAAATTCCATGCAAAGAATCTTTTGGATGCCTTCCCGGAAGCTGAAGGCAAAGTTTTTTTAATCAGACGTTTTGCTCGCTTTGGTTCTAAAAATCGAGGTGTCGCAGATCCTTATGGGTTAAATTATGAGGCTTATCGTTTCTGCTTTCTAGATATTCAGGACTGTATTTCAGGTCTGGCGGAGCATTCATCTTTGAGCCTATAAAAAGGTTAATCTTGATGGCCGAAGGAACTCTCTTTGCGGAACTTATTAAAAATTTAGATCAATTCGACCGCAAACTTATCTTTGTATTAGATGATCTTAGAGAAAAGCAGAATAGAATGACTCTTATTACTTCCAGATTTGAGCTTTGCAGATTGTTACATCTTGAATATGATGGCGATAATATAAAAAAACTGGATAGGTCATTGCAGCGTTTAATGCAAACCAGGTTATTCTCGTCCGAGCCTGGAACCGGGTTTTCAATTGCTACAAAGACAATTTCGGGAATAGATCAGGAAGAACAAACAGAGAAGCTGATAATTTCTTTAGGAAGACTTTTTTCTATCTAGTCCGTTGCATCAAGTACCTCAAACCCTTCCTTTTCAAGCGCTTTTTTTATAATATCGGTTTTGCAGACAGAGAGCCGGAAGTAATATGTTCTTTTGTTTGCGAGTTGGGCTGTCATGCCTACATTAATTATATCTCCTCCATTATCATTTACAATGCGCAGAGCTTTTTTGAATTCTCCGGGTTTTTCTCCTATCATTACATCAATACGCGAGCTTGCGGTAAGCATTCCCATCATCTCAATAAAGGCTCTCAGGATATCGGTTCCGGTTATTATGCCCACCAGTTTGCCGTTTTTCACAACCGGCATTCCGCCAATTTTGTGCCTATATATGAGCTGGGCTGCGATTTCGATATCATCATCAGGATCAACTGCAATAGGATTTTTTATAATCAAGTCCGAGAGCGTGACGCCTGCGACCATTGAGGGTATAAGTCCTTGTTTCAAATCTGCAAGCGTAACCAGGCCTGCAAGCAAGTTTTTCTCTGAGACCACGGGCAAATGCCGGATTGAGTTGATTTTCATCAGCTCAATAGCCTCGCTTACGGAGGCATTTCCCGTTATTGTGATAGGATTGAGAATCATTAAGGAATGTATTTTCATTCGGCTTTCCTCAAAGTCGGCTGATAACTGCAAAGAGGTTCTTCTGCCAGAAAATCGCCGGTTGCTTCGTAAGCTCTTGCCCTGCAGCCGCCGCAAACCTTTTTAAATTCGCATCTTCCGCATTTTCCCTTTAGTTTACTGAAATCGCGTAAAGCCAAAAATACTTCTGAATTGTTCCAGATGTCTGCAAATGATGTCTTTGTGACGTCACCGCAGTTTATTTGAAGGAACCCGCATGGTTGTATAATACCTGTGTGCGAGATAAAACAAAATCCTGTTCCTCCAAGACATCCTCTAGTTACTGCATCAAGACCATGCGTTTTAAAACTAACTGATTTTCCTTCTTTTTTTGCTCTTTGCCTGAGTATTCTGTAGTAATGTGGAGCGCATGTAGCTTTTAATTGCAGGGGTGTCTTTTCCCTTTGATCATAAAACCAGTTAAGAGTACGTTCATATTCTTCCGCGGATATTTCCTGGTCCAGAATATATTTGCCGCGGCCTGTTGGTACCAGAAGAAAAATATGGTGGGCTACTGCGCCAAGATTAATAGCCAGTTCCTGGATTTTTGGGATCTGATCCAGGTTTGCTTTTGTTATTGTTGTGTTTATTTGAAATTCTATTCCTGCTTTTTTTGCCAGGCCTATGCCTCGGAGTGCGCTGTCAAAGGCACCGTCAACCCCCCTGAAGCTGTCATGGCTTTCTTTTGTGTCGCCATCCAGGCTTATACTTATTCTTTTTATGCCCGCATCCGCCATTTTTTGGGCAGATTGTTCTGTTATAAGCGTTCCGTTTGGAGCCATAACCATTCTCAGGCCCTTATCTGTACCGTAACGTGCTATTTCAAAAATGTCGGGCCTTAGCAAAGGCTCTCCGCCTGTAAGTATGATTATGGGCTCCCCAACTTCTGCTATTTGATCAAGAAGCTGCAGAGAAGTTTTTGTGTCAAGCTCGTTGGTGTATGGACCTTTTGTGGCTGAGGCACGGCAGTGTTTGCATGAAAGATTGCAGTTGCGTGTGGTTTCCCATGCAATAAGTCGAAGTGTAGATCCTTTGTTTTCAGCGTGCGGATGAGATTTTTGTGGAGACATATGATCGTTGTTTGTCATATAATTTTTAACCTTTTAATTCTTTAGCGTTCACGGAACGTCGAAATTGGAAATTTGGCCTTCATGCTTTTGTACTGTTTTTCCCAATTTCCAATTTCCAATTTCAAGCCGTTAACGGCTACTTAACTCTTTGGCAGCATCAACAGCAAAATATGTAAGAATCATGCCGGCGCCGGCGCGCTTGATTGATGTTAATGTTTCCATCATAACCTTTTTGCCGTCTATCCACCCCATTTTTTCGGCAGCTTTAACCATTGCATACTCGCCGCTGACATTGTATGCGGCAAGAGGAAGATCTATCTCTTCGCGGATGCGGCAGATAATGTCAAGGTAGGGAAGTGCAGGTTTTACCATGATTATATCAGCGCCTTCTTCTATATCCATTGTAACTTCCCTGATCGCTTCCAGAGAATTTGCAGGGTCCATCTGATATGTTCTTCGATCGCCGAATTTAGGGGCTGAATCTGCAGCATGTCGAAATGGGCCGTAATAAGCTGAGCAGTACTTGGCCGCATATGACATGATTGGAACATTGCTGAAATCGTTTTCATCCAGAATATTTCGGATTTCGGCAACACGGCCGTCCATCATGTCCGATGGTGCAACCATATCTGCTCCTGCTTTTGCATGCGACAAGGCAGTTCTGGCAAGAAGATCAAGAGTGGCATCGTTGTTTATGATTTGCCCTTCCACAATTCCACAGTGGCCATGATTCGTGTACTGGCATAAACATACATCAGTTATTACAACAAGATCCGGTATCTTTTTTTTCAGGGCTGTTGTTGCCTTTTGAACGATACCATCCTTTGCATAAGCACTGGTTGCAAGAGGATCTTTCTTGTCAGGTATTCCAAAAAGCATAACAGCAGGTATGCCCAGATTAAACGCTTCTCCGGCTGTTTTAACAAGATTGTCTATGGATAATTGATAGTGTCCGGTCATGGACTCGATGGGATTTTTAACTCCCTTGCCGCCTATTGCAAAAAGCGGAAGAATTAAGTCATCTACAGAAAGTGTGGTTTCGCGAATCATTCGCCGGAAGGCTTCATTTTGTCTCAAACGTCTTGGCCTGTATTCTGGGAATAACATCAATTCGCTCCCTTTTACGCTATCTCTTCATCTGTAAGATAACATGCCGGATCCGGCGCAAAAGCATCGCCTGTAACGGCTTCGGCTCTCACCCTGAAGTTTCCTGCACAAACATCCAGCCATCGGCATTTAGCACATCTTCCTTTTACATACTTTTTTTTCTCTTTAAGCTTTTTCATTAAAGGTTCTGAGGTGTCTGTCCATATTTCGGAAAATGGTCTTTTCTGGACATTTCCGAAACTGTGATGTCGCCAGAACTGATCGGCGTAAACCTCTCCATCCCAGCTAATGCATCCAATGCCCCGGCCGGAATTGTTTCCTTCATTCATTTTGAGAAGCTCAAGGACTTCCGCAGCGCGTTTCGGATCTTCTTTAAGCAACCTTAGATAGAGGTATGGACCGTCAGCATGATTATCAACAGTTAATATTTCTTTTTCCTTTCCCTTGTCATGGAGCTTTTTGGTAAGATCCATTATCAGGTCAACTGCTTTTCTGGTTTCATCGTGAGTTAAATCTTCTTCCACGAGTTTTGACCCCCGGCCGGCATAAACAAGGTGATAAAAACATGCCCTTGGGATATCCATATCTTCAAGAAGGTTAAATATATTCTCGATTTCAGTAACATTGAACTTATTGATGGTAAAGCGAAGACCTACTTTTATTCCAGCATCCTGGCAGTTTTTAATGCCTTCTAAAGCTGCCCTGTAAGCGCCCTTAACACCTCTGAAACGGTCGTGGATTTTTTCCATTCCATCAAGGCTTATGCCCACATAGGAAAGGCCGATGTCCTTTAGTACACGAGCCATTTCCTGTGTTATCAAAGTTCCGTTTGTTGATATTACCGCCCGCATGCCTTTTTCAATGGCATATGCGGCAAGCTCGGGGAGATCCTTTCGTATTGTAGGCTCTCCGCCGGAAAGTAATAGCACAGGCACTTTGTACTGGGAGAGATCATCTATAAGGTTTTTACCCTCATCGGTGGTAAGCTCGTTATCAAAAACCTGGTCTTTTGCGTGAGCGTAACAGTGAATACACTTTAAATTGCAGCGTCTTGTAATGTTCCACACTACAACAGGCCGTTTATCTTTGGAAAACTGAAGCAAATGAGAAGGTAATTCTGATGACTTGCGTCCATATCGGAGAGCATCCGACGGCTCGACCGTTCCACAATAAAGTTTTGATATTCCAATCATTTTTAAGCCTCTTGTATAAATTTAACTGCTTAATAAATTCTACTGCTCATTTTTTATCAGCTTATTAATAAAACGCTCTGGATCCAGCAGCGCATCCTTTGTAATAAAAAAGCGGTTTTCCCCAGTTTTTTCCCGAATAAATTTTAGACCATCTTCAAACTCACCGGTAAGTTTTTTGTAAAGATTATCAAGTGTAATGCCGGAATCAATCAATTGCTCAATAATGAAATCAATGGCATTTTCTTCCAGAACAACATTGATATCACTATTTTTAAAAAAATATAGCTCTATTTTTTTTATATCATCATAATATGACTTGATATTTTTTATTGCATTTCCGATGTCCATTATATTTTTGCAGTAATAAGAAGCAACTATATCAATACGGGATTGAGTAAGAGTAAGATTGTACTTATTGCTTAAATTTTTCTTATTTGCCCTTATATATTCATTAATGAATTTTTTTTCTTCAAGTTCCAGTCTTTCAAAAATTTGGTCCGGCTCTTTGGTATTTGATATTTCTAAAAGTTTTTTTAGAGATCCTTTTGGATCGTCCATTACAGAAACAGTTACAAGAAATTTTTTAATATTGGTTGAAGGCAGTTTCTTTTCAAACAAAAGCAGAGCTTTTTCAATTACACCTACCAGACCTCTTGCTCCTGTGTTTTCTTCAAGCGCGCGTTTTGCTAAAATACGAAACACTTTGTCTTCAAATTTTACATCAATACCATATGCTGCGAAATCGAGTTTTTTCCCAAGAATTATGGGGTTGTTGGGATTTTTTAGAATTTCGTAAAGGTCGCTTTCAGTCAAATTATCAAAAACAGCTTTTACAGGAAGACGTCCTACAAATTCTGTTTCAAATCCGTATTCTATAAGATCTTCCGACTTGACATGTTTGAGAATATCAACTTCTTCCTGCGCGCTTATTATTTTTGCTCCAAAGCCGATACCCTGATCTTTCATGCGTTTTTTAATTATCTCCGAAATATCGCCAAAAGCCCCGCTCATAATAAACAGGATATTTTTGGTGTTTACAGAACGTTTGTCCCTTTTACCTGTTTTGCGAAATCGTTCAATCTCCTGAATCATTGAAATCGGGTCATGCGGAACCTTTAAATCAACATCTGTCTCTTCCATGGGTTTAAGCAGAGCGCGCTGTACACCTGTCCGTGAAACATCAGCACCAATTAGCTGTTTATTTGCAGCTATTTTATCGAGCTCGTCAATGTAAATAATGCTATGCTGGGCGAGTTCAATATTGTCGTTTGCTTCCCTGACCAGGTCACGGATCAGATCTTCTACATCTCCTCCCACATAGCCTGTCTCGCTGAATTTTGTGGCATCACCCTTTACAAAGGGAACACCGATTTTATCAGCTATCAGCCTGATCATATATGTCTTGCCGACACCTGTGGGACCGATCATAAGAATATTGTTCTTTATGCCGCCAACGATCTCATCGGTTTTTTCAGGTGAAGCCTTGACGTGTTTTATCCGGTTGAAGTGGGTGCAAATTTTTGTGGCAAGAATTGCTTTGGCATCATCCTGCTTAACAATATATTGATCAAGATAAGAGACAAGATCCTCGGGTATTAGATCGAAATTAATTTCTCGCTCTTTTTTTTGGGGCGCTTCCACCTTTTCCAGAGGTACTTCCTGGGGAAGAACTATTGGAGATACAATTTTAACACTGCCCCCAAACTTCTTGGACAGAAATTCACTTATTTCTTTTTCAATTTCTCTTGGGTTTGGCATTTTTTCATCATGTTCTTTCATAATTTTTAATTATAATCACATATATCAGAAAATGCAAGCAAGAGCCCTGAAAGTCAATTTTATCGTTTAATTTACAAACATTTAAAATAATCAAACGGTTATCAAGAAAACAATTTCGAATACAGATTTGCGAAATTCGGTAGTTCCTTGACACTCGCCTGTTTTTTTGTTAGCGGATTAAAAAATATTGAAAAAAACTCTGTAGCCGTTCACGGCTTGAAAATTGAAATTGGAAAGGTATGTAAAATGAGTTCTATTGATGAACAGATTTTAAAATCAGCCAAAGAAATAGTTGTTAAATTTATAGAGGCAGGGAGGCTTTCTCCGACCGGCTTCGATGAAACATTCAAGAATATCTATTACACAATTGAAGAGGCCGTACAAGGTTCAAAAGAAAAACCTGATGAATATAATGAATGAATCTTCTTTAGAAAAAGTTAGTATTGAAAAAGCAAGTGAAGATCTATTTGACTTTGCAATTGATCGTTCAGATATAAAGCTGATTTTGCAAAACTTGCCCGAGGATATAAAAATTAACCGGGTTTCATTGGAATATGAAATTCAATTGTTAAAAATTTTGGCTGTTGGATGGAGCATTTCGTTTTTTTTGGATGAAAGTTCTCTAAAGAAAAAATTATCAGAATCATTTTGGAATGCGATGCAAAATTTTTCTCAAAGCATTTCAACTCTCTCATCTTCATCTACAGGTAAAAAGATTGATTACTTTAATACTTTAAAAGAACGACTTAATGTGTATTTAAATGCGTTAAATCTTATCACTGACGGTCCTGATCCTCTCATAGCAATTGGCCCAGCCTTTGCCAAAATTTGCGGGGATGAAGATAATGCACAGATTATTCTATCCGGCTCAAAAGTTTTTAACTTTTCTGTCGGCAATGTAAAAAATTATCTTGAGTCTATTCAAATTGAATGATTGGGCCAAATTGAATGAGTGGGATAGAGTTTTTACAGCAATTACCAAAAATTAATATCTATTCAAGTTTCCCATGACATAGCCTTCCATGTCCAGAGCTATATGAAAAAATCCTATTTCTTTAAATTTATTAATGATTGTTTTTCTATTCGTTTCGTTTAATATTTTTTCAAAATAAACAGGGTCAATTTCTATTCTTGCAACTTTTCCGTGACACCTTACACGACAACTCTTAAAACCAAGATCTATTATGGTATTTTCAGCTTGTTCTATCATACTCAGTGCTTTTTGAGTTAAGGGAGTTCCATAGGGAATTCTGGTGGCAAAGCATGCCATTGCAGGCTTATCCCATGTGGATAAATTCATATCTTTTGAAAGCAAGCGGATATCATCTTTTGAAAGTCCTGCGTCAATCAATGGAGCAATAACACCCATTTCTTCTGCAGCCGAAAATCCGGGCCGGAAATCATCAAGGTCATCTAAGTTGGCACCGTGGGCGATAAGGGTAATGCCCATTTCTGAGGCAATTTTTAAAATATCCTCAAAGAGAAGTTTTTTGCATATGTAGCATCTGTCTTTTTTGTTGGCCATAAAGCCGGAATGATTTATTTCCCTTGAGTTAAGTAGAATGTGCTTAATTCCAAGGTTATCGGCAATTTTTTTTGAATATTCTATTTCCCGTGATGGATGTATAGGTGAGGTTGCTGATATCGCTACCACATTCTTTTTCAGCAATTTGTGAGCAATGGCAAGTAAAAAGGCGCTGTCAACTCCACCCGAAAATGCAACTATCAGAGAGCCGAAACTATTTATTATGGAGACCAGTCGTTCTCTTTTTTCCTTTAAGCCTAACAGTTTCTTATTTTTCACTTTGATCATGATTTTGCCCTTAACCTTCTGATTATTTTTATATTTCAGTATCACATAGCAGAAAATTAAGCAAGAAGTATTTTGACTGTTTTTAATGTTTTTTCAGCACGATACCGTTTCCATTGCTCTGGAAAATATTTTTGAAGGGAGCAGATTTAAGGGCTATGACGATTACATTGCTTCGCTCCTCGAAATGATACCTAAAATGGTGAGTAACAGGGGGCGTTATTATTCAGAATTAGAATTGCTGTTATTTAAACTGGATATTTGATATAGTACTGATTAAATCAGATGTGATGACGCCGCCGGTAATTTGGCCTTGAACTTTACATCGTTTATATCTTGTGTATTTAATGCTTGATGTGCTACAAATCGTCATATAGACTTTCAGATAATTAATTTCACTGCGTTAGGAACGGGGGACGAAATAACTAATACGCCTTCCTCCTTCTGGCCTTGTGAAATTAATTATCTGAAAGTCTATAGCAAAATTTCCTTTTTATCCGGGTTAGGAGTAACAGTTTTAATGGAATTTCAGAATTGCATCAGAAACAAATATGGCAAGTGTGATCTTCCGTCCAACACGATTGGCAAAATAAAGGACGGGTTACGAAAATTGAATCTTGATGTTGAATACTCTGCCTTTAGCGTCTCGGACAACATCTATTGGGGAGAGATATGGATTGATTCAATAAGGATAGTCTGTAATGGAAAAGGCATTACCCCGGAGCTTGCGGAGGCCAGTGCGTACGCTGAACTGGCTGAACGTTTCAGCGCGGGGCTGTTCTATCCAGTCTTTGAAGAACGCGTAAGGTTTAACGTCCCGGCCCTTTACAATAAGGAAACCAATAGGTTCCTTAACTTTGAATGGATGAAGGGATATGTATATGCCCACCAGGATGATTTAGAAGAAAACGTTCTAAGAATAGAAGACCTGTTAGCAAACGAAAGTCAGTTGACAGATAAGGACATTGAGCATATCAAAAACAGCCACATGGCCAAACATTGGGTTGACGGTTTTTCAATAGTTCATGAAGAGACAGTAAAAATTCCGGCAAACTTTGTTGCATATATTCACGCGTCTAACGGGATGGCGGCAGGCAATACCATCGAAGAGGCGATGATTCAGGCTTTATGCGAAATATTTGAACGTTACTCGCAAATACAAACAATTAAACCTGAAAAAATAGTTCCATCAATTGATTTGAATTCTGTGGACAATGCCGTCATAAAGGACATAATTAAATTTTATCACGGAAAGAATGTTGATGTAATGATCAAGGATCTTTCTTTTGATGGACTGTTGCCCTGTATAGGCGTCCTGTTCATCAACCACAATTTGTCTCCTGATCGCCTGGAACATAGAATACTGATACCGGGCACATCTTTCAATCTGGACGAAGGTCTAACAAGGTGTTTTACGGAAAGTATGCAAGGCCGTAAAACTCTATTAGCTCCACGTCCACAGTTGGATAAACCACTTGTCCATCGATCTCAGGTTAACAATTATTACCTGTTAATGAAATGTGGTATTTCTCCAAAAGATATCTCATTTCTTGAGCAAGGAAAAGTTGGCACTTACAGGAATAGTAAAATCAAGGATATTTTTGGCGAAATTGAGGAAATTAAGAAAATATGCAAACTGTTCGAGACTGATTGTATAATACTCGACCACACCCATCCGGTATTGAACTTTCCAGTAATAAGAGTAATTATTCCAGGGATTTCTGACTTTTTACCTTTCTTGAGTCAAGATATTCTTGTATCTGAAGCGACAAGACCGTCCGCTACATGGCGTGGATCAAGATTCAGGAAAATAATGCAGAGTTTTTTTGTATAGCAGCCGTTGGCGTTTGAAAGATGTGCTTGACAATAACCCAAAAAATATCCCAATGATTCGATAACTCGTTTATGTTGAGCCTCTTGCAGAAACAAAAAACTTTTGAATTATTTTGATCAGTAGAGGAATAATTATGGCAAAGAAGGCGAATGCAGCAATTATTTCTAATGCAGATGTATGTTTCTGCAAGAGGCTCATTCAATATATACCTTTTTTGTTGACAAAGCACAAGATCGGTTATATATCCATAATCTTAAATGGGGTTATCTATATATAATATAACCTTAAAAAATTAATGAAATCAATAAAATATCAATCAAATCTATCGTATTGAGTGCTCGAGTATCAAATTGAAAAGCAAATTGAGAGGAGGTGACCTTAGATTAGTCCCCGTATGGGAAAGTGATTATTATATAGTCAGAATGGTTAATTTTTAATAATAATGGAGGTAAGACTATGGCGAAACACGAAACTCCTATGATTGACCAGCTAGAGTCTGGTCCGTGGCCAAGCTTTGTATCCGATTTAAAGCAGGAGGCCGAATCAAGGGCAAAAAATGTAAATGGTATAGACTACCAGACGCCTCAGGATGTCTGTGACGATCTTCTGGGAGTCCTTGAGCTTTCATACAAACATGGAAGAACTCACTGGAAACACGGCGGAATAGTCGGTGTGTTCGGCTATGGCGGTGGCGTTATCGGAAGATACTGTGATCAGCCGGAGATGTTCCCTGGCGTTGCTGCTTTCCATACCATGCGAATAAACCAGCCCTCAGGTAAATACTATACAACAAAATTCCTGAGAGATCTTATGGATATCTGGGAACTGCGCGGAAGCGGTTTAACCAACTTTCATGGAGCTACAGGTGATATCGTTCTTCTAGGCACAACAACACCCCAGTTGGAAGAAGTCTTCTATGATTTAACCCACAAGATGGATACAGATCTTGGCGGTTCCGGTTCAAACCTGAGAACTCCCTCCTGCTGTTTGGGAACTTCTCGTTGCGAATTTGCCTGCTTTGATACACAGGCGATTTGTCATCACATGACCAATTTTTATCAGGATGAGCTTCATCGTCCTGCTTTTCCATATAAGTTTAAATTCAAATTTGACGGATGCTCCAACTGCTGTGTTGCATCTATTGCGCGTTCAGACCTGTCCTTTATCGGCACATGGCGAGATGATATACGTATTGATCAGGAAGCAGTAAAGGCTTATGTCGGCGGTGAAATTCCTCCAAACGCAGGTGCTCATGCGGGTCGCGACTGGGGTCCGTTTGATATCCAGAAAGAAGTTGTTGATATTTGTCCAACAAACTGCATGCGATATGAAAATGGAAAACTTGAGATCAACACCAAAGAGTGCACCAGATGTATGCACTGTATTAACGTAATGCCCAGAGCCCTAAGGCCAGGTCTGGATAAGGGCGCAACTATATGTGCCGGTGCTAAAGCCCCGATTCTTGATGGTGCACAGATGGGTACTATGCTTGTTCCTTTTATCAAGATCGAAGAACCTTACGATGAGATCAAAGAGAATATAATTGAACCTATCTGGGAATGGTGGATGGAAGAAGGCAAGAACCGCGAGCGTCTTGGCGAATTAATCAGACGTCAAAGTTTCCAGAAGCTGCTTGATGTAACAGGCATTAAAGCAATGGCGCAGCATGTTCAAGAGCCGCGTTCTAACCCGTATGTGTTCTGGAGAGAAGATGAAGTTCCGGGTGGATGGACACGAGATATCAATGAATTTAGAAAATATCACCAGAGATAGGGGGGAGGAATAATACCATGGCATTTATATCTTCAGGCTACAATCCTGATAAACCGATGGAAAACAGAATAACCGACATCGGTCCACAAAAGTTTGATCAATTTTACCCTCCGGTTATTAAGGCAAATAAGGGTAAATGGCTGTATCATGAAATACTGGAACCAGGCATTCTGGTGCATGTTTCAGAAACAGGTGACGAAGTTTATACAATAAGAGTAGGTGGTTGTCGTTTCATGAGCGTAACACATGTCCGTGAAATGTGTGAAATAGCTGATAAACACTGCGACGGACACCTCAGGTTTACCACCAGAAATAACATTGAATTCATGGTGGACAGCAAAGAAAAAGTTGAGCCTTTAAAACAAGATCTTGCCAGCAGAAAATTTAACGGTGGAAGTCAAAAGTTCCCCATTGGAGGGACTGGCGCCGGAATTACCAATATTGTGCATACTCAGGGATGGATTCACTGCCATACACCGGCAACTGATGCATCAGGCACAGTAAAGGCAACTATGGATGTTCTTTTTGACCAGTTTACAGATATGAAGCTGCCTGCCAAAGTACGTGTTTCCATGGCTTGCTGTCTTAATATGTGTGGTGCTGTTCACTGCTCAGATATAGCAATTCTCGGCTATCACCGCAAACCGCCAATGATTGACACTGAATATATTGACAAAATGTGCGAGCTTCCTCTGGCTGTAGCTGCATGTCCTACCGCAGCAATCAAACCGGCTAAAGTAGAGTTTGAAGGGAAAACGCTAAAAAGTGTTTCAGTTAACCCCGAAAGATGTATGTACTGCGGAAACTGTTACACAATGTGCCCCTCAATGCCTCTTGCAGACACAGAAGGCGACGGAATCGTTCTCATGGCAGGCGGTAAGATTTCCAACAGGATTTCCATGCCGAAGTTTTCAAAGGTTGTTGTGGCATTTATTCCTAATGAACAGCCTCGCTGGCCATCCTTGACCGAAACGATCAAGAGAATGGTTGATGCTTATTCAAATGATGCCAATAAGTACGAGCGTATGGGTGACTGGGCGGAAAGAATTGGCTGGGAAAGATTCTTTGATAAATGTGAGCTTGAATTCACACATCATCTTATTGATGATTTCCGTGATGCCGCATATTATACATGGCGTCAGTCAACTCAATTCAAGTTCTAACAGCAATAAATTTAACTAATTAACCGGAGGCAAACGTCAGGTTTGCCTCCGGTATAAAATTATGAGGCATAATAATGGCTGGTCTAACAATGGATGAACAAACAGCAAGAGATACTATTGTAGAAACACTTAAGAAAAAAAAGGGTAAATCAAAATTTTATCTTAAGGATTTCTATAAAATGTTTCCAGACGAAAAAGTCAGAGCTGTTAAGAATCTTGTAAACAAAATGGTTGGGGAAGAAGTTCTGGAATACTGGTCCAGCGGAAGCACGACTTTAATCGGGCTCAAAGGTGCTGGAAAACAGGCTTCTACCGAAGAGGATTGAAATTATAATTTAATGCAGCATGACGGTAAAGGTTCCCCCGGAATTATTATTGCAGCTCTGCGAGGCGGAGCAGGAAAAACAATACTGTCTATAGGGATAATTGCTGCATGGAAAAATCTCAAAAAAAATGTTGCTCCTTTTAAAAAAGGTCCGGATTATATAGATGCCGGCTGGCTTGCTATGGCGGCTGGCCGGCCATGCTATAATCTTGACAACTTCCTCATAGAAAAAAAGCAAATCCTCAATTCATTTTATACCCATACGTTAAAAAGCGATATCGCTGTTATAGAAGGAAATCGCGGACTTTACGATGGTCTTGATACAGAAGGAAGTACCAGCACTGCTGAGCTTGCAAAACTTCTCAATCTGCCTCTAATTTTGTGTTTAGATTGCACAAAGAGCACACGAACCATGGCCGCGGTTGTATTGGGATGCATCAAATTCGATCCGACTGTAACAATAAAAGGTATAATATTAAACCGTGTTGCCGGACCAAGGCATGAAAATATTGTTCGTAAAAGTGTTGAAAATTACTGCGGGATACCGGTTTTGGGCGCTGTTCCCAAACTTGGCAAGCAAAATTTTCCTGAAAGGCACATGGGGCTTATTCCAACTCCTGAACATGAATGGGCAAATGATTCAATAAATGCTGCCCTAAAAATGGCTAAAAGCTATATTGATCTTGATGCATTAGCCAAAATTGCTTGCGATGTTTCTTTTCAACGGACATCAGCAATCACGCATCCGAAATCCGAAATCCGAAATCCGAAATCAGTAAGGATAGGCATAATTAAAGATTCAGCTTTTCAGTTTTACTATCCTGAGAATATTGATGCACTTATTGCAGCAGGCGCAGAAACAGTATTTATAAGCCCGCTTAAAACAAATAAAATACCACCAATAGATGCTCTCTATATCGGTGGCGGCTTTCCTGAAACCCATGCTAAAGAATTATCAGAAAACGAGCAATTCAGAAATGAGTTAAAAGCACTTGCTGAAGACGGCCTGCCGATATACGCAGAATGCGGAGGCTTGATGTATCTGGGAGAAGAACTTGTTCTTGACAACAAATCATATCAAATGGCAGGAGTTCTGCCAGTTGTATTCGGCCTTTCCAAAAAACCAAAAGGGCACGGCTATACGATCATTTCAGTTGAAAGAGAGAACAAGTATTTCAAGAAGGGAAGCGAAATAAGGGGGCATGAGTTTCACTATTCGTTTGTTCTTGAGTGGAATGGAAATGATGAGGATCTGGTTTTTAACATGAAAAAGGGAAATGGTTTTATTAATAAAATGGACGGTTTATGTTATAAAAATGTACTCGCCACATACACCCATATTCATGCACTTGGCACCCCTTCATGGGCAAAGACTATGGTCAGCAATGCAATTTCCTACA
>Ga0255428_1033_pt1 | contig 36528 bp, 34 predicted proteins | sample ANMaggSSYBR02J13_FD_182654 | JGI IMG/M metagenome (GOLD analysis project Ga0255428, IMG submission 182654) | Sediment cell enrichment communities from methane seep in Santa Monica Basin, California, United Staets - ANME aggregate JGI... | ecosystem: Environmental > Aquatic > Marine > Cold seeps >... | reverse complement strand
GATTTGAGTTCTTCCGGTATGGCTTCGGTAAATTTATATTCTGACACGCCAATGGGTTTGCTCATATCTCGCAGAGCGTATTCCGCAATGATCCTGTTCTTTGTCTTACAGTGGATTAAGACATTTCTGGAACAGCCGTTTTGAATTGTCTGCTGTATATAGCATTCTCTCTCTTTTTTACTCTTAACTTTGTCAATCAGTACACAATTATGGAACCAAGGAATTTGTGCAGCAAGTTGCTGCACAAATTCAAAATCTGGATATGTCTCGGCAAATTTTCTCATATAATTCAGATTTCTTGAAGAAAGCCCTTTTATTTCAGGAAAAGCGTTCCGCAAATCGTGTGAAAGCCGCTCTATTACTTTGGCTCCCCAGCCTTCGTTTTCTTGTTTTCGCAATATGCTGTTCCCAATTTCCCAATACAGAAAAACCATTTGAGCGTTAACTGCAAGAGCAGCTTTTACCTGAGCCAAATGTATTTTCTTTTTCAGATCAGAGAGGAACTCAATATATGACTTATCTTTCACTAATTCAGACTTCATAAACAAGCCCTTTCAGATTCTTTCTATTGAACCTAAATTCTACAGGAAATAAGGGGTCACCCATTAAAGGGCAGGTCACATCTTGACGGGCTCACTCTATTTTAGCGGAAAGGAATAGGGATTGACCGAGGATTTTGAAAAACTTCTGATATATATAAGGGTCTTCAACAGCCCTAATATTGTATTGTAAACTTGCCCGCACCAACGATCGGGTTTTTTCCTTTGGGCGTATGGTTACTGTCATACGGATCAGGTCCTTTCGATAATTGAACGGCCCCCAGCTTCTAAAGTTGGTATTGAATATAATCAATTCATCGGTTTTATAAAGATAATACGTCGGATGATTTCCCCAGGAGTTGTCATGATTGAACAATTTTTTACCCGACACGACACCCAGATCCTCATCCAGCACATCGATATCAAAAAAAAGATCCTGCATGGTAGCTACAGCAGCTCGCATGATTTTGACTTTATCCGTGATATCAAACACCCGGGTCTGGATAGACCGCAGTTTGACCTGGCTGTCTTCCGATATCAGGATTTGGCTTTGGGAGCTCCATTGGATAGATGTCCCCCATCGCATAGCACATCCCTGAAACGTCAAACTCATGAACAATACCAAGGCAAAACGAACGAAAAATTTTTTAGATAGTAAAGACAGTTTCATTTTTCTCTGGAGGTTTCAGGTTTTACGAAACATTTTTCACTCTTACAGGGTGTTACTGATCCGTCTTATCCTCTTGTAGCAAACAAGGATCGTTCTACAGCGATGAAAAAGTTCTGATAAATTTTCGGGTCCTCAATAGGTTTGGCATTGAATATGGCATTGACCCGGACTTCGGTCTGCTTTTCCCCCTTGGCCCGGACGGTGACCGTTAATTCCACAAATCCACGACCACCGGGTCCAAACTTGCCTGCTGTCACCAATCCCATGGGACCGTTGGCTCGTTCGATGATAAACCCCAGATCCTGCAAAGAGGCTACCACGCCTCTCAAAACCTTATTCTGATCTTTGACATCAAAAGCCCGGGTCTGAAAACTCCGTATTTTCATTTGGGCATCTGTAAGAGCCAACAAATCTTTAGGTGGTTGTCCCCCTACACAAGCCTGCAAAAAAAAGCTCAAACCTAATACAAATAAACTATAACGGCCGTTCACGGTCAGTCTCCTCTCAGATTTTATGGGCTTCGAGAAATACGCTCTTGGACAGTTTTGCGAAGAACTGCTGGTAGATTTTTCCATCGTAAATCATTTCCAGTCGCTGTTGCCCAGGTGGAATATTCTGGTCACCGCTACTGCCATCCCCCTTCCACACCATTCTATAGAAATGGATACGAACCGAGAAACGGGATGAGTCTGACTCAGATCGGCGGGTCACCAAGGTGGCATTTATCTGTTGGTGCAGATCAACTGGCATAATAATGGCTTTCCCGCCAATAGATCCCAGTAAAAAAATAAAGACTTGCAGTATTTCCTGCCCGTATTCTCGGGCACTCCGTTCCTTGGCCGCCCGAAGCACACCAACCTCAGTCGAACTTTCTTCCACCTGAAAACCCAGGTCCAGCAAGACAGCGGCCGAAGCGGACAGCAATTCCTTCTCATTGGAGGTATCAAACATACGGGTTTGCAAAGCCCGATGCTTGGCGCTTTCCGGAGTCAACTTAAAAAAATCCTCTGCTTTGGGCATCGCGACACAGCCCGACAGCAGGCCGCCCAAAATTAGAAAAAGAAGCCACCAGAGCCTTTTCGAGGCATTTTCCTTCCAAGGGGCTTTAGAATTGGGTGTAGTTGTAAGCAAAGTCTCTCACCTTTTTCTGCTCATCAAATTTAATGATAATCGTCAAAGTCTTTTGAGTACTTGTGCTTTCCGCCTGGCGGGTACTGCCTCCCAAGATAATAATACCTCCTCCGAAGGACTTTCGCGTATCCACGCGGTTAGAAGATACCTTATCATATATCCAGACTTCACGGCGTTTTTCATCAGTAGTTACAATATTGGGCGATCCCAATATCGCCGCAACATCAGAAGCTGGCATGCCTTCTTTAATTTCTCCCTGAACTTTACCGACGGTTAAATTAGTCGCATCTGGTCCTGCATTGGTTGGATGGGTCATACAGGCGGATAAGGATGACAGGATGAAACCCAACGAGATGATCCACAAAAGTTTACTTTTCATAATACTTCCCCCAAGTCTGAAATTTAATCTGTTATTCCAAAAATTGAAACCCTGTTTTAAATTTGATCACACCTGAAGCTCACGTTCAGAAGGTTTGTTTCATAAAATTGAGTTTGTAAATTTCTGATTTGTCTAATTTTGTTGACCTTTTGAATTGTTATATTGTAAGAATCCATGTAAGTCAACAAAAGACCAGTTGATTTAAATTATAATATTTTCGAATACTTCTATGAGTTAAAATGGATTACCTCGCTGGCTATATAGGCAGAAAAGCCTCAAGCGCTACAAACCACATTTCTAACTTATTCGCCTTTACCTGCCGAATATTTGTTCTCATATTCCAAAAACCTGAGGCAGGCAGAGCCCTTGTCAGAAGAATTTCTCTTGAGCAGGTTTATTTTACCTGTGTTCAGGCTTTACCTATTATTATTCCGATAGCGCTTGTTTTTGGAAGCATGCTAATCATACAATTTAGCAAGGTTTCAGGTCAGTACGATCTTGGTAAAACAATGGTAATGCTGATTGTTAGAGAGCTTGGTCCCGTTATAACAGCACTTTTGGTCATATTAAGATCAGCAACCGCTGTAGCCATAGAGATCAGCTATATGAACATTTTCCATGAAATAGATGCTATTGAAATGGCAGGAATTGACCCGATGCGTATAGTCTGCCTGCCAAGATTAATCGGGATAACTTCAGCTATACTTTGCCTTTTTATAGTTTTTGATCTGGTAGCTATTATCGGAGGTTATTTGATAGTCTGGATATTTACATATATACCCATGGGCGACTTTATAACACAAATAGGTAAAGCTATAACCGCCACCGATATTGCCGTTGGAATTATAAAAGCTATATTCTTTGGAATCGCAATTACCGTTACATGCCTTAAACATGGTTTCAGTGTAAAAAGACTTATTACAGACATACCGGTCGGCACCTCCAAAGCCGCTGTTGAATGTTTTTTTTACTGTCTTGTTATCAATGTTATTATATCGATATTGTTTTACATGTAGAGTACGCAAAAAAAAATGTATTTGATCAATCTTGTTGATTATACTATTGATTTCCCGGAGAGTGATTGTAGCTTTAATAAATTGAATTTTACCCTTTCCCGTGGCGATGCTTTTGCAATAATTGGTGATTCTCCCGATCAAGCACATATGTTTCTTAAGGCACTTGCAATGCTGGTTAAACCTGTATCCGGCGATTTCTACTTTAAAGATAAAAAAGTGGATTTTTCAGACTATCGAAACCTTTTGCCCTGCAAGAAAAAGATAGGCTATATCGCTTCAGATTCAGCAATGATCAGCAATATAACTGTCAGAGAAAATCTTCTTTATACGAGATACTATTTTGAAAATTTACTCTCGCTGCCTTTAGATGAAACAGCGAAAAAATTATGCGAAAACTTTGGCATTTACGACAAACTTGATATTTGTCCCGGAAGGCTTAGCAGCGTAGATTTGAGAATCGCCATTGCAATACGCGAGCTTGTCAAGTCTCCTGATTTACTTCTTCTTGAACGTCCTGAAGACTTCATAGGACACACCAACTTCGATCTTTTTACAGAGGTTTTGAGGGATATGGTGTTGACCAAACTTCCTATTGTTTTTATATCTTATGCCAAGGATTTCATTGAAGAGTTTTCCAACAAAAAAATATTTCTCAAAAATGGGACGTTATCAATTAATTAATCGGGTTAGCGCACCTTCGGTGCGAACATAAGTGCCTAAAGTGAGCTAAAGTATATTAAAGTTCCTAAAGTTAAGGAATGCGCCTTCGGCTCTGCCAATTTTAACTTTTTTACCATACAACTTTGCTCACTTTACATCCGGCTGAAGTTATAATCAAGCTCTGAAGATATATAGCATGCCGAAGGCGTACCACAACTTTAGGCATTTTAGGCACTTAACAACAGTCTGTCAGGGTACCTTTGAGGACTAATATGAACGCCACCTTCTCTGTGGTGGTAATTTAACGAGAGCTGTATGGAAGTCGATTACAATAAAAAAGAGAAAATAGTCGGAACGTTTGTAATAGGCATTGTGGTCATTATGCTTGCAATGTTGATTATAATAGGCAGGGGCAAGGACTGGTTTAAAACATATATTACCTATTATACGACATTTGATGAAAGTTATAATCTTAGAGAAAATGCTGCTGTTAAACTATACAAGGCAGATATAGGAAAAATAAAAAAGATCACACTTGCTGAAGATAAAGTAAAAGTTAAATTAGTTATTCTGGAAGATTATTCATCCAGGATCAAAAGTGATTCCGTGGCAATTGTTGAAAGTCCTACGTTTATAGGTTCTGAATACATCGCCATAATACCAGGCACCCCTGAAGCTCCTCTGATTAAAGAAGGCGGTAAAATTCCTTCCAGGGAAAAAAAATCTGTTGATGATATTCTTGCAGAATTTGAGGTGGAGAAAACAGCCAAAATGGTTATTCCCGCAATACAGGATGTTGCAGAAATTGCTCAAATAATGAGAGATCCTAAAGGACCTTTGTTTGCCTCACTTGATAGTTTCAACAGAACGCTTTCTTATTTTGAGAGAGTTGCACGGGATATAGAAGCAGGGAAAGGCACTATCGGGGGAATAATCAGATCCAGGGAGTTGTTGGATAAAATTCTTAGCGATCTTGATAAATTGGGTGAGATCCTTGAAAATATAAATAAAGCTTCTTCAAAGACTCCCGTAGTAATGGATCAGGTACAGGACAACCTTGCGGCAATAAAAAAGATAGGCAATGATGTATCAAAAAGTGTTTCAAGCATTAAAAGGATAGTAAAACAGGTTGAAGAAAATCGTGATATCCCTGAAATTACTCATTCTGTAAAAAATGGAATTAAAGAAATAAGAGATAGTGTAGATGAAATAGATAAAGTCGTTCGGTCTCTTCAGGAAAATTTCTTGATAAAGCCGAATCTTCCCCCTGAAGAGGAACCGGAAAATATTGATGCCGGGCTCCGGCAGTAGTGATATCAGGGATCGGGGATTAGGGATTGGGGATTGGGGATTGGGTGTCAGGGATCGAAGGAATTTAACACATGTATAATAGTCGAAATATGCCATTGCTATATTTAGGCGTAGCTCTGATTGCATTGTACGGCTGTGTCGGTTGTGTACAAAAGACCAGGATCACTGTGATCAGGCATGCCGAAGTATCCCTTCAAGACATCAGGACGCTGGCTATACTGAAATTTGACGGCATGCATGAAAAGTTGGTTCGAAAAGCACTTTATAATAAAATCATCGAGGTCCAAAATTTAACTAATAAAGTTGATTACATTAGAGTTATAAATATCGGTCAGACCAGGTTTGACAATTTTGATGAGTTGGATGCAGGCGCTGTTATTTCAGGCGGAGTTGTTGCCACTATAAAAGACGTTCATGATACCGAGAAGGTAAAGACACACGAGGGAACTGGTGAATATAAGGAAGGCAAGAATGTGTTCGGGCAGAAAGCAGAAGTAGAGATTCAACGAACCGTTATAAGAGAAGTCCCCTATGTTATGCGTCAGGCCAACATTATTGTAGATTTTAATATAGTTAACCTGAAAACCAAACAGCGTATTTTTGCTGATAAGGTTTCGGAAAAATATAAAGAAAAGTTCGGTGGAAAAAATGAATATAGAAGTTATTTAGAAAGCAGGATGAGTCAGCTTCCTTCGCAAAATCAAACCCTGGAGGAGCTTTTTGATAAAGTTGCCTCAAGGATTGTTGCAAAAATTTTTACTGCCGAGATTACCAGAATTGTAGAATTTGATAACGGCAGTAATAAATATGCGATGGGCATAGGCGGTAACAAGAAGGTGAAAGAAGGGATTAAATGCGCTAAGAACGGGGAATGGGAAAAGGGCATAGAGATCTGGATGGATGTGCTTAATACTGAACCGGAAAATTCAGCGGCTTTCTATAACCTGGGAATTGCTTATGAAAAAATTGGAGATTTGGAAAACCTGAAAATAGCACAAAAAATGTATAAAAAAGCCGTCAAATATGGAGACAAAGAAATTTATTTAGATGCTCTATATAGAGTAAAGGCTACAATCAGTGATTTTTCAATAGGTCAGCAGGCAAATAGGCTGAAGACTGAAGGCTGTCAGGGAGCTTCAGCCTTCGGTCTTCAGCCTATTTGCCTAAATAATGCAACAGGTTTTAAGCCACCCAGACTCATATCCGGGTGGCTTTTATAGTTGTAGCCGTGAACGTTTACTTATAATTTATATGGAGGTTCATAATTTGGCGAAGCTGCTTGTAATTGATAATTATGATTCTTTTACTTACAATCTTGTTCAAATGTTTATGAATTATGATCTTTCTATTGAAGTGTACAGAAGTGACAAAATTTCTCTTGAGGGGGTAAAAGCAATCTGCCCGGATTATGTACTTATCAGCCCCGGACCCAAAGGTCCATCCCATTCAGGAATATCTATCCCGCTGATTAAATTTTTAAACGGCAAAGTACCTGTTTTGGGTGTTTGTCTGGGCATGCAGTGTATTAATGAAGCGTTAGGAGGCAGTACTGTCAGATCTCCTTTGCCGGTACATGGAAAAGTCAGCATGATTTACCATAATAATGATAAAATCTTCAAGGGTCTTCCTTCTCCCTTTGCCGCAGCCAGATATCATTCATTGATGATAAAACTTAATTCAAGAAAACTAATTATAACCTCTCAAACCAGTGATGGTGTTGTTATGGGGCTTTCTCACCATAAACTCCCGATTCACGGGGTACAGTTTCATCCGGAAAGCTTTCTTACGGAGAATGGATTTTTAATAGTTGAAAACTTTCTCAGACTTGGGCCGCTTGCTTATGAAAGCCGTTGAATCCTCAATTGATAAAATAAAAAAAATTGCCGGTGAGATTGATGGTATTTATACTGAAAACATTGAATTAGGCGAATCTTTCCTTGACTTTGCTGCTCGTTTTGCCTCAATGCCCGGCACGGTTATCCTTATGAGCGGAGGAGATAATGACTGTTCAAGATACCATATACTTGGCGCAAAACCCTGGCTGACCTTTACCGGAAGCATCAATGAAATGAAAATTAAAGCCGAAGATCATAGCTTTAATTTTAGAGCAGATCCCTTTGATACGCTTCGGAATATCTTAAATGCTTACAAGCCCTATGTTCAGCATTTGCACGGCCATAATATACAACCACCTTTTGCTGCCGGCATTTTGGGATACCTGTCTTACGATCTTAAAGATTCTCTTGAAAAACTTCCCCGCACTTCTATAGATGATCTTTATCTTCCACATATATGCTTTTTTGCTCCTTCAATAATAGTTATACATGATCGAAAGGAAGACAGAACATCTCTCTTTATTCCTGAACGCATTGTTTCCGGAAAAAGTGTTTTACACAAAAACCTTGAAGTTTTTAAAAATATACAGGTATCAAAACAACCGCTAATAGAGAGTTTCAGCGGAGATACAGATGGATTTCGATCAAATTTTACAAAATCCAAATACATAAACGCGGTTAAGCAGATAAAAGAATACATTGCATCGGGCCATGTATATCAGGTGAACCTTTCCCAGCGATTTGAAATGAATTTTGAAGGCAGCGCTTTTGGCCTGTTCAAAACACTTTATAATCTTAATCCCGCTCCCTTTTTTTCTTATATAAATGCCGAAGATCATTTTATTGTTTCCACATCACCCGAACGTTTTCTTCTTCAGTCGGGAGACCGGCTTGAAACCAGGCCAATAAAGGGCACAATGCCAAGGGGAGATACTTTAAAAGAGGATAAAAAACTCGGTCTTGAGCTTAAAAACAGCAAAAAGGATGATGCCGAGCTTTCGATGATAGTTGATTTACTGCGTAATGATCTGGGAAAGATATGTAAGGCAGGATCTGTTCGTGTGGTTGAGCACAAAAGACTTGAGGTATACAAGAATGTTTTTCATCTTGTGTCAATTATTGAAGGAGTTTTGGACAAAGATCAAGATGCAGTGGATATTATCAAAGCTGTATTTCCCGGTGGTTCGATAACAGGCTGCCCTAAAATCAGATCAATGGAGATAATAGATGAACTGGAGCCTCACAGACGTCATATATATACAGGTTCCACAGGATATATAAGTTTCCACGACACAATGGACCTTTCTATTGCTATCCGCACAGCCACAATAGTTAATAAAAAAATCATATTTTCAGTCGGAGGAGGTATTGTCTTTGATTCAGATCCCTTTGATGAGTATGATGAAACAATGCATAAGGGCAGAACGCTTATGGAGGTCTTTAAAGGAAAAGAAAAAGTATTAAGCAGCAAAAAACATGTCTGGATTAACGGAAGTATTGAACCCATAGATCTTGCGAAGATAAATGTTACAGATCAGGGGTTTTTATTCGGATATGGTTTTTTTGAAACAATCAGGGTGGATAAAGGAAAACCTCAATACCTTGAAGAGCATATTGCGAGATTTAATCAAACCTGGAAACATCTTTTTTTCAAACGAGTTCCGGATTTGACCTGGCAGGATATTATATATCAGGTGATTTCCAGTAACGGGCTGCTGGAAGAAACTGCGGCAGTTAAAATTGTTGCGTCAAAAGGAAACAGCGAAAACCCTTCTTTAAATTTTACGCTTATAGTTATGGCCAGGCCATATACTCATCGGCTGGCAGAAAAAAAAGAAATAGGAGTAAAGCTTGTTGTTTACCCTGAACCGCGGCATACACCCCTTGCTGATTACAAAACCCTGAATTATTTATACTACCTGCTTGCTGGAGAATGGGCGAAAAAAAAGGGGGCTGATGAAGCACTCATATTGAATCCGGATGATACGATCTCTGAAACAAATACAGCAAATATCCTGCTGATTAAGGATAAAACTTTCATAAGGCCGGTTTCGCCGCATGTGCTGCCCGGTATCATGGAAAAGGTTATATGTGAACTTCTTTTAAGTTGGGGTTATATATCAGAAAGCAAAAAGCTATGCCTTGAAGATTTGTTTCTATCTGATCAGGTTATTATCACTAATTCACTTATTGGCACTATTCCGGTTCTGAGCATTGACGGAAAAAAACTAAAAAAACCCACAGACCTTTGGCTGAAAATCAACAATGCGGTACTATAGCCTCTAACCCGTATTTTTCAGAATTATTATTACTAATAACTCAAGTTTCGCACCCCCTAAATAAGGGTTAGCCGGCTTCTAAAACCCTATATATTTTCGCTCCTTATGAAATTTCTTAATCAGGATGAGGAATCCGGAACACTGACTAATTTCCATAATCAATTGAATATAAAGGTCTTTTCTGCTCCGGTCTTCTCGTACCTTCAGCTTCAAAGAGTTCTATAACTGCTTGTTCAAGTTTTGCTTCGGTGAATTTCATGAGTTATCTTTTTCGGTCTTCTGATCTATCTGTTTTATATCATTTTCCAACTCGTTTAAGCTGCTTTCAAAGGATATCTTTTTTTGCTCTTCTTTATATTTCTCTAATTCCTGATTCGATTTTTCTAAAGCCATTTGATGGCTTATTTTTCCGGCATGCGTAAGCAATTCTCTGCCGTTTAATTGTAAAATGTTATCCAGCCTGCCAATCCAGTTTTTCATATACATTGGTGTGTGTTGCTGCGCCATGGTTTCGGCAAAGGCAAGATATTGTTCTACCAATAATCCAAGCAGTTTTATCTCTTCTTCATTTAGATAATTTTTGGCAATACTGACATCACTTTTTTTGATGCCTATATTGCTTTTTTTATCGTATGATTGCATTCCCAAAAGGGGTAAAGAAGCATCTACCCTGCGGTAAACAAGTTCTGCGGCAGTTTGCTTGTTTATAGCCCAAAGCAGTTTGTTTTGTATAATCTTGAAAAATTTAATGGTCATTTCATCTTTGGGATCATAGTCGATACTGGTTGCGTATATGTCTTTTATCTTCTGGTAGAAAAAACGCTCGGAAAGGCGGATTTCCCGGAGGCGCTCTTGTAATTCATTGAAATAATTCATAGAATCGCCGGTTTTAAACCGCTCATCATTCAGGGCAAAACCCTTGATTATATACTCTTTTAAGCGCTTAGTCGCCCAGATGCGGAATTGTGTACCTTGTTGCGACTTTACACGGTAACCAACCGAAATAATTACATCAAGGTTGTAATATTTTATATTCTTTGTTTGCGTTTTACCTTTTACAGCACCGTGTTGAGTGGTATGTCGGAAATCCCGACATACCATTTTTTCATTTAGTTCGCCCTCTTTAAATATATTCCCAATATGCTCTGTTATAGTGGTTCTGCCTTTTCCAAAAAGCAATGCCATTTGGTTTTGTGTCAGCCAGACGGTTTCATTTTCAAGGCAGACGTCTATTTTGATGTTTCCGGTGGTGGATTGGTAGATTAGGATTTGGGATTGAGGCGTACTCATCTATTGCATCCTTGATCTTTGTCATTTGCAGGATGAGAAAAAATTTTTAACAAATCGCTAAAAATTTTATAAAAACAAAAAGTTGTCCCCATTAATATAGGGAAAATTATCATATATCTTCCAATTAAAACGTCATAATCAAAAAAAGATATGCATGCTATTTTTTCAGGGATCACAAATAAAAATATCACTGAGACTACTTCAAAAAACAATGCTTGTTTAAAAAAATCTTTCAATCTATGAAGTTCAGTTTTATAATAAACGGGGTATCGGGTTAACTACAGTGTGCATCTGGTATCACTTTGAATATACAAGCTTTTTAACAATTTACACCTTTATGATACAATTTGACTGAAAGTTGCATTAATTCAATAAGTTATAGTTATTCAACTGGAGTCAACCCGATACCCCCATTTTATAATATCTAATTTTCCTATCATACAGAGTTTTTCTGAGCGAAGAATTATACAATATTGATAAAGATGTTATTGTAAATCCTATCATAATCGACAAGAAAGTTATCATATCAGAATAACTGTTAAATGATTCATCAAAAACAAATAGGCCAATTAGAAATGATAAAAGAATCACCATATAAAACAATATCCTATCTGTTCCTTTCATTCTTCAATTGCCTTAATTAGTTGTTTTCTGACTGACTCTGGATTATATTTGCCATTATTTTCTTTTTCACACTGCACCTCAATTTTTCTAACAAATGAGTCAACATTGAAAATGAAATTAAAATCACTTTCATCTGTACCTTGAATAATTAAATCCTTTAATTTACATCCTTTTTTGGAATCTATTAATTGTCCAATAAAACCAACCAAATCAATCTTTTTTTTATAGTGTGCCTCTAAAGTAAATTTGTCTGGCGCATCGGTCCCCGTTAAATCAATCAACGCTTGTCTTTTTTTGCTGTTATAATTAAATAAGTTGCGAGCCTCGGTAAATGAAATTTTATCTACTGATTTTAACAACGATATAAATTCTTCTTTGGTTTTAAAAAAACTCTTAACTGTAAATTGTTTTTCTGTTCCTTGTTTTAAAACTTGTTCAAATATTTGTTTCTTTTTTGAATTTGAGATATACAGAATTTTCTTATTGAAGTGATATAGAACAAATAATTGCTTTAGAAGCTCGGCTTCATCATCTTGTCTTAAGTTGCTTTTCTTAACACCTGTATTAACATTTGTTAATTTATCATCTATTGGGTTGGGTTTGCCATGTTCAAACTCAAACCAAATGTAATCTTCCTCTTTTTGTACTTTTATTTCGTAATAAACATCATTAACTAAAGTGTGAAATGAATTTTGCATATTATTAAAGGAATCAAAAGCTGGAGAAATAAATCATTCACCCACTTCTTGAGTTTCCTCAATTAATTGCATCAAATTAAATGGTATTTTTTCCATTTTAAACCTTATTTATATTTGCTACTCACATTCATTCCAAGAACCAGTGAAAGTTCATCTTCTATGTCAACAGAAAAATCTTTTAAAATTCTGTGCCTTATATTTTTCAGTTCTTGTTCAAGCCTTTTGATTTCCTGATTTTCAAAAAGACTCATTTGATCTTTGGGTTTATCAATGCCAATCAAGGTATTGGCTGCCACAAATTTGGTTTCCAGGTTGGGCAAGGCTCTGATGCCAAAGTTGGGTTTATCTTTATCAACTTTTTGATCAACGATCAGTGAAATAAAAAATCTCGGCTTGGAAATCTGTGTTGCTATCGGCTGTATATCCACACCATAAATGCAGGGGTGTTTTTCCAGGTATCTTTTAAGACATCCTTGGCAGAAGTCGGTTCATCGGCCAAATAATTTACCGGGATATTTAAGTTTAAAAAAAATATCCGCAGAGCCGCGTGAAAATCTTCTGTTTTGAAATAATCCAACTTCATCTTTAACCTTCAAGTTTTTTTAATGATTTGTTTTCAAGCATTATTTTCATCTGCCGGATAGCAATCTGATTTAATCTTTTCAATCGTGCATCTGCATCAAGTCCTTCTTTGATAAATTCCGAATTGAAACTTTCCAGATTGGATAAAACTACAAGCTGTTAATACTTGCGGCATCCCGGATGTTACCTTTTTCATCCGGGTATTCTTTACGCCAGGATGACGCTGTTTTATTGAAAAGGGCAAAGTTTAACAGATCCGCTTCGTCGGCGTAAACAAAGCGTTGCTTTGACTTGGATAAATCATCAGGGATAAGATGCTCTTTGACAGCGTTAGTGTGAACCAGATAATTCACTTTGGCAAGTGTCCTGGAAACATCCCATTCAAGCTGCTGTCTCCGTGTTTCATCAGATTTCAGTCGTTGGAATTCTTTAATGAGATACAGTTTGAAAACCGGATTGATGGCAGAACAGAACTCAAAGGCAATATCTTTATGGGCATAGGTTCCGCCGTATCTGCCGGAACGAACGTACATACCGGCAGCACTGGTCTTTTTGATCCATTGTCCCGGACTCAAAACAAAACTTGGCAGCCCGGCCTGCATTTTAAAGTGGTCGAATTCGACCACTTTAAAATCTGGATTGTACATTTCCTCCCATGTGCCTAAAAATTCCAGAGTCGCGCGATTTCTTATCCAGTTTTTGATAATATCCGCGGCACGAGAATCGCCCTCTTTTGCTTTCGCGATATCAGTGAGACAGATATAATCTTCATCATGTATTGTTGTGAGTGAAATAGAGATATTTTTTACTTTAATTATTTGCGTTTTAGATCCCATAATATCGATTCTCCGTTCAACTCACCAAAAACCAGGTAATCAAATCAAAATTATCAAGTTGATACTTTTCATTGGTTTTAATATTTTGCTTTAGTCTAGTTAAACTGCCTTTGTCGCCTCTTTTGAGTTTTGCCAGTATATCCCTGGCTTCTTTGCCCATTACTTTTTTTTCGGTTCCATCGGACTGTTTTTCTATTTCCACAGCCTGATCATTGAGCCATCCCTGCATGGCATTTACCAACCCTTTAATTGCGTCTTCATCCCCCTTGTCAATGGCATCAGGAACAAATCTGTTTTTATCCTTATGCACTGTCAAGGCGTCCAGTATCTCTTTTTGATTTAACAATACCGTCTTGCCCTGCATATTAATATATATCAAATCAAATAGTTGATAGTCATAATCCGGTTTATTTGATGGTCTGGCAGGATACCCTAAAAGCGCAATAATACCGTTTTCATTACAAATGGTTTTGTCAGCCTTAAAACCGGTGTAAACGCCTTTGGGCATTTTTAAATATTTATTTTTATTGAACTCTTCCAGCAAATCCTGGCGATAGCGTTCTAATGAGAGGTCATCAAATCCAAGTCCTTCATCCGTCACTTCAATATCATCCCATGTCGTTTCCATCTGTTTCATCATGCGGGCGTTCATTTTTTGGTCGAGCGATTCATCTTGAATTATTTCTGCAAATGTTTCTGAGAACTGATGGTCAACCTCTGCACCGGCAAGTTTCATGGCAGCCATTCTTTCTTCAATCCTGCCTTGCAGGTTCAGATAGGTATTAATATTATTTGAAGGCCAGAAATTGATACCGAATATTTTTTTATTGGGACTCCCCAGACGATCAATACGTCCCATGCGCTGAATAATTCTCACCGGGTTCCAATGAATATCATAATTGATAACCATATCCGCATCCTGCAGATTTTGCCCTTCACTTAAGGTATCCGTGGCAATCAGAATATCTATAGGCTTTGATAACTTGGCATGAACCTTTGGGTGGTTTTCAGCGATCCATTTAATCCATTCATAAAAAGCATTTCTGTTTTTCTTTTTTGTTTCAAAATCCCATTCTTTTTCATTAAAAAGTTTTGTATAGGGCGCAAAGCGTTCTAAAATCGGCTCAAAGTTTTTGGTTGTCTCTTTACTGTCATATGTTTTTGAACCTGTTCCCGAAACCATGGCAATTTTATCAAATCCTCTGTTTTTTAATTGCTCAAACAGATACTCAGCAGTGTCACGATAGGCTGTAAAAATAACAACCTTTTGATTGTTATCATTTTCACCCTTGTGCCGTTTTTCAATAATTTTTGAAATCAACTTTTCTAATTTATCATCAGCACTTTTTTGATTATTAGGAATTTTTATCTCTTCTTTTAATTGCGTCTCAAATTTTTGCATATTGATAAAAAGATTGTCTAAAGCATCGAGGTCTTGTTTAAGATCCTCTTTAAATAAATTCAGAGTACCATTTTTATCAATATCAGCCAAACTGACCTTTCTTTTTTTGCCGACTGTAAATTCATCTATTTCATCTTCCAGGTCATCTTCTTCAAACAAAGCGGATTCATCGTGTTCAAGGGCAGTGTCTGAATGGTTCTTCTGATATGTTTTGATTTTATTAAGTGCGTTTTGATGATGGTCTTTTACCTTTCCTACCGTGGAATAAAATGAGAACCAGGAAGATTCTAATCGTTTCACCAAAAGAATATACAGCATTTTCACCAGGAAGAAATCTCGCAGTCGTTCATCGTGGAGTACATCCATAGCCTTTTCTTTATAGGTTTCAAGATAGAAGGATGGTTGGTATCCGGATAATTTGGGTGGAAAATGGTCGAAAAGCTCTTCAAATGAATCAAAATTTCCTAATTGTCTTGGTGTGACAAAAAGATTTTCCGGTTTTGCTTTAATAGGAAAAGATAAAGCAGCCTGCTGGCCTTCAACCATCTTTCTGGTTCGTGCTACGGTTAATGAATCAGTTAAAGTAAAAAAGTTGGCCGGTATTTCTTTAATAAATTCGCTGATTTTAGGCCGTTCATTTTCCCGCCATTCATTAAACGCTCTCTGTGCAGTTCTGAAAGAGTAATCAATGTTTTTAACACCGAGTTTTTCATCATAGCCATGTACATCGCCCTGTACCATTAATTTGAACTGATTCCGAATATCATTTAAAGAGTTGTTGATTGGCGTCGCTGATAAAAGAAGCACTTTAATGTCTTCATTTTTTTGCAGGATATCCTTCATGAGCAACTTGTATCTTTTTGATTTATCATTTCTAAGATTATGACTTTCATCAATGACGAGAAGTTTGGGCTTGTCATTGGTGAAATATTTGTCTGCCCGGTCATTATATTTTTCCAGTCTTTCATCAATCATATCTGTATGAAACCGGATAAAATAATCCAATTGATCTTTTTCAAAGCGGGATTCCTGGTGTTTTTTATAACGATTCCAATTTGCTTCCAGTTTTTTGGGGCATAATAAAATAACTTCACGGCCCTGTAGTTGAAAAAATTTGATAACAGCTAATGCCGTCCATGTTTTACCCAAACCAACGGCATCTGCCAGTATCGCTCCATTATATTTCTGAAGCATTTTTATGAGACTCAACACCCCTTTTTTTTGAAATTCATAAAGCAGATTGTAAATAACCGAGTTTTCTAATCTGCCTATCTGTCTGTTAAATTCCGGGTCATTTTGTTCGTCAAGAATTTGGCTCCCAAACAGTTCAAAGAGTATTTTATAATATATTTCTCTTGGCGAATATTGAACGAATATTTTTTCAATCTCATTGATTAAATATTGCTTAAAATCAATTTTTTCTTTTGAGCCATCTTCGGAAATGAGCGTTTTTTCTTTATGTGCCTGAGGTTTTTTCCATAAATCTTCAAACCATTTAACCAATTCTTTATATTGATTGTTATTCCCGGTTTCGGCAATATTCAGCTCTACATTGTTTGTCTTTTTTAGTCCAATACCTGCCTCTGTAAGATTAGAACTTCCCGAAATAAAATATTTATTTCTGTCATCATCTTTCTCAGGTGAAAAAAGATAGTTTTTGGCATGGCAAAAATTAGGTTCCAGGGTTTTTGCAACAACTTTATCCTGCTTCAGGAAACGAACAGCTTCCCGGGAAAGACTATTCAGTTTTAAGGCTGCCTCAATTGTTATATTTTCATTCAATAAATCAAGTGGTCTGTTTTCTTCAGGGTCAATATTTACAATATCACCAAGAATGAGCCGAAAGTTTGTAATTTTAGAATTTACCTGCTCAGATAAATAAGCCAGAGCGCCAATAGTAAAATAGCCTGTCACAATATCCAGTTTTCCATTTTCAGTGTATTTGGAAATCCACTCATAAACTTTTAAGTTGTTATTTTCGTTATCTAATATCATTTTTTACTCCGTTAAAACGAATTGAAGACTTTTTGTGAAACCATCAAGTTTTATAACCGCATATTACAAAACCGAAAATTCATCCTCAATATTTTTGTCCTGGCCTGTTTGGGGTTCAATTTTCATTATATCAAAAATGTGCTGCACTGTGATATGAGTGTAACTAAAATTAAGCATATCGTTAAAATTAATATTAAGCAATAAGATAAGATAGCTATAGACCTTTGAGACGGTTTGTGACATATTAACCTTCTAATAAATTAATCAACATAGGAGGATTAATATGGCACATGTTAGCCAAAACACCCTAACTCCTCCAAGAAAATACTCTTCTAATATTGAAAAATGTTTAGATGGTTGTTGTTAGGAAAAGTTCAACCAGATATTATCTGGTGTTCTCAACGGAGGGAATCAGGATGCTCATAAAATGGAAGCATCAATTTTCAATCAATTGATAAAATTGGGGTTTATTTTAATGCAGTTGTACTTTGCCAGCCAAAATAAAGGTAATTATGGCAAAACAATAGAAACTGCACAAGGAATTGCCAGAAGAGGCAGAACAAGTGAAAAGTCATATTTCTCAATTTTTGGAAAGATGAAAGTGACACGGTATCTTTACCATATAGGCGATGTAAGTTTTGCGCCTTTAGATATTGTATTAAATTTGCCAGTACGTTGTTACTCATATTTTTTATCCGAATTTGCTAATTTGCTGAATATTAACGGAGCTTATGAAAATGCATCCGGATTTTTAAAGAAGTTTTTTGGTGCAAAACTTTCAATTTCAGCTTTGGAAACTATTTCTGGTGAAAGCTCTGTTCGTTATGAGAATTATTATGATCTAAAAAACAGACTTACAAAGCCGGAAAAAGAAGAAGATTATACGGTAGTTGGTTTTGATGGTAAAGGTGTGCCCATGATCAAGGCAGAAGCAGCTAAAATCGTGGCAAGACAAGGTAAAGAAGAGAAAAAACAGAAGAAGAAAAAAGCATTGGTGGGAGTTAAATATGATGTTAATGCTAATGTCCGAACTGCTGAAGAAGTTGCCGGCAACTTAGTATATCCGGATAAAAAAGAAAATAAGAACAAAACCGGTAAACCAGCAAAAGCCCAAAATATTAGATACATAGCCAGCATTGAGAAGCCCAAAAGAAAAGTGATGGAGGAAATCCATGAAGAAGTAAAAGATAAAAGCTTCAGCGATAAGCCATTGGTTTGTGTAATGGATGGTGCCTTGCATTTGTGGACTTTGCTTAGAGATGTTTTTAAAGACATAAAAAATAAAGTTTTTGTTTTAGATATTATTCATGTCTTGGAATATATTTGGATTATTGCCCATATAAAGCATAAAGAAGGAAGTGATGGTGGCAAAAAGTAAGAACTGGGATGAATACTGGGAATTTTTCACAACACAGGCTAAGAACAATACATTTTTTCCTGATGAATATAATTTGATGAATGTACAGGAAAAAATGGTTGTTTAACTTTGGTTACACTCAAATTTAAAAGGCACTAAAACTGAAGAAAATTACAATTGCTCAGATTGTCCGACGGATGCCCATCTCTAAGTAACCAGCAACCCTTTCGAATCTATCCTTACATCAAGCATGCAGGATTTTTTTCTTTCTGAAAGAATAGATTCCCAATCTTTCTCTAATACTGCAATATCTTCGATTTTACCGATTGCCCATATGCAGCCGCCTCCTCCTGCACCCGTGAATCTTGCACCGCAATTATTCTCAACTGCCGAATCGACAAGCTTTTCACCCATTGAATCAAGAACTTCAGGTGTCATCTTTTTCCTTAAAGCCATTTCTCCGTTCATTGATTCGGCTGCATATTTAAAATCGCGTCTAATTAAAGCATCAACAAATCTGTGTGTATAAGCAATTATCTCAGTCCAGCGTTCCCTGTATCTTCCTGAAAGAAACTGACTTACCCACTTTCCGTTAATATCCTTTGATACATGCGGAATCCCGCAATAGGCTAATAAAAGATGTTTCTCAAAATTTTTAAAGAATTTTTTCTGATAAACAGTTTTCTTTTTAAAACAAGGCCCTTTAATTCCATCAAGCCAATACCATACGTTAACTCCTCCATGAGCGGCAGCAAGTTGATCCTGAAGACCGCAAGGCACACCTGCGACACTTCCCTCAATAGCATGTGCAAGCATGGCTGTATGCTTTCTTGACAAAAGGCTGCCTGCACCAGTTTTTTCAAAGACCCTCGAAAACGCAGCAACAAGAGCGACCGCCGCTGAAGAAGATCCCCCAAGAGCGCTTCTCGGTGGGGATGAAGATTCAATCTGAATATGAACGCCCTGGACCCCGAAATAGGCTGCAATTGCAAACATAAGCCCGAGAGGATGATCAAAAGGAACTGTATCTAGTGGATATTCAACACTCTTAAAGCCTTTCGATGATACCTTTACCATACCTTTATTATACGCGGAAAGACAAACCCTTGTCCTCATATCCAATGCTATGTTAAATGTGCAAGGGGAAAAATGCCTGAGCGGATAATGAAAAGAACTGATATCCAGGGTTCCTCCCATATCAATCCTGCATGGCGCAGATGCCTCAATATGCTCTGTTTCAAGTATATTTCTCAGATTAATTACCTCTTATCTGCCTCAGGAATTTCAAGCTCCGGGGCTCCATCCCCAGATGATAAGGCACAAACGCCTCTATAAATTTCAATCCCTCACTTAAAGCTGTTTTTGTAAATCTAATCCTTTCCGCCTTTTTTAAATCACCGCTTTCAACCCATAGTAACTGTTTTATCGTTCCCTTAGAAAGATATATTTTACCTGACTTGGCAGAAGAACATCTGTCACAAATAAGACAGCCTTTAACAATATCAAAAGCAATCTTACCTTTCCTGATCTCTTCTAACTCAATTCGGCAGTTGCCGCATCGAGTCAAATCAGGACAAAAACCAGATAGTTTCATAAATCTAATCTGAAAAATTATACTCAGGGCATCCCGGGATATATAACCAAGATCTAATTCTCCAAGAAGGTGCTGAAAAAGTTGATATATTTGAACCTGTTTTTTACCATCTTCCATCCACACATTAATCAGTTCAGCCCAGTAGCTGGCATATGCGATTTTATTTATATCTGTTCTGATTTTTGAAAACGGCTGTTTTAATGCTGCCTCCTGTAGAACAGGCAATCCTTTGCTGCGACCGGAACTGCAAACTACTTCTAAAACAGAAAATGGTTCGAGGATTCCTGAAAATCTTTTAACACTCTTTTTTGCCGACTTTGCAATTACTGAAATTTTTCCTTTATTTAACGTAAAAAAATTAATTATTAAATCATAGTCACCAAAATCAATACGACGGAGAACAATGGCAGGCGTAGAAAAACTTGACATTTATTAAATACCAAGAAGGGTTGTGGCTATCTCAAAATAGAAAAATACACTGATAATATCGACAGATGTTGTTACAAAAGGACTGGAAGCTACGGCAGGATCTATATTTATTCTCGCAAAAGCCATAGGGACAATAGAGCCTAACAAGGCAGCAACTGACATGGAACAGATAACGGAAAGTCCAACGGACAGGGCAAGTCCCCAGGAGTCATAACGAAATTGAGCCACCATGCCAATAATAAAACCATATACTATACCCAGGATAAAACCAACAGATAGTTCTTTAAAAACAACGGCCCAGATATCTCTTACATTGAGCTGCCCTGTTGCCAGACCACGTACAACAATAGAGGAAGACTGGGTGCCGATATTTCCACCCATATTCATTATTACCGGTATAAAAGCCGCAAGATAAGCGAGTTTGCTCAAACTGCCTTCAAAACGACTAATAATAAAAAATGCGATTATACCACCAACACAGCTTGCAAATAACCAGGGCAAACGAGTTTTCGTGCTTTTAAAAACAGACTGGGTTTCGATAAATTCCTCACCTGCCCCAGCCATTTTCAATATATCCTTTGTAGCCTCATCTCTGATAATATCAATAATATCATCGACGGTAACTATACCAACCAGCCTGTTTGTGTCATCTACAACGGGAACAGCCAGTATATCATAACGGGCAACTATCTTGGCCACCTCCTCCTGATCCATTCCTGTCTCAACGGAAAAAACATCAGTTGTCATAAATTGTTTAAGGGGAGTTTCAGGATGGACTACGACTAACTGCCTTAATGAACTCACGCCAACAAGCCTGCCATGATCATCAACAACATAAAGATAAAAAGGCATCTCAACATCCAGATGCTCTTTCTGCAGCGACTCGATTGCCTCTTTTGCGGTTATATCCTCCTTCAAGGCAATAAAATCCGGAACCATAATACCGCCTGCTGTATCATCACCATATCGCAGTAAGTCTTCAACCTCTTCAGAACCCTCTTTTTTCATCTTCTCGAGGATGGTATCAGACTTTTCCTTTGGCAGTCGTCCTATTATGTCGGCAACATCATCTGTTGGCATTTGTTCCAGGATCTCGACAAGTTCGTCCAAATCCATGCCTTCTATGAAGTCAGAAAATATATCTTCATCAAGTTCGCTGAAAAGGACACCCTTTTGCTGTGTGTCCTCTATCATATCAAAGAGTTTCTGCTGGCTGGAAAGCGGCAAAGAACGGAATACAACAGACATGTCAGCAGCATGCGTCTTGTCTACAATCTTGCGGAGATGAGTTGTAGCATCTCTTCTCAACAATCTTTTGATGCTTTCAACAAGTATTTTATTGCGCTCACTCAGCATTATTCTTTACCCTGACCCCTGATCCTACTATAGACTTTCAGATAATTATTTATCTGAAAGTCTATTTTATAGTTTTTATATAAGACCTCTTTCGAAGTTCATCTATCCATGAACTGAATTTCTTATCAACTATTTCTTTATAAAGTATATCTTCGATCTCAAGGGATGCCTCTTCAAGCGACTTCCCAGGTGCATCAACAATCTCCTGAATATAGAATATCTGATACCCTTGATCAGTATCAAGCACCGGCGTAAACTCACCTGCCTTTATATCTTTTATTGCTTCTTGTATTTTGGGAGAAAGTTCTTTAAGTTTAAATAAACCTAATCCGCCATCATCGCTAACGTATAATGATTCAGAGTAAGCTTCGGCTGTTATATCGAAGGGTTTTCCCGCCTGCAATTCTGTTAAAGCCATCTCCATTTTTTCTAATACCCCAAGCTTCTCTTCTTCAGAAGCAAAAGAAGGCACTTTCATAATTATGTTACTGAGGCGATATTCCTTTATTTTGCTATACTTGTCACTGTGGCTTTTGTAGTAAGACGCTATATCCTCTTTTGTAATTACGATTTTGGATTTTATCTCAAAGTTAACCAGTTTAGCCCTGAGTATCTGATCCTTTATTCGCTTCTGATACTCCTCCAGGGTTAAGCCCTCTGCTTTAAGCATTTCTCTGAGCTCTTCATCGGTAAATAAATTTGCTTCTTTTAAACGCTCTATTGCTTTATCTATTTCATCATCACTGACCGCAATTTTAGATTGCTTTATCTGCTGGTCAGTAAGTTTTTGATCAATCAGTTGATTAAGAATTTCCTCCCGAATGTTGAATAGCATCCGGCGCTCCTCGTCAAGCGAATAACCGGACGCCATTATTCTTTCAGCATATGGGTTAAACGACTCGTCAAGTTCGGAAAGTAAAATTATATCATCGTTAACAACGGCAACAATTCGGTCAACAACTTCTGCGCCCTGCACATCAGCAGTCATGAAGAAACTAAGGGCACAAAAAAGGGAAAAGAATTGTATCCAAAAAACAATTTTACAGAATATTTGTCGTAATAGTTCAGCCACAAGGACACCAAAATATATAATTAATAAGAGTTTACGGTTGTCAGTTGTCAGTTTACGGTTCACGGTTTTAAGTTTTGGCTGCCAACTTAAAGCGGAACACTTTTCGCTATTTTGGCTCTATGGCAATTCCACAATCAAGCAAAATCTAAAGAATTGCTGTCCCGCCTTACGCTGGTAGCCAGTTTTGATCAACCGTGAACCGTGAACCGTGAACCGTGAACCATGAACCATGAACCATGAACCATGAACCGTGAACCGTGAACCGTGAACCGTGAACCGTGAACCGTGAATCGTTACTCAGCCGTTAACATGTTGCGCTATTTCTTTCAAGATGTTTCTGGCCTGAACTAAAAGGCTTTTCATATCGCCTTTTGAAAGCCTGGCCTTAAAAACATGGTCCGGTGTAATCTTAAAACTATCTTGTTTTGAAACTATCATGTCAACTATTCCAAAGGAATTTTTTTGGTGAGCTGGTGAAAAATAAAGTAAAAGATGCTGTCCTGCCAGGTCAAGCCTTTTTACTCCAGCTTTTATGGATAAAACTTTAAGCATAATTTTTAAAAGAAGATTGGCGGCCTCATTTGGCAAGGCCCCAAACCGATCGATCAATTCCGCCTTAAAATCGGATAATTCTTTTAAATCCGTTAGCTTTGCCAGCTTTCTATAAACCGAAAGTCTCTGATCAATATCAGGGATAAAATTTTCAGGGATAAACGCAGAAAGTGTCATGTTAATCTCCGGTTCCAGGTTTTCTACAACCGTCTCTCCTTTCAGCTCAGACATAGAGTTTTCCATCAGCTTCAGAAACATGTCATATCCGACTGCGGCGATATGACCTGTCTGTGAAGCGCCAAGTATTGCACCCCCTCCCCTGATTTTCAAATCACTCATGGCTATTTGAAAGCCTGCCCCGAGTTCGCTATGTTCCATCAACACTTTAAGACGTTTCCTGGCATCTTTAGTCAATGCGCTTTCTTCTGGAATAAACAGATATGCATATGCCTGTTCATCAGCTCTTCCGACACGGCCGCGAAGCTGGTAAATCTGGGCCAGTCCAAACCTGTCGGCTCTGTTGATGAGTATTGAGTTGGCGGAAGGAATATCAATGCCCGACTCAATTATAGTTGTACACACCAGCATATCTATTTCTTTCTTCATAAACTTAAACATTTCTCTTTCAAGCTCATCTTCGCTTAAACGGCCATGTGCAACACCCAGCCTGACCTCAGGTACCAGCTTTTTTAAATGCTCTGCAATTAACCATATATTATGAATATTATTATGAACAAAAAATATCTGACCACCCCTTTTCAACTCCTTTCTTATAGCTTCCGCAATAATCACATCATCAAACTCCGAAATATAGGTTATAATGGAATGGCGATGTTCGGGCGGGGTTGAAATAATACTTATATCACGTATCCCAAACAGGGACATTTGAAGGGTTCTCGGTATGGGAGTTGCTGTTAATGCTAAAACATCAACTGTTGTCCTTATTTTTTTCAACCTTTCCTTTTGCTTAACACCAAAGCGCTGTTCTTCATCAATCACAAAAAGGCCCAGATCTTTAAAATCCACATCTTTTTGCAAGAGCCTGTGAGTTCCGATAACAATATCTGTTTTGCCTGTCTTCAGATTCTTGATAATGTCGCGTTGCTCCCTTATAGTTCTAAACCTGTTCAGGCATGCCACATTAAAGGGATAATTTTTAACTCGTTCAGAAAAGGTCAAAAAATGTTGCTCTGCAAGAACTGTAGTTGGAACCAGTATAGCAACCTGTTTCCCATTATTCACAGCCATAAACGATGCGCGAAGCGCAACCTCTGTCTTGCCGTAACCCACATCACCACACACCAGCCTGTCCATTGGGCTTGGGAGCTTCATATCATGCAGCACATCCTCTATCGCCCTAAGCTGGTCAACTGTCTCCTCATATGAAAAATCCGACTCAAAATCTTTGGAATAGCTGTCTATATGTTTATAAGCATAGCCTTTATTAAATTTACGCGCCGCATAGAGTTCAAGAAGTTCCCCTGCAATTTTCTCTACCGATTTCTTAACCCTCTTTTTAACTCGATCCCATGATTTCCCGCCCATTTTGTCAAGAACCGGCTGCATTCCATCAACCCCAACGTATTTCTGCGCCATGTTCATACGTTCTACAGGAAGATAGAGTTTATCATCATCCCTGTAATAAATAAGAAGAAAATCATTTGTTGCTCCGTCTATCTTCAATTTTACCAAACCATCGTATCTGCCTATGCCGTGTTCCGTGTGAACAACAAAGTCTCCTTTTTTAAGATCTTCGAATAAAAGCTGTTCGGTTTGTATCAACCGTTTTGGCTTTACTTTTCTATGCTGCTTTCCAAATATTTCATCTTCCGTGATAATGGCCAGAGGCAGGTCAGGCCAGACAAAACCGGAAGAAAGAGCGCCATAGCATATATAAACACAATTCGTGCCGAGTTTAACATGGTGGAAACTATCAACAAACTTAGCTTGAATACCATATGGCGAAAGGATGGATTGCAGTTTGCCGGCACGTGCCCTGTTGCTGCAAACAATAACTGTGGTATGGCCGAAACGCTTCTTATCATTAATCCAGTCAGATAGAGGCAAATACTGTTTCTCATCCCCGCGACGGCACTTGAGCTGATCGTTGATAGAAGTGTTGTTTATCACTGAAAAATTATACTGCGGAAAAGCCATCCCCCTGTCCCAGCTCTCGCTTAATACAGGAAGCATCTTTAATGCCAACGGCTTCTTATGTAAAAGCATCTCTTTAACCTCTAACCATCTCAGGTAAAGAGAATCCGGCTCAACGCACAGCCTTTTTTCCATGCAGGCATCCTGGTAGTTTATTTTTGCTTGCTCTTGTGATTCAATAGCAATGTTTTCAAGATTTTTTGGCTCTATCAGAACAAAATTCGCATTATCGGGAACATAATCAAAAAAAGTATCAAGTTTTGGATAAATCAGCGGAATTAAGCCTTCAATCCCCGAGAAAAACCCCTCCTTCTTGATAATATCAACAATATTTCTAATCTTGGTTACGGGCATATCAAGATCTGATGCCTGCTGTCTGATCCTGCTGATTATTTGAACTATAGACTCTTTTTTCAAAATCACTTCTCTGGCAGGGAGAATGACTGCTTCATTGATATTTTTTATAGTTCTCTGGGTTGCTGCTGAAAAAAACCTCAATGAATCTACTGTATCTCCAAACAGCTCTATTCTGAGCGGGTCAGGATAGAGCGGAGAAAATATATCAATAATGCCGCCCCTTATACAAAAATCACCAGGTTCCTCCACAATCGCTGACCTGACATACCCGCCGGAAATCAATTTTTCGATCAAATAATCACGTTCTATATCCTCGCCTGCCATAATAAGCTCAGCATAGTTGCAAATTTCCTGTTTGGGAATAAGCTTTTGTAAAAGAGCACTAACAGTAGTAACAACAATTAACGGCACCTCATCATTAATAATCCGGTAAAGTGCGCTGAGCCTTTTTGCTGCTGTTTCATTGTGGTAAGATAGTTTTTTGAAAGGTAATATATTGTAAGAAAGAAAGTGTATTACATGCAGCTCGGATTCATTTATAAAAAAAGACAGGTCATTTATAAACATTTCGCCTTGTTTTTGCGAAGGCACTATAACAATAAAAGGCGTTCTATGTTCCGAATACAACCTTGATACAAAAAATGCCATATCAGATCCGGACAATCCAATACAATCTATTCCACAATCCCTGTGGAGAATTTGATTAATCAAGGATTTAAATGCAATATTTTCTTGATTTTGGCTCATAAAAAAAGTAATCCATTTATGGCATCCTTCATTCACCAGTTTACACTTTTTAGAGGTGATTTCAGCTTTGATCGGAAATATGAAGTGCCTAAAGTGAGCTAAAGTATGTTAAAGTGCCTAAAGTTAAGGAGTCACTTCGCTCTATTAATTCATATAAAATTGGCAGCGCCGAAGGCGCATTCCTTAACTTTAGGCATTTTAGGCACTTTAGCTCACTTTAGGCACTTGTAATTTTTTGTGTACTCGTACAAATTTAAAAAAAGTGTAAACTACTTTTGACTTGTCGTGAAGGATGCCCCATTTATTAACAAGTCTATAAATATGCCGGCGTAGCTCAGATGGTAGAGCAGCTGATTCGTAATCAGCAGGTCAGCGGTTCAATTCCGCTCGCCGGCTCCATTGAAAAAAATTAACATAACTTTAAAACATAGAACCTGCAAGTGTTGAGTTCACCCCTAAAGAATCTTGACATACAGTTAATATCCGTATATTTTAAATAATTACAAGGTTTTTTGCGTTTTATAAATTTTTGAGCAAAACAAATCTATAACCTAAGTTGAGTGATTTTTTGCGAAGAAATGTGCCAAAATCTTGATGCAGCAAGGTTTGCGAAAATCGTAGGCATACCAATGGATATGTCGAGACTTTTCGCAAGTCCTTGATGCGCAAGAGATTGGTGCAGGTCGAGTAAAAAATTACTCAATTTAGGTATAAATATTTTAAATTGTGCCATGAAGTGTATAGATGCTATTGAAGGTACGACAAAATATATTATATCCGAGTTTCATAAAATATATATTGAAGAAGGGCTTGATGATACCGAATATATAAGGAGTATCAAGGCAATAATCGATGGGATTGACAAGTTCACCCAGGACAACAAAGAAATTATTAGTGAAGCTAAAATGCTTAAAAAGGTTCTTTATTCTTTTTCAAAAGAATTATGGTTAGCAAATTTAGAAAAAACTTACACTGAAAATATTACATCCCATGATGAAGATGACAGTTCTGAAAATAATGGATACTACGACTATTATTTCGACTATATATACAATCATGGAGTTTATCCCCTATAGATTTTAATATATGAAGTTTTTTGAGGAGGTACAATGTCATTAACTAAAAACAATATTGTTGAAAACGTTCACAGACTAGGTTTCACCAAGCAAAAATCTGTTGAAGTTATCGAATCCCTGTTGGAAATTATTAAAAGTACGCTTGAAAAAGGTAGTGATGTTCTGATCTCTGGATTTGGAAAATTCTGTGTCAAAAACAAGAAAAAAAGAAGAGGCCGGAATCCTGCAACAGGAACTGACTTGATTCTTAAGGAAAGAAAAGTCGTTACTTTTAAATGTTCCGGAAAGTTAAGAAATAAAATAAACGAGTCTGGCCTAAGTTGAACGATTTTTTGCGAAGAAATGTGCCGAGATCTTGATGCAGCAAGGTTTGCGAAAAGCGTAGGCATACCAATGGATATGTCGAAACTTTTCGCAAGTCCTTGATGCGCAAGAGATTGGTGCAGGTCGAGTAAAAAAATCGCTCAATTTAGGCTGAAATAAAATTAATGCCTTTTGTCTCTAAATCTGAGCCTCATAACTAGTGCCCGAACGAAAACTAGAAAATTTTTTCAAGTTCAAGGAAGGCGCAAATTTTAACCGCAGGAATAGATTGAGTATTTTGAGGATTAAAATTTAAGCATGACGCAGAAATTGGGAAAATTAGCAGTTTTCGTTCAGGCACTAACTAAGCCATACATACTGGTAGGGATTCAACAGTAATGAATCCGTGTTAAACATTTTACCGGTTAGAAGATCTTTCATTTCAGATGGCACTCCTTTTCCAGATAAAGACAAAGAAACATATTTGGATGAAATGTTTGTAAATGAATAGATAGTCTGATTATTGCAATACCTTACGATAGCAAATATTTTAGGATCGACATCAAGCACCTCGAATGAAGCGTTTGGATGAAAAGCTCGCTGCATTTTTCTGACTTTGATTAAATTTATATAAGAAGAAAAAATCCTGGAACGAAAACTTCCGGGATTTTTTAATTGAGATAATACTTCTTCAATTTGAAGTTTTTCTCTATTTATAGTTCTATTCCTATTCGTATGCTCAACCCCTTCTCTCCAGTTCCGTGAACCCAGGATGCTGTGAACATACACAGCAGGCACTCCCGGAAGGGCAAACTGTATAGCCTGTGAAGCAAGGAATCTATTAACGCCTAATTTTTTTTCATTGTTTATTAAGGCATCGACATAAGTAATATTCATTTCATAAGAACTTTCTGTTCCGTCAGGATTTTTCTTAAATGAAATGTATCCGCCATTTCTTCTGACGATTTCTACAAGCCGGCTAATTTCTTTATCCGGCAGTATTCCCTCTAATGGCCGCACGCCAATACCGTCATGCGATGCTGTAAAATTAAAAAAGGTGTTGCTTGATGATTCTAATTTAAGCCCCCTTGCCCAATCTGACAGAATTTTTGAATCTCCAATTGCAAACGAATAAAAAAGCAGCGGCGGTAATGTAAAATTATAAACAATCTGCGCCTCGTCTTTACCATCTCCAAAATAGCTTATATTTTCTTTATGCGGTACGTTTGTTTCCGTAATAATTATAATTTCAGGAGCAATTAAGTCTAATACCCTGCGAAAAAGTTTTACAACATCATGAGCCTGGCTTAAATGGATACAATTTGTACCTATCTCTTTCCACAGATACGCAATAGCATCAAGACGTATGACTTTTGCTCCATTTTCTACATAAAAAAGCAGGACCTCAATCATTTTTTCAAGAACATCAGGACTTTTATAATTGAGATCAATCTGATCAGAGCTGAATGTCGTCCAAACATGAACTGTCTTTCCCGAACTTTTTTTGAATTTAGTTAGTAATGGCAAAGATCGAGGCCTTACCACATCTGATAAGTCAGTTGATTGATCGACTTCTATGCAAAGATTTTCATATCCTTTCTCTTCATCTAAATATTTATTAAACCAGCTACTTTTTGAGGAAATATGATTTAAGACAAGATCAAACATAAGTTTAAAATTGCTGTCTAACTTTTTTATATCTCCCCAAGAGCCAAGCTCAGGATTAACAGAATAAAAGTCTATAACTGAAAAACCATCATCCGAGGAAAATGGGGAAAACGGCAAGATATGTATAGTAGAAAAAATTCCTTTAAAGTACTTGTCTGCAAAATTACAAAGTGTGCTCAAAGGAACTTCTCCCTCTTTATTTAAAGAATCACCATAAGTTATAAGGACTATATCCTCTTGAGAAAAATAATTCTTTGCTTTTGTTTTTTGTTTAAATGGAAAATTTTTTATTAGTGTAAGAATTTTTTTAAGAGCTATGTCTGCATGCTCTTCACCATACATCCTTTTCAATATGCTCCTTATGGCATCAATCTCTTCCATTATTATTCACCCTTTAAATTAGCGCACCTTCGGTGCGAACATTCAGGTTGTAATTATATTGTTTTTTTCGTAGGGGCGATCCTTGTGATCGCCCTGATTCGATTAGGGCGACCACAAGGGTCGCCCCTACTAACCTATTGATAAAATTGACCATAAAATGGAAATTCCTATACTATTAAATTAATTGGAAAAAACTCCAGGAAGCCAATATTCTCTTAAAGCGACCGCAAGTTATGGCCTTTCTATGTATAACCCTCAGGAAGCATCAGTTTCCTTCAGCCTTCAGCCTAAATACCTGAGTAGTTACCAATTACTTTTAGTAAAAATATTGCATCAGCAAGTAGCATATGATAGTTGAACCTAAATTTCAAAATAAATCAAAGATAATTTTTCAAAGAAAAATATATAGGAGGCTTTTAATGCGCGCAATTATTACGGGTGTCGGTCATTATGTTCCGGATCGGAAACTTACAAATAAAGATTTAGAACAAATGGTTGATACAAGTGATGAATGGATAACAACACGTACAGGAATAAAGGAACGAAGAATTCTTGATAACGATAAAGGCACTTCTTACATGGCAGCCAAAGCTGCAAAGACAGTTCTTGATCAGAGAAATATATCAGCCGATGAACTTGATCTGATTATAGTTGCCACAATAACTCCGGACATGCCCTTCCCGGCCACGGCAGCTCTGGTTCAAAAAGAGCTTAATACCACAAAAGGCTGGGGATTTGATCTAAATGGTGCATGCACAGGATTTGTTTATGCTTTAGCTACCGCTTCTCAATTTATTGAGACGGGAAAATATGATAAAATTATGGTAATCGGGGCCGACAAGATGAGCTCCATAATTGACTATGGGGATCGAAATACATGCCCTATATTCGGAGACGGCGCAGGAGCTGTCCTGTTAGAGCCGTCAAACGATAACGACCTTGGAGTTGAGGATTTTATTCTTCATTTAGATGGCTCAGGATATAAGTACTTAGGTATGCCGGCTGGAGGAAGTTTAATGCCGGCCTCTTATGAAACTGTAAAAGAGAAAAAGCATTATCTTTATCAGGAAGGTAAAACAGTATTTAAATATGCTGTCAACGGCATGGCGGATGTCGCAACAAAAATTATTGAAAAAAATGGACTTACCGCTAAAGATATAAAACTTTTAATTCCCCATCAGGCAAATTTAAGAATAATTGATGCTGTAACGAATAAGATGGGACTAAATAAAGAGCAGGTGATTATAAACATAGACAAATATGGCAATACAACCGCAGGGACAATACCTATTGCCATGTCGGATGCTTATGAGAAAAAAATGATGAATAAGGGAGACTGGGTTATTCTCTCAACATTTGGTGCGGGTTTTACCTGGGGAAGCTTACTGCTTAAATGGGCTATGGATTAAATAGTGCCTGAACGAAAACTGCTAATTTTCCCAATTTCTGCGTCAGGCTTAAATTTTAATCCTCAAAATACTCCATGTATTCCTGCGGTTAAAATTTGCGCCCTCCTTGAACTTGAAAAAATTTTCTAGTTTTCGTTCGGGCACTAAATAGCCAATGCAAGTGCTATGTCAAAACGGCGGATCAGCAGAGCCGAACAGGCAAGCATGTGACAGTTTTCCGGCGTTTGCATCAGCGAAAAACTGCGTTTGGCATGGAAAAACATGCGGTTGAAATCGTTGCAGGCAAAAGCTGCGGCCGCTGATTTATAATGGGTCCTGGATTTTTCTTCAATATCCAGCAAAGGTCTCAAATCGGTTTTGCAGCGACGGCAGGTGAGCTTGCCTTTATTTTCGGCATTGCAGGTTGGACAGCGTTCCATATTATCAGCCTTGTTCTATCCCATATAAAAAAGGATATCGTCGAGTTCTTTTTTAAACGTTTCTGCATCTTGCATTCGGTTTTTACTTAAAGCATCACGAATATCTTCTATGAGATTAATCATTTCATCGCGGTCGTCTTCGGAAGCTTGTGCCAGCTTTGCTTCAGCCCTCCTGACAATGTCGGTATATTCGGGCGGCAGTCCTTTTACATCAGCCTCGGTTTGCACTTTTTCTTTCAGAGATGTTTCCGATTCCCTTCCTTCAGTCCAGAGTCCGTTGATGCGGTCTTGAGTTTGTGATAATTCTTCGTCGGAAAATCTTGAAATAGCATTTTCGATCACCGCTTTGATATTGTTGCCGGTCTTTTTTTCAACTGCTTTGATTTTTAAGATTCCATTTAGATCCAGGTCAAAATGCAAAATGATCTCGCTGTTTGAAGGGGCCCGGGTCAGATTAAACATGTAATTTCCAAGTAGGATATTATCCAGGGCATCAGGTGCTTCTCCCTGATATATCTTGACATCCACAACTTCCTGATTGTCGCACATAGTATAGAAAACATCGCTTTTTCTTGCCGGAAGCTTGGTGTTGCGCCGAATCAGCGCAACAAACATCGTCCCACTCGGCTCCCCATCTACTTCGCCTACGACGGAAGTGCCGAAGGTATATGGAGTAATATCTACCAGCACACCGGAACGTTCCAGTCCCATTTCCCTTCCTGCCTGCATGCCGGCACCGATAGCTACACACAGATCCGGGTCGATTTCACTGTGAGGCAGATGCCCGATCTTTTCTTCCAGCATTTGAGATATCCGTGGAATACGGGTTGACCCGCCCACCAGGATTATTTTATTGATGGCCGAAGGCAGCATGGCTGCATCCTTCATGGCCTTATTTACTGATTCCATGGTGCGGGCAAGATCTTCTTCAACCATTTCCTCGAACTCCGTTCTCGACAGTTCCAGCGACAGGTGAAGATCCTTAAATCCTTTTTTGCCGATGTGATCTTCTTCAATAGTTGTATACGGTGCTGATGATAATTGAATTTTTGCACCTTCGGCAGCTCGCTTGAGTCTTGCCATAACTGCGGGTTTATCTTTTACCGAATAATTAAACTCAGTTTCCATGTGTTTTACAAGATGATCGACTATCTTTAGATCAAAATCGTCGCCTCCGAGACGATTATCGCCAGTGCTCGACAGGACTTCCACAACACCGGCCTCTATTTTTACAATGGAAACATCAAAAGTACCGCCTCCAAGATCGTAGACCAGGACTCTTTGGGTTTCCGGGTTGGTGCTCTCATAGGCCAGAGACGCCGCTGTGGGCTCGTTAATGATCCGGACTACTTCAAGTCCGGCAATTTCACCTGCCTCACGAGTGGCCTGCCTTTGAGCATCTGTAAAATAGGCCGGTACCGTGATTACTGCCTTTGAAACCGGACGATTGATTTTTTTTTCGGCACGTTCTTTAAGCTCTTTAAGGATAAAAGCCGAAATCTCCTGTGGTGAAAAAGATAATTCACCCAATTTAAGTTTCTGGTCTGTGCCTATGCACCTTTTGACGGAAAGAACGGTTTTTTCCGGGTTTATTAATGCCTGGTTGCCGGCTTCAGTACCTACAATGGTATTTCCATTTTCCCCAATGCTGACACATGATGGTAAAATACCATTATCGTCATCGGTAATAATCTCCGTTGTGCCGTCAAAAATAAAAGCAACTTCTGAGTTTGTAGTGCCCAGATCTATTCCAATAATTGGTTCCATGTTTTGTCTCCATGCTATTTGTTCACTATTACTTCAGCAGTCCGGATTACCTCGTCTTGTCGGACAAATCCGCCCACCTGTTCTTCAATCACTATCCCTGCTTCCTTTTGCGGGTCATTGCCCTGCCCCACGGCTCGCATTGAGGCAGGATCAAATGGCTGGCCTAAAGCGGTCACCGGAGTTATCCCGACATAGGTCAGGGCCCGGTCGAATCGGCGCAGGGCCATTTCATAACCTTCAACTATACCTTCAATTCCCTGGGGCGGACGGACGAACAATCGTCTGGTTGCAGCCGCAGCCTTTGCAGCTTTAAGTCCCCGAATCAGACCATCCCTGATATCCAGAAACGGTAATACAGCCTTTTTTTCACTGGCCAGGCGTATACGTTCTTCAAGAGTTTCGAGTTTTGATGTTCTGTTCTTTAACAGCTTTAGTGTTTCCTTCAAGCTATCAATAAAGGATTGTTGAATTCTCAGCGTGTTGTTCTGTTCGCGATTCTGGAACTTTATTTCCTGCCTCAGAGCGGTAAATTCCATCAGCAAGGTATATAGATCGCAAGAATCCATATCAACCTTTCGGTCAATGGGCATCTCTTCCGGCAGATCCGTCATCCATGCCTTAAAATCCTCTAAGACTTTTTCCTTCCATTTAGTTGCCGGAACTTCAGCCGTGTCAGACTCATAAGCCTTGATCCTCGCGGATAAAAAAACCCAAGTCCACTTCATAAGGGGCAAAAGAACATTATCTAAAATACTTTGCTTAAAGCGTTTAGCGAATTTAGCTATATAAAATTTCAGCATTAAAAACCATCCCTAACTTGCATTCGCGTAACAATTTAGCTTTATGAAACAAGCCAGATATACCTGAAGCGGTTATATTTCAAAGCGCTCAAGTGTTACGCATCCTCAAGCAGCTCCTTGAGCCCCGCTCGTCTTCGAACCGGTGTTCGGGCGCGTCCAATAGAAAGCAGCTCCTCTTCCGCATCTGATACTGACAGAGCGCCAAACAATTTTCCCCGGATGCGGGCTCTGGGGGTTTTGATCTGTTCATAGGCACTGGTGATTTCCTGGAATCGATTCGGATCTTTTTCCGGCGTATACTGCTTAATAAGCTCAAGATAACGTTTTCTGATCTCTTCATCAGCAACATCTAAGTCGAGTCCCAGAATAAAATAACTTGATAACATTCTATTTAAGCCTTTCCAAAGAGAAATATCCGGGCTTCACTGGAAAGGGCTTTGAGCCTTTTCTTGTCAAGAAGACTTGCGAGGGTTGAAAAAGTGTTTGCCATATCCGGGCTCTCTTTTCGAATAGTTTTTTTTAGTTCCTTGATTAAAAAATCGGGTGCTCCCCGAAGACCCATAGAGTCAATGAAGTGTTCTAATGCCCTAATAATTGTATCAAGCTGACTTTTAAAAACACCGGGATTTTGTTTCATTACTTCCAGAAATTCAGCAAAGTCTTCCGGATCAGCATATTCTTCATCGTCGTCCATGAAAAAATTATCGTCGTCGTCCATGAAAAAATCATCATCAAATAAATCATAGGGCATTGTCATATCGCCCATAGGACCAAAGGATGGTACAGGCATAGTGAAATCAAAACTTTCAAGGGCGAGTTTTAACGGCCCTGATGCATGTTTTGCAAGCCGTCTCGATGCAGCTCGAAGCGGTTCCAAATCCGATTCTGAAGTTTTGTCCTTTACCTTCTGGAAAGCTTTCAGATCCATGAACAGCTCTTCCGTCAGATGCCGGATTACAAGCTGGTAAAATTCGAGCAATACCTTTACTCTCCCTCCGGCATTTTTTATCCTGCGTTTTATTTCATCCAGAGCCGGTTTAAACAGCTCAGCATCAACAAGGATATCAAGCACAGGGATAATATCGACGTCATCAACATGTTTGAGTATATTTTTACAACGATATAAAATGACACCGGCAATATGCCTTGAACGGGTAAGCGGCCGCACCTTCTTACTTAGCGGCTTGAGTAAACCGGCGATATGTGCGGAAGGCAAATACTTTATCGATTTGGCATAATGCCGGAAAGCTCTGTCCAATTCGCTAAAGATCTTTTTATCCCATTCGGGGAACCGGCCTGTCGCATCCAGAATCAACATAGCTATGGTGCTTATCTGTTCAAAAGGAGACAAGTGTGTGACAGCCCTGTCGATGACAGATAGGACATTTCCGGCACCGGCTACAACCTTGCCGTCGAACAGGGACAATTGCCCCTGTTCTGTAATCTGAAACAGTATTTGTTTTTCAACCACCAGCGTCAGAGTAGCCTTACCGCTCAATGCATTGGCTTTTTCAATATCTCTGGATGCCAGATGAAGCTTTTTCCTCTTGATGCTGTTATCAGCAGAAATCAGCAGCGAAATCACATGCCGGTCAATAATTCTGCTGTCATGGGGAGCGCGCTTCATAGCCTCTTTTAAGATATTTTCGGCTTTGCGAAAGGCATTTTTTTCGTAGTAAATGGTGGACAGTTCCAGGCAGGGAAACGGGTCATCTGGAAAATAGTCCAGCATCTTAATTAACCCTTCTTCCACCAGTTTTTTTGTCTGCCTGGTATAGCGGGGCAGATTTACCAACAGTTCATAGCCACGCCGATTTTCAGGGTCAAGCTGGATTGCCTT
>Ga0255428_1030_pt1 | contig 38068 bp, 25 predicted proteins | sample ANMaggSSYBR02J13_FD_182654 | JGI IMG/M metagenome (GOLD analysis project Ga0255428, IMG submission 182654) | Sediment cell enrichment communities from methane seep in Santa Monica Basin, California, United Staets - ANME aggregate JGI... | ecosystem: Environmental > Aquatic > Marine > Cold seeps >... | reverse complement strand
AGATGAAAGCTTGTTCACATGCATCCTGTGCACTTCGGTATTTCCTGAAGCCAAAGGAAGCAATATCGGCTGTAGCTTCTGCAACAGGTCCCAATGCCAGGGCATATAGTGCCTGCATGGCCCTGTCATACATGGTTGGGATACCTAGCGGTCGTTTCTTTTTCTTACCAGGCTTCTCAATATAAACTCTTCGTAAAGGCTTTGCTTTATACTTCTTGTCAGATAAACTAAGAGCAGCATTCATTTTGGTTTTGGGTGTTGACCACTTTTCGCCATCAACTCCTGCTGTTCTTTTACCCTTATTCTGACATATCGTTCTCACGGCTAACAATTTTGCATAGAACGAGTGAGTTATTAAATATTGTAGTCTCTTTACCAAATGCCATTTTCCTTCTAAAACTGCTTTTGTAATTCTGGTTTGCAACCTGTTGACACTTTGAATGACCATTTTCCAATCGATATCGTTCCATTGGAGTTTTGGTCTCGTATCTATAAGTCTCTCGCTTTTCGGCGTCGTTGAATTACTTACATTCACAGGTTTTGCCTCCGTTCATACAATGAAACACCATTGGCAAGTCTGCACCCTTTCAGGTTGAGGCAAAGTCTGAACCTCTATCCAGTCGATTACAGACTGGCATTCGCTTATTACCGTTTCCGCTACCCCTTGAGCCATCGTCGCTCCTTACGGAGTCCCTACCCAGATAATTGGGAGCTCATGGGGCTTACCAAGTTCTACATAATGAATAATTGTGAATGCCTTAGAAGCCACCTTTAAGCCGGGAATCATTTGTCCGTTACCCATAATGTAACGATAGCCATTATGGTCTGATTCCGTACCTTTTGGTTTAAGTGTATTCAGACTATTTTCACTTATTGGGGTTCACGACTCTTACAATGGTTCAACTTTCATTTTCTTCATAGCGTTCTTATCCTAACAGATCGTTTAAATTAGTCTTTCAAATTTCTCCATATTGTCCTATGAGCACTACACCCCGGCGTTACCACCAGCACATATCATAGTAGGATTACCCCAAACGGAAGGGGTAGCGTATCGCAATTCATTATGTAACTTCTTGTCACAGATCGTTATACCCAACAGTTCTGCTGTAGGGAGCTTCATTCATTTTTTTTTTTTTCAGGATTGACAGGGAAGAGTGATCAGCTGAAAAACCAGGTTCCTGCTAAATTCAAAAAAAAATGTGGGAGTTATTTAACTCCCCTTACCGTTTTTTCTTTTACACATATAGCCAAATAGCAGCACACAAATTGTTATGATACAAAGCAGGGGTTCTATGTTAGCGCCCATCACCAGCTTGTTGGAGATGGACAGCAATGGCGTGCTCTGCAAGGCCAGAGAGTATGTGGGATCAATACCGACAATGAACAGATCGGTCATATGGTATATGCCCACACCATTGATCGTATAGTTAATGTAGGTCTGATTGCCCGGGATACCGTCCACTTCCAGGGTGCTGACATTCCACCAGTATGCCATGCCCTGGATGGGTGTGACCACTGCCTGGCTGCCGTCAGGTGCCGTACTCCATGACACATTGGTAAAGTTGGTCGGTATGATATCATATACAATGACCGTTGGCGGGGTCTTCAGATTACCTTTGTTATGTATCCACAGCGAGATGTCATAGTAATTATCGGTGGCATTCTTGGTAATTGTCTTACGTACCTCGATCAGGTAGCCGTTGATCACAAAGATTTTTTCCTGCAGTACATATGAATCGTTAGTGGTAAGATACAACTTGCTGATCTGACCGCCGGCATCGGTAAGGTTCGCCGAAAGATCAACATCTATCCAGCCCACTGGTACTGGATCAGGGAAATCATAAATCTTCCATTCCGATGCACTCCAGGGATTGTTCACTGAATTCGATATTTCACCGGAAGTATACGTCTGGCTGTCGAATGCCGTACTCAGGTTCAGGTTTGTATCATTGGTGACATACACAGTAACCAATGAAATAGTGTAATTAATATTTTCAGCATCAACATTCAATATTTCAGGAGTGAATCCCCAATCATCTCCTCCGGTCCCGTTCTCACTGGTACCAAGCTGGTTCTTCTGCAGGTTGATCCTAAAACCAAGCGTTGTGGCTGTCGGATTCTCGTTCAATGTTATCCCGCTTCCTGAAATGGTGGTATTGGAAATGGTAAATGCGAGACTTGCATTTCCTACATCGAATTCCTGAGATGATTGGGGCGTGGAACTGTTATGTGCATCAGGATCGCTTTCACTGATGGTAAAATTTAACGTGGCGTTCGGATTTGAGCTGTTCAATTCTGCAATGGTCCACATGATGGTGGCATTGTTGTTGGTTATAGCCGATGAACCCAGATCGGGATTGTCATTCGAAAAATTGAAATCATATGCAACGTTGCTGTTTATGTTGGCTGCGGTTTTGATCAATGTAATGCCGGTAATATCTGCAGTGGTATTGCGGGTCAATGTCAGGGTTGCATTGGTTGAATCATTTACCATGATCATATTTGAAGTATAGGATTCTGAGAAAATGATAGGTCTTGATGCTGAAGACAGACTGTAATTGACAAGCACAGAACTACTTGCATCAAGATAATTGATATGAACGATCACATCGCTATCCTGAACGGTCACGTTAGTGCCGGTCGATGTAGTGCTCCAGGTAGCAGGAGATGTGGTCCCGGAATTGAAATTTATTGAAATATCATACAGCGTAGTACTGCTCAATGTATTGGTGATGTTGATCTGACCGGTACCACTAACTGGGCCATTGGCCATGGTCCCATTATAGGTATCTGCCACACTGATGTATTCAGTAACTTCAATGTCCAGTACATCAGTTGCAGATACCGGTACTATGGATAATATAACCAGCATCGACACAATTGTCATTAAATAGCTTTTTTTCATATACATCTCCTGCCCTTAAAACCAATTTACTCTTTTTATGATTATTGCTTTTATATTCAAAATTAACTAATTTGTATTCAGTCAATTTTATATGATTCTTTTAATATATTTTAAATCAGCCATGTCATATTTAGTTACTTTTATATATATATTTCAATATATTCAAAATTAATTGAGTTATGTTTAGTTACTTTTATACATATATATATTTTATGGTGATTACGGCCTTGGGACAAAATTATCAGACTTGATTTTCAAAGATGTAGTGAAAAAGTTACCAATGGATTTGGGGAGGGATTGGTAAGTACCTTATCATAATCCATAAATAATGATTAATGTTATATGAGATAAAAAAAGTATAATTATAAAAAATGAATTAAATTAAGATGGATGAGAACGCTTAATATTTTCATTTTAAAAAAAGGGAAAATGATGGGCTTAAGTTTCAGGATAATTTGGATATTGCTAATTTTGAGTTGGATAATCGGAAGCAGTTCAGGTCAAACAGTAGTAGAAGTGTACGATCATTACAATGTTTCAATAACATTGGATAAGGACAAGGCTCATATTAAGGAGACAATTACAATAAAAAACGTAATTAGTAAATCTATTGTTCCCGGATATGTAGACAAAACCCTTATACGTTCGTCACAAAACAAACTGTTGTTTATCCCTCTTCCCGGAAAGAAGGATTGTTCTGTAGATGTGGAAAACGTGGTAGTCAGCTTTGGTACCAGCCGTATCACTGACGTGCAGGTGACCCAGACCGATAAAAGTACAACCATACGATACGGGCTCTGGTTCCCCATATCTCCCGGCGAAAGCCAGACCGTGGTGTTGGAATATGACTATCTTGATTTTGCAGACCCCGGCATCCTGTTCACCCAGGGTTACTATCCAATGGCTGCCAATATTCCCATCAACAATGCATACATCGATCTTGACCTGCCCACTGGCAGCCATGTCACCTATTCGAACGCAAGGAAAAGTACCTCACAGGATCTTATCTCATGGTCAAAGGAATCCCTGGGAACAGATCCATGGCTGTTGAAATTTGAATATAGCAGAATCCCGCTGCCCACATCACCCATACGGTGGTCTTTGTTATTATGGATATTTATCCTGGCCGCAGCTGTAGTATGGTCTTACCGTCATTGGAAACCGGAAAAATGATACAGGGGTGAAAACGATTGGGGCAGGATAATTGGAAACTCCCCAAAGCATACGCAGTCCTCCTAGTGGTATTGTTCTTATTGTGGGGGAGTTCAGCACTCCCGGATGCAAGTAATTTGTCCACGAACAAATCCGATTATAATCCAGGAGAAACGGTGCATATCACCATCAATCATACTTCAAATATCACTGCGTCAGTGATAGATCCATATGGAAGCCAGAATACGCTAGTCCTGACCCCATCGGACTTGGGTTATCTGGCAGAATACAGCCCTCAACAGGGTGTTATACTAGGAACCTACACTGTGCAGATATTCGGGGAGGATTTTTCAGATAGTAGCATGTTCAAAATACGTTCATTATCCATTCATCCGGATATTAATGAAAGATATCCATTGGGCAATGTATCTCTCCCAGGTGAAGTGGTGGATGCAGAAAGTGGGAATGAAGTAAATGCCTCTCTGGATGTTACTATTAATGATGAGATGATCAACGGTTACGCCGAAGCCGGTGATTTTTTCCTTAACTATTCTGCTATTACTACGGGGTATAAAACCCTGAGCATCACAGCCGTTGACGATGAGAACATTACAGGTACTATTACCACAGGATTTGAAGTATATTCCCACCCTGCTGAAAACCTGTCTATTACCACGTCACAAGTGCTATATGAAGCAGGCCAGAATGTGGATATTCGTGTGGTATCGGGACAGGTTACACCTATAGTATGGGTGATGGACCCGCTGGGAATCTCTACTTCAGTCAAAGTTTCTGGCAAGTATGGTATATATTCAGGAATGTACAGCCTTGATAAACACATCATCCTGGGTGAATACTGGGCAGAGGCTGAGACCGAGAACCCGGCTGACCATGTAAAGGTTGCATTCAATGTAACAGCCCCTGTCGAGTTGTTAACAGCACTCCAGGATGTCGGTGTAGAATTCTCAAGGCTGCTGTTAGGACCCAGGACCGTGCAGCATAAGGTGCCGCCGCTGGCAGATATTCAGGTAACAGTGACTGCCACGGTCTTATCACCAGTAATCAATACATCGCTCGTAGATTATTACCCCGCCGGATGGACAATAAAAAATTCAAATGGCGGGACAGTGGATACTGAAAATAACACCGTCACATGGGATGCGGGCGATGTGGAAAATAATGTGTCCCGCACATATACCATATTCAGCCCCCAGCGGACAATGCCTAGCACCAAGTATTTCTTCAACACCGAACTGGTATATGACGCTGGATCTGACATGAGTAAGGATTGGATGGTTGTGGTGTCCGACCCTGATACAGAACAACCGGTCATAACCAATATTTTATCGAACCCTGATCCGCAGGTAATCAATACACCGGTAAATATTACAGCAAATATCATAGATAACATTGGAGTCAATACTGTCTACATCGACATCACCCTCCCCAACAGCACCTCCACAGGCAACCTCTCCATGACAAAGAACGGCGGCGATTTGTGGTACTATAACTACACGCCGCCCATTGCTGGCCTGTACAATGTAACCATCTATGCCAACGACACATCAGACAACTGGAACTCTTACACAGGTAATTTTACAGGTGACGGACCACCGGTAATTAATTCAATTTCTGATATCCCTGATCCCGTTGAGAATGGGAATAACATTACTATTCGGGCAAATGTCATAGATGATTTTACTATCAGTTCTGTCTGGGTAGATATTGAAGGAACGAATTATAGTCTTGTTAAAATAACAGATATTTACCTGTTATCTGCCATCCATCGTAGTATAAATAGACCACAGGTTTTCACCAAGGATGAAACATATTACCCTGCTAATTTAAAGGACTCCAATAGAAGGTTCTACCTAAACTTTTCTAATAAATTAGTAAATGGCAGCGTCTTAAGAATATATGCCAAAAAAAACCAGGGTCGTACTATTGGAATCTATGATCTGTCCGATACCTCTGGGTCAAATCCTATCGGCACATTCACAGTTGTTTCGAAAGGCGGTGAATGGCATAATATCACTTTAGCTAATATTTCAACGCCAACAGATGCGATATGGCTTGGGGAAGGGATGGGAAGCGACACCGACCCCAAGGATCATTTTGACTACATTTATGCAACAGAAAATACATGGGAATATGACTATAACACAAGCGGTCTCAAACCTGGAATTTATTATTATACTGTTTATGCCAATGATTCTGCCGGAAGTAATGCAGCACCTAAAACAGCAAATTTTACTGTCCGGGACACTGCCAAATCCGTCATTGCAAATATTTCTGTAACCCCTGACCCACAAGCAGCTAATAATCCAGTCAATATCACTGCAAATGTAACTGACAACCTGGATGTTAATACGACTTATATCAACATCACCCTTCCTAACAGCACCTCCACCGGCAACCTCTCCATGACAAAGAACGGCGGCGATTTGTGGTACTATAACTACACGCCGCCCATTGCTGGCCTGTATAATGTAACCATATATGCCAACGACACATCAGACAACTGGAACTCCTCCACCTCCAATTTCATGGTGGAATTCCTGAGGGTTAATTTCAGCTTTTATTCGGACAGCAGCTATACCACCCAGACCAGGGATTTTAACATCAATGATATTATCTATATCCAGACTTATGTGACCTATAGCAATTATACCAATCTCAGCGGTGCCCTGTACAGTATTAACGTGACCGTCCCAAACGGCACGATCTATGTGGTCTCTATGGTGGAGAGCAGCCCTGGCATCTACCGGTGCAACTTCAGTACTACCCAGGCAGGGAGTGATTACCAGTTCTATGCCCTGGCCACTACACCTAACGGCATCACCGGTATAGATACCGATACCCTTACCCTGCCCATCTATACCAGTTTCCCAGCAGGCACCCTGGTCATACCCATGGGTCCCCAGCAGGATGTCGGTGCCGCCGGTGGGAATTATCCCTCCCAGGTATCGGCCTACGGCCTGGTCCACTGGCTGCTGGCCAACAATACATGGGTGGACTGGGTGATACTGCACGACAAAACCTACGATGGATTTGATTTCAATGTTACCACCGATGATGACGCTTCCAACACCACAGGTACTATAGCAAACAGGAACTATTCATCGGGTCCCTTCCTCATCCGGGACCCCGATACCAGCACCTCCCGGAACGAGGCATACAACACCATCCAGCAGATCCAATCTGATACCGGCCGATACAATGATGTGGTGGTGCACGAGCTTAACCAGACCCTTTATATAGAGACCAGGGATGATTATATCCTGGACCGTCCGGCCCGGATCGCTGTTCAGCAGACCGATAATACATTCATTGACTACATCTGGGACACTACCTTATTCCCCGCATCCCCAACTGCGGGTATGAACATGACCGCCCTTACCCTGGCCCAGATACGCAGCGGCGACCTGCTGACCAACGCAGCGCTGAACTGTTCCAAGCGCAAGGTGTATGACTGGGTGTTCCTTGACGATGATAATTTCTGGGACACGGCCTTCTTCCCTATGGGAGACGACCTGTTCTCCCAACTTGACCTGTTCGTGAACAAGACCGGCCACGTGCACCTGCAGGGCAAGGGTGTCACCATGAACACTCGCACGTCCTGGCTGACCACAACCACAGCCACCTATGAGGAGGACGATTACCCCAACAAACAGCAATATTCGGTATTGAACAGTTCAGCAGACCATCCTCTGGGCCAGACCTACGGGACTCCAGTGTTCGAGAACCCGCTGACCTTCGATGCCTTCGAGCATGACAACAACTGGCGTACCAACACCCTGGCCCTGGCCGGAGTGTCGGAATCAGGGATCAATGACGGATTCGGGGTCACGTGGGACCAGGGAGTGAACAAAGGGGCATACCTGGACAGTATATCGGGTGCCTCTGAGGATAACTATGCCTTTGTGGTATCAAATTCCTATGGTGGTGTGACCTCAGCCCTTGTGGGCAAAAAGCAGATGACCACTCCTGAGATGCGGCTGGCCCTGGATTCGGTACTGTTCAGCGTGGTCACCCCACAATACGACCACAGCCTCAATTACCCTGATATCAGAAATGGCGGCACCTCCAACCTGACAGTGACCGGCACCGTGGATTCGGGCATGCTGGTATATGACCTGAGGATATATGATGAAGTGCCGACATATGTGAGCCTGAACAATTCATCCGTCACCCTCAATGTACCGGGTAGTTATACCTACCATACATCCAACAATACCCTGGAATTCAACCTGGGCAGCCCCAACCAGTCGGCAATACACAACGGCACATTGTTTTCATATGAGATCGCCATCACTCCGCCCCCGTACCTGCCAACAGACCTGATGATACTGGATTCCACTGTTGTGTATGATGACAACTGGAATAAAGTTATCACATCTTCCCACTGCATTACCGTGCAGACCATCAACTACATGAGCTTTTCAGCCAGCAAGAGCATAACACCCGGTTTTGCAGACAATTATTCTATCACCCTGAACCTGACAAGCCTGGTATACTTCAACCAGACCAATGTCAACATCTATGACCTGGTCCCGACCAATTTCAGCATTGTCGATCCCGTGCCCGATTGTAATGGCTCCCAGACCAACAGGTACTACTGGACCATGAACATGACCGCCGGGGAGAGCAGGATAATAACCTACAACCTGGTCGGGACCGGTCTGTACAGGATCAGCGATGTTTTCACTGTTGGGGTGGATCCAGTATGAGAGGGAATGTAACATTATCCCAGTTGCTTCTTATTACGTCAATAACTCTCCTCTGTACATCTCAAGTATCAGCAATACCCCTGGATCTCCAGCTCAATTCCACTGAATATATTAACGGGCTCATCTTCTATTCGGATGGTTCTCATACATTGATTAATGCCACAGGATCTCTCTTTATTACAAATCCGTCATTGAACCTGACGGTGTCAGATATTAATATTGATTTCACGGGAAGTATCACGCCTGCCAGTATCCACATCAATTCCATCGGTCCCAATACAACCCAGGTTGTATCTTACCAGATTGATAGTTCCATGATCACGATCCCCCTTTCAGTATTTGAGACCTTCACCCCGGAAATCCTTGACCCCAGAGTTAACCAGACTATTGTTTTTAATGTATCCATCAATAATTCAGGAAGCGAGAATGTAAGCATCGTCCTGTTCGAGAAGACGTTCCCCCCAGGACTGACCTTCTTTAATCTTTCAGCCACGTCCGGTGCTGCAAGTGTGGTAAGCAATAACCTGACATGGGCAGGTTTTACCATCCTCCCTGGTACCAGTGAACAGGTACAGGTTACTTTCTATACTACCCCCACATCCGATATACTGATACCATCTTCGAACCTGGTCTTCAGTGTTCCTTCATATTCGGCGTCCACAGCCCTGTCATTATCGGCTGTCACAACTACCAATTTTACCCTTGAGAAAGAACGGATCACAATCGACATATGGAGGGTCGGGGTCAGGGTGTGGGATGAAACTGAGTTCAATTATTCGCTGTATGGGGTAGAGGTCTACCTGTCCGACCCTCAGTTGAATGGATCTGTGATGATCAAAAAATACAGCCTGAATGTAGATCTGCAGCCCGGAGAATCCTGGTATGATAGCTTTTTGTATAATTATTCAAGCGTTCCCGTGTTCTTTACCCGAATCTATTATTCAATTCCCTGTGATCTCTCAGGACTGTCAATGCCGATGACACCGGTTAAAAGTGGAGGATTCATCTTAAAATCTACTGTTACCAGTACACTTGACACATCACATCACGTGGTCAGGGTGATAAGACCGGGCAATGGAGAAGAAGAGGAAACAAAACCCTATGAGGGTGAGATCCCTCCTGTAGAATTGTCACAAGGAAAATCCAGTAGCCAAGTCACATCTGATCAAGAAAACAACCTGCCTGAAATAATCGGGGCAATCATTTTTGTTGTGATGATATTTTCATTATTCTGGATATTATTCGCTAAAAGATGAATGAATGATGAAGAATAAAAAGAAGAGTAAGATACACAAAAGATCAATGAAAATGTATTATTCCAATATAAGCTGTTCAGGATTATTTGAGAATGGATACTGTACACGAGTAAAAACTGGTCCCCAATTCTTTGGCTCCCTGAACTCTTCGTCGGTGTGAATGTGGAGCGGATGTAGATTTAGATGTGGATTCGGGCACGTCGCAGAAGATCGGGTATGCCCATGCACAGGGTTTTCCTGTGTACTTGCTGCACACGGATTGATTCTGATAAATCTTCAATCAAAGATTCTGATAAATCTTCTGTCAAAATAACTGGTTTTTAAGATAGTATATATTCTGGTAAACAGCAGGAAAGAAACCAAAACGCTTTATATTCTCTTGATGTTGAATAAACAAATCATTCCGGAGTTAAACGTAAATGGAAGATTTGTTGAAAACGTTTACCATTCCCGATAATACTATAATGGAAGAACATTCCATTGTTACTACCGGAGGAGCCATTATAGGCAACCATACCGTTATGGGTTTTGGCATTATTGCTGATTCGGTCATTGCCGGGGAAAGGGTCAGGATCAATGGGAATGTCATCGGGACCGAAGAAGTAAGGATCGATATGTGGTCTCAGGTGAATGGTGATGTCAGGACCAAGAATGATGCATATATCGGTGAATTTGTCAATATAGATGGAAAACTGATCGTAGGCAAAGACCTGGATATTGGCAAGAATGTGAAAATAGACGGAGGCTATGAGGCCCGAGGCTGGATAGTTGTCAGGAATCCCATCCCGGTGATCATTTACATTTTCCTGTACCTGACAGAATTAATTAGGATGGGGAAAGACGAAGAGGTTGATAATGCCCTGAAAAATCTGTTTTCCGATGAAAGTGATGACTTAGAGGAGGATAAACTACTTATCATTCCCAGCGGTTCGAAGATCGACCTTGAATCAATTAAGGTTCCTGATAAAGCTGTTATTGGCAGTGGCTGCCGGATGATGGGGAATATCAGGGCTTCCTCAATTGTGATGGGGAACAATAATACCCTGTTCGGGAGTATCAAGACTACCAATGAGATAGTCATCGGTGAAGGTAATACCATACACGGAAACCTTGTGACAAGGGGTGATGTGCGTATCAATAAAAACTCACATATCCTGGGTGAGATCAATGGCAGTAAGGTCATGATCCACGAGGAAGCCAGGGTGGACGGGGCTATGCGGGCTGCCAATGGTGTGATAATTACCAGGGATGAGATGGAAGAGGAATACAAAACAGGCGGTCTGCTGGATATGGTGCCAGAGCCTACCGTACCAAAGAAGACGAAAGCTACTTCTAATAAGATAAAAGTAGATGAAACAGGCCCGGGTGAAGCAGTAGAAGAAACCATTGCAACCGTATCAGGAACTGGGATGGAAACCGGGACATCAGAGGTTGTTAGTTATGACATCCCTGCGAAAAGAATGACAACCGCCATTAGACTGGGCGATATTATAGAATCGGTCCCTGCCAAAAAGAAAACAACAACCAGTACTACTGCCGATAAAAAGAAATCGACAACTAAGACTACTGCCGATAAAGAGAAATCGACAACTAAGACTACTGCCGATAAAGAGAAATCGACAACCAGGACTATTTCCGATAAAGAGAAAACGACAACCAGGGCTACTTCCGATAAAGAGAAAACAACAACCAAGGAGAAAAACACTGCTAAAAAGACTGCTACCGACAAGAAAACAAAGCCAAAAAAGACAGCAGCTAAGAAAAAAAAAACAACTAAAAAGGCTGCTGCGAAAGAAAAAGCATCGGCTGCCGAAAGTAGCACCGGTAAAAAAACTGTAAAAAAGAAGACTGGGACTAAAAAGAAACCTGCTGCAAAAAAGAAAACAAACAAAAAAACGACAAAATAAAGTTGAGCAGGGAAATGCCGGATCATATAAACGTGGCGATTGTTGGATATACACAGCTATCAATTTTGGCACAAAACTCCAATTCGCCCATTTAACTGGCAAGACGAAGAAGATATTATTCACTCATATCATGCCAATCGCCTTCATTGCGAACCGACATCCACTAAAACAAGGATTGAAACATAAACCATATATCGTTTAACCTCACTCGAATGTCACGAATGAGTGAGATCAGGGAGATTCCCGGTATTGGTGAAAAAACAGCCCGGCGCCTTATTGAGCATTTCGGGTCAGAGGATGCTGTACTGGATGCATTTCAGCGGCATGACGTGGCTGCTATTGCAGGTGCTCCCGGTGTTGGCCAGAAGAATGCTGTGACTCTTGTACAGGGATTTATTTTCAGGGACGAGAACTTCTCACCAGATGATTTCCTAAAAACGAAAGAGGCATGGCGTGTCTACAGGGGACTGCTTGACATAATACGCTCATACGCCAGCACCCCATATGCAAAGGATAAGCTGAATATTTATTTTCCCCTGCCTTCCTCGAAAAAAGAAAAGATCATGTCAGTAATGAGCGGTGTTTCTAAAGCATGCCTGATGGTCAACGGGATCGCTGCAGTCGAAAACGGTATCGTAGACCTGAAAAAAGCACTAAAAGGTGTAAGACCCATAAAAGGAACTACCCTGAAAAAAGTTCGGGACAGGGTGCTGGTGGCAGCAGACCACGATGAATATGAGAAGGCTTTGGCAGGTTTTGGACACGTAATAGACGTGATACTGGCAGGCTCTCCCAGGGAACTTGCAGATGCAACAGCAGCGTACCACCACGTTACGGCCTCAATGAAACTCGAAGGTGTGGACCTGCCTTATAATGCAAATATCACATATGCAAACCTGGAGGCACTGGAAGCGTGGGAGGTTGTCCCTGAACTGGAGATCGCTTTATTTTCAGGCAACCTCACATCTATTACATCGGCTGCATATGCCTATGACCTGGTCATCGATACTAAAAGCCGTTTCTTTTCCAATGTCAAACGATCCGATGTCAGCCGTCTTGAGACTATACTGGATGGATTGGCAGATGATGGTGGGGTCAGGACAGGTTTTGACCCTGATGTAGACAGAATACAATCGGCTCTGGAACAACTGGATGTCACAATAAAGTCTGCCGAAAAAAATGCTGATACACGTTTCAAGGAATACCTTAACAGCAGTACCGTTACCCTGACCGGTAAGGACTTGCTGGATGCAATAGGTGGTGGGGTCAGGGACCTGCTGGACAGGGAGATGGCCGAATATTATAGGCAGATCATAAAAGGATCGGTCTTAGTTATTATTAAGGACCTGGACTTGAATCCTAAAGAAGGACTATACCTGGATGGTCTTTTTTCCAATGACATCGTTACCACTATCCAGGCTGACATGGAGATAGTTGAACAGCTCAGGCAGTACCTCCATGCGGAACTGGCAAACCGTAACATGAAGATACTAAAGGAAACTGCCCGCAGCCTGTCAGAGCTTAAGGATACTGCCCGCCAGCTTGTATCTGAAGCAATGGAACTGGATATGTGGTTTGCTATCGGGCTCTTTGCAATGGACAGGGGGCTTGTTACCCCGCAGATGGTCGATGAAGCGGGAATTGATATCAAGAGCGGCATAAACCTGTTCCTTTCAGGCAATGTGGAGCCTGTCAATTATTCACTTGGAGACAGGGAACGAAATTACGACAGAGATGGTTATTCACCTGAACGGGTGGCCGTACTTAGCGGGGTTAACTCGGGCGGCAAGACATCTACACTGGACCTTATCACCCAGACCATGATACTGGCTCATATGGGATTTCCTGTGCCTGCCGAAGCTGCAGTTGTTGGGTTAGTGGATGAGATGTATTATTTCGGTAAATCCGGTGGTACAATGGATGCGGGTGCTTTCGAGTCCACTATAAGGGAATTCTCTGTTGTATCGGGAACGTGTAAGATGGCGGTACTTGTGGATGAACTGGAATCTATCACCGAGCCGGGGGCATCAGCCAGGATAATCGGCGGCATACTTGAATCCCTTGCCGGTAATCCGAGGGCAATTGGTGTGTTCGTGAGCCACCTTGCAGAGAATATAATGGAACATACATCTGCACCTGTGCGGGTTGACGGCATCGAAGCACGTGGACTGGATAAGAACCTTAACCTGATCGTGGACCGGAACCCGAGGTACAATTATGTGGCTAAGAGCACACCTGAACTTATCGTAGAGAGATTGGTGAGGCAGGCAGATGGCGTTAAGAGGGATTTTTACCAACATCTTCTTGATAAATTCCAGTGAGGAACCAGTTCTGCATTTACCCCCCTGTTTCCACTGTAATTATCATGTATTTGAATTATTTGCAAAGATTAGTAGGACTTCATGGTTGTCATACAAATAATTGCACCGGGTAGTTCAAATGGTTTTTTGTGAAGTTATACCTAAAAGATATTTCCAAAGTGGCACAAACTGTATATTGAAACCTTTGTAGACTTCCAATGCTTCACAATTTTCCGTTATTACAAAACCTGTATCAACGCCAAATTTATCCATGAATCTCAGAAGACCTTTCAGGTCACGCATCCTGATTTTTGAAGAATACTTGGACTCTATCGGCAATATCTGGGAACCATCCTGCAAAACAAAATCAACCTCTTTGTTTGCCTCACGCCAGAAAAGATTTGCTTTTGAAGCAAACTGAACAAGATTCTCTGCGACCTTTCCAATTGAAGCATCTGCAAGCGCAAGAGCGATACATGGATGTATAAGATAATATTTTTTGAGCTTTCTTGAAGATGCTTTGAATGAACCCCTGTAATTCCTGACATCCTTGAGTATAAAACAATCTTTAAGATAGCGCATATAATTGCTTACAGTCTGTCTGCTTTTCCCCACTTCCTTTGATATCTCATCAAGATTTAGAATAAGGCCTGGGTCTGATGCCACGATCATGATCAACCTCTCTATAAGCTCAATATCCTTCACATCAAAAAGCACCCTGAGATCCCTGAATATTGCTTTTTCCACAATATTTTCTTTTATGTAAACCTTTGCGACATCATCATCAAAATCAATCGTCTCAGGAAATGGTCTTAAAAGATAATTTTCCAGTTCAATCTTTATCTCATGCTTCCATATATCTGCATCGTTTTTCAATAAAACGACATCTTTGCCCTTAAATCTAAGAAATTCCTCAAAAGATAGCACATCAAGCTCAAAATAAAATATCCTGCCTGCAAGAGTCTCTTTTTCATCAAGAAGTATGTTTACAGATGCTGAACCTGTAACAAAGAACTTGATGTTCGGATACATATCATAATATATCTTTATCTTGTTCTGCCAGTCATCCAATTTCTGTATCTCATCTAAAAACATATATATTTTTTCAGACCGTATATCTTTTTTAAGTATTTTCTCAGAATATAACGTGACAAGAGACCGTATATCATCCACAGACTCATCAAATGAGAAATAAAGTATATTTTTAGGGTCAACACCACCTTTAACAAGATCATCTATTACCTGGAACATCATGGTTGTCTTACCGGTCCTGCGCAGACCAACAACAGCCACAATCTGCCTTAATTTCAAGTATTTCTCTATTTTTGTAAACATATCCCGCTTAATATCCGGCGCTAGTTCTTGCTCGACAGAATGTGTTTTCCACCATCTGTTAAATTGCGTTAACATTTCTATAGATAACATATCAATTACTTAGACCTAACAAATATATATGTTTTTCGTTAATACAAATTAACGAATAACTATATTATTGGTTAATTCAAATTGACGAATAATTGCAACATCCCATTTTAAAATCAAGGAAAGGATTTTATTACAATAAAATAATTTTATCAAATAAAGAGGTATATAGATGGAAACGCCAACCATTGGTATGGACCGCAAAATTAAGGCTTTAGTAAGGGCGGGATATTATTCAAGTGAATTAGAAGTAATAAAAGATGCCATGAGAAGCCTGTTCAGGGAGAATACGGAACTCAAGATTAATGCGGCCATAGAACTTTATAAGGAAGGAGAAGTATCACTGGGCAAAGCGGCTGAGATAACGGGAGTAACTACAATCGAATTTAAGGAGATCTTAGGTAAACGGGAGGTTATCAGGGAGATAAAGGCGAGACCGGCTGAAGAAATGGACCGGAAGCTTAAAAATTTACTCCAAACATGATCTTCGACACAGATATATTAAGCATTCCACTTATGTAAACAGAAGACCAAATATCCATGCACTGCACCGAATCATCGCGAAATTCATCCGGAATTACTGAGCGTAGAAGGCTATCTTATTACAAAAAACGGAAATGATATATAGTCTCATTTCCATATAAAACCGGTGAAAAAATGAAGGCCTGTATTATGTGTGGTGGTGAGGGCACACGTCTTCGCCCGCTGACTTTTGACCGTCCTAAACCTACAATACCCATACTGAATAAACCCTCAGTGGTACACCTTGTGGAACACCTGGTTACAGAAGGATTCAATGAGATAGTCTTAACCATAGGTTATCTGGGCAATGAGATAGAAGATGCACTGGGAGATGGGCAGTTATTCGGAGTCCATATCGAATACGTACGGGACCCCATCAAACTCGGAACCGCAGGCAGTATCAAGAATGCAGAGTCCCTGCTAAAGAACGAACCCTTCATTGTGATCGGTGGGGATCATGTAATGGACCTGGACCTTCGCGAGTTCTACCGCTTCCATGAAAAAACTACTGCAAAGGTAACAATCGCACTCCTGCCTATTGAAGACCCGAAGGATTATGGTATTGCAGATATGGACGTGTATAATGAGATACACAGGTTTGCAGAAAAGCCAGGTCCCGGAGAGATATTCAGTAATCTTGCAAGTACAGGAATATATGTCTGCGACCCAGCCGTACTTGAAATGATACCACAAAATACGTTTTTCGATTTTGCCAGGAACCTGTTCCCAAAAATGATGGAACAAGGTGAACGAATAAATGGATACCTGGTCAGGGGCCACTGGACCGATATCGGCAATGCAAGAGCATACAGGCAGGCCTGTAGGTGGAAACTTGAGAAACTCCCCGGTACAATAATCAAAGGCCATTTCAACATTAAGGACGCAAGCGTGGCTGGACCGATCAATGTGGATAACGGGGTATCGGTGGGTTCCGATTCTGCCCTTGTGGGTCCGATCATGATAGGGGAGAACACTACGATCGGTAACCAGGTACTTATCGGACCCTATACATCAATAGGCTCGAACTGTGTGATCAAGGATGGTGCCAGATTATTGTCTGCCATTGTGTTCGATGATGTGGAAATAGGCAGGAATACCTGTGTCTCAGGAGCCATCATTGACAATAACACAAAGATAGGGAACAACTGCATCCTGGAGACTAAAACTGTGATCGGACCAAGGGATGTGATCAGGGATAATGTCACAGTTCATTCTAATGTTGTCCTGTGGCCGGAACTTGTCATACCTGAAGGGACCAGTATTATCGAAGACCAGCTAAACCTGGAGTATAATGAATAACGGCCCAAATCAATAATTCATGAAAGGTCCTTGAACCTGTACCTGAACATGGCCTTTAGTACGATAATGCCATCTTGTATTGGCCTGAACTTGGAATTGCCGGTGCGGGCTGTATAGGTTATGGGTATCTTCTTGATCTTGAGTCCCAGCCGCACAGCCTTGGCGGTTATCTCAGTCTCTATCCCAAAATCATCAGATTCAAGTGACATTCTCTGTATGGCTTCCTTCCTGAGTCCCCTGAGTCCTGAAAGGTTATCCACCCTTGATGAATAAAGCAGCCTGAACAATCCCCTTGAAAGGGCATCACCTACCAGGAATAACCTGGGGAGGGCATCACCGTCAAACCTGACCCTCTCACCTACAACCAGGTCATATTCGGCAAGTTCCTCAATAAAATCAGGGATCAGTTCCAGTGGATACGTGCCGTCCACATCCAAAAACACCACATCATCCTGCACATGGTCAAATGCACATCTCAAGGCTTCGCCTTTGCCAAGACCATGGTCAAATATGACCTCTACACCGTACTTCTTTGCAATCTCAACGGTCCTGTCTGTGGAATTGCCATCAACTACGACTATCCTGGGACTGTGGCATATCTCGTTGATCCTGGTAATGGTGGGGCCTATGCAGGACTCTTCATTTTTTGTTGGCAGGATTATTGAGACCAATATATCACTTCATCAGGTTTTGTCATTTCATTAGGTTTTGTCATTTAATCAGGGTGTGTTATTTCATTAGGGTATGTTCTTTCATCAGGATGCATCACTCAGCAGGATGTGTTAACTTCTTCGTTGTTCAACAGTTTATGGAAGCTATCAAGGTATATATAACATAATAATTATCTCTCAATGGCAATATGGAACGACTGAAAAAACTGTTTATCATCTCATTAATAATAAGTATCATCGTTCTGGTACTTGTCACAGTTTTTACCATAGGCCCGGATACCCTGCCCATCCTTCTGAGAATGGAACCAGTATATCTTCTTGCTGCTGTTGCCCTGCATGTAGTTTCTTACTTCATATGGGGGCTGCGTATGAAAGTGATGACTGAGGCCCTGGGATACAGGATAGGGGTCAAAGATGCTACTGAGATTGTAATAGCAAACCTGTTCGCTGCATCAGTGACGCCATCAATGGCAGGCGGTGAACCTGTCAGGATACATATGCTGAACCGCAATGCAAATGTACCGGTGGGCGATGCCTCGGCTGTGGTTATAGGTGAGCGTGTACTGGATGCCCTGCTGCTTTTAATTGCCACTCCGTTTGCGCTGTGGGTGTTAAGTGGTTCACTGATAAGCCGGGAGATGGACCTGGCAATAATCGGTGCAGAGTTATTTGTCCTGCTAATGGTGTTTGTGGCTATTGGCGGCCTGTTGAACCCGACATTCATAGACTGGCTTTCATCACTTATCTCTCGTGGTCTTCACAGAGTTGGAAGATTTGACAGGACAGAACACCTGATACAGTTCATTGATAAAGAATTATTGAATTTCCATAATAGCCTGTGGGCCCTTATGAAAACAGGCAAACAGGGTTTGTTTTTCGGGTGTATATGTACCATGATATACTGGATCGTGGAATTCATGGTATTGCCGCTGATCCTGCTGGGATTGAACCAGCCGCCATCTATTACGGTGGCTATGGCAGTACAGGTGTTCCTGACATTTATCATGATAGTGCCGGTTACACCAGGAGCCAGCGGGGTCGCAGAACTGGGCGGGGCCGCACTTTTCGGAATATTGGTCCCAGTTTCCATATTGGGGATAGTGGTGGCAGCATGGCGGTTAATTACATACTACCTGAATCTGGTTATCGGCGGTGTGGTAAGTGTAAAAATATTAAAAGATGTGGATATTCTCAGTGAATGGAACAGTAAGTAAAATTATATAGTATGAATATAGTGTTACTATATCCACACAATGGTATATATTAGTGATACCCTCTCTAAAATATGTCATACTTTAAAATTATCAAAGGGAGTATATCATCAAAAGGGTTGGGGCGGGGGTTTCCTTTTTCTTTAAACTCTTTATTTTATTTTCTCAATATTTTCTTGTCTCAATTTTCTCTGTTCAGGCCGATAATATAAATTTACAGATATTTGTATAAACTATTAATACTTTTATAATGCCTATATGGAAAAAGTTTGTGTACTGATACCGGTTGCACCTTTTGAACCCCTTTCAATAATTCAAAAATCAGTCGATTCACTGAAACAACTGGATACATCAGGTCTGAGCGTTAATATTACTTACATAATAGATTGTCCAAAAGGACCGGACCATCGGACCCGGTATTTGAAATCTGAAAATATTGGTTACCTGGCCCGGTTTGATACACGAGGGCGCAGAGGTGGTGCCATCAATGACGGCCTTGATGCCATAAGAGGACCGGATGGGATACTGGATGCAGATCACATTGCACTTTTTGATGTGGATAGTCGCCCCGAACCCGATTTTATATTGAAGTGCATCGATGCCCTTAAAGTTGAAATAGATGCCGTGATAGCAAGCGGCACACGTTACATCACTAACCAGGATTCAGGGTGGGTGGCCATGATAATCGCTGCAGAATATTCATTTTTCGCAGACGTGTACCGGCTGTATGAACGCTTTGACGGGTTCAAACAATTCAATGGGCTTATCGGTGTGATAGATGCAAGGGCACTTGATGGTACGAGTCTCAACGAAGATGTGTACTGTGAAGACCTGGAATTCACGCAGCGGATGTACATCAGCGGCAAAAAACCTGTACTTGCAGAAACAAAAGTGGGTGAGCAGGGCCCCACCAGCCTGAAAGAACTCTACAACCAGCGGATACGATGGATGTCAGGTGCACTGGAGGGAGTGGAGGAGAATATGGTGCGATTTTACTCAGCACCCATCCCTGTAAACCAGAAGCTGGCATGGTTTACGTCCATGACGCTACCTTTTGCGGCATTTTTGCTGACCCCCATTGTCCCGATCTATGGATTAAGGCTCTGGTCAAATGGGCAGAGTCGTGTATTGTTCAAAACTGTGGGGCTGGTGTTCCATGTATGGCTGATCAGCTTTTGCGGTGTGCAGGCAATATTGAACCGCGCAAGGAAGAAAAAAACTAAATGGACTGATACTTCCCGTTCTGATATTTGAAATTACAAAGTCCTGATTCCGTATATATTACCTGATGTGTATACACAAAATGTCAGACTTTATCCTAACAATAGACTAATATAAAATAATGTAACATATATAAAATGAGAAAAAAACAATAATTACTGATTACCCGGGGTTTTAGATGAATAAGACCATACAAGATTCACCACTTCTTTTCCTGGAAAAAGAATTGCGATTAATTAGTCAGGATGCTCTGTTAATTTTTGATACTAAAGGTATTATTGTTGATGTGAACAACACAACAGTTCGATTTTTCGGGAAAAAACGGGATGAGCTGATAGGAACACATTTTATTGATCTCTTTAGTGATCCGGTTAAAGCAAACAATGCAGTAGAGCAAGTATTTGATACGGGAGAGGTAAAGGATTATGAACTGGTCATAGAAACCGGAGATGAGCCCAATACTATTGTTGCATTTAACATATCACTATACAAAGACCAGACAGGAAATGTAACAGGGGCCTTTGCCGCTGGCTATGACATCACCCGACACAAGCGTGAAGTGCTGGAACTGCATTCCCTGCAGCACTACAACCGGGGATTAATTGAGGTAAGCCTCGATCCTTTAGTGACCTTCGACCAGGAAGGAGTCATACTGGATGTGAACGAGGCAACGATTCGAGCTACAGGCAGAAGCCGGGATGAGTTGATTGGAACGCCGTTCGCTGATTATTTTATAGATCCTGATAAAGCATACAAGGGTGCCATGCGGACCTTTGAAACCGGAAAAGTCAGGGATTACGAACTGGTCATGAAAGCAAAGGACGGAACCGAGACAATTGTGGCCTACAATGCTTCGGTATACAAGGACCAGACAGGAAAGGTGGTTGGTGTATTTGCTGCTGCCCGTGACATTACAGAGCGCAAGCAGGCAGAGCATGAGATACTGAATCTTCAGCGCTACACTCGTGGATTAATTGAGGTAAGCCTTGATCCTTTAGTGACCTTCGACCAGGAAGGGATCATTCTGGATGTGAACGAGGCAACGATTCGAGCTACAGGCAGAAGCCGGGATGAGTTGATTGAAACGCCGTTCGCTGATCATTTCACTGACCCGAAAAAGGCATATAAAGATGCGATGAAGGTCTTTGAAACCGGAAAGGTCAAGGATTACGAACTGGTCATGAAAGCCAAAGATGGAACCGAGACAATTGTGGCCTACAATGCTTCGGTATATAAGGACCAGACAGGAGAGGTGGTTGGTGTATTTGCTGCTGCCCGTGACATTACCGAGCGAAAGGGAGCAGAGCATGAGATACAGAATCTTCAGCGCTACACTCGTGGATTAATTGAGGTAAGCCTTGATCCTTTAGTGACCTTCGACCAGGAAGGAATCATTCTGGATGTGAACGAGGCAACGATTCGAGCTACAGGCAGAAGCCGGGATGAGTTGATTGGAACACCGTTCGCTGATCATTTCACTGACCCGAAAAAGGCATATAAAGATGCGATGAAGGTCTTTGAAACCGGAAAGGTCAGGGATTACGAACTGGTCATGAAAGCAAAGGATGGGACCGAGACTATTGTATCGTACAATGCTTCAGTATACAAGGACCAGACAAGAGAGGTGGTTGGTGTATTTGCTGCTGCCCGTGACATTACCGAGCGCAAGCAGGCAGAGCATGAAATACAGGATCTTCAGCACTACAATCGAGAATTAATTGAGGTAAGCCTTGATCCTCTTGTAACCTTCGACCAGGAAGGGGTCATTATGGATGTGAACGGGGCTACAATTCGAGCTACAGGCAGAACTCGGGAAGAGTTGATAGGAACCCCATTTGCTGATTATTTCACAGATCCTGATAAAGCATACGAAGGTGCCATGCTGACCTTTGAAACCGGAAAGGTCAGGGATTACGAACTGGTCATAAAAGCAAAGGATGGGACCGAGACTATTGTGGCCTACAATGCTTCAGTATACAAAGACCAGACAGGAAAGGTTGTGGGCGCATTTGCAGCGGCACGTGACATTACCGAGCGAAAAAAAGCTGAAATTGCACTATCTGAAAGCAAAGCAGAACTCGACTTGATCTTCAAGATCGCTGCTGATGGAATGTGTGTAATAGATGCTGATCATAACATTGTCAAGGTGAATAAAACCTTTATCCGAATGGTGGACATGAATGAGGATGAAATCATAGGCAAAAAATGCTACGATATCTTTAGCGGGGAACTATGTCATTCAGAAGATTGTCCACTTGAGAAGCTAAAAAAAGGAGAACGGTTTGCTGAACATGAATCTGTCAAGAAGCGACCAGATGGTAAAGAGATACCGGTTATTGTGAATGCTGCAAGATTAGAGCAAAACGGCAAATTTGTTGGGATTGTAGAGGATTTTAAAGATATTACAGAGCGTAAGCAGTCTGAAGAAGAAATTCGTGATCTTCAGCACTACAATCGTGGATTGATCGAAGTAAGCCTTGATCCTCTGGTCACTTTTGATCATGAAGGGATCATCATGGATGTGAACGAGGCAACGATACGGGCTACAGGCAGAGAACGGGACGAGTTGATAGGAACCCCGTTTGCTGATTATTTCACAGATCCTGATAAAGCATACAAAGGTGCCATGCTGACCTTTGAAACCGAAGAGGTTCGGGATTACGAGCTGGTCATGAAAGCCAGGGACGGAACCGAGACCGTCGTTTCATACAACGCTTCGGTCTACAAGGATCAGACCGGAAAGGTTGTGGGCGCATTTGCGGCTGCCCGTGACATTACCGAGCGAAAGGGAGCAGAGCAGGAGATACAGTATCTTCAGCGCTACACTCGTGGATTGATCGAGACGAGCCTGGACCCGCTTGTAACCTTTGACCAGGAAGGGATCATACTGGATGTGAACGAGGCAACGATACATGCTACAGGCAGAGGAAAAGAAGAGTTGATCGGAACCCCATTTGCTGATTATTTTACAGATCCTGATAATGCATACAAAGGTGCCATGCTGACCTTTGAGACCGGGGAGGTCAGGGATTACGAACTGGTCATGAAAGCAAAGAATGGAACCGAGACTATTGTATCGTATAATGCTTCAGTATACAAGGACCAGACAGGAAAAGTCGTGGGCGCATTTGCGGCTGCCCGTGACATTACCGAGCGTAAGCAGGCTGAAATTGCACTGTCGGAAAGCAAAGCAGAGGTCGACCTGATCTTCCAGATCGCTGCTAATGGAATGTGTGTAATAGATGCTAATTATAACATTGTCAAGGTGAATAAAACCTTTATCCGAATGGTGGACATGAATGAAGATGAAATCATAGGTAAAAAATGTTACGATATCTTCAGAGGGAAACTCTGCCATTCTGAAGATTGTCCACTCGTGAAGCTAAAAAAGGGAGAACAGTTTGCTGAACATGAATCTGTTAAGTTGCGATCAGATGGTAAAGAGATACCGGTTCTTGTGAATGCTGCAAGATTAGAGAAGAAAGGCAAATTTATTGGTATTGTAGAGGATTTTAAAGATATCACAGAGCGTAAGCAGGCTGAAATTGCACAGTCTGAAAGCAAAGAAGAGATCGACCTGATCTTCCAGATAGCTGCTAATGGAATGTGTGTAATAGATGCTGATTTTAACATTGCCAAGGTGAATAAAACCTTTATCCGGATGGTGGACATGGATGAGGATGAAATCATAGGTAAAAAATGTTACGATATCTTTAGCGGGGAACTCTGTCATTCAGAGGATTGTCCACTCAAGAAAATACAAAATGGAGAACAGTTTGCTGAACATGAATCTATCAAAAGGCGATCAGACGGTAAAGAGATACCGGTTATTCTGAATGCTGCAAAATTAGAGAAGAAAGGCAAATTTGTTGGGATCGTAGAGGATTTTAAAGATATCACAGAGCGCAAGCAGGCTGAAGAAGAAATTCATGAACTTCAACGTTACAATCGTGGATTGATCGAGGTAAGCCTTGATCCTCTGGTCACCTTTGATCAGGAAGGGATCATCATGGATGTGAACACTGCCACAATACGGACTACAGGCAGAAGCAGGAACGAGTTGATCGGAACACCCTTTGCTGATTATTTCACTGACCCGGAAAAGGCGCATAAGGGTGCAATGAAGGTCTTTGAAAAGGGGGAGATCAGGGATTACGAACTGGTCATGAAACCTAAGGATGGGACCCAGACCACTGTAGCGGTTAATGCCTCAGTATATGTGGACCAGACAGGAGAAGTTGTGGGCGCATTTGCTGCGTCACGCGACATCACCCTGCAAAAGAAGGCAGAGCACGAATTACAGGAAACCGTCAACAGGCTTGAGGTTTATACTACCCGGATAAACAGCCTGATGGTAACCATGTTAGACCAGATCACAGTGGAAAAGACAAAAGGAGTGATCCTTGACATCTCAGGATTACCACCTGATGAAGAAGTTGCAGAACCTTTGATCAACATTGCAAAGTTTGCAAGACAGCTCGGTGCCACATGTATTATTACAGGTATTAAACATGAGGCAGTACAAAGATTAACTGATGCTGGTGCCAACCTGGCCCCAATAACTACTGAAAAGTCATTACTTGATGGTCTGCGATATACTATAGCAATGATAGATGAGGAAGAATGAGGTGAAAATATGGTCGAAACCAAGAAGGAAAAGCTGGATCAGGTGTTGGCCAAATTCATGCAGGTCGGACAGATAAAAGCAGTGGGTATCGTGAGTGTGGAAGGCCTGCTGATAACATCTATAATGCCACCTGATATGAATGAACGTATTGTGGGTGCGCTCTGCTCGACAATTATTGCAAGTGCGGAAACTGCAAGTTCCCAGATGGGAACCGGAGCGGTATCTGAGGTAAACATTAAAACCGAGCATGGGATATTGTTGCTTAAACCTGCAGGAGAAAAGGCTTTGCTCTTTGCCCTGGCTGAAGTGGAGGCCCAGTTCGGGTTGATAACACTGGAGATCGAGATAAGGAGTAAACAGGTCCAGGATATACTGGAAGAGGTATAGGATAATGGACTTGAAGAAGACCTACATCCCGCGGCTGGATGATATCCTTGGTGGAGGTGTACCGAAGGGATCTTCGATGTTGTTCCAGGCAATGCCTGGTATCATGTCTGATGTCTTCGGGTACCAGATCATTTTAGAACGGGTAGAGTTGGAGAGTGAGATCGGTTTTATTTATACTAATACCCGGATGCCGGTTGAGATAGAGCGTGTATTTGATAAATATGGATGGGACTTGAAAACCCCCTTGAATTCCGGGCAGATATTTTTTATTGACTCTATCTCAGGAATGATGGGTGTGCCCCCGATGGGCAAGTACATTATTGATGATTTTGCAAAAAGTACAGAAATAGTTTTACCTGCAATTGAAGATATCGCGGGTGGAACAGCAGTGATTGAAAACGTAGCCACTTTAATTGATTCTATTGGTGCGGATAACACAATAAAATGTATAAAGATGTTGAATGAGGCTGCTGCTAAGCATGAAGTGAATATTGTATACCTTTTTACCAGATGGGATTATGAAGATCGGTTTGTAGAACAATTAAAAAACCTGGTCGATTGTGAAATACAACTTTTTAGTATTGAAGAGAAAGTGATGTACAGACAAGTATTCATGGTGGTAAAATCCAACTGGACCAGGGCATCCAAATGTAAAATATTCTTTGAGCTTACTGAACCCGGTGGGGTTAAGGTATTTATTCCAAAACTCCTGGTAACCGGGCCCTATAATGCAGGGAAGACCACTTTTGTCCATGCGATCACAGAAAAGGCCGTTTCTGTGGAGCGGCAGGCATTTGAACTGTTTCCGACCACAGTGGGACTGGATATCGGGCATATGGATTACAAAGGTTTTTCTGCTGATGTCTTCGGTACTCCAGGGCAGGAACGGTTTGACCTGCTGCTGGAACCGCTTGCAAGGGAGGCTATCGGCACGTTCATTGTAATTGATTCGACCAAACCGGATACGTTTGCACGGGCCAAGGAAATGATCAATATGTGCAGGGCAGAGGCTTTACCTAAGGTAATTGTTGCAAATAAGCATGACCTCCCAGGTGCCCTAACACCTGATGAGATAAAAAAACGGATGGCTTTATGGGAAGATGTCCCTATAGTGCCTGTTTCTGCACAGAAAAATGAAGGTGTGGATAAAGCACTAGATACACTTTTCAATCTTATATATAGAGTTTAAATGATACCTAAAATCAAGACTGGGATTGCGGCTTTTGATGAATTGATTGGTGGTGGACTGCCAGATAATACCATTACACTTATCTACGGCCCTCCCAAGACAGGAACATCCGTATTTTGTTACCATTTCCTGCAACAGGCAATGTCTGATGATGAGATCTGCCTTTACTTAATGACTGATTATAACATGTTCCAGCTTGAAGAAAAAATGATGCAATTCAATTGGCTCATTCATGAATATTTTCAAAAAGAAATGTTGTATGTGCTGGACATTGCTTCCGGATCAATTGGTGCTACACAAAAGGAAACTGCTACGTTCAAGATATCTTCCCCGCAAAATCCAACTGAGATGGTCAGTAAGATAATTGACGATTTGCAGTTGATCTACCAAAAAACCCATAGGTTCAGGTCTGTTCTTGATTCGACGACAACATTGTTCTCGTTCAATTCCCCGATACTTATTATACGTGTACTAAAATCATATGTCATGAGGATCAAAGTAGACGGAGGTACCGGGATAATTGCTTATACCGAAGGGGCTGCGGACTCCCAGATCGAAACGATGTTAAAGGCAACAGTGGACAACATTATACATCTGGATGGTGAGAAGATCGATGTTGAAGCAATGACTGGATGTGATAATGTTTCAGCTAATTACAAGATCACTGATGAAGGATTTTGTATAATTTGATCATCCGAGAATGTGTTTTGTCCGCCTTGCAAGCATGATGATGCCTATGGCTACTATACCCATTCCGATATTCCTGAATATTCCTGCATAAGGGTTGTCTACAAAGGCGGCAAATATATATCCGGTATGTATTATACTGCCCAGCAGGACGATATACCAGCACTGCTTCCAGTATTGGAGTTTTGTTGATTGAATCGCAAAAATACTTGCATATATCCAGAATAACTCGATTATAAGCCTGATAATTAACTCTGCTGTAATCGTCACAATAGATAATCTGTTTGCAAATAATGATATAACTATTTATTCTATTTGACTGCATTTCCAGCAATAATGATCTAAGGAGATGAATTATGACAGCTACAGATGGGAAATACTCTGTGCTCTCTGAGTCCTCTGTGGTTCATAAATGAAAATTGAGCTATTAAATTCCTGAAAAAACGCTAATATATCCAAAGGTTTATCTAAAATAATTACTTAGGGAAAGGATGCTGTAAGCACTGAGGGCTCGTGGTCTAGCAGGTTATGACGTCGCCTTGACATGGCGGAGGTCCGGAGTTCGAATCTCCGCGGGCCCATCCGTACCTACTCAGGCACAGCTACTCAAGCACAGCTACTCAAGCACAGCTACTCAAGCCAGTAGCGGGCTGCACACGTATAAAGCCCTGCGGGCTTCATACGTGGACTGTATATTCATACGAATTACAAAAGCGGGTTGCGACTGGATAAAACGAAGATTTGATATATTATTAAGGAAAAGAGAATATCCCTACCTGCCCAGGTAGCTCAGTCTGGGAGAGCGCTGCCCTGAAGAGGCAGTTGTCCCCGGTTCAAATCCGGGTCTGGGCATTTATTTTTTTATATTGTTATTTGCATTGATCTGGTGATTCTGGATACCTCGGACGTTAGTCCGCGTGTCATCATTGAAATATCACTGAACATACTGTCCACCACTTGTTAACCTGAAACAATACATTTTTAAAATATCACGTCAACATAATATACCATGCAAAAGTTGGAAATAAAGAACATTAAAGGAAAAAAATACCTTTATATTAAATATAAAGATAAAGTTAACAATAAAAGCATAACAAAACTGCTATATATTGGCAGATTTGAAAAATTAACCCTGCCAGACTTTATGTCAAAAATCAACAAATTGCATACTATAAGGTTAACAAACTTCATTGATTCCCAGATAAGTAAGACGCATCAATATTTAGATGACGAAAAAATACACACATTAGAGTTGATCCATTACAACTACCAGCTCTTTAAGTCACAATTTCCCGATGAACTGAAAATCTACAACAACTCGGTCTTTGTCCGCTATGTGCAGGGAACAACTGCAATAGAAGGAAATACCATCACACAAAAACAGGCCGGTGAACTGCTTGAACATGGAGTAACACCGGCAGGTAAATCGCTTAGGGAAGTTTATGAAATAATCAATTTCAAGAAACTCGCCGAATTTCTTGCGCACTTTGAAGGGGATATATCAAAAAAGACCATTCAGAAAATACATGCCGTGATCATGGAGCAACTACTTGAATCTGCAGGCGACTATCGCCGGATACAAATCCTGATCGAAAAAGCTGAACATGAACCGCCCCGGGCTTTTGAAGTCCCTGAATTAATGAACCAATTGATCAGATGGTACAGGCAGCACAGGAGAAATATGCACCCCTTTGAACTGGCAGTGCTGCTGCACACAAAATTTGTCATTATACACCCCTTTGTGGACGGGAATGGCAGGGTTGCCAGGGCCCTGTTGAATTTTGTTCTTGAGAAAAACGATTATCCCAAACTCTATATTGGTCTGAAAGACAGGGACGCTTATCTGGATGCGGTTGCAGAGGGCAATAAAGAGAATTACCAACCTGTGATTGATCTCATGTATAATGTCTACTTTAACCAGCACGACCTGGTAAAAGTAAACGGCGATACCAGATTCACCAGCGAGAATATCAACGAGTTCCCTGAGATGAATGAGTTGCTAAACCAGTTCCTGAAGTTGAAAGGAATATGAACCGCACATCAGTGAATAATACCGGTTCCGGGCAGATTTCTACCCCTACCGCACCATTCCCCTCCCCTTACCGTACCCTTACCGTACCCTCACCGTACCCTCACCGTACCCTCACCCCAATCGAACACCGGCCCCTTACGCACAACACCTTCCATACGCTCACGCAGTGCATGCGCAACAATAGGCAGTGCAATAGTAGCATCCACGAACACCTGTACCTTACTGGCACCCCCGGCCACCTTACCCCAGGACACTGCCTCGTCAAAGGTACAGCCAGACAACCCGCCCCAGTGGGGTGCATCCGTAGTATACTGGATGGCATAATCATGTCCACCCACATCGCCACCCATCAGGGACGCGATCACCTCGGTCTGCTGGATAAAGTTCTTTGGCACCCCGCCGCCCACATACACCACACCTGTCTTCGCGGACTGCTCCACTATTTGCGTGATCTCATCTGCATCCTTTATCTGGTCCACCATTATTTCATGTCCACGGCGGCGGGCATACACCAGCCCGATGCCAATGGACGAATCAGTCAGTGCGGGCACGAATACTGGCACATCATGCTCATAGGCACTCACAATAATGGAATCACTCCGCCCGCCCATTTCCTTCACCCGCCTGCCTAGTAACGAGATGAACTCACGGGATGAATAATTCCTGCCTTTTTCAAGGGACGCCCCGAAATCACCAATAAGCCGATCTGACTCCCTGAACTCCTCCTCTACTGCGAACACGTCATGTATCCGGTCAATGCCATGCCTGAACAGTGTCTCGTCGTCTGCCAGGTGCGTGCCTACATAATGCTTCCTGTCCAGGCTCTCATGGATATCGTGGAAGATATTGGCACCGGTGGACACCAGGCAGTCTATCAGCCTGTGCCGGATAAGGAATGTAATTATGCCCCTCATGCCTGCAGGCACCATAGCACCGGACAGGCCCATCATGATAGTGATCTCATCCTCATGCAGCATCCGGACCCAGGCCTCCACTGACTCGCCCAGTTTCCTGCCCTGGAAACCGGTCTCGGTCATGGCATGGGTAATCTCGCTGACGGACCTGGAGCTCACATCCATGGGTACAGTGGGATGTTGGGTAAAATGTTCTTTATTCATTTGAACCACTATTGAAAAACAAGATATTCATAGTCATTGACATGATTTAAAGAGACTTTAAACCTATAGGAAAGTATATACTTTCCTATACGTTAAAAAAAATACCAAGGTACTCCAAGCCCAACCGGACTCAGAGATACCCTTTCTTATGCATCAACTCAGCATTCAGCACACTGGCACCTGCCGCGCCTCTGATAGTATTGTGCCCCATCACCATGTACCTGATACCTTCCCGTATCCGGCCCACAGACACACTCATACCATTACCAGCATTCCTGTCCAGCCTGGGCTGGGGCCTGTCGGGCTCATCCCTCACAATAATCGGGTGTTCTGGCTCGGTGGGCAGGTCTGAAAGTCCAGGGTCAAAGTCCAGAAACGCCTGACGCACCTTATCGGGTGTGGGGTCATCTGCCATACCAGCCCACAATGCCTCCAGGTGCCCATCCATCACAGGCACGCGGTGACAGCTCGCACTGATATTAATATCAGCAGGGATTATCTGGCTGCCATCGAACTCACCAAGGAGCTTCAGGGGTTCACTCTCCACCTTCTCCTCCTCACCGCCGATGTATGGCACCACATTCTCCAGTATAGCCATACCCGGGATGCCGTCAAAACCCGCACCTGAAATGGCCTGCATGGACGCTATATTCACATTCTCAAGCCCGAACTGCATCAGGGGCTTCAGTGTCAAAGTGAACATGATAGTGGTGCAATTGGGATTTGTCACGATACATCCGTCCCAGCCGCGATTATCGCGCTGTACATCGATCAGCCCCAGGTGCTCCGGGTTGACCTCAGGGATCATCAGAGGTACATCTGCCTCCTTCCGAAACGCTCCTGCATTGCTGGCAACCACACAGCCCGCTTTGACAAAATCAGGTTCCACCTTCTTTGCCAGGTCCGCCGGCAGTGCAGAGAACACCAGATCAGCGTCCACTGCTCCAACATTAACCGGCACCACTTCGACATCGGCTACTTCTTCAGGTATCTGTGACTCCAGACGCCAGTTGGCAGCGTCACGATATTTCTTTCCTGCAGAACGCTCAGATGCTGCCAGGGCAGTGATCTCGAACCAGGGATGTCTGGCAAGAGCCTCAATAAACCTCTGTCCTACCGCTCCTGTTGCACCTAATACGCCTGTTTTGATTGTTTCGGTCATTGGCCAACCTCCGGAAAAAATAAAAAAACGAATATTGATCATCAATTCGATGAAATTGCGGCAGTTGGACATGCATCTACGCACAATACGCAATCAGTGCACTCATCACTGATAACCGCAATGTCATCGTCATTCATTGATATGGCTTCCTGTGGACATTCATCCACGCAGGTTCCACATCCTATACATTCATCTATATCTACTTTTACTGGCATGTTTTTTTCTCAAACCAGGCACGTTGATATGTTGGCCGATTTGAAAAAAAATCTGTATGCCTATTCTTCTATCGAAATTGCTTCAGTGGGGCATGCATCCACACACATTCCACAATCTGTGCACTCATCCGCATTTACCACAGCAATATCATCATCGTTCATTGAAATGGCTTCTGCAGGGCATTCATCCACACATGTTCCGCATCCTGTACATTCATCAACATTTATTTTTGCTACCATATGATTTCTCTCCTTTCATACCCGGTAAATATATCCCGGTAAGAAATAACCAAATGAAGAGGTAAAATAAATACCTTACGATTATTAACCTGCAATCATCAGGAAGGCTATTTAACTTAACCTCCCATAAGTGAAGCGAATGAACCAGAACCATGCATTTAACGGCAAACTGGACGACCATATCGTGAAACTGAAACCTGATACTAAGGAGACACTTTACAACACCAGTTTCTATGGCAACCCAAAAGACGATTCCCTTGAACTGACCCTCATCGAAGCTGCCTACCTCACCTACAAAGGCAGGATCAAGGTCACCAGTGATAAGAAGGGGCTTGATTTCAAGGACCTGATCAGCTATGCAAGTAGGGAAAAAAAGAATTTTGAAGTAAAATACATCGTCTATAAAGACATGCGTGAAAGAGGTTATTTCATAAAGCCCGGAGTCACAGATTTCAGGGTATATCCCAGAGGAGGTCGGCCCGGTAAGACCCCTTCGAAATATTTCGTATACACACTCTCCGAACGTAATCCCATGCCCTTAAAAGACCTGGTACGCCAGCTTGAGACCACAGCCAACATGCGAAAGGAACTTGTGGTTGCGGTAGTGGACGAGGAAAGTGACATCACCTTCTACGGTGTGAAGCTTCGCACAATGAAAGGTGATATGAATGAAAATGTCCCGGGTAAAGGTATTGGGGCCACCCTCCTGGAAGACAGGGTCATGGTCTGGGATGCTGATGCATCTGCCCTGCTGCACAAACAATTCTTTTACGGTAAACCCCTGGATGAAATCCGCCTTCAGTTATCATTAGTTGAGGCAGCATATTTGCAGGAGAAAAATGTACTGGACCTCAGTGACAGCAGTGGGGACAATCTACTCGCCAGCATGGAATTTGCAGATAGTGCAATCGATGTTGAAAGCGATTTCCAGGAAAAACTGGCAGTTTACAGGGACCTGAGGGATTCGGGGATGGTAGCCAAGACCGGGTATAAGTTCGGCACTCATTACCGGGTCTATAAAAAAATTGACGGACTGGATACGATGATGCATTCACAATTCCTGGTACATGCAGTGAACATCGAACATGTGTTCAACCTGCCACAGCTATCAAGGGCTATCAGGCTTGCCCACAGTGTGAGAAAACAGATGGTTTTTGCCTGGCGCAGTGGAGATCAGATCATGTACCTGGAGATTGGCAGGATAAAGATGTGATAACGCATGTTTAGTACTGTTTGAATCCTTCGCTACATCTCACTCAGAATTAGACATACGTCAGAAATAATACCATATAGATTTATACTCATCAACATCCTCGCCATCATAATACAACCGTTTTAAATAGCGATATATGGACACATCCACATAATTATAGGGCTCCACAAGCTCCATCTTGGACTCCCATGGATAGAACCGGTACACACGCCTGCCATCCGGAAGTATCATGATCACCTCATGGTCCTGCCACGCCCTCAGGTGGGACTTGCCCAGCCTGGGTACATTGAACACGGATTCATCAGTCCGCTCCAGTCCTGGGAGGAGCCTGGCTTCCTCCTGTCGTTCCTGCTCAAGCCTTGAGATAGGTACACGGTAGTCTATGGTCTCTTCCTTGCCCTTGGTGTTAAAAGTATAATAGGGATCGATACCTGATTTCTTCATGGTTTTTCTAAGCAGGCAACTTTCGAACTTCTTGCTGTTATAGTAGGTGAAGACCTGCTGGTTGTAAATATTAATGCCCTGTTTCTTGATCCTTGATACTGCATCAATGGTATCAGGAGTGAACTCAGTGGGATGCTGAAAATGGGTTATGATGCACAGGTCCCGTTTGCCCAGCTTGTGATATTTACTAAAGATATTGATCAGGTTGTCTGTAAACCTAGAAGGCAGTGTTACCAGCGTCCGGGTCCCTATCCTGATCCGGTCCACATGTTCGATGTCAGAGATCATGCCAAGGAGCCTGTCAATAATGGAATCGTTCAGCGTCAACGGGTCGCCTCCCGTTACCAGCACCTCGCTGATATGCGGATTGGCTTTTATCCAGTTGATCGCCTTTAACACGGTTTCCTTTGTGATACTACTTTCATGAAGACTTTTGATCTCCCAGTTCCTCTGGCAATAGACACAGATCTGGGGGCATGATTGAAACGGTTTTAAAATAAGTATTTTCGGATATCTCCTGGTAATGGTTTCAATGGGGCTTGTCGAAGCCTCGTCCATGAAATCCATGCTTGTCCCGGTCCGAATGCTCCGTAAATAGTTCTGGCAGTATGTCACACTGGGCAGTACCTGTGCCCTTATGGATAAATCATATTGTTTCCGGTTCTCCCTGTCAAATAAGGATAAGTAATACGGTGTTATCTGGAACGGGATATTATTTTCAATAGCTAATTTAAGACCCCGTATCTCGCCTCCGTCCAATGCCACCACATTTTGGAGCGTATCAATATCAGAAATAATATGGTCAAGGTGCCATTTGTAGTCAGTCCAGTCCTCCTCATTTCCACCGAATTGCTGTAAAATACGTTGTTTCATATCATTTCTTTCAGGGACCAGGTCATGGTCCAGACCTGTCCTGTATTTCTTGAAAGACAGATCCATTCTTTTAGAATAATCATCCAGGAACATTGTTCTTTCAAGTGCGGCTTCCATTCCATCGAGATTTAGAAATGGAGGTTTTTCTTTTTCAGCAAATAACCCGGAATTCCCATTAATTCCCCTGAACAGGTAAATAAACTCGAAAAGGAACCCTTCACTGATATTCTTAGGTACCCTGTTTTCCCTGGCAATATTGTACAATGCCCTAAGAGCTGAGAAGTGTGACTGTTTTTCATTCTGGGTCCTTAAAATCGTCTTTAGAACCCTGATGCAATCCCGTGCATTCTTTTTTTCCAGGATATTCATATCCTGTTTACTATGGGAATATATGGTGAACAATGCTGTATCTATACCATCTAAATAGCGGAAAATCTCATTCCTGGAATCATGGACGTTAATACTATTCTTCAGTATCCTGTGAATGGTGAGGTCTGATTTCCATAATAATTCTGCCAATTCTTCCTTGGAACTTGTAATTATATCTTTCATGTTAGCTTGTTTTTCTTGATTTTTGTGCTCAAAACGTACCCGGACAATTACAATCGTCAACAAGTGACTACTTACCTAAATGAATGTTGTCTTTAAAGAACATTTCAATTGGTAATTTTACAGAAGGTCAATAGCCTTTAAGAAAATTACCTGGTTGTGGAATAGCCTACTAATCTCAAGAAATCCTTTTTTTATAATTTTATATTAATAACTGCATTCAATTATAAAATGCTTATTGGTTAATTTACGAGAAAAGTGTAGGAAGTTAGATATTATCTACAACAAGAAAATCTACCATTTTGCCAGAATAATATACTAAACTCCAAAATGACTGATAGGTCTCTACACTTACCGTAATTTATTCATTCACCAATTTCTTTCCTCATTTAAATTCTTTTGTATTCTTCCACCAGAGACTTTCCCATTCCAGGAATTGGGGGAATCTCTTTAATTTTCATCTGTATGATTTGTCATACTTGAAATCTCTGTAGTCTGGTATCCTTTCCTGTAAAACCAAAGGATAATTTCCTTTATTCATATACCATTAAAGTAGTATGTGATGTCTCCGGGTTCGGTGTAAAAGAATCTGAAAAATGAATGACAATGAACGCTCGATTTAGTGCCAGAGTAGATTAGGTTATCTTACAGAAACTTAAGGGAGTTGATGAGAAACTTCCAATTATTCATGATCCAAGTTTCATTATGGCTTCAGCCAGGTCTCCACCTGTTTCCTTAAGGGCTGCCATTGCTTCATCCGGGGTTTTTCCGGTCTGCTCTGCCACCAGTGTCACATCTTCATCCGGAATTGGGGTTTCACGTGGAACTTCTCTTGGATTACCTACAATCTGGTATGTAAGCATACCCGGAGCCGCCACTTTTGTCACGCTGGCATCATCAAAGATGATATCAGTGTCGGGAGTCCGTATAATTACTTGCTCCACATTTTCGATCTCTTTTGTGTCTATCCCCATCTGTTTCATCATCTGGTTCATGGCCCTGGGATTGACTCCTCGCATTCCGCCTGGTTTTTTCGCCATTTTTTTCACCTGCAATTTAGATATGCCACCTAATATTAAAACATTGTTCTAATTTTAGGCTGAAAATTCCTACACTCCCTGTTTTCTATATTAATAGCACATAGCCAAATTTGTATGATTTTTAACTGTAGCAAATATTATATGCCATAAACGTTATAACATTGTTATAACAATGCTAATAAATATCAGAAAAATAGGAAACAGTCAGGGAATCATAATTCCAAAATACGTTTTACAAGAAATAGGTTACCCCAAGACTGTGGAAATAACCCCTACCAATGACGGTATTTTTATAAGTCCGGTAGCTGGCAAAACCGTCAGGCGTAAACCAAGAAATAAAGATGAAACTGATGGATTTTACGATTTGATGAAATCAAAAATTGAAAACAATATAGCTATTGGAAAGACTACATGGATTGGAAATAGAGAAATGGAGAGAAGAATATAATTACAGAATTAGAAAAAATATCATCTATCGAGAATTTGGTTGATAGAAAAATATATTTCATGGGACTGTTGACACAAGAAGCTGAAAAAAAAGGTGAAATACCTATTGTTGTGGGCGGTTCGGCTGTGGATTTCTATACCGAAGGAATTTATCAAAGTTATGATATAGACCTTGTAGGCAATAGAAAAATAATTGGTGAAATATTGGAAAATGTATTCAACTTCAAACCAAATGGAATGAACTGGATTAATGAACAAATTGGTCTTTCGGTAGAGATTCCAGACAGTCGTCTGGCTGGAGATAAAGATAAAGTAACGGTAATAAGAATTGGAAACTTAAATGTCTATGTAATTGGATTTGAAGATTTAATAATTGACCGTCTTAATGCATGTGTTCATTGGGAATCTCAAACAGATTGTGACCAAGCACAGTTTATGATTAGAATTTATCGAGAGCGGTTAGATTTTGAATATTTGGAAAAAAGGGCTAGGAGTGAGGGAATTCTGAAGATATTAATAAAATATTGTAAGGAATGGAATATACCTTCGTAAATGGGAATGTGATGACTTTATTATGTTGCAGTTGAAATCAAGGGCCATGTTCGCACTAAAGAATTATTTTAAAACCGATATTTGAGGTTTCATCAAAGATAGAAATAAGGATAGCCGTAAGAAATCTATATAACTGATTGACAAATAAAGTTATATATGAAAGGTGTGACTAAAAAAAATATATTAAAATTTTGTAACTATTCAGCCATACATAAACGTTATCGGTAGACTGAATAGTCCAAAAATAGATAATTGCACACAATTGTCAAATGCCTTTGGAATCGATGGACGTAGACTCAGTATTAAAAACTAAAAAATGTATCGCCATAGACACAAATAAGCTGATTTTCGTCATCGGCATCCGGTCTAAAGGAAGGCTGAATAGTTACAAAATTTTTATCTATATATATATTTATATTTATTATTTTTTCTGCTACAATTTTAATGGTAATTCAACTAAGTGTTATTTACTTAGGAATAATTAATTATAATTTGGATTTAGTAGGCATCATAAATTTATCCCTTATTACGATACTTGTGTTGATTACTGGAGCTTACGGTTATTTTACTTGGCAAATTGTTGATGACCAAAGAAAATCAAGGCAAATGGATTACACAAGTAAACGGCTTGAAAAATTCTATTATCCAGTCCTTAATTTTTTAAATTCATATATTTATATAGTATCTGTTGATTCTA
>Ga0255428_1026_pt1 | contig 40200 bp, 35 predicted proteins | sample ANMaggSSYBR02J13_FD_182654 | JGI IMG/M metagenome (GOLD analysis project Ga0255428, IMG submission 182654) | Sediment cell enrichment communities from methane seep in Santa Monica Basin, California, United Staets - ANME aggregate JGI... | ecosystem: Environmental > Aquatic > Marine > Cold seeps >... | reverse complement strand
GCCTTTAGCTCAAAAAACGGAAAAAAAATTTACTTACGCCGATTATGCTGCATGGCCGCATGATGAACGGTGGGAATTAATTGACGGAGAGGCATATAATATGAGTCCTGCACCATCTGTCCGTCATCAAAAGACAGTAAATAACATAAACATATTTCTTTCTACACATCCAAAGAAAAAAGATGAATGTTTTGTGGGCATTGCCCCCACCGATGTTGTCTTGTCCGAATACGATGTGGTACAGCCCGATGTCTTTGTTGTATGCGATGAAAAGAAAATCGCCGAAGCCAATATCCAGGGCGCTCCTGATCTGATTGTTGAGGTGTTGTCATCAGGTACAGCCATTAAGGATAAAAGAGAAAAGAAGAAGGTGTATGAAAAATACGTGGTAAAAGAGTATATTATTATTGATCCGCTTTTATTATATGCAGAACGTTTTCTATTGGAAAAAGATGGACATTACGGCAAAGAGGATATATTCGGATCCACGGAGATTTTGCCTTTAGCTTCTATGGAGGATATAAAGATTCCCCTGTGGGAAGTTTTTGAAGTAGTCGGGCCGGAGAAGCGGAAGATTTGAGCGCATAGATGAATAAATATCTTTCCAAAATTATATTTTTGTTACCGCTGATTCTGTTATTTACATCAACAGCGCACGCGGATTTTGGCCTTATGGTGGGCTCCTTCAAGAATAAGAAAAATGCGCAAAAATATCTCAACGAACTGATCCAGCAGAATTACCATGCCTTTATTCAGAAAATCCAGATTCCTGATAAAGGACTATGGCACAGGATTTGTGTGGGGCCGTTTGCCGCAAGGGATGAGGCGTTAGTCCAAAAAGAAATTCTGCGCTCTGACGGCTTTTCCGATATTATAGTTGTGGGAAGAAAAACTGAAACCAAATCCAAAAGCAATTCTGAAAAAAAGCAGGCGCCTGTCAAAGTTAAACATGAACCTGTGAATAACGGTTCTTCGCCTGAAAAGCAGCTCAACTTTTTGATCAAACGGCTTTTCGGGGTTCCGGATGAAGAACCGGATGAATTCCCCATAAAGGGTGATGTCTTAAAATATCTGAAAACTTATACGGGCCAGGGAGCTTATGGGATAGATAAGGATAAACTGTTTCCTGTCGACCAGGCAGTATCAGGAATTGCCAAACGAAACGAAAGAAAGCAAATACTGCTCGCTATTCGAGCCGAACTTGTTAGGCGGGGTTATCGTCGCAGAGATTTAAAAAAAGTTGCAATCCGCGGACTTGGAGATGGCGTGAGGGTTAATAATATTTTTTACGAGACAGATATCCGCGAGGCGCTGAATGAAATATCCGAACAAACTAATATCTCCATTATTATTGATGACACGGTTCAGGGCACGATAAACATCAAGTTTGAAAATACGCCGCTGGATGAAGCCCTGAAGAAGCTGTTGCTCCCAGGCGGTTTTTCTTTTCGGGAAATGGACGGCTATTATCTTGTGGGGTTTCCCCAGACCGGCAACCCTACGTTTAAACATTTGAGCAAAACAAAACTGATTCGACCTGTTTACATGAAACCGGGCGAAATAGCCAATTTATTATCAGATGATTACAAACCTTTTATTAAGGTAAATGATAATAATAATATAATAGTGATCACTTCTCCCCCCGGTATATCAAGACGTATATGTGATGATATTGCAGTGATTGACAGCAAGCCAGGCCAGATTATGCTCAAGGCTTTTATTGTCGATCTGACCTCAAGCGCCAAACGCGTTCTTGGCTTTGACTGGTGGCCGTCATTAGAGGCCGGAGTGAGGATAGGAGGAGAAAAACTGGATCTATCAGCCTCTCTTGAATCCGGGTTTAAATTTAGCCTGAAACATCCGGCAGATCTCCTTACCAACAATTTTGCCGTAAAATTTCATGCCTTGGTGGAATCCGGAGATGCAAAAGTCTGGGCTACTCCTAGGGTGGTAACAGTTGATGGGAAAAAGGCCGTTATTAATATTAGCTCCGAACAGATATTTTCAATTGTCTCCGGCCCTGAAAACTATCTCCAGGTTACTACCAAAGAAATGACATCCGGTGTAATACTTGAAATTACCCCGCGAGTTTCCGTTAATGGTGAAATATGCCTTACTATACACAAAGCAGAAGTCGGAACCATATCCAAATCCGGGGAAACAGGCGCCACAGGAAAACAACTCCCTGTTCTAACCAGGCGCAGCGTAAGTACTACAGTAGTGGTCAAGAATCAGGAAACAATTGTCATCGGAGGGCTTTTAGAAAAGCAATCCGACGGAGCCAGAAAAAGCATACCCGGTTTGGATAATGTCCCGGGCCTTAACAATACTGTTTTTGGTATGGAAAGTAAAAACAGGCAGGAACGCGATCTGATGATTTTTATTACTCCTATCATAGTGAATGAAAATATTCCCGATATGGAAAAGGAGGATTATCTGTGAAGTCAAGACAAATGACCTTGTTTTTTATAATTCTGTTTTTATGGCTTACAGCAGGATGCGCAAGCACCTTCCGCATCCAGGGGCAGACGGAAAAGGTTTTGCAGGAACGCGAGGCAAAGCTGAGCAGAGAATATATGGAAAAATTATCCATTATATCAGGCAGGCTTGACGGTAAGAACAAGGCAATAGTCAAGGGGCTGACTGAAACCCTGGATACAGCCCGAATTGCCCGCGAAATGTCGGAAGAAGCCCTGGCAATTGCAAGAGAAAATAAAAAGATGCTGGAGGGTAAAGAACAAGAGTCTTATGAAGAAGAGGAATCTGAAGAAGAATTTCAATTTACCCCCATGGAAGAATAGTTGCATAAATTAGCGCCCTTCGGGCGAGCTGTTAAGTTATTAAGCTGTTGAGCTCACCAGTTAAGAGTTACGAATCATTGAAATAGAGTTATAGTTTCTAATCTATTAATAAAATCGACCATTGGAACGATTTTTGCGTATAAATATAGCAAACATAGCATGAAACCAATAAAGATGAAAATTTTACAAAACAGAACATTGTTCAAAGGGTTCATAATAAGTCTAACTATATTAGCCCTTGCCAGCGGAAGAAATATAGCTTTTGCCGAGGTCGTCGTTGTGCCTGTCTCTCTGGGCTTTGAAGCAACCATGCCGGCTTCATCGCTTCAAAAATTGGTCTTTATCGGCAAAGGGCTTTCAAATCAGGTCATGTACAAAATTCTCCCGGCAGAAGGACCGGGCGGTATTTTACTGCCGGAAAAATTTAAGATCAAAACACCTTATACCGGTGATTTTCAGCCGCTTGATAAATTCCGGACAGTTCTTTCGGAAACTGAGGATGAGCAGACAGAGGCTTTGCTCTCCATCGAAATTGATTGGGATAACATCCCTGGTGTTTATAACACTCGTCTGGTCTCCAACAGCGGCGAGCGTGAAGTCCCGATTCAGGTTACGGTTTTGCCAAAAACTATTGTTTCTCTCAATCCGGCAAAATTTGATCTCATGCCTTCTGACATGAAGGCTCCAATTGTTGAGGAAATTCAGATTTTTGTGGCCTCAAACAGCAAGCAATGGCATCTTTATTGCATAACAGAACCTTTAACAAGGGAAGGTGGTACCGAACAAATAAATACAACCCGTGTTTATGTGAGACAATTATCGCCGGACGATTCATTGACATGGCACCGGTTAAACAAACCATTCGAGGTGGCCAAAGGCGGCCCAGGACCAAACCGAAAGGTTGCGACAATAGAATTAGCATTTGAATCTAAACGTGAAGATCGTCCGGGTCGTTATGAAGGAACTTTTAGATTTATGATTTACAATGCTCCTTAGAGTGAGGTCACAATGAAGCGCAAAATCTTTATTTCTATTTTGATAATAATCGGACTTTTTTTGTTGGAGCCTCTTGCCGTTGCCGAAGACTATAGCGAGTGGAAAGAAGGGGCCAGGCTTTCCGTTACGGCTGTCGTCGCTCCATATACAAGTGTAAAACTGTCTGTAAATGAAATTACATTCGATGTTAAAGGTGAACCGGGCGATTATGATGCCAATCAAAGCGTTTCGATTACAGTGGGAAGCAATCAATCAAAATGGAGTGTTCATGCAAAGGCAAACGAATTGATTCCTGAATCCGACAAAGCCTCTTCGCTTCCTTCATCAAGACTTGCCTTTTCTATAAATGATGAAAATGATTTTAAAGATTTGGGCCAAAACCGTTTGCTCATTGAAGGGGATGCAGCAAAACTGCCCACCGCTTTCACTCTTAATTTTCGTCTGACTACTGAATGGGAAGACCTTCCAGGCACGTATCGGGGCGATATTATATTCTCATTTCTTTCCAGTCCATAATGAATATATTACGAAGCTTGATAATAGTCTCTATTTTGACGTTACTCGTTGTTCTGCCGGCGTACGCAGAGGATGACCCACTGGTTCGTCTTACGGTAAAAGCAAAAATAAAATCAAATGTTCATATAGAATGGGAAAAACTGCCGGATACTGATCCGAGATATATTGCTTTTGCAAAAAACAGAACTACGCAAAGTGTGAAAAAGAACGAAAAAATAATTTTACTTCCTTTTGCTTTGCTTGTAAAACTTAGAACAAACGACCCGACAAAAATCGTAAAAATACATGTGGAAAATTTAAAATCAGAAGGAGGCAAGCGCATTATCCCTGTTGAAAAACTATCAGTTTCCATAAATGGTGGTTCTGACCAGTTTTTTATAGAAGATATTGCATTGCTTCAACAGCAAGAGGGAAGCGAGCTCAAAGAACTGGCACTTTTATTTTGTCTCCATACAACCATGCATGATAAGTCCGGCAAATATAGTGCAAATTTTAGCTTTATTACTTCCGATATTCCATAAAATGCATTTTTATAATCACATAAAGATAACCACCATCAAATCGCAAGCTCTTTTCCTGTTTGTTATCCCGATATTTCTTTTTTTTACGGATTACTGTGCAAAAGCCGGAACAGTGAATTTTACAGTATCCCCTTCAGTTATTGAGTTTGATGCGGTTCAGGGCGCTGTGAAAATGTTTCCTCTTTCTTTATACAATCAGGGAACATCAGCGCTTGAAATTCGTATGTCTGTGAGTGATTTTGTGTTGGATCCAAACGGCGCATCGCGGCTCGTTCTGTCAGACGGAAAAACTCATCATTGGGCCCAATATGTAAAATTAGATTCCAAATCCTTTAAGGTTGAGCCAGGAGAAGGGCATACTGTTCGAGCTGTTGTAAATGTGCCACGAGGCAAGCCTGGCGGCGGGTATTTTGCGGTTGTTTTTTATGCAAGGCCTGAAACTGTCAAAAAGCAGAAACGACGATCAGGCGGAGTTGTGCTTGGTGCCCGGTTGGCAACGCTTTTTATCGGCGAAATCAGCCGAACAGGATCTCACCGAGGACGTATCATATCTGCCGAAGTTAACCCGGGGCCTTATTCTACTGAAAATCCACTTTCAATGAGAATTATGGTTGAGAATACCGGCACTACACATATCAAGGTAAAAGGTTCGATCACCTTACGTAATGAGCAGGGTAAGGTAATTGATCGAGTTCATCTTGAAAGCGGAAGCGGGTTGATATTACCGAATGGCAGGCGTTATTTTCAAGGATTCTGGCCGCTTGCCCATAAATTTCCGAACGAGAAAGTCACGGCTGATATCAAATTTCGTTTCCCGGGAGGAAATGTCCGCAAAAGCCTTCCTCTTCCCCTTGATTTTCAAAAATGATTCGACTTACCTTCTTCACCAAATCCAGCGGTCTGATCTGAAATCCAAAGAACAGATCACGGATATGAACTTCGGCGCATACAAAAAACCGCGTAAAATCATCAAGACCTTTTTCAAGAAAAAGAAGTAGAGGATTGAGAGGAATCAATTTTTATACAGTTCCATGGCCGATTCCAGGGTCTCGTTCCACCTGGATGCAGGTAAGGCCATCTTCTTTTCAAGGCGGATGGCTTCCTCTTTAAATTCTTTTGAATAGATTTTTCTTTTTTTATTGCTTGACACCTCCGATACTATAAATTAAATGAGCTATTTAAGGTGTCAATATATTTAGGACAATCCACCTAACATAAAAAGGAGAAAAAAAATGAAAAAGACTTTATTAAGATTGATGGCAATGGCGATAGCCATGAGCATGCTTTTTATCGCAGGGCCGGTAATGGCAGGGGACAACGCTGTTCAGACAGTAAGCTATACGGTGAACGCGATTAATGATATTTCGGTATCCGGAGATCCGGCTCCGATGAATGTTTCTACAGCCAGTGCGGGTTCTGAGCCGGATGAGGTCTCGGATGCTACAACTACATATGCAATAACGACAAACGGCGGTACTGATGCAAAAAAGATTACGGCAGGCATAAATACTGCTATGCCAAGTGGCGTTACACTTAAGATTAATCTTGCTGCTCCAGCAGACGCAACCAGTTTAAACGATGTAGATATTTCTAATGCCACTGCTGCGGTAGATGTCGTAACTGCCATAGATTCAATAGCTGAATCTGGTAAGACCATAACCTACAAGCTCAGTGCCACGATAGCCGCCGGTGAGGTTTCAGACAGCAAGATAGTCACCCTTACCATTGCAGACTTTTAATTGGGGTTAAGATTTAGAAAAAAGGCGGGTCTTTTACAGACCCGCCTTTTTTGTGCCCGCTTTTTAGACATACCCGGTTTTCTCCTCTGAGCTCACGAAAGGGTAAGTGCCTGAAAAAAATACTTGATTTAGTGCCGCAATCCGTTAGAATTAAATATCTACCCTTACCCAAAAAAGAGGAGAAGGAAAACAGATGAAGAGACTGAAATTCCTTTTGCTGGCAGCAGCGCTTGCCCTTGCATTAAACAGGACGGCCCTGGGAGCGGACGTCGGCACCCATCTCATGACCTTCGATTTTCAGGCCATCAATGAGATTGAAGTGACAGGGTCTCCTATTTTGACCGTTGCCTCGGCAGTTGCAGGTGAACAGCCTCAGGAGGTCACTGACAGTTTATCCACATGCGCCATAACCACAAATGGCGCCAACAAGAGGATTACGGCGAGCATTGACACGGCCATGCCGGCATACGTTACGCTCAAGGTATGTGTTGCCGCCCCGTCGGGCAGCGGCACAAGCCAGGGTTGTGTGACCCTCACCACCTCAGCGTCCAACGTTGTGACAGGCATAAGCCATGTGGCTGACAGCAGCCCGACAATAACTTACAAGCTGAGCGCCGATGTACAGGCGGGTGTGCTTTCCACCGACGCAAGGACCGTTACCTTTACCCTTTCAGATTGAGAGATCCCCGGCCTGCCGGAGAAAGAGCAATAAAATGAGATTTTCAATCAGAACCTTCATCATATTTCTTTTGGCTCCTTTGTTTTTTGTACCCAAAACGGCCTACGCTGATATATCTATTACAGTGATCGGCAACTGGTCTGAAACAATTGACAAAAACGACTTATTGTCCGGAGCCGGGAGCGATCTACAAAGCACTTACACCAGCGCTTCAGGGCAAGTATCGATCGATATCAGAGGTACAAAGGGAATAAATGATGCCTGGCGCATTGATATACGGAAGGTGGATAATAACTGGAGCAACAACCTTCATCCATATGTCATGAGAACCTCTGATGGCAAAGGTGGAAGAGTCAGCGGCGGTACTTCTTATCAAGAGGTAACAGATATCAATACTCCGTTTTTTTCCGGTTCCGGGATGGTGAAAGGCATAAATATACAGTTGAGACTGACGGGGGCCTCTATTCAAATTCGCCCATCTTCCTATTCCACCGTACTCTACTACACAGTCGTTGATATCCAATAAGGAGGACTTTTATGAGATCTAAAACAGGAATAATTCTCATGGGCTTGTTTTTTTGTTTGATCATGCCCTGTGTATCCGTGGCAGGGGTGTCTGTTACAAGCGGCCTGACGTATGAAAAGGAAAACCAGGCGGGAGAAACCTACCAAGGAGTCATCCAGCTCAGGAACACGGGAGAAGATCCTCAAGAGGTAAAGATCTACCAGGCCGATTACCTTTTTTTCTGTGACGGAAGAAATATCTATGGTGAACCCGGGAAGGACCCCCGGTCCAACGCCGACTGGATAACCTTTAGCCCGCATCGCCTTACAATTCTACCCAAAAGCACATCGCAAGTCAACTATACCCTTGAAGTCCCAGATGATAAGACTCTAACCGGAACCTACTGGAGCATGATTATGATTGAGGGTATTTCTTCAAGTTCGCCCGAGGTGGCCAGGCAGGAGAAAGATAAAATCACATTTGGCATAAGCCAGGTCATACGTTACGGCGCCCAGATGATAACGCAGATTGGCGATACCGGCGCCCGCAAACTTAAATTCTTAAAAACAAGGCTTTTGAAAGAAGATAAAGAAAGGATTTTACAGGTTGATATAGAAAACATAGGGGAAAGATTGCTCAGGCCGGCTTTATGGGCCGAGCTTTATGATGAAAAAGGGAAGTCTATTGGCAAGTTTGAAGGTGCAAAGATAGGTGTTTATCCCACTACTTCCGTCAGGTTCAGGATTGACCTGAGCCAGGTGCCCAAAGGCAAATACAAGGCCCTGGTTGTAGCGGACTGCGGCGGTGACGATCTGTTTGGGGCTACCTATACCCTTAAGTTCGAATAGATGCCAAGATTGAAGAGAAATCTCTTTATCCTGCTGATTGTTTCTCATTTCTTATTTATTGCCGGCACGCTTGAGGCCCGGCAGAGAGGTGTACAGGTCAGGATAAGCGGGCAGGAATTATTTGAAACTGAGCCAAAAAACGTTGTAACAACCACTTTTGAAGTAACCAATACCTCAGATGAAGTGCTGGAATTCATATCACATGTAAAACTTCCTGAGGGATGGAAACTTATCATACCCTCATTTCCTTTCCGCCTTGCTCCAAATAGTACCGAAATAAGGCTTGTCAGCTTTTTTATCCCCCAGACAGTCTTAGCCGGCAAATATGAGATAATCTGTCGGGTCAGTTTGGTCAAATATCCCTCCATCAGTGACTTTGCCAGGATCTTTGTGAAGGTTCTCCCTGTCACAAAGCTGCAGGCCGAATTTCTGCAAGCCCCGGAAAGCGTTATCGCCGGGGAGCCTTACGAAGCCATCTTTTCAGTGATTAATGCCAGCAATGCAGAAAACAGGGTCGTAATTAATGTCCAAAGCGGTCAGGACCTGCCGTACACCGTTGTTCCTGACAAAATAACGCTCGCCCCGGGAGAATCAAAGACCGTCAAAGTGACCGTAAAAACCGATGAAAAGCTCAGAAAGGGTTTTAAGCATCACCTCAAGTTGACGGTCCAGTCCGTTGAGGATGAAAAAATGAGAGGCCAGGCAAGGTGCGCTGTAAACATTATCCCTAAGATAACGGGAGAGGTGGATCGTTTTCATAAAATTCCTGCAAAGATAACCTTCAGGTCAGTAGGACAAAGGGATGAAGAGAAAAAGACCGGGTTTCAGGGTGAATTCTCAGGGAGAGGAAAACTGAGCGAAGAAGGGGAAGATGAGATTGAGTTCCTGTTCCGGGGGCCTGACACCCTTGAAGAGGTTTCAATGTTTGGGGAGCGTGACAGGTATTTTGCCGGGTACCGGGGCGAGGATGCTGACGTTCTTCTGGGCGATAATTATTACTCTCTTTCACGCCTAACCGAGCAGAGTCTTGACGGCAGGGGGGTTGAGGCTGGGCTGGTCTTAGGCGGTTTTGGATTTAGGTGCTATCATATGAAAACAAGGTGGCTTGATCCGGAAAAGAAAGAGACAGCCCTTCATTTTGATTATCTGTTTCGCGACACGTACAAAATTGGTCTCAATCTGTTCAAAAAAAAAAGCGATATAGAAGATGCTCAAATTGCAAGCCTGCAAGGGAAACTTGAGCCTTTTGAAAATACGAACATTGAATTTGAAGCATCATACGGGAAAGATGGTAACAGGAATGACAACGCATACTGGCTCAACCTTTACGGCTCTCCTGAGTGGGGCGGATCTTATCGTTTGGAATACATCTACGCAGAACCCGATTTTCCAGGCTATTATCAGGACAAGGAGTATATCTCAGGCAATTTATTTTTTCCCATAAGAAAGCATTTCACCCTGAATACCACCCTCCGTCAGGAGAAGAATAATCTTGATATGGATCCTTCGATTGAATCGGCCGCGATAGAAAGGTTTGGTTTGTTAGGACTGAACTACATATTTAAGACAGGAACAACCATTTCAATTGAGTCACGATATCGTACTCGTGAAGACCGTTTCCCGGAGCCGGATTTCGATTACAGGGAGCTGACTTTCAGGGGCCGGGTAGGACAGAGTTTCAAAAAGCTCTTTTTTAATGTCTCTGCCGAATTGGGAAAAACAAAGGACAGGCTGAATGACCAAACAGTTGATGTGGGAATATATGAAGGCACTGCCTATTTTATGCCGACTCGTAATCAAACTTATGGGGGTTATGTACGCTACAGCAGGCGTGGGAATCCTGAGGACGAAGTCAGGGTCACCATAAACACAGGCCTGACCGGCTCTTTCAAGATAGGTAAAAGGGCAAACGTCAATCTCAAACTTGAAAAATATGATTGCATAGGGACTGATTTCGGAGATCGGCATAACCTTGATTTGGCTTTGAGTTATCTATTCTCCAATAAGATCAGGGTCTCTGCTCGCGGTCGTCATGCCATGTATAGCAGGAATTCTGATCAGGAGGACGAAACCGCTTTTGTTGTTGAGTTTACCGTTCCGTTCGGCCTGCCCGTTGGTAGGAAAAGAAGTATCGGTATGCTTGAGGGGTCTGTCCGTGATCAAGAGACCGGTCAACCGATTCAAAATGCCATCCTCCGCCTGAGTGGCGCCACCGCGGTAACGGATAGCAACGGCGAATTTACCTTCCCTGCCCTGAAACCAGGGGCATTCTACCTAAACATCGACAGCGCAAGCATCGGTCTTGAGCAGATTCCCGTGGAAAAAACCCCTCTTAAAGTGGATATTGAGGGCGGAAAAGAGACTTCAATTGAAATAGGGATAACAAAAAGTGCCGATCTTATGGGCAAGGTCATGGTCTATGGATTTGCAAAAGAAGATTATCTGCAAAAAGAATACGCAGTTCATAAGGGTAAGGACAGGGCTATTCCCAAAGACACTGAAACGGACATTGTTGAAGAGTATGGCCTGGCGAATGTCCTTTTGGAGTTCAAAAGCGAGTTAGAGATATGGCGCGTGCTTACTGACAGGAAAGGTCGGTTTAGTTTTGACGACGTGCGACCTGGGCAATGGTCTCTTGTCGTGTATGCTGACAATTTGCCTGAATATCACTACCTTGAAAAAAATACCTTTGAAATCGAGCTGGCAGCCGGTGATAAAAAGGAAATGCTGATAAGGGTTTTGCCGAGGAAGCGTACTATCCAGGTTATTGAGGAGGGTGGAACTTTGATTGAAGAAGAGGAGAAATAATGCGAACCCCAACACAACAAAGGGGGCGTTATGTTGCAAGTTCAGTTTTCTTAACGGTTTAAAAAATTCAAAAAAATTCTTGACAAACTTATTTTTATAATAAATAAATCATATTTTTTGTGATGGCGGTAAGCCATAGATGACTATAGATAATCGGTTTATTACTTTGAGGCTGGTTCATGAAACTATGTCTCTTAGGAACGTGGACGAATTAACTTCCTCAAGTAGGCGCACAGATTTGGGTCGAATTTGTTCGATCTCAGATCACAAAAGTTGAAGGAATAGCGAGCTATTTCAATATTTTTGTGATCTGAGATCGGACAAAGGCGGCCTGAAGCTGTGATGTATAGTTGGGGAAGTTATTTCGTCCACGTTCCTTATTAACCATGGAGGATTGGATTGAGATGATGTAAATTCTGTTTTCTAATTCTGAAATCGTAGTTAATAATATAGCAGATCCCCATATGGTATAATTTCCAATGCGGGATTTTTTATTTTCAGTTTTTGTAATATTATAAATTCAGGGTAAAAACATTATGGAAAAGACTTCTCACAAAGTTAGAAACATAGGCATAAGCGCACACATTGATTCAGGTAAGACCACGCTTACCGAAAGGATTCTCTTTTACTCCAAACGCATACATGCAATACATGACGTGAAAGGGAAAGATGGTATTGGCGCAACAATGGATTCCATGGAGCTTGAAAAGGAGCGCGGTATAACTATAGCTTCAGCGGCAACATATTGTGAATGGCAGGACCATGAGATCAATATCATTGATACCCCGGGGCATGTTGATTTTACAATAGAGGTAGAAAGAGCTTTAAAAGTCCTTGACGGTGCAATACTTGTTCTGTGCTCTGTGGGCGGTGTTCAGTCACAGTCCATTACTGTTGATCAGCAGATGAAGCGGTATAAAGTGCCTTGTCTGGCCTTTATCAATAAATGTGACAGGAGCGGAGCCAACCCTTCCCGTGTAATCGAACAGCTCAAGAACAAGCTTGGGCACAATGCGGTTGCCATGCAGATTCCAGTAGGGCTTGAAGCGGATTTTGAAGGTGTGGTTGACCTGGTTTCTATGAAGGTTGTTTATTTTGATGGTATAAATGGAGAAAATATTCGTGTTGAAGATATTCCCGAAAGCCTTTTGCCGGAAGCCGTTGGAAAGCGTGAAGAACTGATTGATGTTGCTTCCATGTTTTCAGACGAGCTCATGGAGGCAGCTCTTGAAGATAAAATTACGGATCAACTCCTTATTTCTGCTGTGCGAACAGGTACAATTGCCCGCGAAATAACTCCCGTTTTTATAGGATCAGCCTATAAAAACAAGGGTGTTCAGCCGATTCTTGATGCACTAACAAGTCTTTTGCCATGTCCATCAGAGATAGAAAATCATGCCCTTGATCTGAGTAATAATGAGGCTGAAGTAATTCTTTCCAATGATCCACAAAAACCGTTAGTTGCTTATGCTTTTAAGATAGAAGAAGGACAGTACGGGCAGCTTACCTATGTGCGTGTTTATCAGGGAACGCTTGCAAAGGGAGATACAATTTTTAATATCAGGACCGGAAAAAAGGTAAAAGTCGGCAGAGTTGCTCGCATGCATGCAAACCAGATGGAGGATATTGGAAAAATCTCGGCAGGATATATAGGGGCTCTTTTTGGTATTGATTGTGCTTCAGGCGATACTTTTGTGTCTAAAGATATTAATCTTACCATGACATCCATGTTTATACCCGAACCGGTTATTTCGCTTGCCATTATTCCTAAAGATAGTACGGCTGAAATCAATATGTCTAAAGCCCTGAACCGTTTTTCCAAGGAAGATCCGACCTTTATAACATATGTAAGTGAGGAGACAGGCGATACAATTATTTCAGGAATGGGAGAGCTGCACCTTGATGTATATATTGAAAGGATGCGTCGCGAGTACAACGCAGAAGTTACAACCGGTACTCCTACCGTATCTTATAGAGAAACTATTACGAGACTGGCTGAATTCAACTATACACATAAAAAACAGACAGGTGGCGCCGGGCAGTTTGGCCGTGTAGCTGGTTATATGGAGCCGGTTATTGAAGAAGAATTTATATTTGAAAACAAAATTACCGGTGGATCAATTCCAACACAGTTTATTTCTGCATGTGAAAAGGGATTCAGAAAGTGTCTTGCAAAAGGACCTAAAATGGAATTTCCAGTTACCGGTTTAAAAATTGTTATCAATGACGGACAATCTCATTCTGTTGATTCGTCAGAGATGGCATTCCAGGCGGCTGCCCGTGGAGCGTTTCTGGAAGGTTATGCAAAGGCCAAACCGGTTATTCATGAGCCTATAATGAAAGTCGTGGTTGAGACACCTACAGAATATCAAGGCGCCGCTATGGGTTCTCTTAACCAGAGGCGGGGAATAATTCTTGCTTCTCAGGACGAAGGTTACATGTGTGTTATTGAGGCTCAGGTTCCACTTGCGGAGATGTTTGGTTATTCCACGGTATTGAGATCGTTAACTCAAGGCAAAGCTCAGTTTACCATGGAATTTTGTACATATAAAAAGGTTCCCAATTCGGTTGCCGAAGAGCTGGCAAAAAAGGCAGCAGAAGAAAAGAAGAATGTTGCATAGCAATTTAGTATTGGTTCACGGTTCACGGTTGATCAAAATATAAGACCGTTAACTGTAAACCGACAACCGATAACCGTGGACTGTTACAAAGAAAGGAATTTCAATATGTTAAAAAAGGAGTTAATCTTCCGTAATCCTCTAAGGCTTATGGGCCATAAAACAGAGAATATTCTTCAGCCGGGAGGGTTTGGTGCTGTGCTGGCGCGAGCTGGTTTAGGCAAAACAGCGATACTTGTGCAGTTGGCCATGGATAGTCTTCTGAGAAGCAAAAATGTTCTTCATATAAGTTTGGATGATTCAGTAAAAAAAGTGTGCCTGTGGTATGAAGAGGTGTTCCGAAATATTGCAGATCAATATAATATTAGTCAGATAGAGCAGTTATGGGAGACCATAGTGTCTCACCGGCTTATAATGACATTTAAGGTAGATGGTTTTAGCGTACCAAAACTTGAGGAAAGGCTAACCGATCTGATAGAGCAGAAAATTTTTTTACCGCAGGTAATTCTTATTGATGGCCTTCCATTTGATAAAGACATAAAAAAATCTTTAACAGAATTAAAAAAACTTGCTGAAAACAGTTCTATGCATGTCTGGTTTACAGTAAGGACGCACCGCCATGATGAACCTGGTCCGGATGGTATGCCGGCTTCTCTTTTGCACCTGGCTGATCTTTTTGATATTATTATTCAGCTTCAACCCGAAGGAAAAGAAATTCATGTTAAAGCGCTAAAAGGAGGACTTGAAGCTTGTAATTATCCTGAATTGCTTCTTGACCCTTCTACTATGTTAGTAAAAGGATAGCTTTGTCAAATCCAGGTTATCATCACTGTTCCAATTACTATTAAAATTATTCCAAACAGCCTGTAAGTTTGGTCCGAGGCTGTATTTAAATACCAGTTCCTGATATTATCAAAAGATTTTTTTGGGTTAAAAATAACAAAAACCCCCTTGCAGATAGCAATAATTCCAAGAAATAGTATAAACCAGAAGCCTTGCGCCTGAAATGCGGAAATAATGAGCAGAAGACCTATTGTAATTGCTGAAGCTGCAATAATTTTTTCATAACTTTTAGTCAGCACATTTTTAAGCAGATCTCTGTATTGTATAGTATAAAGAATCAAACATGAACCTGACGCAATACAACTAAAACTGATAAGATAGAGAAACCATTTCATTGCCGATGCACTCCTTTCACGGTTAACGGTTTACAGTTAACGGTTTACAGTTAACAGTTGCTCAAAATATAAGACTGATAGCCATTAGCAGTTAGCTCTTAGCAGTTAGCTAAAGGCTAATTGCTAAAAGCTAACTGCTAAAAATCTTCGATTTGAGAATAGCATCCAACTGACTATAATTTCAGGTGCTTTGAGTTTTCGTCCAGACACTAATTATAGATTCTTATTCAGCCTTTCAAGATTTTCCCTTACTGATGTCATACCAGGATCCAAAGCCAGGGCTTTTTGATACATCCCGATTGCCATGTTAAGGTCTCCTTTTTCTCGGTAATTTGAACCAAGACTGGCATAATCAATAGCAGAAAAAGGATCGATTTCAACAGCCATTTTAAGGTTTTCAATAGACTTGTCATAGTCTTTAATCATAAAATATGAAAACCCGAGAGTATTATAAATTTCTTTCACATTGTTTTCCGTTTCCCTGGCTCTTTCCAATTCATCTATGGCCTGTTCATACTTCCCAAGGTTATTGAAGCATGTTCCTGTATAAATCAAAATCCTGATCCGGTCATCATGTTGAGGCTTGGATTGCAAGGCCTTTGAAAATTCCTCAAGGGCTGTTACATAGTCTCCTGTTTCAAAATAACAAAGCCCTTTATAAAAATGGAAAAAGTACTGACCCTGATATGCTATCTCAACACTTTCAAACGCTTTAAGAGCCTGATCGTACTGTCCGATTTTTGTATATCCAAGGCCAAGTCGGAAATAAACAGAATCGGTTTCTTCAATTGGAGAAAGATTCAGGGATTGCTTAAAGTTTTTTACGGCCTGAAAATCGTCTCCTGACTCTTGGCGCAACATTCCAAGATGATAGAGCAATGCTCCTGTCTGTTGGTTCGTTGAAGGCGACATCGGCAACCCTACAGAAGAACCAATTACCTGTTCTCTGCATCCAAGGCAGTCCCTTTTCGACTTATCTTGTTGATAATAATCGGCCAAAAATTCTTTCTGGCTGTGCGTTTCATAAATTTTTGCCGGACTTTCATTTTTGAGAAATGCTTCCATGCAACTGTAAACATTACAATCTTGAGCTGAGATAATCAGGGAATCAGGGCAAGGCCCTGTCATAGATAAGTCGTTAATTTCTATCTTGTCCAATGAATCATCAAGAATATCCTGGCGAAATAGATTGCAAACCACGTCTGTCATTTTTTTGGAATTTCCGATGCCGTAGTAAACCTTGTCCGTCAAAGACAGAAGCTTTTCATCCTCTGCCAGATTTAAAGTGCCTTTGTTCAGATAAAGACTGGGCAACAAAAAAGACTTTTTTAGCTCATCAAGCAGGTCTATAAGTTGGCTGGGCCTGACCTGGTCATCAGGAACAAAAACCGGCAGCAATATGAGTCTTGGCAGTTCCTGGTGCCTGTAGCCTTCCTGGTCAAATTTGTCAGTCGACTGTTTCAGATATTTGTAACATAGCCGTATGTTATCCATGTCTGATGGTGGGGCAGGATGGACAATATGAACATAAAGTCTGGCAAAGAGGTGCTCGCTGAGAAACTTGTTGATATTTTTCTGGATACGTTCCACCTGGGGCATGCTGTCAGAAAGATTTTCCGAAACAAGATAAATATTTGATGTCAGGTTAAGATGTGAATAGAGGAACGATAACGTCTGCAAAATCCATTCAAGATTTCCTTGATCCTGTTCGTCAAGTATTACATATATTTTTTTAAAGGCAGGCTTGATCATTGTTTTGTTGTTCCGTTCACGACACAATTCGTTTCCCACCATCCAGGGAATTGGCTTGCCACATTTGTTGAATTTTGTGTAACTCACGTCGGCCCATGTGATCGGTTTCGTAGTGAGATCCAATAGACAGATAGGCTGGACGGTTGTTGTTCAACGGACGGATATTGTAGTCCTCATAGTGTCGAGCCATATGTGTGCCAAAATAAATTTGCAATTGCTGGGAGTTTGTATTGCCCATTATCTTGACCTTGTTTTTCTTCACAAACTCCAGGGTTTTCATCGCATCCTCAAAGGTTTCATAAGGAAGGCCGTATATGGTGAAAAGTTCAACTTCTATATCATGGTTCTGTGCAAGTCTAATTGCATCTGCTACCTTTTCAGTAGTTATATTCTTACCAAGCCTTGACAGAACACGTTCTGAAGCAGACTCAAGTCCAAAGGCAATCGTCCTTACACCTGCTCTTTTCATCTTTTTCAGCAATTCCGGGGTTACAAGATCCGCACGAGTTTGCAACCATATTTCGGGTTCAAGACTTTCTTTTAAGATATTATCAAGAATTTCTATAAGCCGTGACGGCCTATAAGAAATATTAGGATCAGCAAACCAAAATCTGTTTACACCTTTTTTTCTTATCCATCTAATTTCTTCAACAACTCTTTCAACGGAATGAAAGCTTATTTTGTGTTTGAAGGCATTGGGGGTGTAACAGTATATGCAGTGGTGCGGACAACCGCGGGATGTCAGCATAATTGCCTCCCTCATGCGTGAGTAATCAAAAACGTCACTCAGATATGCTGAGGGATAACGATCTAAATCTGTGTAGCCTTCAAGTTCCGGTGTATCAAAAACAGCATTATTGTCATCTTTGTAACTAGCGCCGGAAAAATTCAAAAAGGGCGTTCCATTTTCAATAGCTCGCGCAATTCCCAGCAACGTAAGCTCGCCAGGAGATCGGCATATATAATCCACATCAGGTAGCTCTGCAAAAGCTGCCGAAGGCATGAAGGTTGCCTGAGGGCCGCCAATAGCTATCTTAATGTTATTGTCAATCGATTTTATGAATTTGGCAAGTCCTGTTATATATAACATAATTCTCTGGTAGGCGGAAAACCCAACCAGGGAAGGTTTAAAGGTGCTGATAAGCTCTTGGAAAGCTGAACTGGATAAGGAGGTGTTCTGTCCGATAGTCAATATTTTTACACAAAAGCCTTTGGATTTGAGGAAAGACGCAATATATCCCAGTGAGATAGGTGTTGTTTCCTGCACAAAAGGATTTATTTCAATCAGCAGAATGTTCATAGAGAAAAGTTTTATAGGAAACAGACAGGTTAATGTCAAGGTAAAACATGACGGTCTGTAATTCCAAATGAAATTGCTCGGAAAATTGAAGAAATAATTGTTTAAAGTAACATTTTAGGATGTAATAAAGAAAAATGGGAATTAAAAGGGTATGGCAGAAATATAGGGGCAAACCAAAGTAGGGTCATGTCAACTCTCTAATGTCGGATAAAGACGCGACAATTTTATCCGGGCATCCTTTGCTGTAAAATGCCAGTTGACCTTAGCATTTTTGTTGTTTCTGAAATTTACCTTTATCACACCCAAGCAATACCAACGCATTGAGAATCTTCTGTGATCTGTGCTTGCCTTTGGAAGTGAGTGCGCCAAGATTCTTCCGCTCATTTTCTGTAAGTGTCATGATGTATTTCTTCATATTCAACCCACTTGTTTTGATTATAATAAAATTATATCTCACTCTATACGACATTACAAGCTTGACTTGACACTATTTGGGTGTTTTGAAAAAATCTTCTATTCCCTTGCTTATACTTTTAGCAAAATTAGATAAAACTTTTTCGTCCTTCAGCTCTTTTTCGTCGGCAGGGTTGCTTATGTAACCGGCTTCTATAAGTACTGCCGGCATATCTGCGCCGGATAGCACTATGACCGGTGCGCCTTGGACCTTGCATTTTGCAAATCCTATATGTTCATTAATGCGATTTTTCACTGATTCAGCTAAAAAATGACTTGTTGTTTTGTGCCTGTTTTGGATATTATGCCACTGGGTCTGGATATTATTGCTTTTGATTGCTTTTAATGTCGCTCTTTCAAAAATATTTGCGCCAGATATTTTTTTATAGTAATAAATACATATGCCGCTTGCTTTGTGTAAAAAGCTTCCACCGAAGTGTATGCTGATAAAAAGATCTGCTTTTAGATGGTTGGCTGTATCAATTCTGCCGGGGATATCAAGCCAGTAGTCATCTGTTCTCGTGAGAAAGACCCTGTATTTATCTTTAAGTTCTTTTGCAATAATATCGGCGAGTTTTAAACTTAGTGTTTTTTCATAAGTCCCATTCATACCCTGAACGCCTTTATCATGTCCTCCATGGCCGGGATCTAATATAATAATTTTTTCGTTATTATAACTTGTCTTTTTTGCCATTACTTCTGCTGTGTCGGCCATAATTAGCAGGGCAAATGACATTAATATCGCAATATAACGATAAGTTGAAAACATGTTGCAATATACCGACATAAAAGCTATTTTTCCAATTTTACTTGACACAAATGCTGTTTAATATTATTTTTCATAAATTATGTTATTCAAATTCCGTTCCCTTAATTCCTATCAATACTATAGGCGTTATAGGCGGTAAACTTGAGTACGTTAGTTTAATATTATTAAGCGTAATGTCAAATATAAAACCTAAGTTGAGCGATTTTTTACTCGACCTGCACCAATCTCTTGCGCATCAAGGACTTGCGAAAAGTCTCGACATATCCATTGGTATGCCTACGCTTTTCGCAAACCTTGCTGCATCAAGATCTTGGCACATTTCTTCGCAAAAAATCGCTCAACTTAGGTTAAAAAATGCGAGAGTGGCGGAATTGGTAGACGCACTGGACTTAGGATCCAGCTCTGGTAACAGATTGGGAGTTCAACTCTCCCCTCTCGCACCAGTCAAAATTAAATTTATTGGAAAGGAAAATTATGCAAGTTACAGTTGAAGATCTGAGTACCGTTAAAAAGGTACTGCATATTGAAATCCCTCAAAAGGTTGTTGTCGGTGAGCTGGACAAGGCTTATAAGGACTTGAAGAAAAATGCCAAGGTAAAGGGTTTCCGGCCGGGAAAGACTCCTAGGACGGTTTTGGAAAGGTTATATAAAAAGGATGTTAATGCCGATGTTTCTTCAAAATTAATTCAGAAATCCCTTATAGATGCTCTCAAGGAGGCAGAGCTGAACATCGTTGGAAGACCTGAGGTTGAGCCTCCTATCGCGGATGGAAAGGGACCATACAAATATGATGCTACTGTTGAGATAGAGCCTGAAATTGAAACTGTTGAGTTCAAGGGATTAACTCTTAAGAAAAATCTATACAAGGTTAGTGCTGAAGAAATGGATGCACAGCTTAAAATGCTTCAGAAAAACCTGGCTCAACAAAAAACTCTCGAAGAAGATCGTCCGGCGCGGGAGGGAGATTTTGTCCTTGTAGATTATGAAGGATTTAAAGACGGCAAGCCATTTGCGGAAACTCAGAAAACCGAGAATTTTACATTAAAAATAGGTGATGGTCCTATTTTAAAAGAGTTTGATGAACAATTAATTGGTATGAGCGCTGGTGAAACCAGAGAAGTTAAGGTGCATTTTCCTGAAGATTATTTTAATAATAAAGTTGCCGGCCTTGAAGTAACATTTAATGTAAAACTAAATGGAATAAGGGAAGTTGTGCTCCCTACAATTGATGATGAGTTTGCAAAAGATCTTGGTCAATATGAAACATTGAAACAGTTGAAGGATGAAATAAGGAACAATTTAATAAAAGGTTATGAAAAGAGATCCGAGCAGGAAGTACAAGAGCAGGTTTTCACTGCATTGTTTGAGAAAGTAAACTTTGAGGTGCCTGATTCTTTGATTGATTTTGAGCTTGGGGGCATAATTGAAGAAGTTGAGAGGACTCTTACATACCATGGCTCGTCCTTGGAAGAGCGCAGTCTGACAAAAGAAGATCTTGCTGAAAAATATCGGGATACCGCTGAAAAACAGGTAAGACGTCGTCTGATCCTAAAAAAAATAGTTAAGCAGGAAAATCTAACCCTTTCTGACGAAGATCTGGAAAACGGTTATAAGGATATGGCTGAAGCCTTTAACAGACCTGTTGAAGAAATAAAAAATTTTTACGAGCAGAAAGGTAGTAATATTGAAGTTTTTAAAACATCGCTACTTGAAAAAAAAGCTTTAAAGCTTATTATTGAAAACAGCAGCCAGGAAATTGTGGAGCCTGAATTGGAATCAAAAAATAAAGGAGAATAGTCTTGCCATTAATACCCATGGTAATTGAACAAAGCAGCAGAGGAGAACGTGCCTATGATATTTACTCCAGGCTGCTCAAGGACAGAATAATTTTTCTTGGATCACCTATGAATGATGAGATCGCAAATCTTTTAATTGCGCAGCTCCTTTTTCTTGAATCAGAGGATCCTGATAAGGATATAAATTTTTATATAAACTCCCCCGGTGGATTGGTTACAGCCGGTTTGGCTGTATATGATACCATGCAATACATTAAACCTGATATTGCAACAGTATGTGTGGGGCAGGCTGCCAGTATGGGCGCACTTTTACTTACTGCCGGTAAAAAAGGAAAGCGTTATTCCCTGCCTAACTCGAGAATTTTAATCCACCAGCCTATGGGGGGGTTTCAGGGGCAGGCCTCGGATATTGCAATCCAGGCCAAAGAAATCCTTCGCATGAAGGAAACCCTGAATAAAATATTAGCATTTCATACAGGCAAAAATCTTGATCAAATACAGGTTGATACTGATCGGGATTTCTTCATGGCAGGTGATGAGGCAAAGGAATACGGGCTCATAGATCACGTAATCATTAACAGGGATGACTTTGACCATTTAGAAAAAGCGGAGGCGTAAAATGGCAAAAAAAGGGGACATGAACGATAATCTTTTCTGTTCATTTTGCGGCAAAAATCAGAAGGAAGTTACCAAGCTGATTGCCGGACCGGCGGTATATATATGCGATGAGTGCATTCAGCTTTGCAGCGAAATTATTGATGAGGAAAGCGAAAAAACTACAGGAGAAATAGAACAGATCCTGACTCCAAAAGAAATTACAACGATGCTTAATGATTATGTGATTGAACAGGATACTGCAAAAAAGGTTCTTTCCGTTGCTGTTTACAATCATTATAAAAGGCTGGATTCTTCGGTTGGAACAGGAGATATTGAAATCCAGAAAAGCAATATTCTTCTGATAGGGCCTACCGGCTGCGGAAAGACTTTGCTTGCACAGACACTTGCCAGATTTCTTAATGTTCCTTTTACAATAGCAGATGCCACAAGCCTTACGGAAGCAGGATATGTCGGTGAAGATGTTGAAAATATTATCCTTTCATTACTCCAAAATGCCGATTACGATGTTGAGAAGGCCAAGCGGGGAATCGTTTATATTGATGAAATTGACAAGATTGCACAAAAGTCCGACAATCCTTCTATTACTCGTGATGTTTCAGGAGAAGGAGTTCAGCAGGCATTATTAAAAATTATAGAGGGGACTACCGCAAGCGTTCCACCTAAGGGGGGAAGAAAGCATCCCCAGCAGGATTTTGTAAAGGTTGATACTTCCAACATACTTTTTATTTGCGGTGGAACCTTTACCGGCCTTGAACAGATAATCAAGCGTCGGCTCGGCTCGAAAGTTATGGGTTTTGGCGCAAAAATACTCAAGCAGAAAGAAAAAAGTGTTGGAGCTATCCTTAGAATGGTTCAACCTGAGGACCTTGTAAAATTTGGTCTTATTCCGGAATTTGTCGGTCGTTTGCCGGTAGTTGCTACGCTTGATGAATTAAAAGATACTGCGTTGATCAGAATACTTAAAGAACCAAAAAATGCTTTGATCAAGCAGTTCAAAAAACTTTTTGAGATTGAAGGAGTAAACCTGAGATTTACAGACAGCGCTATTGTGGCTATTGCCAAGGAGTCCTCGAAACGAAAATCAGGTGCAAGAGGGCTTCGCTCAATACTGGAGAACTGTATGTTAGATATTATGTTTGAAATTCCTTCTCTCGAAAATGTAAAGGAATGCGTGATAGGTGAAGATGTTGTGCTGAATAAGGAAGCTCCGATCCTGTTGTATGAACAGACAAAGAAACAGGCGTAGATTAGTGGTCAGTATTAATAATAATTGTAACCGTTCACGGCTTGAAACTTAAAATTGGGGAGAACAGTACGAAAACATGAAGGCCAAATTTCTAATTTCAATGTTCCGTGAACGCTAACTAATAATTTAACCTAAGTTGAGCGATTTTTTACTCGATCTGCACCAATCTCTTGCGCATCAAGGGCTTGCGAAAAGTCTCGACATATCCATTGGTATGTCTCCGATTTTCGCAAACCTTGCTGCATCAAGACCTTGGCACATTTCCTCGCAAAAAATCGCTCAACTTAGGTTTAACCAAAAAAAATATTAAAAATGATAAATTTACCAAAAATTTTAAAGGAACACATGCAGGAACAGCCAAAACGAAAGCTCCCGCTTTTACCTTTAAGAGATATCGTGATTTTTCCTCATATGGTGGCTCCTCTTTTTGTTGGACGGACAAAATCTATAAATGCGCTTGCCGATGCAATGAATAAAGACAAGAATATTTTTCTTGCCTCACAGAAAAAGGTAGGTATTGATAATCCCCGGGAGAAGGATATTAATTCTATTGGTGTTTTTGGGAAAGTGCTTCAACTGCTTAAGCTTCCTGACGGCACGGTAAAGGCTCTTGTTGAGGGAAAGTCAAGGGGACGTATAAAGCGCTTTATTCAGGATAAAGATTTTTTCAGCGTGGAGGTTGAGCCGGTAGTTGAGCTGGAAATTCCGGTTGCAGAAGGTGTTGCGCTTAGCAGAGCTGTTATTGAGAGCTTTGAGGAATATGCCAATCTGTCGAAGAATATTTCGAAAGAACTTGTGGGCAATATCTCTGCAATATCCAATCCATCTCAGTTGGCAGATACCGTAGCTGCTCATTTTTCATTCAAAATCGATGATAAACAGCATCTTCTGGAAATCTTTTCTCCCGGCAAGCGGCTTTCTATCCTTCTTGGCCTGATAAAAATGGAGATTGATATTTTTAATATGGATAAGAGGATAAAATCCAGCGTAAAGGAGCAGATGGAGAAAACTCAGAAGAGTTATTATTTGAATGAGCAGATGCGGGCCATAAGAAAGGAGATGGGAGCTGAAGAAGACCCAGGAGCTGAACTAAAAGAACTTGAAAAGCAGATCAAACGGAAGAGAATGTCTAAGGAGGCAGCAGCTAAGGCAAGACAAGAATTCAGAAAACTCAAGATGATGACTCCAATGTCGGCTGAAGCAACTGTTGTTCGAAACTATATTGAATGGATGATAAGTCTTCCCTGGTTTGACCGCAGCAGGGTGCGTAATAATCTTGATGAAGCCGAAAAAATTCTAAATGAAGATCATTACGGTCTTGAGAAACCAAAGGAACGCATACTTGAATATCTTGCGGTCCAGGCACTTGTCAAAAAGGTACGCGGTCCTATACTTTGTTTTGTCGGCCCTCCTGGTGTTGGGAAGACTTCGCTTGCCAAATCTGTTGCAAGAGCTACAGGAAGAAAATTTGTCCGGCTTTCACTGGGAGGCGTCAGGGATGAAGCGGAAATTCGCGGACACAGGCGTACTTATATAGGCGCAATGCCCGGTAAAATCATCCAGTCCCTGAAAAAAGTCGGCGTAAATAATCCGGTATTCTGTCTCGATGAAGTAGATAAAATGAGTATGGATTTTCGTGGCGACCCTTCAGCCGCTCTTCTTGAGGTACTTGATCCGGAACAGAATTTCAGCTTTAATGATCATTACTTAGATGTGGACTATGATCTTACAGATATTCTTTTTATCACAACCGCAAATACCTTGCCGGATATACCTCTTCCTCTTCAGGACAGGATGGAAATTATACGCCTGCCAGGCTATACTGAATTTGAAAAATATCATATAGCCAAGAATTTTCTTATAACTAAACAAATAAGTATGAACGGGCTTGAAGGTAAGAATATAGGGTTTTCGAAAAACTCAATTTATTCAATTATACGGCTTTACACTCGTGAGGCCGGTGTAAGGAATTTAGAGCGTGAGATTGCTTCCATATGCCGCAAGCTTTCACGTAAGGTTGTAAAAAATAGAGATAAAAATACATTTAATATAACAGAAAAATCTTTGCAAAAATACTTGGGGCCGCCTCGTTTCAGGCATGGTCAGGTGGAGGAAAAGGATCAGATAGGTATCGTTACAGGACTTGCCTGGACACAGGTGGGTGGTGAGCTGCTTTGTATTGAAACTTTGATTATGCCTGGTAAGGGTGAGCTTATCATGACCGGCAAACTGGGAGATGTAATGAAAGAATCCGCCCAGGCTGCCGTAAGCTATGTCCGCTCACGCGCCGATAGACTTATGATTGATAACGAGTTTTACAAGAAGTATGATATTCATATACATGTTCCTGAAGGAGCCATACCAAAGGACGGCCCTTCTGCAGGCATTTCTCTATGCACATCCATAGTCTCAGCCCTGACGAAAAGGCCTGTTTACCGGGATATTGCCATGACCGGAGAGATCACTCTACGTGGAAGAATACTCACAATTGGGGGATTAAAAGAAAAAATTCTGGCTGCCCATAGAGGGGGAATTAAAAAAGTAATTATTCCCAAAGAAAACGAAAAAGATATAAAGGAAATACCCTCTATAATATTAAAGCAGATAGACATTGTTATGGCGGATCATATGGATGATGTTTTGTCTTATTCTCTGATCCTTAATGAGGGAGATACACTTTTTAAGAAAGATGATATTTCTTTTGAAATGATACAGGAGCCAAAAAATATCGAGCATGGCGCAGCTATTATTTAATCTTGACATCGCGTTAATTAATTAGTACTAAATACCTTTTTTAAAAAAGATATAAGGGAACCTTTGAAAAATGTTCAAAGCTTTCATAAGATCAGTTATGTTAAAAGCGTTTGGGCGGGTAGCTCAGTTGGGAGAGCATCGGCCTTACAAGCCGAGGGTCACAGGTTCAAGCCCTGTTCCGCCTACCATATAAGTTATAAAGATTTTGGCAGGCATAACGACGAACTTATATTTTGGGGGCGTAGCTCAGCTTTGGTTAGAGCGCCGGCCTGTCAAGCCGGAGGTCGCGAGTTCAAGTCTCGTCGTCCCCGCCAATAAATTCAAACAAACCCCTTATCATCTTCCTTCGTTTATTCGATCTCCATGGCAGAACAAAACACAAAGCAAGCTTTTTGAGGCGTAGATCATCGAAGTAATTACTACAGTAAAAAAGATGCAGGAATACTCCGACCGCATGCGTCGTCTTGATAAGACAATTGCGTTTGTTCCAACCATGGGATATCTCCATGAAGGACATCTTTCTCTTATAAAAAAAGGTCGAGAGATCGGAGATAGCCTTGTAGTGAGTATTTTTGTAAATCCGGTTCAATTTGCTCCTGGAGAAGATTTTGAGAATTATCCCAGAGATCTTCAAAGAGATCTTGATCTTGCCCGAAAAAATGGTGCGGATGTAGTGTTTACTCCAGATGATAAGGAATTATATTCAAATGATTATCAGACATATGTAAATCTTAAAGAACTTCCAAATCATCTTTGCGGCATTTCAAGGCCAATATTTTTTTCAGGAGTCGTAACTGTTGTAACGAAATTATTTAATATTGTTAAACCTCATTTTGCCATTTTCGGCCAGAAAGATTATCAGCAGCTAGTTATAATCCGGCAGATGGTTTGTGATCTGAATTTCGATATTGAAATAATTGGAGCTGAAACGCTCAGGGAGCATGACGGTCTTGCCATGAGTTCAAGAAACGTTTATCTGACTTCCGGGCAGAGAAATTCAGCACTATGCCTTTACAAATCGCTGCAAAAGGCTCAAGCTCTTCTAAGTATCGGTATAAATGATTCGGAAAAAATTATTGATTCAGCTTCGGAAATAATAAAGTCCGGGACAAATACCGAAATTGACTATATTGCTATATGCGACCCCAAAACACTTATTGATATTAAAAAAATAGACAGGCAGGTTTTAATGGCTCTTGCCGTCAAGGTAGTAAAAACGCGTCTTATAGACAACACTATTCTTAACCCATAGAAAAAATTAGTAATATTGCACTGATACGAATATTTCCAGATTTAAAAAGGAGACATTTATGAGCAAAGAACAATTCTTTTTTACTTCAGAATCTGTTACTGAAGGGCATCCTGACAAGGTTGCCGACCGAATATCAGATTCTATTCTTGATGCCATTATTGAGAAAGATAAAAATTGCAGGGTTGCATGTGAAACTCTTGTAACAACAGGTCTGGCATTTATCGCAGGTGAAATTACAACTGAATGTTATGTTGATATACCTCAGATTGTTCGGGAAACAATTCGTGATATAGGATACCATTCTTCCAAGATGGGATTTGACTGGCAAACATGCTCGGTAATTACCAGCATAGACCATCAATCGCCCGATATCGCTCAGGGTGTAAATATAGGTGAGGGCTTGTTCAAGGACCAGGGCGCAGGAGATCAAGGGCTTATGTTTGGGTTTGCAACCGATGAAACTCCTGAATTAATGCCGATGTCCATAATATATGCTCATAAGCTATGCCGTCGTTTATCAAAGCTTAGAAAGAACGGTTCTCTTGATTTTCTCCGGCCTGACGGGAAATCCCAGGTTACAATCGAATATGAAAATGGTTCGCCAAAACGTGTTGATGCCGTGGTGATAGCCGCACAGCACAAACCAGACATAGAATATGAAGAACTGAGAGAAGCCATCATAGAAGAAGTAATAAAAAAGGTTATACCCAAAGAAATGAGAGATGGGGATACCAATTATTTTATAAATGCTACAGGCAAGTTTGTAGTTGGCGGTCCCATGGGAGACTGTGGTCTTACGGGCAGAAAAATCATTGTTGATACTTATGGCGGTCAGGGCAGCCATGGCGGCGGATGCTTTTCAGGAAAGGATCCTTCCAAGGTTGATCGCAGCGCATCTTACATGGGCAGGCATATTGCAAAAAATGTTGTTGCAGCCGGTCTATCAAAAAAATGTGAGGTGCAGATAGCATATGCCATAGGAGTGGCGGAGCCGGTTTCTGTTATGGTAGATCTTATGGGCACGGGAGTTGTACCCAAATCCAGAGTTAAAGAAATAATTAAAGAGGTTTTTGATTTAAGGCCTGCAGCAATAATTGAATATCTTGATCTTTTGCGGCCGATATATAAGAATACCTCGGCATATGGCCACTTCGGCCGGACTGAGCCGGAATTTACCTGGGAAAAAACAAACATGAAAGATATTATTAGAGAAAAAGCAGGACTATAAGGGCTATAAAGGAGATAATAAGATATAATGAATTATGATATTAAGGATATTAAGCTTGCAAAGCAAGGCGCTCTTCGAATTGAATGGGCTAACCAGAGCATGCCTGTTCTGAACCGCATAAAGGAAAGGTTTGCAAAGGAAAAACCATTAAAAGGCTTAACTCTTGCTGCCTGTCTTCATGTAACAACTGAAACAGCATCTCTTATGAAAACTTTAAAAGCAGGGGGCGCCAGTGTTTTTCTTTGCGCTTCAAACCCTCTAAGCACACAGGATGATGTAGCGGCATCTCTTGTAAAGAATGACAAAATTTCTGTTTTCGCCATCAAGGGTGAGGATAATAAGACATATTACAGTCACATTAATTCAGTACTTGATGCCGGACCCCAGTACACAATGGATGATGGCGCCGACCTTGTTTCTACTATTCACTCAGAAAGGTCTGAGATTTTGGACAAGGTGAAGGGGGGCACCGAGGAAACCACAACCGGAATTATTCGGCTTAAAAGCATGGCTGCAGACGGAGTCCTGAAATATCCTATTATTGCAGTGAACGATGCAAAAACAAAGCATTTTTTTGATAATCGTTATGGCACAGGCCAGAGCACCCTGGATGGAATCATACGCGCAACAAACCGCCTGATTGCCGGTACGAATTTCGTTATTTGTGGCTATGGATGGTGTGGAAAAGGCCTTGCGATGCGGGCAAAAGGAATGGGCGCAAATGTTATTATAACCGAAGTTGATCCCACTGCCGCTCTTGAAGCAGTAATGGATGGTTTTAGCGTGATGCCGATCAGTAAGGCAGCAAGGATCGGCGATATTTTCTGTACTGTTACCGGCAATATAAATGTTATAAGAAAAAGCCACTTTAACATTATGAAAAATGGCGCTATTATAGCAAATTCCGGACATTTTAATGTTGAGCTTGATCTCGAAGGATTAAAGAGCATTACAAAGTCTTTAAGAACAATAAGGCCTTTTGTGGATGAACATACTCTTGAAAATGGCAGAATAGTAAATGTTCTTGGCGAGGGCAGGCTTATAAATCTTGCTGCTGCCGAAGGGCATCCCTCAAGTGTTATGGATATGAGCTTTGCCAACCAGGCATTAAGTATAGAATACATGGTAAAAAGTAAAAAACCTTTTGAAAAAGATGTTTATCCGGTACCTGAAAAAATAGATATGGAAATTGCAAGAGAAAAACTGGGGGCAATGGGAATTGCTATAGATAGTCTGACTGCTGAACAGAAAAGATACCTGGCATCATGGACAATGGGAACTTAAGTCTTTAAACTAAAAAATCGCTCAATTTAGTAAGGTGTTCCTATGCTTAAAGTAAAAGATATCATGACAGAAGATCTGATCACTGTTTTGCCTGATGCGGAAATCGCTCAAGCCACAAAGCTCATTTTGAAAAAAGGTATCAATGGCGTCCCTGTGGTGGATGAAATGGGAAGTCTGGTGGGGATCCTTTGTCAGAGTGACCTGATCGCGCAGCAAAAAAAGCTTCCCGTCCCCTCCTTTTTTACTATTCTTGATGGGTTTGTTCCGTTAACTTCTATAAAGCAGCTTGAAAGAGAGGCTCAGAAGATAGCGGCTACGACCGCTGCCCATGCCATGACTCCAAATCCTGTCACCGTTCGGCCCGAGACAAGTGTTGAAGATGTGGCCGCCTTGATGGTGGGTAAGAATTTCCATACCCTTCCTGTGGTGGATGAAGGGAAGCTGGTAGGAATCGTGGGAAAGAAGGATGTGCTAAAAACGCTTATGCCCTGAGCGCTGAACTTATTACAATTAATATATTATGGGAGAAACAACATGATACATCAAAGTGTAATTACTGATTTTTGTCAAAACCAATATATGCCTGAAATCGATCCATCGGCCTGCATTCACCCCGTTGCGACAGTTATCGGACGTGTTTCGGTTGGCAAGCGTGTTATGGTTTCGCCTTTTGCATCGGTGCGGGGCGATGAGGGACAGCCGATCTTTGTTGGAGACGAAGCGAACGTGCAGGAAGGGGTGATCATCCATGCACTTGTAACAGAGCACAATGGCCATCCGATTGAAAAAAACCAGGTTGAAGTTGAGGGAAAAAAGTTCGCGGTTTACGTAGGCAAAAGAGTCTCTCTGGCTCATCAGGTTCAGATTCACGGCCCTGCATGTGTTGGGGATGATACGTTTGTCGGCATGAAAACGCTCGTCTTTAAAGGGAAGGTAGGAAAAAACTGTGTGATCGAACCCGGATGCATTATCATGGGGGTCAGTGTCGCAGATGGACACTATGTTCCGGCAGGAACCGTGCTGAAGGACCAGGATGCCGCTGACAACCTCCCTGTGGTTACCGATGACTATCCCCTCAAGGATCTGAACAAGGGTGTCGTGCATGTCAATACCAGCCTTGCGGACGGATATAACAAGATTAATTTGCCACAGATGATCGCGCCCTGAAAGGCGGGGTGAGACCTTGAACTTGAACAAAATTGAGCATTTTTCAAAGGTCTCAGGGTCCATCCTTATTGATTTTTTGGTACGCCCGGCTGGATTTGAACCAGCGGCTTCCAGCTCCGGAGGCTGGCGCTCTATCCCCTGAGCTACGGGCGCACAAATTCCCAACTAAATAATATATTTACGTTTATAAGTCAAGAATGTTGATAATTGCGTAGCAATTTAGCCTTTTGAAAAAGAGTCCGACAGGATAACAGGGTAGTTACGAGTTATGATAAATTTAGATATAGATGCTCTTGATAAGATAGCCGGCAAAAGGCTCGAAAGAAATGATGCTTTTTCATTTCAATGCCACCCGGAACTTTCTTGTTTTAATAAATGCTGCCGGAATCTCAACCTTTTTTTATATCCATATGATGTCATAAGGCTAAAGAATAGACTTGGGATCACTTCGGATAAGTTTATTGACAGACATTCAGATATCATTATGCGTGATTCCAGCTTTTTCCCTGAAGTACTGCTTCGCATGTCACAGAATGAAGAAAGGACATGCCCTTTTTTAAGCGAATCAGGCTGCCTGGTTTATCCTGACCGTCCTGATGCCTGCCGTACGTTTCCTATAGAACAGGGCGTTATTAATGACGCTAAAACAAAAAAAACAAATCTGATTCATTTTTTTAGACCTCCTGACTTTTGTCTTGGGCAGTATGAAAGCGAACAGTGGACGACAGAATCATGGGCAAAGGACCAGAATGCAATAATATATAACAAAATGACTGTCAAATGGTCTGAGTTAAAAAGTTTGTTTCAGGCTGATCCATGGGGCAGGGAAGGCTCAACCGGCTCAAAAGGGAAAATGGCCTTTATGGCTACATATAACATAGACCTTTTCCGCGATTTTTTGTTTAACAGCAGCTTCTTGAAAAGATACAAAATAAAATATGAAATTTTAAAAAAAGTAAAAAAAGATGATGTGGAATTGATGAAGCTGGGTTTTGAATGGGTAAAATATTTCCTTTGGGGTATTAAGACTAAATCCATAAGTAAAAGATAACGGTTCACAGTTCACAGTTCACGGTTGTCGGTTTCAATGAATTATGCAACGACTGAAGTATTTTAACCGTGAACTGTGAACCGACAACCGTGAACCTTTATACAATTCCCTCTGGCATTGGTTGAACTGTTTCTCCGCCAAGAGTATAGCCTCCATCAAGCTTAATTATACTTCCAGTCATAAACGGTGCATCCTTAACAACAAATAGAACGGCATTAACTACATCCTCAATAGTCCCTGTTCGTTCAAGCAGTGTGTGATTAATCAGCGATTTGCGCTGTTCTTGGTCTAACAGCTCCCACCCTCTTGTTTTTTCACCATGTCTGGTTTCAAAAATTCCCAGCATTATTTCATTTACACGTACTTGAGGCGCCCCAATACGTGCCCATGTTTCTGTGAGGAGGGATATTCCCCTGTTTGCCGCTGCATATCCATCATTAAAAATAAGGCTTGCAGGCCCTGACCTGCCGGTAATACCGGCAATAGAGGAAAAGTTTATAACTACACCATTTTCTGAAGCTTTGAGATAGGGGAGAGCTGAATCAAAAACCCACCATTTGGCCCGAAGAGTCGTAGCCATTTCAAGATCCCACTGCTCTTGCATATACTTACCATGGACTACAGGCCAGCCTCCACGTTCTATATTATTTATAAGAATGTCAAGGCGGCCGAAGCGATCAATAACTTTCCTTATTAGTCCTTGAACTTTTTCAGTCTCAAGTAAGTTTGTCTTTATAATAAGGTGTTCAACATCTGTTTCAGCAAAATCCTGCTTCAATTCATCAATACTTTCTTCCCAGTCAAAATAATTTAAGGCAACTTTAACCCCCTCGTTCGCAAGAGCAAGTCCTATGCCTTTACCTATACCTTTGACGGCTCCAAGAACCAAAGCTACTTTATTTTTAATCTCCATGAGGTACAAACCTGTGTTTAAATTAACGCACCTTCGGTGCGGACATAAGTGCCTAAAGTGAGCTAAAGTATATTAAAGTGCCTAAAGTTAAGGAATGCGCCTTCGGCGCTGCCAATTTTAATTTTTTTCACCATACAACCTTGCTCACTTTGTTTCTATCTGAATTTATAACCAAGTTCTGAAAATCTAAAGCACGCCGAAGGCGTACCACCTCTGTGGGTGGTAATTTGACTTTATTTTCTGCCAAAAATTTTAATTTTTATACTCTTAATGCCCAGTTTTAAAAGTTCGACATCGTCGTTTTTTACATTATCTATTGTTTCTGAATCAAGATCAAGGTCATCCAGTATGCCTTTGTCAAATATATGATTCCTGAACGTATCCAGATCATAACATGCCATATGAAAAAATCGTTCTGTTTTAATAGGTAATTGACCGGGCATAAAACGGTTCTTAAAGCTGATGATTTCCATCAACATGTCATTCATCCTGTTATAAATTTCGATCCCTTGTTCTTTTATCCAATTCTGGATTGTATTGACTTGTCCCTGCTTAAATCCCAGGCAGTGAGGCTCTTTAACCAGCAGGTATTGTTCGGTATTCTGGCCTGTTTCTCTGGAACGTGTTAAAACTCGGACAAGAGGGTAGGTGCGGCATGATGAGGGGCGGTCCTTGTACACAGTGCAACCGGAATTGGAAACAAATGGACATTTTAATTCAGAGGTATAATCTGTTCATGCCGGCTATATCTAGGGCTGGGTATGCATCATTTTCACAGACCAGACCGAGAATCCTGAAGGGCGGTTCCTCGTAATCATCTTCTGACGGAACCCCAATTGCTTTCACCATCGAACCAATGCTGTCAACATTGTAATCAGCAAATCCTATAATACGCTCCGGGCATGCACCCATGCAGGTACCGCAACGTCTGCACCTTGTCGGATTCGGTTTTGGCGTTCCTGTTTCATCGTCGTCAAGCGCGCCGAACGGACATTCTTCTGTACAGCGCTTGCACTGTGTACATCTCTGGAAGAAAAAGTCAGGAAATGTCATATCACCCGACCTTGGATGTACTGAAACACCTCTGTTAACTGATTCAATGCACTGAATAGCTTTAAGAGCAGCGCCTGCAGCATCTTCAACTGTCTCTTCAATCGTCAAACTTCGGCGAACACCGCCGGCAGCATAAATGCCTGTTCTCTGGGTTTCATATGGAAAGCATATGAAATTAGAGTCACAATATCCGTCAAACAGGTCTATTTCACGGAAACCAGGCCCTTGCCTGTATGCCAGATTTACCACTGGATCATCAGCAGTAGCCGGAATCATACCTGTTGCCAGCACGACCATATCAGCATTAAGCTGAATCTTCTCGCCAAGAAGGGTATTATCAGCCTCAACAGCAATCCCAGCGCCGCTTTGAGCTACACCGACAACATCACCCTTGGTCAAAAAGATTCCCGGTTCCTGCTGTATGCTCTTGTAAAAATTTTCCCACAGGCCAGGTGTCCTCATATGCTGGTAAATGATCTGTGCCTTACCATCCTCCGGATAATCATCACACACATACTTTGCCTGTTTTAAAGCCACCAGGCTTGTAACTGAACCGGTAAAGTCAAAGTCGCTGTCATCACCCTTCCCGGGACCCTGAATAAACACGACGGATTTGGCTTCCTTTCCATCCGACGGCCTTACAATCTTGCCTTTTGCAGCGATCTCCTCAAACTGATGGTTGGTTACGACATCGACAATTTTGCCAAGGCCCAGATATCCAAGCTCATCGGCTTCAGGAGTATATGGCCGCCAGCCTGCGGCAAGTACTACTGCTCCGAATTTCTCGCCGTTTGGATCGATTTGTAAAATATCAAGCTTACCCTTGTTGTATTCCTGGTAAAGTTCAAACTGTTTTTCCACATCAAACTCTTTACCGCTCTCGTCAACCTTCATCTCCTCAGGCAGAGGAAAAGGAACGTCAAATTCAATTATTTCTCCGGGTTTCTTCAATGTCACTACAAACTCACCCGGCTGGCCGGCAATACGGGCAACCATCGTCTTGGTCTTAATAGTAATATTAGAATTGGCCTCAGCCTCTTTGATTTTTTCTTCAATTATCGGGGGTATCAGGCCGTCATACGGGTTTGCCACAGGAAGCTGTTGGCGTAGCTTGGCTGCGTAACCTCCAAGGGAAGCTTCTTTTTCAACTATGGTTACCTCATAGCCAGCCTTTGCAGCATCCAGGGCCGCAGATATACCGGCAACTCCGCCGCCGATAACAAGGATTTTCCTTGTAAAAGTCTCAACCTGATAGGGCTCCGGCAGATCTATTTTTTCTACCTTAACCATTCCCATCTTAAGGTAATCTTCAGCCAACATCTGAAGGCTGTCAAAATGTATGCCGTCTTCTTTCTGTTCCTCTGTTACCACCGGATACTTTGACCTGGGGTGTGACCAGACCACCTGTTCCCTGAGATTAACTCTGTCAACTATACAGCCGTCAAACTTGAATACATCATAATTGACTCTGCGTGAACAACCCGCAATAACTATTGTGTTAACACCTTCATCTGCTATATCTTTTTTTATAAGCTCGACGCCTTCCTTTCCACAGAGAAAGGAATGCGTTTTTACGGGAACTCCCTCCTCTTCAGGCACGCCACACAAACCCTTTATATCAAGTGCATCCCCGATTCCACAACCTGTGCAGATATATACACTGTGTTTTTTATCCATGTATAAAACCTCCTACCTCTTCACCATGGTTTGAATAGCCTTAAGGGCCATACCGGTAGCATTCTGATTTGATGTTACGACATCAGCCGGCTTGTTGGCACATCCTGCAGCAAACATACCACCTTTATCAAAATCATTAATAATAAAGCCATCCTCGCTGTATTGCAGGTCATCAGTCGGAAGCTTAGCATCTGCTGTTGCCGGCTGCATACCGGTAGCCAGAACAACCATTTCCACGTCTTGCTTTATCTTTTCTCCAGTCACAGCATTCTCTGCAACCACGGTGATATTTTTGGAGCCCGGATCTTCACTGACTTCTGCCACCTTGCCTTTGATGAAAATGACATTTTCATCTTCTTTTATCTTCTTGTAAAACTTTTCATATTTCAAACCCGGAGTCCTTATATCTATATAAAAGATATAGATCTTTGCCTCGGGAAACCGTTCCCTGACATATGTAACCTGTTTTAAAGAAGCCATGCAGCATATATAAGAACAATAAGGGAGATGATTCTCATCTCTTGATCCTGCGCACTGAACAAAAGCAATGCTCTCAGGCTCCTTATTGTCTGACGGCCTGAGAATTTTTCCTTTGGTAGGCCCATTTGGAGCTGCAAGTCTTTCCATCATCATATTGGTTATTATGTTGTCATATTTTCCAAATCCGAGATTATCTATCTTGGCAGCGTCATATGGAACCCACCCTGTAGCCCAGACAATGGCCCCAACTTTCAGGTTTATTGTCTTTGCTCCCATGTTGAGATCAATTGCGCTGTATTTGCATGCTTCAATACATTTACCGCATTCCGCGCCCTTGCATACAGACGAATCTATCGCATAACGCATGGGAAAAGACATCTCATTGGGTCTGTATATGGCCTTTGTTTTGTCCATATTGAAATTGAACTCGTTATTCCTGTCAACAGGACATAGCCCAACGCACTCATCGCAAGCTACACAATTTTCATTAACAAATCTTGGATTCAATTTTATTGAAACATCATAGCTGCCTGATGCTCCATCAACCTTTTCTACTTCCGCCAGTGTAAAGACTTTTATTCTTGGATTGTCCTTTATCCTCCTGAAATTGATCTCAAGTCCACAGGAAGGAGGACAGAGCTTTGGAAAATACTGGTTCAACTGTGCAACTCTTCCGCCCAAGTAAGGATTTTTTTCAACTATAAATACCTCGTACCCAACTTCGGCAGCTTCAAGGGCAGTAGTTAACCCGCTTATCCCTCCTCCAACAACTAAAATGCTTCCGCTAGCAGGAGCTGCTTTCTCTTCTGTCATGCTATCCCTCCATGCTTTTAATTTTTTCTATCTGGTTAAAAACTAATAGTTATCTGCATTAGCTCAATTAGTTTGATTGGTTTGATTTGATTGGTCAACAAGTAAATCCAATCAAACCAATCAAACCAATTGAACACATCAAAAACCTCCAGGCATCTTGCGATGCCTGGAGGCGGGTTTTATATACGACTATTATTCAGCCGATCTGCTATGCATCAGGAATGATCTTGACGTAGTCTTTCTTGATCATCTCCCAGGTCTTGGCTTTTACATCATACTTTGAGTTAACAAAGCAGAACCAGTTTTCATCATCCTGGCCAGGATAATCAGCCTGATAGTAGAATCCAGGATAACGTGTTTCTTTACGGAACTGGATGTGACGCAGATGTGCCTCAACAGTCCAGATACGATGATCAATCTCCCAGCATCTCATCAGTTCATGGACATCACCGGCTGCCAGTTTCTCACAGTCTTCACGCATCGTCTGAAGAAGATCCATTACTATTTCAAGCGATTTGCTGCTGGTCTGATAAAATGTGGCAGTTCCAGCACCATACTCGTTGGTGGCTTTCATCAGACGGAGCGCCATGCCTGAAGGCTTGACATAATTGGGGTTAATTGTTTCGTCTGTTGTCAGTGCGCAGTTATCCAGATAAGTTCTGACCGGTTTGTAAATCAGATCCACCAGTTCCTGAGTTGACTGAGCAAGGGTCGGAGTAAAGTCTGCGTTATCACGGACAAGTCTTGCCATGGATTTAGCGCATATACGTCCTTCCGCATGAGCGCCGGATGAAAACTTATGGCCGGAAGCCCCCACACCATCACCGGAACTAAACAGACCGTTAACTGTGGTCATGCGGTTATATACTTTGCCTTTATAATCCCACTTGTATGAATCAGGTACCCAGTCAAAATTAGGTCCTGACACCCAGATACCGCAACAGCCTGAATGTGATCCAAGCAGATAGGGCTCCGTAGGCATAATCTCGGAATTCTTCTTTTCAGGTTCGCAGTTCTGAGCACACCACAGATTTGCCTGTCCGCATGTCATATCAAGAAAATCTTCCCATGCCTCTGACTCAAGATGCTTTAGCTCTTTCTTGCTCATGGTTTCGCCGATAGCGGCAAGTGCAGTAACGGTATCCATCATGATGGGACCGCGACCCTCTTTCATCTCAAACAGCATCAGGTGGTTACGCAGGCAGGTAGGTGTAATAGCGGCAGTTCCATAAGGAGCATATTTCTCAAGCTCTGCCTTGGCGGCATCGCTTCCTGCAAAGGCTTCTCCAAGACCATTCAGAGCTTTGGCCTTGAACAAAAGGAACCATGCGCCAACAGGTCCATAACCATCTTTAAAACGTGCCGGGGTGAAACGGTTTTCCATCATGGTAAGCTCGGCACCAACCTTCATAGCCATGGTATATGTGGAGCCTGCATTCCAAACAGGATACCATGCACGACCCATACCTTCACCAATGGAACGTGGCTGATAAATGTTAACTGCGCCGCCGCATGCTACCATCATGGTTTTGCACTTAATAATATAGACTTTGTTTTCACGTACGGAAAAACCTACTGCGCCGGCAATACGGTTTTCTTCATTAGCATCAAGAAGAAGCTCAACTATAAAACAACGCTCAATAATATTTTCTTCCCCAAGTGCAAGTTTTGCAGCTTCAGCAACGATTCTCTTGTAAGATTCGCCGTTAATCATGATCTGCCATTTACCTGTACGAACGGGTGTAGCACCGGATTTCAATGTTCCCATTTTCAGGCCTGCTTTACCGTCCAGGTTTTTTCCATCTTCTGTTTTCTTCCACATCGGAAGACCCCATTCCTCAAACAGATGGACTGAATCATCAATGTGGTTGGCGAGGTCAAAAATAAGGTCTTCACGAACTATACCCATAAGGTCGTTGCGGACCATACGGACATAGTCTTCCGGCTTATTGTCACCAATATATGTATTAATAGCTGAAAGGCCCTGTGCAACAGCCCCACTGCGCTCCATCGATGCTTTGTCGCAAAGCAGAACCGACGCATCTGTCCATTTTTTAACCTCGAAAGCAGTACCGGTGGCAGCCATACCACCGCCTACGATCAAAATATCAACTTCTCGTTCATCTACTTCCGGATCCCTTACGGCCTTAATCTCACCCAAAGGTTTATTTGGTAATCCCATATTTTATCCTCCTTAAAAAATATATTTGCGAATTATTCACTTAATAGATCTTGACAAACTTCAGTCCGCTTAAGTCGCAGGAGTTGCGATTGTGTGACCATCAGCCTCTTCTGTGGAAAGCAGTTCGCTGTCAAGGTCTTTCCCTTTGAGGTCCGGATAAGCATTGGCGGCCCCTTCGGGTGTTGTCCGGATAGGGAATTTAAAACGTTTGACAAGACCATTTCTGAACTTGCAGGTCCACATAACATCCTCTGTACCGAGCATCGGCATAACACTGCTTCCAAGAGGAACAAAATCAGAATAGCCTCTTACTTCAATTGCCTGCGTAGGACAAATCTTTACACAAGAGAAACATTCCCAGCACTGATTGGGCTCCTGGTTGTACGCCTTCATTTCGTTGGGATCCAGGACCATAAGGTCGTTAGGACAAATGTACATACAGGCGGTTTTATCCCCACCCTTACAGCCGTCACATTTTTCCGTAATTACATAACTTGGCATTAATATACCTCCTAATTTTGCTTTGTAAGTATTTTAGTTGCTCAACAACCATTAATTTTCCTTACCATTATAAATTTAAGCTCTTTGCACCTCCCTTCATAACTATGGCCTAAAAAAGACAGTTTTTTAGCCACCTTAAATTTTTATTTCATAAAAAAAATCAATCCTCATTTATGCAAAACAAAAGCAGCCTGCTCAAAACACAGACCAACAGATGTTTATAAATATCATTTAAAAACAATAAGATAGCTTATATACAAATAGATTTATTTAATACCATTCATGTTTATGGATGTCAAGAACTTTTGGCTGAACAAATATCAAAATGTATTCAATAACTAAATATGGATAACACAATACGATTTGACACCATATGTAGTATTATATATGTTATCAGGCTCTATTAATCTGAAGTTAATTCAGTTGGTCTTTTGGCAATTTATTGTTGACATAATAGAAAAAAATGCTACCTCTTTCAAAAAACTATGGGCTTGCTCAAAAATCGGTTCGCAAAAAATGGCGCTCAGATTTGGGTTTGATGCGAAAATGTGAACTTATTTTTGAGGGAGCCCTGCAACAGAGGAATAAATTTATGAATGAAAACTTTGTGCCCCTATCATTAAACGATAATTTTAGATTTAAATGCTCAGAAAGTGTGCCGTGTTTCAATGAATGCTGCAGAGACCTCAACCAGTTTTTAAC
>Ga0255428_1023_pt1 | contig 41646 bp, 49 predicted proteins | sample ANMaggSSYBR02J13_FD_182654 | JGI IMG/M metagenome (GOLD analysis project Ga0255428, IMG submission 182654) | Sediment cell enrichment communities from methane seep in Santa Monica Basin, California, United Staets - ANME aggregate JGI... | ecosystem: Environmental > Aquatic > Marine > Cold seeps >... | reverse complement strand
ATGTGTAGCTCACATGTAAATACAGTCCTGGACTTTTTCAAGGACGCAAGTGAGGATGAACGTCCTGGGATATCATGGGCGTTAGGGAGATACGGACAATGGAACTTAGACGATTTAATTGATCGAATTGATCAAGAGGATATCGACATGCGTAAATGGGGTGCCTATATCATTGGAAATTCGGACCAGAATAGAATAATCAACGATATCGAAGCATTGAAGCAAAATGATCCCCAGTTATATTTTGCTGTAACTGTACTTTGGAAGATCACATCAAGCTGGATATATCAGTTGAAGGAATATTAAACAGATGTATGAGTTGTATTACACCAAACTCGGTCATGTTTATGTTGGTGATTCTCGTAAATTATTGGCTTCTATGGTTGATAACAGCGTTGATCTAATTATAACTTCTCCTCCTTTCGCCCTTCAGAGAAAAAAGGAATATGGGAATAGGGATCAAGATGAATACGTTGATTGGTTGGTTCAGTTTGGTCATGACATTTTCAGAGTTCTAAAAGAAACCGGCAGCTTTGTTCTTGATATTGGAGGTGCATACAAAAAAAGGCGACCTGTACGTTCACTTTATAACTTTAGAGTTTTAATCCGAATGTGTGATGACTGTGGATTTAACTTAGCAGAAGAGTTTTTTTGGCACAATCCCGCCAAATTACCTTCTCCTATTGAATGGGTTAATAAAAGAAAAATTAGAGCAAAAGATTCTGTTAACACGGTTTGGTGGTTTTCAAAGACAGACTTTCCCAAAGCAGATATTAAAAAAGTTTTGGTGCCTTATTCTGATAGAATGAAAAAGCTTCTTAAAGACCCTGATAGTTTTTATAAACCTAAGAAAAGACCATCTGGGCATGATATTTCTAAAAATTTTGGTGCTTCTGCTAACGGTGGCGCTATTCCTTCCAACCTATTGCAGTTCCCAAACACTGATAGCAACTCCCTTTATTTACGATTGTGTAAAGAATTATCAGCCAAAAAACACCCTGCTAGATTTCCAGCAAAACTACCTGAATTTTTCATTGATTTTTTGACAGATGAAAACGATTTGGTTCTTGATATCTTTGCTGGCTCTAATACTACTGGTGAAGTAGCAGAAAAAAGAGGACGGAAATGGATTGCGTGTGATTTAGATAGAGATTATTTAGCCGCTTCTGCTTTACGTTTCTTCGAGAAGCCACTCAATGAAAAGCAGATGAAAATATTTAGGGAACTATCCAGGGGCTCTGAACTTCCTGTCGATTTAACCAAAATAAAAAGACAACAAGAACTTTTCGCACAAGGCACTGCACCTAATCGGGTAAGGGGGAGTTTTCCTCTCCCCCTTACCACATAGCAAGTGGGTCCTCTCCAGGCGGACAAGCCCACTATGCGGTTCCCCGAGAGTTTTTTAAAATACCGCCCAACTTCTGACTGTATTCCAAGGCTGGCTATGGTCAACACGCCGAATATTATTGGCTCCCTGTCGAGTTCATCGCCTTTTCGAGTATGGTCGGCTCCTACCTGCTCTCAAAGGTTCAACCATTCATCCCGCCGAGGCGGGACTAATATGGCCTTCAGGCTTCGCTCTTCGGATTGCGGGATTGCGGGAAGTTATTTCGTCCCCGTTCCTAAGTTTCTAGATAAATACACGTATAGTGGTCATGCTGCCATAATGGGAAAGAAAAAGAATAATTGGCAGAATACCGATTATGTTCTCAAATTATTTAATTCCAAGTTGTCATTAGCACGCAGACGGTATAGGGAATATCTGTGGAAAAAAGGTTGGATTTAATCGGAGGAGGGCTTGTAAGAAGTGCCGGGGGATGGGATGCCCTAAAAGGGTTGAGAAAAATAAAAGCGTATATGAAAGGTGATGAGAGGATTTTAGGCGACAGCGATTTTGTTGAAACTGTATTAAAAGCATGTCAGGATAAGTTTGATCGTAAATATTTATTAAAATCCGGGGGATACGATTTCGATACAGTCGTTGATCGTATTGCTAAAGTGTTAGGAATTAATAGATCTGAAGTATTATCTTCAGGCAGACAGCCCCATAAAGTCCATGCGAGAAGCTTATTATGTTTCTGGGCATCAAGGGAACTTGGTATGAGTATGGTACAATTGTCAAAACGCTTAAAAATATCTCAACCTACAGCAAGCCAATCCGCAACCCGCGGTGAAAAAATTGCAAAAGAAAACAAATTAAAACTATTGAAAAATAAGTAATCAACATATCAAGGAACGTCCCGTAAGCCAAGGAACGTCCCGTAAGCCACGTTCCTTCAAGAAACTGGTCAATACAGACGATATTTGGGAAGTCAGAGTTGACGTTGGAGGAAACGCTTTCCGTCTTCTCGGATTTTCTCATGGTCGAGAGTTGATCATACTTACCAACTCTTTCCAAAAGAAGAGCCAGAAAACTTCTTTAAAGGAGATTAAACTGGCTGAAAAACGTAAGAAAGAATATTTAAGCAGGAGATAGACAGATGGACGATCTGGATAAATATATTGAAACAAGAAAAAAGCGAAGCCCAAAATTTGCAAAAAATTTTGACAAAGGGTATGAGCAATTCAAAATCGGTGTTCTCCTGAAGCAGGCTCGTCTTGAAGCTGGCTTCACCCAGGAACAAGTGGCTAAGAAATTGCATACTAAGAAATCTGCCATCTCCAGGATTGAAAACCATGCAGAAGACATCCGCCTTTCTACATTGGTAAATTATGCTCAAGCAGTAGGCAAACATCTCCAACTCGAAGTTGCCTAAGGGCATTGAGATGGAATGGGAAAGCCGGTGCATTTTTCCCTTTTGCTAAAGCCATTATAAAACTCAGCTTTGCCCTGTCCTGCTTGGCTTTCCCATCCACTCATGCCCGCCGTTCCCTAGAATAAGGCAGCTTCTCATCAAAACTCGGTTTTTCTCTTTAATTTTACTCGGTTTGCTTATTGATTGATATGACAACCATGTCACTCGTGCATTCTACCACTACATGATCGCCCACATTAAACTTCGTAAGGTCTACATCCGGACCAGTGGTTAAAGTTACTACATTGCCGGATTCCTTCTCTACTACTATAATTTGTCCGATATCAGGCATTATATCGCTGATCATCCCTGTCATTTTTTTTACCTCTGTTTCCTGTGACTCCTGGGAAACTGCTATTCCGGCAAAAAAGAGCATAAACAGGGCAACAACCAACATGGAAACCAACTTCATAGATGTTAATTTCTTCATTATTATTTTTTACTCCTTTTATTTATGGTTAGTTTGAAAATCTTCTGGCTTTTCAGTTATCATTGGTTATCATGTGAGACGTCACCACCTCCCTCCTGTTCTCCCTGAGGCTGCTTTTCCACAGGGGCGGGGGGCGTTTCAATGGTAGGTATAGTCTCCTCCACCCGCGGTGTTATCTTTTCCGTCTTCGCTGGAGGAGAACTCTCCTCCTCTTTGCAACCAACAAAACCAAGGCACATTATTACTACAAAAAACATACAGATAAACCTTTTCATCTTTTATCACCTCCGTTCTTTTTGGTATTCATGAAATAAACCTGTCAACTTGGAAAAAGAGAAGGGCTTATCAAGAAGGCTTGCCTTGTATTTGGTCTTTTCCTCTTCAAGGCGTGTTCTAAACAGACGCATGTTCCCACTCATATAGATCGTCTTTATCCCAGGATCATGATTCCGAATGTCCCTTACCATTTCGAGGCCGTTTTTCGCCGGCATCTGGATATCAGTAAGAATAATATCGGGTTTGAAGTGGAGGAAGAGTTCATACCCCTCCTCGCCATTCACGGCCGTCTTCACACGATAGGTGCCCATCTTTTCTATTGTTTTCTTTATGAGATCAGCTAATGCCTCATCATCATCGACAATCAATACCTTCATCATGTTCTTCATGCCTGACCCACCATTTTCTGTCTTTTTGGCCACGTTTTCACCCAGCCCTATTCAGGGGAAGAAAAACATTGCCCCCTCGGTTTGTAGGAATGTCCTTTTTTAAAGCAAGGAGCGTGCCAAACTTTCGTAGTTGGACTAACCACTTGATTCTTTAAGAATTATCATCACAGGAGGGTCGTACGGGCAGGATCTTTTTGAAGGGTTTTTCCTACAGGGGAAGATGTGTAAAGCTTAATTGATTGATAGGCTGAACTGCTTTTGACTTCTACATTCTTAGAGTGTAGGTTATTTCATACGCTTTACTTCAGAAATTTACAAACTCATTATGAGGTTAACCTGAGGGTAGCCGTTCACGGCTTGAAAATGGTTCACCATGGAACGACACGGAGTTTCACTGAAAATTATAAACAATGAGTAAGTGTAACCACTCAGGTTGGTTAGGCTGAAGACTTTTAGGGAAAAGACTCCCAGAAAAAAGAAATACAGACCTTTCGGTTACGAATTTTGCGCAGTCGGTTACGATTTTTTTCACATGGGTGAGACGAATTTTGATAAATGATGGGATAAACTTCATTGCATGAAATATCTAACCGATAATCCGATAAATAAAAAAGTTGTTAAATATACAAAGTTATCAATACAAGGAATAAAACAACCTCCTTATGAGGTTGAGATTTTTCACAAAGATGGTAGCGTTTATACTTTAGAGGTTTCAAAATATCCAGTATTTAATCAGGAAGATAGAGTGTGTTTCGTAGATGGCATAGCACATGACATTACTAAACGCATACAAGCAGAGAAAGAAAGAGAAAAATTAATATTAAAGCTTCAGGAATAGCGAGCTATTTAGAGGACTTTTGCGATTGAAGATCAGTTAAAGATATGGTGAGGTCGGGATGCAAAAATGCCAAGTTATTTTTTACCGAGCCCTTATGTCAACAATCACAACTTTGAGACGAAATGGATGATCGTCAGATACGTTATTGCATGGCTTCCAATGGTAGTGATCGGGATTATTAATGGTGTTATTCGGGAGCAATGGTATGGCAACTACCTTAGCGAGTTGAGCGCTCATCAAGTATCCACTGTTACGGGAGCAGTCCTTTTTGGACTTTACATTTGGGCAATCAGTCGCATCTGGCGGCTTGAGTCGGGTGTGCAGTCACTTTCAGTTGGATTTATCTGGCTCGCTATGACAGTTTGCTTTGAGTTCTTTTTTGGGCACAACGTAGCCGGGCATCCTTGGAGTCGGCTTTTTTCATGACTACAACATTTTGGGCGGGCGTATTTGGGGCTTATTGCTGGCATGGATCACCGTGGCGCCTTATGTTTTTTACCGTTTTCGGAAAGTGCTTGATGAGGGGGAGGAGAAATAATTAATGGCACAAATTCTGCTCTTCGGCTAAGTTCAGCAGCGCGCTTTAGCGCGTCGGCTGGAACGAAGTGATAGGCATCTAATCTCGAGCTCGATCAATTCTGAACGAAGCAACGAACGGCAGATGGTCCGAGACGGTCTTTCGAAACCGCTCCAGACCGATGTCCATACTCCAGTGCATTGGAAATATACGAAGGCTACCGCGAATGTACTCGGTACTGTAAGTCCGACTTATCGCAAAGCCATCCAATAGGTTTGCTCGACCAGCCTCCAAGATGTGTGAAAAACTTGCTTGAAGGTCCCATGATGACAGAAAATTCATCAGGTCGTCGCCACCTAGATGGTGGAAGTTGCTGACATCTTGACCAGGAATCATGTTGAAATCGCCGACTAATAGGATGTCTTCTCGGCTCTTTTCCCGAAGTTCCTTGATGAATTGCCCAATGACCTTTGCCTGATCATCGCGGATCTTCTGTTCTTCGGCTCCCCGCCCCGACTTAAGGTGCACAACGATAAGCAGAAAGTCGAACTTGCCGATTTTAATGTCAACGACAAAGGCTTTCCGTCTCCTGATGTCACCGAGGTCGGAGCTATCTATGAAACGGGGATTTGTCGCCATAACCCCGGTCTTATGCAGCACGCCAATGTTTAAGTCGTTTTCCTGTTCAAGAATGGTGTACTCGTAACTTACTCCTTTGTCCTGAAGTCCTTGTTTCAAAGTTTCAATCGCTGAAAGCGGATTGATCTCGACAAGCGCGACGACTTCTGCATCAAGCAGTGCAAGCCCCTCGACTTGTCGCTCCAGTCTATCAGCCGGAATCGGATAAAACCCAGAAAGATTCCATGCAGCTACGTTTGTGGTTGTACGACCGAAATCAGTCATTGTGTTTCCTCCTAAAGCTCTTGGATCACGCCAGCCACCAACCTTACGATTGCACATCCACAATATTGTTGGTTGGCTAAAACTTTGCTTTTCAGGTAGTGGAAAATCCACTTCATATTTTAACTGTATCGCTTTGGGGCTATAGATCGAGGCTTCCGCAAGGTACGACCCATTTTTCTCCTTAGGAACGTGGACGAATTAACTTCCACAAGTAGGCGCATAGATTTGGGTCAGATCTGTTCGATCTCAGATCACAAAAGTTGATGGAATAGCGGGCTATTTTGATATTTTTGTGATTTAAGATCGGGCAAAGGTGGCCTGAAGCTGTGATGCATAGTTGAGTAAGTTATTTCGTCCCCGTTCCTTATCAGTTCAACCTGTTAAAAACCGTTTAATACATTCACAACCCTGTTCAATTTTCGGAAAAAACGTATGGAAATATTCCTCAGTGACATGATCGGCACCCGGCCAAGTCTCCAGCACCCTAACGCCGTCAAAATCAACCGCTGCCACCCGGAAGCCCAGGCTCGTCGCCGGCATATAGAAATCCGATCCCGGCAGTACCGCGATGCTGCTCTCTCTAAGAAGTGCATCAACCAGTGCGATAGAGGTGATAATCCCTCGCTCATGAAGCTGTTTTCGAAAATTTTCAAAATCAGGGAACAGATAAAAAGAACCCGCGGGTTTCGGACAATTCAATCCCATGCCAATAAAACGAGTGTGCAAATAATTGAGAATATACTTATAAATATCGCATGTTTTTTCCACAAACGGCCGGACTTCGTCAAAGTCACGATAGGCTTTTAACGCGGCATATTGCACGGGTGCGCTGACAGCGCTGAATGTTTCGCTGACCACTGATTTTAATGCTGACATCATGAGTTCCAGTGTATCCGGAATCAGAACAACCCCCAGACGATAACCGCCGGCGGCAAATGATTTTGAAAGCCCACCGGAAACAATGGTCCCTTCCGGGTAAAAAATTGCCAGGCTACTCATGGGCAACTGATCAAAATCAATCATTGCATATATTTCATCGGAAATAACAATCACCTGGTATGCCCGGCAAATTTCAGCGATCTCTTTGATTTCATTTTCATGGTAAAGAGCGCCGGTCGGATTGTTTGGGTTGTTGAATATCAACAGCTTCTGCGACTGCCCGGCACTGTAACAAGCCCGATCCAGCAGTTCCGGAGTCAGCCGGTAGTTGTTCTCCCGGGATGTCGGTATTGGAATGATTTCTTTGCCTCTCAGGGCCGCCTGCGGACCATAGCTAACCCAGCTCGGAACAGGTATCAGAAGCGGGCCTTCCATCAGGTAGATAATCTGAAAAATCAGCTCTTTGCTTCCTGGACCGACGCATACATCCAACGGCTTGAAATTATACCCGAATTCATTCCGATAAAATCCAGCAACCGCTTCGCACAATTCCGGCAGCCCCTGTGTGGGAAGGTAATCCTTCTTGTCTGCATTGTCCCGAAGGGCTTGCTGGATAATTTCCGGAACAGGAAAGGGCGACTGGCCGAACCCGAAGTGCACGATATCTTCCCCCTGCCGGCGAAGCTCCAAGGCTTTTAAGTTGATCGCCAAAGTTGCGGACTCTTTAAGACTCAACACCAACGGATTTAAAGCGGGTCTCATACCTTTCTCCAGAAATTTGATGAATTGTTAATTCTGCATTATCACATTCGTTTAACGACCGAAATCACGCCATGCGGAACGTTCTTAACTTTTTAACTCAACTTTCGGGGTTAATATTTCTTAAACATATTAAGTTTAACCAATTAAAATAATTAAAAAATATTGACGAGATTCACTATCTATGATATGTATTATTTGACTTAAAACAAACAAATCAAAGATAGGAAACTCGTAGAAATGAATAGTACCCTGATAGAACAACAAAATCAAACCATAAACCCTGAAAAGCTTAGAATTTTTGGTAACTACTTTTCCAGATTAAAAGTTGGAAGCATGCTCAACAAATCAGGCATAATCAAGACCAAAGGCGCATCTCCTTTGGAACTGTTCACCATTGTCTTCAACCTGGCATTTATGGGCAAAAATTTCTTCGAAGGTGTTGTACGCAATAAAAAAATAGATGTCGGCAAAGATGCTGTGTATGGCTTTTTGAATTCACCCACATACAACTGGCGACGTTTCACACTTTTTCTGTGCAGCCGGGTTTATTTTCTCATCAAAAATCTTTTGGATGATTTTTCCGAAGAAGTTCTTGTTTTTGATGACTCGACATATGATAGAAGCCGTTCCAAGAAAGTGGAACTTCTTTCCCGTGTATTTGATCATACAACCCACAAATATCTAAAAGGGTTCCGGCTGGTGACGGGACTGAAGAGAATCTTCTGCGTACAATAGAATATTGGCATCTACGAGAATCAACGGGAATCCTCGCCTTCAATCTGGGCCAGCAGTTCCTGGATATTATCTATATTGCGGCCGTGCCGGAGGCCCATTTTGTGAGGTTTCGTTTTGTAGCGACGCTGCTTCGCTGGTTGTTCCACCTGGTCCAGGCCGGCACGAAGAGCTTCGTTGATAATCGTCTTAAATGGTGTGCTCAATTTGGATGCAACGGCCCGTGCCCGTTCCATCACATCATCATCTATTGATAGTGTCGTTCTCATATTGCCATCATGGTATTTTTTGAAATGATGTCAAGACATCATTTCATGTTTTATCGAATTTTGAGCTTTTTTACAGTATCGGGGGGGGGGCATAATGGTGTCAGGTCATAATGGTTATCAAACCTTGAATAGTGAATAAAGAAAAGTTTAATTCACAATTCAAGCTTTGACACTTATGTTTTACTTTGTTTTCAGTGTTGAAAAGAGCGCCCTTTTGTGGTATGTAACTAATTGTATTAGTTATTAATATCCATGAAGGGTGCCCTTTAATTATGACTACCACAAATTGCGGAAAGTTTAAAGGGGAAATTGAAGCCCTTATGCCGAACCAATATTGACTTCCATGCCCTGACATGTAATCGTATATTCCATGACAAACAGTAAGCTGGCATGTATGTGGAAATCGGGACATTATAGTGGTAGTCCACTCAGAATCGGGATACCTCGAATGTTCTTCTACTATATATACCCCGATCTGTGGGAGGCCTTCTTTAGTGAGTTGGGAATGGAGCCGGTAGTTTCCGGACCTTCGACGAAAAAAACAGTTGAGAAAGCCTCTCAGATATCAGAGACAGAACACTGTCTGCCCAACAAACTGTTTGATGCGCATCTTGCCGAGCTTGTCGGGAAAGTCGACATGGTATTTGTGCCTCGTGTCCTGTCAACCATTAAAAACCATCTCTCCTGCCCAAAGTTCGGTCCGCTCCCTGATGCGGCAAGGGCGGATATCGCTCGTGGGACGGAAGTTTTGTCAATTGACCTTGACGAAACCAGGCGTCCTTTATCCAAGACATTGCTGCTCCTCGGTAAAAAGTTAAATATACAAAAGAGTAAAACTCTGCCCGCCATAAAAAGTGCATTCAGCGCCATGGAATCCGCGAATAAAAAAATGGTCATGCTCAATAAAAAAAAAGGAAAACCCCGTTTTTTACTCATAGGACACCCCTATATCATTCATGACAATTTTATCGCGGGACCGATTCTAAGCAAGTTGGAAAACATGGGCGTAGAGGTTGAACTGATATCTTTCGCGGATGACACCCCGGCAACGAGTTATATTCTGTGGGGCACAGCCAATAAAATTTACCATAAGCTCAATACTCTTTCCAGTGAAGATTATGAGGGGGTGATTCAGATTACGGTATTTAATTGTGGATGTGATTCAATGATGATTGATACTTATCGACAACTTGTTAAAGATAAAAACGTTGCCTACATGTATCTGATGGTAGATGAACATTTGGCGCAGGCCGGAGTAGATACAAGGATAGAAGCATTTATAGACTCATTGAGGTGGCGGAAATGACTTATATGGCAATCCCCAATATAGGCAACTACACGATAGCGCTTGCTACAGCCGTAGAATCTCTCGGTATTAAGGCATGGGCTTCGACCGCAACCACACCTGAAGCACTGAAGCTGGGTATAGGCGCGGCGCCGGAAACAGTTTGTCTGCCTCTAAAGGCTCACCTGGGCCACTTCATTGAAGCAGATCGGGCAGGCGTTGAGTATGCATTTATGGTCAATAGTGTCGGCACCTGCAGACTCAGATACTATCGCCACATGATAGGGCACATCCTCAAAGATCTGGGTTTGAAAATAAAGATCTTCGGTCTTGGCTTTGATGGATTTAAACCGCCTATCGTACGGCATTTTGATCCCGGACCGATAACTTTTCTGAAACCCTTATTCCATACTGCACTCAAGATTAAAGTTATTGATAAATTGGAGGTGGCGGCCTGGCGGACCAGGGCAATTGAAATTACACACGGGGACACAACGCTGCTCATGAATAAGTTGCTCGTGGAACTCAGTGAGTCCAAAACCATGGCCCGAACCAGAGCCATCCGTAAAAAGGTTGCCGGCTGCTTTGCTGAAATTCCAGTTGATAAAGAGAAAAAGCCGCTCAAGGTCGGACTTGTCGGCGAAATATCTTTTCTCAGGGACAAGTGCCTGAATAAAAATATTGAATATATCCTGGGAAGCCAGGGGGTTGAGCTGAGAAACTTCTTTTTGCTTGGGGAAGAGTTAAAAAATATAACACGAATAGTGTTTCTGAACCAAAACAAAAGAAAGTATCTATCCAAAGTCGCGGACCGGTATTTACAATGTACGGTTGGCGGACATGCCCTGGATTCCGTTGCTCACTCGATCCATTGCGCAGATGAGGGCTATGATGGTATGATTCATGTTTGTCCCTCCGGATGCATGCCCGAAGTAAGTGTACGGCCGATCCTCAAGCGTGTCAGTAAAGATAAGGATTTTCCCATACTGGAAATGTCGTATGACGAGCATACCTGCGGCGGCGGAATTGCTACCCGCCTGGAGGCTTTTGCAGATGTCCTTATGGAAAGAAGAAAGAAACAGCTTCCCCGTCCATCGCGGGGAGAGGGTAATTGATAGGTAAATAAATGAACAACTCCTGTTATCTGGGCATAGATGTCGGTTCCATCAGTACAAATTGTGTTATAACTAGGCCGGAAGGTGAAGTGCTTTTTGAAATATATAAGCGGGGGGAAGGCAACCCGATTAAATCTGTGCAGCAGTGTCTTGCACAACTTACGGAACAATTGCCTGACAGGTTTCGCATCAAAGGCGTATGCACTACAGGAAGCGGTAGAATACTTGCCGGGGCGGTAGTAGGCGCTGATGTGATTAAAAACGAAATTTCCGCGCACGCCCGTGCGGTGATACAGCTGTATCCCGATGTGCGGACTATATTCGAAATCGGCGGACAGGACAGCAAGGTAACAATTCTCAGGGATGGAGCGGTTGTAGATTTTTCAATGAACCTAGTTTGCGCCGCAGGCACGGGAAGCTTTCTTGATTCACAGGCAAGACGACTGAATATCACTATTGAGGAACTGAGCAGCAGGGCAATGATGTCGGAAAACCCCACTAACATAGCCGGGCGCTGCACTGTATTTGCAGAGTCTGACATGATTCACAAACAACAGCTCGGGAATGAACAGAAAGACATAACCATGGGACTGTGTCATGCGCTCGTAAGAAACTATCTTTCCAATGTGTGCAACGGGAAAGAGATTAAACCTCCCATCGTATTCCAGGGCGGTGTAAGCGCAAACAAGGGAATATGCCGCGCTTTCAAAGAAACGCTTCAGTGCGATATCATTATTCCCCCCTACAATATGGTCATGGGGGCATATGGGGCCGCGATTATCGCTTCAAAATCCTGTATAGAAAAGACAAAATTTCGAGGGAAAGAAGTATCCGCGCATAACATTATTACAAAAGGTTTTGAATGCGGCGATTGTCCGAATTGTTGTGAAATAATCGAGGTACTCGATGAAGATGAAGTAATCGGCAGGACCGGCGGACGGTGTGGAAAATGGGAGGGAAGGACGGAACCAAGAAAAGCCCTCAAAGGGACCGGCCAGATGGGTACTGTTGTGGAACATCAAACATGCAGGCAGGTGGACAATGTACCTGATCTTATTCAAATAGGCGTTCACAAAAAATATAGACTTTCAGATAAATAATTTCACTGTGTTAGGAACGTGGACGAATTAACTTCCTCAAGTAGGCGCACAGATTTGGGTCGAATTTGTTCGATCCCAGATCACAAAAGTTGAAGGAATAGCGAGCTATTTCAATATTTTTGTGATTTGAGACCGGACAAAGGCGGCCTGAAGCTGTGATGTATAGTTGGGGAAGTTATTTCGTCCACGTTCCTTATCAGTCGTCGACGTATAACTAATACGTCTTCCTCCTTCTGGCCTTGTGAAATTAATTATCTGAAAGTCTATAGCTTGTGGGGTAAGGGGGACGATGCACTTGAAAATGTCCCCCTTCAATCAATTCAGGCATCTTACCCCCGTAATAATACCGACAGTATTATTAAAAAAAGTTTTCTCACCCCGGAACCAAGCTCGTCAGCCTCCAGAGGGGACCCCCAAGTGTAAGTGAGAAAACCTCCCAGCTACCCGATCAGGCTATTTTTTAAACTATTTTTTATATTTTATAACGGTACCTCTTACAGTTGTTTTATATCCGTTTAATATATATGCCCAAAACCAATTTTCAGTAATTACTGGGTTTAAAAGGGCATCTCCACCTTTACTTTCAATAGCATACAAATATGCATCTCTAAATCTAGTGTTTTGTCCGATAGGGACTACACTAAACAACATAAGACCTGTAGCTGATCCTTCGCCTTCGCCTAAAATTTCATATTCGCTATTGTCTATATTGATATTAGCAATTCGTAGAGGTACAGAGGCGCAACCATAAGTTAATATGAGAATTAAAAAGAACAAAAAAAGGTTTCTCATTTTCTAAATCTCCTTTTTTAAAAGTATTCATGCAAGTTTTTTAATTACGATATTTAATGACCGTACCTTTTACAGTTGTTTTATATCCGTTTAATATATATGCCCAAAACCAATTTTCAGTAATTACTGGGTTTAAAAGGGCATCTCCACCTTTACTTTTAACAGCTCTTTGATATGCGTCTTTAAATCTAGTGTTTTGTCCGATCGGTATAATATCAAACAACATTATTCCGGTAGCTGAACCTTCACCTTCACCTAAAATATCGTAACTTCCTTTTTCTACATTGTTTGTAAGTTGTAATGGTGTTGAGGCGCAACCATAAGTTAATGATAGAACAATTAGCAGCATTAAAATTTTCTTCATTCATTACCCTCCCTGTTGATGATTTTTTGTTATCGCTTTGATTGCATTCATTATAAAAATGATTTCTTACATTTTTTTACGCCATTCGCCCGGCAGCAGCCGGACCTCCAAGAAAGACTATCGGTAAAACCGGTAGAAAAAGGTTTCTCAATACACAAATGATATGCATCACAGCCTCCAATTACGGGATTTGCGTTTCGGAGCGCATGTAATTTTGACCGAGTCCTAATGTCGTTTACAAGTCAAGATTAATTCCACTTTTATATGACTTGAAATTGACATTATGTTGATTTCGGGAATGAAGCTTTTTTATACATTATTGACTTAAAATCAACATTTAGCGTGTGACCGCGGAGATCAACAGTATGAAAAAACTATCATGTCAATCCTGTTTATCCGTTTTGATCAACCGTGAACCGTGAACTGTGAACCGTTAATAGCTTACTTTTAACTTCAGTATCGCTATCTTTTTCCCTTTACTGGTTACATAAGCGTGTATCTCGGATTCTTCGTTATCTCTTTTTGTCTCCGTGCATTCAAAAATTAATTCTTCTCCGCAGGAAACCGGTGAAAAAAACTTCGCCGTAACAATTTCTTTTAATCTTACATTTTTTTTACGCCATTTCTGCAAAATAACTAAAACAGCCTGTATTTTACAAAAACCAGGCAGAACGGGTTTTTCAGGGAAGTGACCCTGAAACCCTATGAATTTTGCAGGAAAAAGAAAACGGGCAGATACATTGTTACTGTCTTTTTCAATTATATCAGACATGTACTGTTTGATTTCCTGCATAATTATATTCATGCCCGGATCTCCAATAGTCGAACAATAAGATTATATTTATATTGATAATGTTTAATAATAATACCGGCCGGATAAAGTTTTTTATTTACGTTTTGGTATTCATAATAAAAAACACTCCAGACTTTCCTGTTATTTTCATAATAGTTTTTTTCGATCAGAACTTTATCAGCGCCGGCAAAGACATATTCCATGGTACCTGATACCTTTGGCTGTCTGAAAATGATTGTATATTTTTTCTTAAAAACATTAGCGTCTGCCGCTGGTATGCAGTCAAAATAAGCCTTTTTGATGTTATCAGCCACTGCGTTTGCAAAATCGCCGTGACGTGTAAACTCTTCAATCGCAAACCTGCAATCAACTCTATCTTTTTCCATTGATAATTCAAAAAGAGTGCAGCCTCCTATTGGATTTATTCCAGCCACTGTAAAAGATTTATTTTTAATGTCTGCATCGATATAACCGATAGCAGAAGGAATGGAATGTCGTTTGTACATAAATTCAATGGTGGTTACGAGCTGGAATTCAGACGGCAGGGAACCGGCAAATTGTTGACGCACATCTGCCGGATCGAATAACCCAACCGGTACAAGCGCTGTTTTTTGAAAAGGGATACTAGCGCAGCCGGTTAAACAAAGAATATACAGCCCTGCTGTTATATACTTCAATGTTAATAATTGAGCTTTATGCCCAATTCTTCTTAAGTTGTATTCTCTATCCATAATCTATAAAATGATGGGATGACAATTATTGAAGCAATATATCCGAATAAAACACCCGAGACTATCGTAGCCCCGATTGAAAATAATACCGGATGGTTAGCAAACAACAATACTCCTGCGCCTATTAGTGTCGTAATTGCCGAAAGCGATACAGCCATACGTGTCCCTGTTTTTAAGTTGCGTGAGCATGTATAAACCATGAAGATTCCATAGTCAATGCAGAGACCTAAAACAACCATAGCTGCAATGAGGCTGGGCGCATTCAGAGATAAACCGAAAATTGGAATAATTCCTATGACCGCTGCTGTGCCTGTTATAACCGGAATCAGGGCAAGAGCTGTCATTTTTATATTTTTTAACAACAGGCAGGTTAACAAAGATATCATTATAGCAGCGATTCCCGATAATAAAATTATTTCTGAGGACACAGATTTAGACAGCATACGTGAAAGAACTTTTCTGGAGACCAAAAATGTCCCTGGATAATGACAGGATATCGTTGACATTGCATTTACATATTTATCTTCATCAGGAAAGAAAGACATCACTTGCAAACGGTTATTCTTAGCTATTACAAAGCGTTCTTTCAGCCTTTTATAAATTTTAATTCTTTTTGGTTCATCTTCAACAATCGTACACGCATACAAATTATCAAAAAATGGAGAAAATGCGTCTTCAGAAAAATTATAATCACTTCCATACGTTGAGATAAGCTTCCTCAGCTTTTCTTCTTTTCCTTGTTTCCAGAATTTTTTCCATCTATCAACATTGGCCTCGCGTGTTTGTTTTGATGGCCAAATCGCAGCAAGGCTTGAAAAATTATCTTCTCCAACCACGGTCTTTGCTTCCCTGTAAATTTTTTCATTAACCTTGAGCGCTTCTTCTAAACTGTTTTCTTGTACAACAAAAACTGCCGGACTGGTTTTATTCACCCATACGCTATTAAATTTTTGTTCTGCTTTAATTATTTCTATTTCACTACCGTCAAACTGACTGATCTCGCTGTTAAATGAAATTTGCTTAGACAGTATCAGAGCAATAATCATAAAAATTGCCCAGCATAATACTATGAGTTTATCCTGTGTTTTTGGTTCTTTTAAGGAGCGCTGATTTATTTGTTTGCCATATTTTTTTACAGTATGAGCTAATTTATTATATTTTCCTTTAATTATAAAATGAGGCAAAATAAACAGAGAACACGCAAGGCACAAAATAATACTGAGAATAGAAAAAAACGCGAGTTGATGATATCCTTGAACGCTGGAGAAGAAAAATGAGGCGAAAACGCTTATGGTTGTTAATGCGCCAATTATTAATGGCTTTGCAATGCTTTTAACCGCTTCCTGCCTGCTGTCTCCAATCCGCAGTGCTGTATAAACGTGAATTCCATAATCAACGGCAATACCTGCAATAACAGCCCCCATTCCGATAATAAAATAAGACAGCTTGTTAAGGATCAAGTTTGATATATTGATAGAAACAATAACAGATGCAAGTGGTATTAGAAAAATTATAATTGCACCCAGGTCTCTGAAAACGACTATGAATAATAAAATAAATGCTGTTGAGGCGATAATCAGCGTTAACCGGATGTCGCGTTTTATTACATCTTCATTACTGACAGTGTGAAGATGTCCGGCAATGATATCTGCTGAAATAAAGTCCGGCAGGATATTTAGACGATTATTTAAATATGATATCAACTTCCGGGAGCCGAATCCATCTGTGAGATTTATCGGTGTGTCAAGAATAAGCATGGCATGTTTTCTATCCTTGCTTATGAAATAACCATTCTCAACAGTTACTTCATAGCCGACAGAAGAATAGATTTTTTGCAGCGAACGCAAAATATTTGAGTATATTCCAAGTGGATCAGATCGAATAAAAGGAATTATTAGTGTGCTTGCCGGGGTTAAAAATTGCCTGTAATTATTTTGTAAACTTTCTTTTACTCCTGAAGGATTTATTTGTTTTTCAATTAGTAATAGATTCGGCTCGTCGATAAGTTGCGGAGCATACTTCAGGAGTTCGAGCATTTCTTCCACTACGTTGTTTTCAGGAATTCCGCTTATAACATCGGTAACAAGGGGCGGGCCAAGAGATTCCTCTATCTTTTTGACAGCAGCAATAAGGTCTTTTGTTGTATATTCGGAAGATTTTAGTCCAAGAGAGAGAATGACTTTATCCGAAAGATTGGATTCGCGCAGGAAACGGATGCTGCGGTAAACCTCATCATTCCCGGGAAGCATCAGTTCGATATTATTATCAAAACAAACGGACTTGAGTCCGATAACTGCTGCGATAATTACAACTGCTGTTAGAACCGCGACCAGCCATTTGCTTCGCTGAATATTGCCATATAAACGAAAGAAATGATCATCTAACACGCGGTTGAACCTCCCAGGCCGCGGCTTCAAGAGGAGTATTTAACTGCGTATTGACGAATGTAAGGAGTGTGCTGTTACTGCTCTTTTCTTTGATATATATCTGGTGAATATAACGTTCATCATCTCTGAAAATAACTGTTACACTGTCAATGACATTGCCGGCAGTTGTATTTTTTCTCGGAATAAATTTAAGGGAAACAGGTTTTCTTTTAAGTATAATTATGTCGTAATCTTCTGTCATCGAGGTGTATTTGCCTGAAAACCAGTCTTTCATTTGTGAAATTGCAACCTGAAACGCAGGATTTTTAGAAAGAGATATTTTCTGAGTTTTTTTCGTGTTTTCATCCCATTGAGATAGAGTATCGCCTTTTATAACCATGGAATAGCTTAAAGGCTCTATAATATGCCAGGCAAATAGTTCAGGTTTTTGAAGAAATATCATTCCGTTCAGTATGATTTTTTCTTTAAATACAGCGAGTTCTTTTTCCTGAACAAACTCGGTTTTAAGTGTACGTATTTCAGATGTGTTATCTTCGAGTCTGTGAAGGACTTCGTATAAATCCGGAGCAAGGTTTTTATGTGTTTTAATGCCGGATGTTTCAGCATAACGATCTATGGCAGGCATAACTAAAAAAAGAATAAGTAATAGAGCGGTCTTTTGCATTTATATACTCCTGGATTCAGATACCGTCCCCCTTATGCCTACGCAGGATTTGGTACTTTGTTGGAGGACATTCCTACTTGCAATCTCCTATTCGTTTACCACTGATCACCGTTGTGATGGTCATGTTGCCGGCTTGGGGGCCCAGGCTGGTTTTGATGGTGCCTTGAAAAGTGTTTCCACTATATGTTATTTGGCCGGTGGTTTTCATTTTTTGACCCTGCTGTTCACATTCCATTTCCCAGGAAATCGTATCCCCCTTGGTTGTAAGGTTTTTAACCTTGCATCCCTGATTTGCGACATTCTCAGTATGCACAGGCTCCTGTTTGGTCATGCACTGGATAACTGTTTGAGGAGGGAGAGAAGAAGGCATTCCCGGCATTTCAACTTTCGATGTGATTTCATATTGGCCGGGCACAAAGTCAAGCGCCCATGATGTAGAAACCAACAGAAACATACTGAGCATCATCCCACAAATTATAGCAGTTTTTTTCGACATGATTTAACTTCCTTCACTTTTTAAATTTTAAATTTATTCATTTTTTAAGTTTAATATAAAACGTTAGTCGCATCAAGAATTTTCAACAAAATTCCAGATAACATCTATAGACTTTCAGATAATTAATTTCACAAGGCCAGAAGGAGGAAGGCGTATTAGTTATACGTCGACGACTGATAACACAGTGAAATTAATTATCTGAAAGTCTATATCATGCAACAGCCCGTACATATTCATATACAGGAACCTGAATTGTTTTATGCGGTTTACTTTTTCCTTCAAGCACTTTATCAATATCTTTTGCAACTTTAGGTTTTATCACTATAAAAAAAGATAAGAATTGATACTCCGCAGCCCGCTGCAGGGCAGTTCATTCAATTGTTCTGCTTTACCAAGTCTCATGCAATTCGTTCAAAAACTTTTTGATAATTAGCCAGTTTTTCCACATGACCAAATCTATTAACCTTGGCAACATGCTTGAAATCATTGGTAACGAATATCGCATTGTTTACGAGTGCTAAGGCATGATATAAAGAATCGCTGAGTTCAGGATAACCACTTTTCGGATTTCCTGTGCGAGCGATTTCAATAGCTTTCATTCTGATAGCAAGACTCGGAACTACAACCAGCAATACTTTTTTGTTTATCAATTGTTCAATGTAGAGAAGATGCTGTTGAACTTTTTGTAAATTATCTAAATTCCCACAAAGAACCTCGGTTATTTCATCTAACAACAAACTTGGCGCTACAAGTTGAATTTTATTTGCAATCGCATGAGATATCAACTGTCTGGCAGTTGCCTGTAATTGACGCCCGTATATCATTTCTAGAAAAACATTAGCATCCGGTACAATTATATTATTCATGGTTCTTTATTGCCCGCATTCGTCTTTTTGAACGAATTTGACGTAAAACTTCTGTAGGATCCTCATTCATTGAAAGTGTCGGTAGGCTGTGTAACTGATCAAGTAAACGCTGCTTTTCTGAATCAAGTGGAGCCTGCGCCGGGTAAGAACTTTCTGTACTTGCAGGAACCAAACGAGCTAAAGGTTTCCCTTTCCTTTCAATAGTAATAACATCGCCTTTATAAAACACTTCATCAAGCAATGTGCCGAATTGCCGACGTGCACTGGTAACACCAACTGTCCTATGCATACCCCGCCTCCATCCTTAATAGGATTTGTAACCATATATGTCATATAAATTATTATGGTTCAAAAAAATAGATTTGTCAACCATAAGGAAGTCATGTGATTTAGAGGAATCATTCAACTGGTCAAAAAAATTTCAACTGTACCCAAATTGGGGACAGTTGAAGATGAACGAATTCTCTTTCTTTCACCTTGCTCCAATATTGCCGTGGCGTAGGACTGTCGGTTAGAGCGGCGATGATATCCACCACCGAATAATACCATTCATCTTCGTGCCAAATTCTGCGAATTTTTTTACTCCGAAAAACAACGAGTTTGTTGGATTGATTATTTTGTTTCTCTTCCATTATAATTTTTCGTCAAACGCTTTTTGGATTTCCAGAAAATCTTTTATATCAGAACGAAGCAAACTTAAATCAAGACCATATTTTGGTGGCAGATCTACTGTCCGAACGTCACGATGCTGCAGTATTGCATCGGCTTGCTGATGATTACAACGAACTCGAAAAAGACTCAGGCCTGGCTGCTTAGGAACGGGGACGAAATAACTTCCCCAAGTAGGCGCATAGATTTGGGTCAAATTTGTTCGATCTTAAATCACAAAAGTTGATGGAATAGCTGGCTATTTTGATATTTTTGTGATTTGAGATCGGGCAAAGGTGGCCTGAAGCTGTGATGTATAGTTGGGGAAGTTATTTCGTCCCCGTTCCTTAACACTATCTATTTTTTTATATGAAGCGTACAGCAGTCTGCTGTCAAGCAACAGATTTAAAGCGGTATGGTTCTACATAAGTGAAAGGGATGCGCTTTGTCGGAGATTCCTGAAAAAACGATAGTTTCAAAAATTGATTAACAGGCCCTGTCATCAGCGCACGAACCACTATTTCGCGCAAATTGTTTGGCAATTCCTCAAGCTTATCAAGAGGATAACTACGCGGCCCATACTCCGTACGTTCCGAAAGAATCGAAAAATGGAGAAGTGTCAAACTGACAACACGCCCACTTGTCTGATTGAGTCGCAGCAGAATTTGGTCTGTAAGTTCAACACCTGTTGCTGGCTCATTCTCTCCAAAAAAGATGTCCAGTATATCTCCGTTTTCATCATATACCAAGCGTATCGTTTCCCCACTTGCGACCTTTACTTCCTTTCGATGTAATTTCAAATCGCTCATACTCTTACCTTTTCGGCACAATATAATTTGCCCAGCCTGTAACCACAAAATTGTTAGAAACGTAATTGCCCACCTTGTCCAGTTGGGTTTTGAAAATGACAACGACAACGAGATGATTGTTCTCTGGTAGTAACGCATCAAACTGCTTGAAATAACGATATTCGTTGGGTATCAACGCATCTTGCTTGCGCCGTCCTGTCCGTATAGTATCAAGAAACTCGTCAAAATATGGTTCCAATTCAGGACGCGACTCCAGAACATGAGACCAACGCTCATCGGTCAAATAAATCGTGTTGTTGTATCGGTCTTTAACTGTCCACTTTTTCATCTTTCAGCCTTCGCAATTTGCGGGCATTTCATGATGATGCATGATTTAGCGGGGCGCCGACATGCTTTATCGTTATATCAACCAGTTCCTGGAATATTGCTGGCTGGTGGATTTTTCAATCCGCTACATCCAAGCCTCAGATAAATCTTTCAGTGCAGTGGAAAGGATATTGATTCTCATTCGAAACGTTCCCGAAGTTCCTTTTTTGCAGGTTGCCAGTCAACAATAGTCTCTTCACTGTCCAGATAATCGCTGGCATCGAATGGAGCTATACCTGGTTGATTAATTTTGTTCATGTTTCCATTCCTCTGTTACCAATTGATAATAGCATCCAATTGACTATAATTTCAGGTGGTTTGAGTTTTCGTTCAGGCACTATTTAGTCTCATTTTAGGATATAACGAGGTTTGGAATTATGCCAGACTTTTATTTCTCCTTGCGCAAGGACGTCGTCATCCCTGGAAATCGTTCCTTTTATTACACCAAAATCGCCGTATTTTGCATATTTGTAAACAGATATTGTCAATTTGTCTCCAACCCTTGATTGTTTTAGAATTTCGAAATTTTTTGCACCCAACAGGAATCCTTCCGGTGCCGACTCTGATATGCCAAGCTGCTTAAAGCCGTTGAGAGCTGCTATTGATTGCGCCATCATTTCAAAATAAATGGCATCATCAACAATGCCGTCTTCTCCAACAAACAGCATGTCTTTCTGTATCATTACTGATACATCTGCACATCTTTCAGATACACTGACCAGTGTATCAATAACTTTCATCGGGGATTTTTGGGGGATAATTTCATCAACTGCGACAGGCAAATGAACAATTTCATCCTGCCGGTCAATGTTTTTCCAGCACAAAGGATCTGAGGCAAGATAATCGCCGGTTAATTGATATGCAGCTCCCCGGCAGCCATAACAATACTCAGCTTTTTCACAGGTCCTGCAGGGCCCCTTTATTGTATTGAGATGATTCTTTAAATCACAGAGAACCTCGCTGTTTTTTATAATATTTCTAAGCTGTTGGTTGCGAATATTGCCTATTGGTATGCCAACTCCGACACAAGGCATAACATTGCCGGTTGATGTAACAAGGCAGGAAAACTGGTGCCGCAGACATCTGTTCCCAATTAGTGGCGGTTGTGGATCCCAGTCTTGACCATACTTACTGCGATCAATCTCTGAAATCCTGGTAAAAATATCATAGAGCTCTTTTGGGTTAACATATAACCATTCGTTATGTTTTGCATTTTCTTGAGGTGTAATAATTTCGAAATATGGGGCTATCTTCTGATCTCTAAGCCATGTCCACATTGTAATCAGTTCATTAATATTATGCCGGCAAATAATCGTACTGACAGCGAGGAATTTTTCTTCCGAAGGATATCCTGCCTTTTTTAAATTATGCAGAGCTTGTTGAATAAGGGTAAAAGCGCTTTTTTTACCAGCAAGTGTATCCTGAATATTTTCATTAAATGAATTCATTTTTAAAACAACACGCACGTTGTTATCGTATAATTGCCTTGCGAAGTCTTCGGTAATTTTAGTCCCATTTGTAAATATTTCAACTTCGAGTTTCTGTTTCTTGATAAACTCTATCATTTCAAGAAGATTGGGATATAATGTTGGTTCACCTCCAAGAATAATAATTTTTCTTGCTCCCATGTCTTTTGCCTGAAGGATGACATCGCATATTTCTTCTTTTGAAAGCTCATTCTCAGGATATGAATTATGCGGCACATAACAGTAAGGACAGCGAAAATTGCAATGCAGGCTGAATTCAATCTCCATTGAAAGAAGATTACCGTTTTGTACTGCGTTTTCAATATCTGCAAGGGGAAATTCAAAATTTGAGATTCGGCTATGGCAACTAACCATATTGTTTATCTCCTGTCTATGAAACGAACAGGTTTCCTTGACTTGGGAGTATATACCTGTTGTGCTAATTTTTCTTTATCAGTAATTATGACTTTGGGCTTGACTCTAAGTTTTGCCTGAAGTTTATTTTGTATTATTTCGCAATTACACGAATTTTCATTTACCGTTACATATATGGTTATATTGTCGGACAAATCGGTTTCACTGGATACTATAAGATAATAATCGTCAATGCCATTAATTTCTTCCAGAGCTGAATATATCGACTGTGGATATACAGTGGTACCGCGAACTTTCATCATTTGTTTTTTTCTTCCAAGTATAGGTCCAAGCCTTGCAGAATAACGTCCGCAGGGGCATTGCTTATCGATTAAAAAGCTTATATCACCGGTTTTAAAACGAACAAGAGGCATCCCTTCAACAGATAGCGGAGTAACAACGACTTCACCTGTATGTTCAGAGGAAAGAACTTTGCCATTTTTATCAATAATTTCTACAACAGCTAAATCCGGATGCAGGTGCCCCCCTTGTTGAGCGGTGCATTCACAAAATGTAGTAACTGTTTCGGTTGATGCATAAGTTGAAAATGTCTTTGCCTGCCATATGTTTTCTAAATCTTTGCCTGTTTTTAGTAATTCGAGATGCTGGTTTCGTAATGGTTCGCCTATGCATACCAGCCTGGATACAGATGTTTTGCCTGGATCTATTTTATTGTTTTGCAGGTAGAGTCCTAATTTTTTTTAATACTAAAATTTTGCAATTCTTTTTAAACAACGTCGGTTGAATATTTTGTAGCTGAAACGCTATTGACAAAAATTCAAATAGTGCTTGTCAAGTGTTTTTAAATTTGATAATTATTTAAAATATATAGATACTAACTATTTCAACAATCAAACACAAGAAAGGAAAGGAGGAATTATGAGAAGAACTATAGCAACCTTTACAGCTTGCGCAATCCTATTGTTTGTCATGGGTTGTGCTACACCTTATCCTGTTGGCACGTTATATACGCAGCTGGAACTCCCTGTCGCAGTCACAGCGAACAGTGGAACGTCAACCAAAGTAGGTACATCCGAATGTATCAGCGTTCTGGCGTTGGTAGCGATTGGCGATGCCAGTATTGAGGCCGCGAAGAAGGACGGCGGCATAACAAAGGTGCATCATGTTGATTGGGAAGTAGAGAACATTTTGGGAATCATTGGAAAATACAAAGTCACCGTCTATGGAGAATAACTCTGCCTACAAGGAAAAGAGAGGGCTCCCTTCTAAAAACCGACAATGACCTCGGTAAATAGTCGTTCTTTAATCCCCTGAAAAAATATACTCCTTTCGGTTGGGCTGTAAGGATAATTATTTTAACGGCGGCGTGATCTATGAAATACCTTCCGGGAATGACAGGTTCGAGCTGAAAGTAACCCCTCCATTTGTAAAGGAAAGGGTCATCCTTTATGGAAGTTCCTCGCCGCTTGGTGAGATAGACCTGAGAGCCGCTGGAGGAATCTTCCAGGTAAAGACAGCGGCAAAAGATGTTGGTACTATGACTCGTGGAGTTGTAATCGAGGATAAGCAAGTAGATAAACCGCAACAAGTCCTGGCAGAATTTGCAGAAACAAATACGATTGTAGAGATAAGTAAAAAATAGATTGTGGTGGTACAAAAGAGAGGATGTGAAAGTGAATAATTAGGTCTATATTTATCTTCGTTTTTATAGTCATTTGTTTAATGTTCGTTTCCGGCTGTTCGCATAGCCTGGAGGTTAAGAATTTATCGAATTTTACCATGTCTGTTTCATTAGCAGGTAATGTTAGAGCCATCAATGACTCTGTTGATTTACTATCCTTTCAAAAAATCGGCACAATATATTGTGTGCAATGCTTGAGTTTGAGGCACTATATTGTGTTATGATTTTTAAAATCGGAGTAAATCAACAGACATCAATGGAGTGAAATTTTTCTGATTAAAACAGGGGGAGTAAATATGAAGAAATTTATTTTAGTATTATTTCTTATTAGTGTATCTTTTTTTACAGTTGGTTGTTCGCATTCTCTACAGGTAAGAAATCTGGATTCTTTCACAGTTCCCGTTAGTTACGGCGAGTCGGAGAAAAAAGTAAATTTGGGCATCATGCCTTTTACTGGAGAGCCAGATAGCCTTTGGTTCTTTAATGCCATTGCTGAAGGCTTAAACTCTCGGAAAGATATTAATAAACTTCGGACAAATTATAGGGCAAAAGGAAAATTTAACCCGGATTATATCCTTTCCATAGAACCACAAGCTAAATACAAAAGTTCTGCCTGGAATTTTATTATTAGTTTTCCTGGATTTATTATATTTACTCCTGCTTGGAACGGGTATGTCTATTCCGTCGATATAAAAACGACAGTAACAGTTTATGATGGAGAGGAAAAGAAAATAAAATCCTTTGAAATTGAGACTCCGTATTCTATCAGACATGCTGAATTTGATCGAACCTCTATTGATACAGGACTTGGCTACATTTTCTTGCCTGCTCTTGGCTTTCCAGCTTTTTTGGGAGGCATTTATAATTCAGTCGCCTTTGATGATGATATAAAAGGTAATTTACAGTTTAAAATTAAAGAGAACTACCGTAGTTATGTTGTGGAACAAATTATGAAAGAAACAAGATGGTAACTGATAAAATTTTGCCGAGGGTTTAATGTTCTTGCAAGTGTGATGAAGGACTCAAGTTGTAAATTACAAAACAAGAGGTGTGCTAAACAATGAGGTTTCCTGCCAATAATGGATGGAGTACAAGGTTGATCATACTCTGTTTGTGTATGATACATTTGTTTGGATGTACATATCCTATAAAAATTACTAACTTGGATGATTTTTTTCCTGTCCCCAAGCGCTTGGACAAAAGGGTCAAAATAGGAATTCTTTCTTATAATGGACCCAAAGAAAATCGTATGTATTTCAATATGGTAGTAGACGCTCTGAGAAGACATTTTTCTGCCGAGGTGAGACAGGATTTAAGAATAGGTAAAAGCAGGGGGAGCTTTGTACCAGACTATTATATTTCTATTCTTCCTAAAGTTTCTTATGAAGGGGATCGTAATAATTTTTTTATTGCTTTTCCGGGATTTCTAATCTTTACCCCCTCTTGGGCAGGCTATAAGTATAGTGCCAAGATACATACTACTGTGGAAATTTTTGACAGAGAGGGTAAGAAAGTGGATGAAATCATGCTTGATCCCCAGTACAAATTTGCTCATATGGACTTTGAAAGGGGGTTCTGGACTTATACCGGTTGGTGGATCTTCTATGGCGCAGGCGCCCTTGTATCCGCACCGTTTATGCTTCGTTATGACCCTGATGCTACACCCGATTTCCAAAAAAGCGTTAGGAATAGCTATGGAGATTTCGTGGCCGAGTCAACAATAGCTAAATTAAAACCGGTTTTTTCCCTGTTATTGCTGCCGGGCCACGACCCTTAATAGGAAAAAAAGGCTACCAACGTAAGGCGGGACAGCCTGTAAATTCAATCAGTTAGCAACTCCTTAGATTTTGCTTGATTTTGGAATTGCCATAGAGCCAAAATGGCGAAAAGTGTCCCGCTTTAAGTTGGTAGCCGAAAAAAACAAGCGTGGAAAAAAGAGAGCTTTGTTAAAGGCCAGAAATGGGCGGTGATAATGGGAATTTCTAAGTACAAGTATGCGGGCAACAACCAGATTACCAACCTCCGTTATGCCGACCGGGATGCTAAAGCGATGGCTAAATTTCTTAAAAGTTCGACTGGCGGAGGGTTTGATAACGTCCATTTGATCATAAACGAAGATGTTACCTATAAAAACTTGCGCTACGCTCTTTTTGATTACCTGGGGAAGGCACTGGAGGAGGATATGGTTTTGATTTTCTTTGCTGGCCATGGCGCTCCAGACCCAGAAAATCCGGATAATCTTTACCTCCTAACTTATGACACCGATCCCCAAAAAGTTTCTTCTACCGCCTTTCCCATGTGGGATGTGGAGACGAACTATCAAGGCCGAAACGGTAGTAATGCTCACCGATGCCTGCCATTCCGGAGGGATTAATCCACAAATGGGAAGCAGCGGGGTAACGGTACAAGCTAACGAAACTAATCAAGCCATATTAAAGCTTGCATATAGTCCCGGCAGGATTTCTTTTACCGCCAGCGAAGCCAGTGAGATCAGCCACGAATCTCGGGATTGGGGAGGGGGACATGGTGTCTTTACCTATTATCTTTTGGAAGGGTTAAAGTGTAGGGCGGATACCAACGGCGACCAGCTTATTACTCTTGGGGAAATGATTGACTACACTTCGGAAAAAGTTCGGCGTGCTACTCGCAACAAGCAGCATCTGGATATCTCCGGTACTTTTGACCGCAATATGCCGATGGCAGGGGCAAGGTAGTCATAATTATAAAAACACCGAGGAGAGAGGAAGGGCACATGCGTGCGCCAGGCAAAGCTGGTAATTTTCTTGTCGGTTAAAAAGTCCGACATAGACAAAAGATAGCCACCAGTCTATCACCATCTTTCCTTAATCCAGCTTGGCACGATCAGCCATGGGTTATGTGACTCTTTTATTCTCTTTAGTTTATATGAAACACTCGGTTAAAAAAAGCGCAAAACTATCCGCGCAGGTTTTGAGTATTTTTTTAGAAACCCGTTAAAATTTAAGAATAAATTGTTGTTTGTGCCAGTAACACCTCCTTGTTAAAGATTACTGAAAAATTAAAAGTGATACGTTGGGGCAGCCTATTCAGCCTCTGAGATAGCAGTTTTATATGCGTGGTCTCTATTAAAAGAGCCGACAGTTAGTTGTGCAGAGGGCTGATCGGTCATGTTATTATCGCGCTCTATGGCAGCATTTGTTAATCGACCTCTATTGGCTGCTTATGAGTTTATAACTTCAAATTTTTCAGTTAGCAAGTGTTTCATTTTTTGTTGTGCCCGATAGGGCATGGGGGTTATTGACATACAAGCAGCTTTTTGCCATACTTATGTTCATTTCAAACACCAACAAAAAGCAAATTTCTATCACTGAGGAAAGGAGCATAGTATGTCAAAAGGGCTGGTTAAATGCGTATCGTGGTTTCTTGTTGTCGGGATGTTTGCATTGGGTATTGTACCCAGAGTTGATGCAGGGCTTTCACCTTCAGAGATAATCGTTTTTTCGCAGGCTGACAGGACTTCTCATCTCCAAAACATTCAAAAAATTCTTGAGACAAAGATGGTAGGCAAAAGGCTCCAACAACTCGGCCTATCGCAGGATGATATTCTGATGAGGTTAAGCAGGCTAGATGATAAACAGATTCACAGTATCGCCTTAAAACTCGATGAAATCAGAGTTGGCGGCAACGGCTTCGAGGTTCTGGTGGTGATTCTTCTCATAGGAATATTAGTTGGAGTTTGGTTTTATGTTTCAGGCAAGAGAATTATTATTCAAAGCAAGTAGCACTCATGCTCCCCAACATATATTTTTAACTTACCGTGCCTGAAAATTTGACCGGATTTATTGCGTGGGTTCGTGGATGCCTGCGCATATTTCCTTTTGTCCTCCCCCTCCTTTTTTCATGCACAGGAATTCCCGACATCAAGGAATCCACAGCATTTCAGGTAATAGAAAGTGTGCCATTTTATCCTCAGGAAGCATATCAGTGCGGTCCTGTCTCACTTGCAGGTGTTTTGAATTATTGGAGGACAGGTGTTTCTTCTGAGGATGTTGCAGGCGAAATATATAGTGAATCGGCAAAGGGCACGCTTGACATTGATATGATTTTGTATGCGGAGAGAAAGGGTCTTAAAGCCAGGCAGTATAAGGGCAGTGCTGATGATATTAAGCGCAATATTGATTTGGGCTATCCATTGATAGTCCTGGTTGATTATGGTTTCTGGGTTTATCAGCAAAACCATTTTATGGTGGTTGTCGGTTATAACAAAAATGGAATCCTTGCAAATTCAGGAAGGGATCGTCTCAAGTTCATACCTTTCAAAGTTTTTTTGAAGTCATGGGAAAGAACAAATTTTTGGACGATGCTGATAAGCCCCAAACAATGAGCTGCATGTCATATCTAAAGTGCCGGCTAACTCATATCTTGTTGCTTGGCTGTTGCTTGCTGCTGTTTTCTTCCTGTTGCGTCCTTCCAAAAATTATCGTGTTTGAAGATCCCCTGACATCTGAGGAACACTTAGAACTCGGGGTGGCTTATGAGAAAAAAGGTGAGTTTGACGGTGCAATAAAACAATACAGATTGGCAGCCAAGAAACTTCCTGTTGCTTATCTTTATCTCGGCAATGCGCATTTTCAGAAAAATGAATTGCATGAGGCAGAAGAATCATACAAAGAGGCAATCAAAAGGGACGCTCACAATGCTGATGTCTATAATAATCTGGCATGGCTCTACTATGTGAAGGGCAACAACCTCGATGAAGCGGAAAAGCTTGCCAAAAAGGCTCTCGAACTCAATCCCTCGAAAAAGAACATTTACGGCGATACACTGGAGAAAATAAGAGAAGTCAAAAAGCCTTGAAACAGGCTTCGGAATAAATGAATTTTGTGCAGTTACTATACTGCGTACACCAAAAAGTTCGTTATTTATGGACAGATATGGCTCTGCTGAGTGCTGCTTTGTGTAGTTCGCCGGCTAAGTGAACAGGACTTTTTTCATAGATTGGATCCCATCCTGAAGGGTCTGCTTTGCAAAAGAACTGTGTTTCTATGCTTATGTGTTCAACAGCATCTTGCAAAGATAGATTTAAAATACGTTCCCATGCCTTCCATGTGGCACCGCAGGGAGCGCCCCGAAGTATCTTGATATCGACAATCTTTCCACCGGATGTTTTGATTGAAAATTCCGGCAAGCCGAATCTTTCTCCATAAAGGCCAAGGCAGACCTGCCTTGATAAACTGCATCATGTGGGAGGCGTAAGCACGCCCTTAATATGCGATTTTTTACCTGTTGCGACTACAGGAATCTTTTTCTTTACGCACATAACTGCAAGATCATGTGAAAGGTCGGGATGTGTAAGATAATCTAATACCAGGTCAGCTTTGATGTCTGTGGGAAGGTATTTTGTTGAATCGTCGATTACAGGGGGCAGGGATTTGTCGATTGATATTGTTTTCAGGTCAAAGAGGTTCTCTCCATATCTTATTATTCCCTGTATCTTGCTTTCTCCACTGCCGTTTTGCTGAAATACCAGGATTTTTTGGATGTATTTTCTGAGTTTGTTTTGTGATGTCATTAATCGTTCAAAGTTTTTATAATGAGAAATATTTAGGTCAAAGAATAGAGTAACGATTATATTGTGTCAACAGGGTTTTAAAATAATTGTTTATAATAATATTATTGAAAAAACTTGACACAAACATAAATTGTAAATACAAAAACTCTTTTTAAAGCTTTTAAAAGAGTTGAAAATGAAATTATCAGTACCTGATTATATATTAGCGATAAAGCCTTATTCTCCTGGCAAACCTCTTGAGGAGCTTGAGAGAGAATATGGTATTAGCGATTCTATCAAGCTTGCATCTAATGAAAACCCATTGGGGCCGTCTCCCTTGGCTGTAAAAGCTATTCAGGATGCGATAGGAAATCTGAACCGTTATCCAGATGGAAGCGGGCATGATCTGGTAAAAAATATTGCTGAAAAGCTTGGCGTTGCAACCGGAAACATTGTTTTAGGAAACGGTTCCGATGAGATTATCGGTATGATTACACGTGCCTTGCTGTGTCCGGGCGATGAGGCAATAATGCCTTATCCTTCATTTCTTATGTACAATATATCGATATGCTGTGCCGGAGCAACACCTGTACAGGTTCCATTAAAGTCTTTTTGTGTTGACCTGGATGGAATCAGGGACAGAATTTCATCCAGAACGCGCATGATTTTTATATGCAATCCTAATAATCCTACCGGAACCGTTGTATCAAAAAAAGATTTTAAAGACTTTCTTCAAAGCATTCCTGATGGAGTTCTGATAGTAGTGGATGAAGCTTATATTGAATTTGTACGGGATGAAAATTGTGTTAGAAGTATTGATTACCTTGATTCCGGTATTGCATTGGTTATACTTAGAACATTTTCAAAAGCTTATGGCTTGGCTGGCCTCAGAATAGGCTACGGTATTATGCCGCAAGAAATAGCGAGCCTGCTGAACAGAGTCAGGCAGCCTTTTAACGCAAATTCATTAGCACAGGTTGGTGCAGGCGCTGCGATAGAAGACAAAGCTTTTTTGGGAAAAACTTTATCTCTTGTTCACGAAGGTCTTGATTTTTTATACGAATCCCTTGACAGGATGAATATTAAATATTTTCCGACACAGGCAAACTTTTTTTTAATAGACATTGGTAAAAATGCTGACGAGGTTTTTGAAAAAATGCTCAGGCAGGGAGTTATTGTTCGTTCAATGACATCGTATGGATATCCCAACTTTATAAGAATAAATGTTGGTCTGCATGAAGAAAATGTCCGTTTTTTAAATGCGCTTGAAAAAATAATTTAATGAAACGTTTTCTCATTACAATAGATGGCCCGGCAGGCGCCGGTAAAACAACCGTGAGCCGCAAAATTGCTGATCGCCTTAATTACAAATATATTGACACTGGCGCACTTTACAGAGGTGTTGCATTTGAGGCAAAATTTGCAGGGGTAAGCCAGTATGATGATACAGGTCTTGAGAATTTATGCAGCACCCTTAATTTAGATTTTGTAAAAGATGAAAGAGGGTTGCGCCTTTTGTCTAATAATTCAGATATTACTGATCAAATCAGGACTCCTGAAATATCGATGATGGCGTCGGCAGTTTCAGCAAGGCCGGTGGTAAGAAAATATCTTTTGGATTTGCAAAGGAATCTGGGCAGAGAAAAAGGAGTTGTATTCGAGGGACGTGACATGGGAACTGTTGTGTTTCCTGATGCTGATAAAAAGTTTTATTTAGATGCATCGCAAAAAGTAAGGTCAATAAGGCGTTATCGAGAATTAGAATCAAAAACTTTCCAGATACTTGAGGACGTTGAAAAAGAAATCGGGCTTCGAGATGAGAATGACAGAAAAAGAGAAGTGGCGCCGATGAAACCGGCTGATGATGCGGTAATAATAGATTCTACCGATCTTTCCGCTAATGATGTGGTTGAGATGATGCTGGACTATATACTTAAATAAAGTGCCTAAAATGCCTAAAGTTGTGGTAGGCCTTCGGCGCGCTAATTGATAATCCAAAGCTACGGGAGTTTGCCATCTTATGTATTAATGGCTTAAGGAATATATAAAATGGCAGAATTCCTTAACTTTAGGCATTTTAGGCACTTTAGCTCACTTTAGGCACTTCTATGTTGTGTAATCGTACAGGTTGAAAAAAGTGCCAACTACGTTCGACCTATTTTGAAAGATGTCAAATTAATCGTTGTTTTTTGATAGTTAGTTTGTTATAAAAAAAAGGTTATGCTATTTTTTTAAATAGCAGTATTAAAAAATTGGTCAAGGGGGTATTTTGTTTCATGGATAATTCTTTAAAAAACGATTCAGCCGAACATCATCCTGGCGAGGAGGATTTGTCAGGGGTGGCGGTTGCACAACAAAACGAAGAAGAGGTTGATTTAGATAAAGCTGCTGATGATAATACATCGGAAGATGTTCAGGGTGCCAGTGCCGGTATGGAAAATTTGATGGATATGTATGAAGAAAGCTTCAAGCGTTTTGCTGAAGGTGAAGTTGTTACCGGCAGAATAATATCAGTTGATAAGGATTATGTTCTCGTTGATATAGGATATAAATCAGAAGGGCAGATACGCATTAATGAATTTAAAGATGAAAAGGGTGAGATACACGTCAACATGGGTGACGATGTAGAAGTAATGGTTGAATTCTGGGATGAAGATGAAGAGCGTGTCATCCTCTCCAAAGAAAAGGCGGCCAAGGTTAAGGTTTGGGAAGAAATAAAGAAAACTTATGATGAAGATGGAACAGTTGAAGGCGTTATTTTAACTCGTGTAAAAGGCGGTTTTTCAGTTGATATAGGAGTTCAGGCATTTTTACCTGGCTCACAGGCGGATTTGAGGCCTATTCGCAACCTTGACGATTTGGTCGGTAAGAAATTAGAATTCAAAATGTTAAAGTATAACAGAAAACGAAGTAATATAGTTTTATCAAGGCGGGCTATTCTTGAGCATGAGCGTGAGGCTAAAAGGGCTTCAACCCTGGAAGCTATTCATGAAGATAAAGTTGTTGATGGAGTAGTAAAAAATATTACCGAATATGGTGTATTCGTTGATCTGGGCGGTGTGGACGGTCTTCTTCATATAACAGATATTTCATGGGGGCGTGTTAAACATCCATCTGAACTTTTTTCGGTTGGCGATAAGATAACCGTAAAGATTCTCAGCCTTGATATGGAGAGGGAAAGAGTATCTTTGGGCATGAAACAACTTGTCGAGGACCCCTGGCTGGCTGCTGTAGAAAAATATCCACTGGCTTCACGTATAACCGGGAAGGTTGTGAGTTTGACGGATTACGGAGCATTTGTTGAACTGGAAGAGGGTATCGAAGGCCTGATTCACGTTTCTGAAATGTCATGGACGAGAAAGATTCGCCATCCCTCCAAAGTTGTTTCTATTGGAGATATGGTTGATGCAGTTGTTCTGGATATTAAACCGGAAAACAGGCGTATTTCTCTTGGAATGAAGCAAGTTGTTCCAAATCCATGGGATGTAATCAGTGAGAAATATCCAACCGGCACAACTATTGAAGGCAAGATCAAGAATATAACGGATTTTGGGCTTTTTATCGGTATTGATGAAGGAATAGACGGCCTTGTACATATCTCCGATATTTCTTGGACAAAGCGTATTAAACACCCATCTGAGTTATACAAGAAAGGCGATGTGATTCAGGCTATAGTCCTTGATATCGAAAAGGAGAATGAAAGATTTTCTCTGGGTATCAAACAACTGCAAAGTGATCCCTGGAAAACTGTAGCAGAGCGTTATGTGGTCGGCAAGGAGATAGCGGGCACAGTTACTAATATTACCGATTTTGGAGTTTTTGTTGAACTTGAAGAAGGAATTGAAGGCCTCGTTCATGTATCTGAAATCAGTAAGGAAAAAATAAAAACTCCGGTCGGCAAGTTTGATGTAGGCGATGTTATAACTGCCAGGGTCATGAATATAAATAGTGAAGAAAGAAGAATAGGTCTTTCAGTTAAACGGCTTGAGGTTGATGATGAGCATGGTCTTTTAAGCGAATATGTAAACAACGCGAGGCCTGCAACTTCAACTTTTGGAGAAATTTTGCGTGAGAATCTTCAAGACAAGTTGAACGGGAAGTAAAATTTAACGGTTTACGGTTTACGGTTCACAGTTCACGGTAAACACCACTTAACCTCACATGAAATATGGTTCTCACACTTGCCTGCCGCAGGCAGGACTGAGCCTCTTGCTTTTTGTAAGTCTCTGGCGGATATATTTTGATCAGCCGTTAACTGTAAACTGTTAACCGTAAACGATTACTTTAAAATTATACCATGTTTTCCCGCAGACACCCATATCTTTTTTTTATCCTGATATTTACATCTGTAACATCTGTTGCAATTATTGGATTATCTCTGCTTTTTATGCTTAGTACAAGAGATGCTGAATTTGAATTTGGAGAAAAAGTCGGCGTTATAGAGATAATCGGTGCTATAGCGGATTCAAAAGATATAATTCATAATCTTAAGCGCTTCCGTGAGGATGATTCCATCAAGGCCATAGTTGTTAGAATTGATTCGCCAGGTGGTGGAGTGGGGGCTTCACAGGAAATTTTCAGGGAGATAACAAAGACTTCTGAAAGCAAAAAGATTATAGCTTCTCTGGGTGGCGTGGCTGCTTCCGGAGGTTATTATATTGCGGCCGGTGCAGACGGCATTGTTGCAAATCAGGGCACCATAACCGGCAGTATAGGTGTCATTATGGGATATTCAAATTTTCAGGAGCTGCTTAAAAAAATAGGCCTGGTTCCTGTTGTTATCAAAAGCGGTGAGTACAAGGATATAGGATCTCCAGTCAGAGAGATGACCAAAAAGGAAGAAGAAATTCTGCGTAATCTTGCGAATCAAATTCATAAACAATTCATTAAGGCCATTGCCGAAGGAAGAGGGATAGAGCAGTCAAAAGTAGAAAAATTTGCTGATGGACGGATATTTTCAGGAGAAGAGGCAAAAAAACTAGGCCTTGTTGATCGTTTTGGAAATCTTGAGGATGCGATAGAATGGGCAGGACGTATGGGGGGAATAAAAGGGAAGGTATCGGCAGTTTATCCTCCGGAGAAGAAGTTTTCTGTTTTAAAATATCTTGTGAATTCATCCTTAAGGGAGGTTGCAAACCGTTTTATCAATCCACGTTTGTTTGCAAAGTATCTTTATAGCCCTGCAGGATAAAGAGAAAAATGAAAGTGTTTAGGAACTGGTACGAAATAACTTCCCCCAAGTAGACGCATAGTTGGAGAAGTTATTTCCTGATTATAACGGATTTTTGGGAGATGATAACTTCCTGAAATTATTATATCATATACTAGTAATTGTGCTATATTCAGTGCTGTTGTCTCTGGAATCCATCATATTTACTTCAAAAAGCAGAATGTATGTTTCTTGGTATGTTACATAAAAGCCTTATAGGATAAAGGTTTTGTTTTTTTAAATGTTGAAAAATAAGCTCCCCAAAATTCGTTATAATCAGGAATTTATTTGGGCTATTTTACGCTTGACAATACTATTTTTATTATTTTATTATTCTTTATAGACTTAGCTTACCCTTATTTTTACTATGATTTTTATGATAAGTCAATGGGGCAAGCCCAACTACAGAGATATGAGTTGGATGATATTTCAGGAAGAATTTCGATTTGAAGACGATTGCATTAATTGGCTGTTTAGAACGCGTTGGCCTCAAGGATTTGTATGTCCCAAATGTCATGGAAAAAAATATTGGCAGATTAGAACACGAGATTTGTACAAATGTACCTCCTGTCGTCATCAAGTTTCGCTCACAGCCAGCATAATCTTTCATAAGACGCGCATTCCCCTTTTAAAGTGGTTTATGCTCATTTTTAGAATGGCAACTTCAAAAACAGATGTTTCAATCAACGAAATGAAGAGGGAGCTTGAAATTAATGACTATAAAACGATCTATGTAATGGCCCACAAGGTTCGAAAAGCAATGGCAGACCATGACGCTCAATATAAGCTTGCAGGATTGATCGAAATAGATGAATCTTTTTTCGGACCAAAATCTACTGGCAAACGTGGCCGAGGTGCTGATTACAAAGAACTTGTAATCGTAGCAGTCTCTTCTTGGACAAACAAAAAAGGTGAAGAAAAACCTGGCTTTGCGCATACCTTTGTCGTAGAAGATGCCAGTGCTGAAACAATCGAAGGCGTTTTGAGGCGACTCAGTATATCGAACGATGAAATTGAACCATTGATTTCTGCTATTCGTTCCGATGGCTGGAAGAGCTATCAGGCTGTGAGCAAGAAATTAAACATAGGTCGTCATCATAGGTGTTGAATCCCATTTTAAATGAACCGCTATTTCCTGATTATTTTGATCGGAATTTCTCAGGCCACGAATGGTTACATGGTAATCAGTGTTGTCAAGACCAGGCTATTCAGGCGGTTACAATGCCCGTATTCTTGACAACACTGATTACCATGTTCATATAAAAAATGAAGAAGCGTTAAAAGGTACAATAGGTCGATTTCACAATATTTTGAATCAGAGGTGATGCTTAATATAATCAATGCGTTATGTGTATTTCCGCATTATTTTGATTTTTTCAAAAGCATCTCAGGTGGATTCCGTCTCAAATTATTTTGTTAACTTTATATGGCATAAACTCACGTATTTCTATGCTTAGGTAAATATTTCAAAGATTAAATAATTTGGGAAATCAGCATGTCGATCTATTTAATCCGATAAAAAATGCCGGTTTCCTACTATAATAATCTGAAAATCTACAATGTTGTTCTTCGTGATACGAAGGACTCTATGAAACTTCTTCCTTGGGTTCATCAGATTGTAGCGAATGTTAAAGCTGTTTTTGCCGGCCCTCATAGAAGAATATCACAAAAACATCTTCAAAGCTATCTTTCAGAAGTATGTTATCGTTTCAATCGACGCTTTTGGAATCGCCAAGCCTTTCACCGATTACTGTTTGCTTGTACTTCAACAACAGCCGTAACTAGGGATCAGCTAATGCAACAAAATAAAAGGGTGAGCTAAGTCAATAGGAAATTTTATTATATCATGACTTTCGGCCATTGGTGATTTATTTTGACTTAATTTAAGACAATGATATTTTTCAAACAAAATGTTATCCGTTGCTTTTGATAACCAATTGATATTATTGATTCAGTATCTGAATTTATTGAGATTTTTCTACCTTATCTAAAATAAAGTCAAATATTTTTCAGATGGCCGAAAGTCATGTATATAGTCGTTATCACTAATACTGGGCGTAGATTGAGTTTGCTGAACCGACTGCGGCCCGATATATCCTTATTCGCTCCTATCTGAAAATAGCTCCAATACTATGAACTTTATGTCGGTCCTTGTTTAGCGCGAATTTTTATTGTTCTGAGGTGCTGGATTTACGAGTGATATTGTTTACAGGTTCAGCATAAGCGTGTGTAAGACTGAATATGTTTGTTTAAAGGCTTGTTCGGGTGTTGCTGCCAATAGCGGTTCATCCTGCTTTTGATATTTGGTCTCGATCGAAGCACTCAATTTGCACGCCGGAAGATTATTCATCGTTATTGCAGACACAACACTTCAGCAATGTGGCCAAAGATATGACAGGATTACCGCGTCAGGTCTCTTCTCATGCAGAAAAAGTAACGCATGAAAACAGGCCAGAAACCTTATTTTTATTGAGACGCCTGTGGAATCGGGAGGAGGTATCCATATTCTCTTTAATATATGCATATTTCCGATGGCTTGATGATTATGTTGATTTATCGCATAGAAATCAAGAAGATAAAATACTATTTGTCGATCAGCAATGGGATTTATGGAAAAAGCTATATTGTAATAATCTTACCATTGAATCTTCATCAACCATTTATTCATCAATTCTAAGATGGGTTGTGGCCTATGATCGCGAACACAATTGTGTTTTGCAAAAACATATCAACCGATTTTTCAATGCGATAATGTATGATGCCAATCGGCAATACAAACTCGAATCTGAAGATGCGTTATTACGATACTCCTTTGATCTTGGAGGTGCTTACACAACAATATTAATAATCCTGTCAACACCAAATAATAAGAGAGAGAATTCACATAAATTGGCTGAATATGCAGGATTTGCATCTCACCAGATCCACATCCTAAGAGATTTTTTTTCAGATATTAAGCTTGGATTTTTCAATATAAGCAAGCAAGATATTGATTCGTATGGCCTTTCTTTAAATCAAAATTGCTCAAATGAAATCAGGCCCTGGGTGTATAAGGTCGTGGAAAGAGCACAAAGCGCCTTTGATACCGGAATTGCTGCGATTAATAGAATTCATTCGGTCAAATGCAGATTCCTGTTGCTCTCTTCCTTATCCCCTTATTTGGGCCTTATGGAATCCATAAAAAAGGATAATTATTATCTTAAGAATAATTACAAGACATCAACATTTGATAAATTCAGATATTTGGCATGGGCATTACTTACTACAATTACACCAATAAACTATTGGAGTATCTTTTTTAACCCCCAGCGTTTACCATAACGGGGCTAATGACGTAATAAATATGTACGGTATTTTACGCGAACGATTTGCCGCAATTTCATGGGAGGATGATTTTCTTCTAGGATTTTACTATTGCAGTTTATGCCATGGGCTACGTGAAAATTTTGGGAGTGTTTATGGTATATTAGCCAACTGGGAGTGCCGGTTTTTGGCATTGTTGGTAGATGCGCAATCGATTGATACAAATAACTTATCATTGACAAGGTGCCCGGCTAGGTGCTGGTTAGCTGAGAAAACCATAACCGCAAATGATTTAGCTATCAAGTATGCATCTGGTATCAATCTTCTTTTGTTTGCTGAAAAGATGGAAGATAACTTACGCGATAACAACTCATCTTGTGCAAAATACATCTTACGTCTGACAAAGCGTAGTGTTGAATGTGCCTCGGATTTATTAACCAAACTCAATTTCCCGGTGCAAGCATTATATGACCTGCGCAACCGTCAGATTGGATTGGAAGGTAGAAGCGGTTGCTATGAGATAGATGAAGTCACGCTACCCTCAGGAATGGCTGTATCATTGATATTAGCACATACGGCAAAGCTTAGCGGGGTGCAAAAAAATTATCAGCCACTCCTTGATATAGGTTTAGATCTCGGTAGAGCAATCACAGTTATAGATGCCTGCAATGATTATAGTAAGGATGCAAAACAAAGTAGATTCAATGCCATTGCCGCGATTTTTCCTGACAATACAAACAGATTGCCCTTAACGCCGCCTCAATTTGAACTTGTCGAAAATTATCTGTTCGTACTGTTGTACAGGATACGGTCCAAATACCAAAAGCTCAATTTGTATAAGCATTCAAGGTTGGTTCAAAATATTTTATTTCTCGGCTTGTTTGATGTTGCGAAGAATTCGCTTTTCCATCTACGCAAGAATTTAGCCGGGGGGACTATTAAATACGGAACAATTAAATGCGATGCCTGTGGTACTGAGATAAGTTCATTATTTTGCTCTCATTGTGGGAAAAATCGGTATGGGTTTGTTCAATAAGGGCTCGCTAAAAAATAACTTGGTAGAATTTGCGCTCAAATTTGCCGTAGATTTAATCGATCTGATTGAGCAAAACCTCAGGAATAGCGAGCTATTTCGAGGACTTTTGCGAATGAAAATCGATTAAAGATATGGTAAAGTTGGGATGCAAAAATGCCAAATTATTTTTTAGCGAGCCCTAACTGTTCCATCGTTGCAGTTTTCCGTTTTTTAAAGACCTCTATTAATCGCTCTTTAGACAGAGAAACTGTCCTCATAATGTTATAATCCTATTAATTGTTTAATTATTTGTAGGATTATAACATTATAAATAGCGGTTTTCAACTTGCTTTTTCAATTATTTTGAGCAGAAATAAAGGGTGTTGAAAAGTACTACCTTATAATCTGTTATTTTGTAATATATTCAGAATATTATCATTGATTGCTACTAAAAATTGTACTTAAACATAGTAATCAACCCAACCTATTAAAATATTAACATAAACAGATAAAAATAATGAGTCCTTTTCAACACCCTTAAATAATGTTGTTAATAGAAATTAAATACAAAAAATCATCATTTCTATTATGTTTGAGTCATACAAGGAAAATCCAAATTAATTATGAGTGGGCCCTAAACGAAGTCCAGAGAAATAATGCAATCAATAATTTCATGCCCAATATGTGGAACTAAATGTTTTTCCGACGCAAGGTTTTGCGCGGATTGTGGCTTCAGTTATGTTGGCTCAAATGGTGCTAAGGCCTTGACTATGGTAAATGATCCTCCTGCCCTGTTTTTTGCGAATATGGCGCAATACGAGCAAAGATTCTGCATGGATTGCTTAAATCCTTGTTGTCCGGACTTCGGTTGTCGAAATCTCTCTGCCCCTGTTAAGTATGAAACTGCATCGAAATTAACAGGTGCAAGCAAACAAAGACGGGCTATTCCTCCAAGTGATTTTAGCCTTCTTGTCAATTGTAGGAAACTTTTTGATGCAGGCATGTATGAAGAGTGTATTGATTTGGCAGAAAAGGGAATTCTCCATTTTCCAAAAAAGAAAGCGGACTTTTATTATCTGATAGGCCTGAGTCGATTTCGTTTTTCAACTCATTTTCATAAACAGGGTAGGGTTAAACGCGCACGAAAAGAGTTAAAGAAAGCGGCGCACGCATTTATGAAAGTAGTACTTGATAAAAAAGATCATACCGAAAGCTTTTATTATTTAGGCCTGATTACCGAAAGACTGGGCAAATTGCGTTCGGCTGCGGTACATTACCGGCGCGCTTTAATAGAAGAACCAGATTCCAAACCTGCAATGGATAGATTAAATAAAATTGGTGGGTCAAAGAGCCAATGTTTATTCTGCCTGGCTCGGTGCATGTATTAGAGCATTTATGGATAATATTCTATTTTAGACTGGAGGTAGAAAATATGGATGGGAAAAGAATACCTGGCAATTTTTTAAGCTGGCTATCAAAAAGCTTAACTAACGGAAACAGCGGGGCAGGCCAGTCAAAAAGTCCCCATAATTTTAAAGATGGACGCAAGAAATATATAAATAATATTCCAAATTCCCAAAATATAAAATTCTCGCCTTATGACTCAATCCCTGAAATACTTGAAAAAATTATTAATCATCTCAATAAGCAGTCAAATCCCGTAACTGAATCAAACTTGCTCAATCTTCTACATGAGGAGCTGAAGCATATACCATTCCCAAACGATGATCCGTGGAAATTGTCTGAATCTACAATAGGTATGCCAAATGATCTTTTTACAACTGAGTTTGTTGACCAGATAATACCGCACTTAGAATCTTTAGATCAGGATCAATTGAAGCAGTTTATCGATGATTTAAAC
>Ga0255428_1014_pt1 | contig 45034 bp, 35 predicted proteins | sample ANMaggSSYBR02J13_FD_182654 | JGI IMG/M metagenome (GOLD analysis project Ga0255428, IMG submission 182654) | Sediment cell enrichment communities from methane seep in Santa Monica Basin, California, United Staets - ANME aggregate JGI... | ecosystem: Environmental > Aquatic > Marine > Cold seeps >... | reverse complement strand
ACACAGACTTTTAGCCGAGCGACATGCTCGGCCAAAAATAGTCATCGCTTCGCGAAAATAAACCAATGTTGTTTTGTCAGTGTGTTTCCGTGTGGGTCTGTGGCTATAATATAAAATATGGATATCAACGAAATAACATACCAGATTCGGGGAGCGGTTTTTGAGGTGAATAAGGTCCTTGGGGCAGGATTTTTGGAAAAAGTGTACCAGAAAGCCTTGTTGATTGAACTTCGGAAACGTGGTTTAAAGGCGGAGAGCGAGGTACCAATTCAGGTTCGATATAAGGGTGAGCTGGTTGGTGAGTATTTTGCGGATATTGTTGTAGAAGGGCAAGTGATTTTGGAATTAAAGGCAATCGAACAGTTGCAGAAAATCCACGAAGCTCAACTTCTCAATTATCTTAAGGCTACGGAATATAAGATCGGCTTGCTGATCAATTTTACGCATCCAAAGGCTGAAATTAAAAGATTTATTGTTTAGCTACATATTACGTAGAAAAATAATGGATTAGCCACAGACACACACAGAAACACACAGACTTTTGGGGATTAGCCACAGACACACACAGACTGACACAGACTTTTAGCCGAGCGACATGCTCGGCCAAAAATAGTCATCGCTTCGCGAAAATAAACCAATGTTGTTTTGTCAGTGTGTTTCCGTGTGGGTCTGTGGCTAAAAACTAAAAATGCAATTGCTTCGCAAAAGGGATAGATTCAAAGGCTGAAATAATAAACAAATGCTGGTATGCTGAGATTAAGAGAATGGTTTTTAATTTGCCCGAAGGGTATTGACATATATTGTGCCGACAAGTCGTCGGCATAATAGTCCGTGTGTTTCTGTGTGGGTCTGTGGCTAAGTGAAGGAGTTTTATTATGGCAACTTTTTCTGTGGAATATATTGATAAGCTCAAGGATGTGCTTGATGGTTTTCCGCATGAGGAGTTTGAGCGGTTGGTGAGCGCCATGCTTGATGCTTATGATCGGGAGAAGCGGATTTTTGTGATGGGGAATGGTGGGAGCGCTTCTACTGCTTCTCATTGGGTTTGTGATATTAACAAGGGGTGTTGCCTGGATAAAGAAAAGAAATTTAAGATGTTGTGTTTGAATGACAGCATTTCAACTATGCTGGCTTATGCTAATGATCTGTCTTATGAAGACGTTTTTGTGGAGCAGTTGAAGAATTTCTTTGTGCCTGGTGATCTGGTGATTGGGATATCAGGGAGCGGTAATTCTGAAAATGTGCTTAGAGCTATAAAGTATGCTAACGACAATGAAGGAAAAACTGTTGGTTTATGTGGATATTCCGGCGGGAAGCTTTATGGGATGGTCGATATCCCTATATTGGTGAAGGTGAATGATATGCAAAAAGTGGAAGATATTCATATGATCGTGGTTCATATGACGATGCAACGGATACTGGAATAAGAACTGATTAAGGAATTAAAATCCGCAGATTAACGCAAACCAGAGGGGGTCGCGTCGGCAAACCAGAGGGGTCGCGTCTACACTCTTGACAAAAAAACAAAAAAGATTAAATGGCTCACGCAAAGGCGCAAAGACGCAAAGATAAAACAGGAAAAACCATTTAACAGGGCAGGCTTGCTCGGCCCAAAACGCTCATCGCTTCGCAAAAAGAACCCAAATCTTGATAAATCATCATTTAGCAGATTTGCTGATGTTGGCATTTTTCCTAAATAGGTTTAGAACCTGCCTTTCACTTTCCTTCTCACCTTCTAATCCTCTTACCTTCTCTTCTTCTAATCTTCTGCTCTTCTAATTCTCTGCAAAGTCTATGGTTAAAAATCAAAGCACATGCAACCGGATTATCTTTGGGGGGCTTATTTTCCTTTTTGAAGCACTGTATGCGATTTTTCAGGTATTTAGCGATACTCCAGTGGAAAGAGGCGGAGGAGCGGGTGCGGGAGTATTTTCCTGATGTTGTTTTTAATGGCCGCCCCGGTTGAACACCCAGTACCAGAGATCAGAGGTCGGAAGATAAGAAGGTGTGAAGTTCCTGCGGAACGGATGAATGGATGACTGCCTAAAGGCAGGGATGATTCGCTTCGCGAATGGGATGGATGAATTCCTGCGGAATTGGATGATAGGGAAAGCAAATTTGCCCAAAAAAGTTATAGGGTTGACGATGAGAGATTTTATATGGTAGATTAAGAACATGAAAAAAAGAACAATAGTTATGACATTTATGATTGCGGTGTTAATAATACCGAGTTCTTTATTTGCTATTGAGACTGCTCCAAGGATAAGCGATAGGGAGATAGTGGAGAGGCTTACCAGATTGGAAGAGGGGCAGAAGAGTCTTCGTTCTGAGATGAACAGTCGTTTTAATGATCTTCGTTCTGAGATGAACAGCCGTTTTGAGGCCATTGATAAGAGGTTTGACACACTTCAATGGATGTTGGGGCTTTTTATTACAATTGCCCTTGTAATACTGGGATTTGTGCTTCGTATGCAGTGGCAGATGCAAAGAAGGCAAACTCGTATAGAGACCTCTCTTGAAGCGTATAAAGATGAACTCGCCTTCATAAAAGGGCTTATAGATAAACTTCTTCCCCCTAAGGGCGTATTATAGGCCCTTCTTTTTTTCCCTGAATCACCACAACTGCAAAAAATAGACAAACAACGAGGGATGCTGGTGGGGATTTTGCCCCCGCTAGAAAATTGAAGAAGGAAGTTTTGAGGCTTGCCATCATTTTCAACTAATAGCTCATGGCTGATGGCTCATAGTGGATACTTTAATGGGTGAGGATAGGTTTTCTTTTTGGAGATGTATTTCTGATCTTGCTGGCCACCCAGCTCTCACCATGGCTTCGCATAGGCCGGACCTTTAACATCTTCGACGTTTACACCGGGGGCCAGTGTCTTCACACTGTTGCTGTACCTGATCGTGCTCTATATATTCGATATGTATAACATAGGGCGGGCTTTTCGTTCTGCGGATACAGTCCTGCGCATAGCGGTTGCAGTTTGTGTGGCCGCGGTCTTTTCTCTTTTACTCTCTGCCAAGCTGGAAGTACGGTCGTGGAATTTTGTTCATCCAGATTCTGCTGGTCTGGGGCTTTCTGACTGGCTGGCGGTGGATTTACTCATTCTTTTTTTCAATCAATCTGCATAAGACAGATGTGTTGATTATAGGCGCTGGACGTTGTGGAACTGCTCTAAGCCACCTTTTGGGGGCTGAATTCTCTCCTTATCGGGTTGTGGGCTTTTTAGACGATGACCCTGCCAAGCAGGGAAAAGTCATGGGATCACCTAAAGTTTTGGGGGCCTACCGAACGCTTTAAGGAAATTGCATCTAAAATGAGAGTAAATACTGCTATATTAGCTATTACTCACGATCGGCCCTCTGGCCTTGTTAGACGCGTTTTGGAAGCACGCCTTAATGGAATGAGTATTATGGAGATGCCCACTGTGTATGAGATTCTCACCAAGCGTGTTCCGGTTGAGCATATTTGTGACCATTGGCTGCTTTTTACAGATGGATTCTATTTAGTTTCTAAAGAATACATGCAGAAGGTAAAACGCCTTGTCGATTTTGTGCTTTCAGCTTTACTTCTTATGGGTACGCTTCCGATCACGGTGCTTTCCGCTCTGGCCATCCGGTTTGACTCGCCCGGTCCGTTATTCTTCAAGCAGGAGCGGGTAGGAAAGAACGGCCTGGTTTTTGTGCTCTGGAAATTTAGATCCATGCGGCAGGATGCAGAGCAGAACGGGGCTGTATGGGCTGAAGAGATCGATTCCAGGGTGACCAGGGTGGGCAAGTGGATACGGCTTTTGAGGATCGATGAAATCCCGCAACTTTACAATGTGTTTCGTGGGGAGATGAGCCTGATCGGTCCCAGGCCGGAGCGGCCAGAGTTCATTCAGGAACTGGAAAAACAGATTCCATACTATGGCATTCGGCACTCAGTGCGGCCCGGCATAACCGGATGGGCCCAGGTTAACTACAGATACGGCGCGTCTGTAGAAGATGCTCTTCGTAAACTGGAATATGATCTCTATTACATTAAAAATATGTCTTTGTTATTGGATTTTAAGATCATTCTAAAGACCATCGGGGTGGTTTTGTTTGGGCAGGGGGCGCGGTGAGGCAGAGGACGGAGGACGGAGGACAGAGGACAGAGGACGGAGGGGAGAGGACAGAGGACTGAGGACTGAGGACTGAGGTCTGAGGACTGAGGACTGAGGACTGAGGACTGAGGACTGAGGACTGAGGACTGAGGACGGAAGGCAGAGGGCGGTTATGAGTGATAGGATTCGTAGTTTTAAGGATTTGAGGGTTTACCAAAAGGCATTTTTCCTTCAACAGAAAATATTTGAAATCAGCAAGGGTTTTCCAAAAGAAGAATTATATTCTCTGATTGATCAAATTCGTCGATCCTCTCGTTCTATCGGTGCGAATTTGGCTGAAGCCTGGCACAAAAGGAGATATGTTGCGCACTTTGTGAGCAAATTATCCGATTCTGATGGCGAACAAGCTGAGACCCAGCACTGGCTTGATACAGCCTTGGCGTGTAAATACATCTCTGAAAACGTTCATAAAAATCTGATGAATCAGTGTATGGAAATAGGTCGAATGTTGGGGAAAATGATGGCCAATCCTGAGCCCTTCTGCAAACACTCATAAGAGTTCTACCCGAAGTACTTAATGCCCTCCGTCCTCTGCCCTCAGTCCTCAGTCCTCTGATTTCCGTCCTCTGCGGCTAATAAACGAAAAAACTTGAACATATGAAGGATTTGTTTTAAGGGATCGTCACATGAGTGATTCAAATAATACCCAAATAGAGATATTGAGGTGCGAAGAGTTACTGAGTCTACAGGAAAGGGTTGGGAAAGACTTCTTGTCCGATCACGCTTTGTCTTTGCTCATAAATCGCTTTTCTAAGCGTGTTACATATTTCATGCTGGAGTATCCTTATGTGGACAAGGATTTCAGGAGCACCTATTACAGCGATTTTTCAAAGAGACACCAGAACATCAACAGAAATTCATTTCGAATTCATATATTCGGAGAAAATGAGGACTACTATGGCTTTTTTACTTTAAGGAATACACCGCCCTTTAATCTGGGTAGAGGATATCTAAACCCAAAGGCACTTACCGTTGACCCTGGCCATTTTTTGCTCACAAAATGTACCGAAGAGTCTTCATGACCTCGTCGACATCATTTAAGCGGTTTATTTTCGAGAATATTTCGGACGAGCATTATCGCTCGTATCTGCTGTTGGAACAGATGCCGAAGTTCATATGGATTGTTGAATATATTGCCAAAGATGATTACCCCAATCAGGTCCATTCAAGATTTTTATTTGATGCAACGGCATTGAAATATGCCGGAATAGGCATGATGATTTCAGCAAGAGTTGGAGATTTGTTCATTCATAATGGTAAATCAGCAACATTAACCAATTTCCAGGAGCCTATGTATAAAAACAACTTAAGGGAGGCAGGATATGGAATGGATGAAGCAAGTTCTGGATAATGGGAGGAAGCTTGAAATGAAAAAAGATAAAAGGATCAAGGCCAAGCTTGACTCCATTGATATGAAATTGAAAGAAAATTTACAGGAAAATATTGAAGAAGAACGTTTGCGGGAACAGAAAACGCTGGAGTTAAGTCGGCAGTATTTCATTGGATGAAAGGTAAGACTTGCGGGACATCCATAAATAAGTAAATAACTCGACATAAAGTAGTTTACACTTTTTTAAAAAAGAACAATCTCACGCAAAGGCGCCAAGGCGCAAAGTTCTTCCGGCAATTTCCGGCCTGAATCAATTTAACCATTGGCATTTACAGTATTTAGTAAGACAGTGAATTACCAAAGCTTTTCTTTATTTCCTTTCTTTGCGCCTTTGCGCCTTTGCGTGAGGTTCTTCAAAAGTGTAAACCGATAAATGAAGGATGGCGAAAAAAGCAAACTTTAATCAATGGAAAATTGAGCAGTATGGGGTTGCCATGAGCGGGGAGCAGGGAGCAGGGAGCAGGGAGCGGGGTGAAGAGAGAAGATTAGAAGGGAAGAATTCCTGCGGAACGGATGGTTGGATGATTGCCTTCGGCAAGGATGATTAAGATGGTTGCCTTCGGCGGATGAATAGGATGATCCCTACGGAATTGGATGAAAGGGTCGGAGGTCAGAGAAAACATAGTGGTCAGCAATCAGAATTCGGAAGTCGTGGGACAGAGGTCAGTATTAAATCTTTGGGGATAGCCCTAATCCGCATCTATGACGGCTTTAATCGCTGTTTTTATTTCATCTAATATTTCTGATGACACCGAGCCGGTCTTACTTAAACCTAAATTGAGCGATTTTTTACTTGATCTGCGCCGATCTCTTGCGCATAAAGGCTTCGCAAAAATCCTCTACATATCCACGGGTATGCCTGCGGTTTTTGCAAATCCTTATGCATCAAGATCTCAACACATATCTTCGCAAAAAATCGCTCAACTTAGGTTAAAAACCGTTTTGTAGATACAGACCTGATTTGAAATGTGTCAATGACAGATGGTTTTGTAAGTTTATTTTCGCTGTCAGGTTCTATTCTTACCATCCATATAGCGCCCTGAAAACGGTCTTTCCATTCTGTTATGGGCACAATTACTTTTAGAGGTAAAATTCCGATCTCATCATCATTTATGATAACAGCGGGTCGTTTCTTTTTAATTTCGGCTCCGACGGTGGGGTTTAAGTTTATCTCCCATATTTCTCCCTGTTTCATAGGAACTCCTCACCGTCTAAATCAGTAAAGGTTGTTAATTCTCTATCTGTCGTATAATCAGAAAGAAGCTCCCGCGCTTTTTTGGCCATTTGGCTTTTTCGTTGCTTTATTTTGAACTCCTTGATTAACCGGTTAAGAGCTTCACGTACAATACTGCTTTGGTCTGTAAAACCCAACTGTTTATAATTTTCTAAAAAGTGCTTTTGTTCAGGGCTAATCGAAATTTTTTTTTGTGTCAGGGTGGCCATAAAGATACCCTCCTAGTTCATATTTTATATCTCAATTAATATCCCATATAGGGTTCAAGGTCAAGGAAAAGAAAACCAGAGGGGTCGCGTCTACACTCTTGACAAAAAAGCAATTTTGGATTTTTAATTTTGAATTGAAATGAAAAAGCAAACTTTAATCAATGGAAAATTGATCAGTATGGGTTGCCATGAGCGAGGAGCAGGGAGTATGGAGCGGGGAGTGGGATGGCTGGTAAACTGTTTAGGTTTTAAAATTTTGAGATGGGGGATGACATAGGAGCATTGATAAAACAGTATAGTATCGATGAGATCTGCGTGGCCATTTCCAACATCAGTAATGAAACCTGCATGAAAATCCTGAAACGGCTCAGAAAGAAAAACATTAAGACGTCGTTTGTTCCCAACCTGTACAAGGTTTTTGTCCACAGGGTTAATATAAAGCATATCGGTCAGATACCGATCCATGACTATTGAATCGGATCCATATGCTGTAAACCCGACGGATCAGAATGATGCAAGGGTGACCAGGGTAGGTAGGTTTCTGCGGAAAACGAGTCTCGACGAGTTGCCGCAATTGTTCAATGTTCTTAAGGGACATATGTCATTTGTGGGCCCCAGGCAGGAAATGCCGTTTATTGTTGACTCGTACAACGAGATACATAGAGAAAGGTTGAAAGTGTTACCAGGCATCACCGGGCTGTGGCAGTTGAGCGGTGATCGCAAAAACGCCATCCATGAAAACATGGATTATGACCTGTTCTATATCAGGAATATGTCTTTTTCTCTTGATATTGCGATATTGATTGAGACTTTGATTTTTGCTTTTAGGGGCGTGTGATCCGCACCCCAGAGGAATAGCCTTCGGATTCCACGGGGCAGGGATTACGCAGATTTACGCAGACCCGCCTGCCACTGCGAGGCACGAGCGGGCAGGTTATAAAAATAATTAAAAGAAAAAACAAAAAAGATTAAATGGCTCACGCAAAAGCGCTTTATAAAGCAATTTTGAGTTTTGAATTAAAAGGAAAAGGTGTATCACGCAAAGGCGCGACGGCGCGAAGATAGAGGAGAGAGGGCAGAGATCAGAGGACAGAGGACTGAGGTCGGGAAGGGACAGAGGACTGAGGACTGAGGACGGAAGGCAGAGGACGGAGGACAGAGGACTGAGGACGGAAGGCAGAGGACGGAGGACAGAGGACAGAGGACTGAGGACTGAGGACTGAGGACTGAGGACTGAGGACTGAGGACTGAGGACTGAAAAGAGCAGAAGATGAGAAGATGTGAGGATCAGAAGCGCAGATTACGCGGTAGACGACTATCAGTTTTCAGTTGCTTGCCGGGGTTTGGAGAGGTAAGATAATGCATGATCAGAATTTCAAGAACCTGATTCTGGACTATCCTGTGCAGGCGCTGGAATTTTTTGCAGGGGAAGAAGCTGGATCGGATTTATCTGAAGCACGTATAGTTCCCGTGCGCCAGGAACAATTAATGGAGCGGTTAGGGGAGCGTTTTCGAGAGCTGGATACGCCGCTTTTGGTGGAATGGTCCGATGGCCGGCGGGAAGCCATTCTGTTTGTGGTCGAAGAAGAGACCAAAACCAGCGAGTTTTCAATATACCGTTTAGCCCGCTATTGTCTGGATCTGGCGGAATTGATGGGAACGGATCGTGTGGTTCCGGTTGTGATTTTTTTAAGGACAGGAGACCAGCGGAGCTATCTGCGATTGGGCAGCGATTCGTGTGCCTATATGGAATTTCGATATCTGATGTGCAAGCTCAAAAGCCTGCCATCTGTCAGATACTATGACAGCGACAACATTGTTGCGCGGTTGAATTTACCCAACATGGCCTATCCGCCGGAGGATCGTCTTGAGATGTATCTGGCGGCGCAGACTGGACTGGCCCGGCTTGAGACGAGTCCGGAAAAGCAGCGAAAGTATGCGGACTTCATCGACTTTTATGCCGATTTGAGCGAAGAGGAAGTCATACGCTATCGTGATAGTTATCTAAGCGAGAAAGGAGAAATTATGGGACTGGTAAGTGTACTCAAAGAAGAGGGACGACAGGAGGGACGACAGGAGGGAAGGCAGGAGGGAAGACAGGAAGGAAGGCAGGAAGGAAGGCAGGAGGGAAGGCAGGAGGGAAGACAGGAGGGAAGCTATAGCACATATTTTAATTTGATTCAGAATATGAAAAAGAAAAACCTTTCTGATAAAGATATTGCTATATTGATAAATCTCGATATTGATATTGTAAAAAAGATTATGAATAAAGAACAGGTTGATATCCCATTACACCTTTTAGATCAGGATAAATAGAATAATAATTCAGAAAAGGTGCTTTCCGGTCAAACTCTGCAAGATTTTATTCAACAAGCTGAGCCTCTGTCGAGGCAATTTTGGGAATTAGCCGCAGACCCACACAGACTTACACAGACAGGGAATGGTTCACGCAAAGGCGCAAAGAAGGGCAGGAAAAAATAGAATAGGAAAACTAGAGGGGTCGCGTCTACACTCTTGACAAAAAAGCAATTGAAAAGCAATTTTGGATTTTTAATTGGAAGGAAAGAATCAAACTTTAATCAATGGAAAATTGAGCAGTATAGGGTTGCCATGCTGCTTTTTTTTGTTTTATTGTTCATGCTGCAAGGGTGTAAGTGGGGTTAGAAGGTTAGAGGACAGAAGACGGAAGACAGAAGACAGAGGAACAGAGGAACAGAGGAACAGAGGACAGAGGACAGAGGACAGAGGGCAGAGGACAGAGGACAGAGGACAGAGGACAGAGGACAGAGGACAGAGGACAGAGGACAGAGGACAGAGATCGGAGGACAGACGGAGGAAAAGCTTGATTTAGGGTCCCAGATGAGAAGGGCTGCAGTATCTTGCACAGCGAATATCGCGGAGGGGTTAGAATATATCTTTAATTCGTCTCAATGTATAAGGAGGATTTATGGAGAATGTATTAGTAACTACGGATGAATTTAATGGTCGTTATGTTGCTATGAAAAGTTTTGATGACAATAGCATTGTGGGTGTCGGGGATGATCCTGAAAAGGCTTTGAAGGATGCCGAAACAAAGGGTTTTAAATATCCTGTGCTCCTATACATACCAAAAGAAGACGTTGTACATATTTATCCTGTAGTTGAAGCGATAATCTGTTGTAACAATAACGTCTACTGATGCCGGTACGTAACTATCCTTTTTCAATTATAAGGCCTGGGGATATAGCCAGACCCTATCTTCCTCTAACAATACTAAATCCGGATACTGACAAGCAAATGAAGGTATACGCCCTGGTTAAAAATCAAAGTACATGCGACCGGATTATTTTTTCGGGGATTGCTGCGCTCCTTATCTTTGCTCCACTTGCCTTCGGGTCTGTGCATGTATGGGCATACAGTCTTATAGAACTTGGGGTTTTCTTTCTCCTGGCTCTATGGTTTGCGGACCGGCTTTTGTTTTCAAGGAGGGATGCCATTGAGTGGGTAAAAACTCCGGTGAACCTATTTCTGGTTTTGCTTCTTTTCCTCATCGGACTACAGATGGCACCCCTTCCCTCTTCTTTGATTTCTTTTCTTTCCCCGCAAACATTTGCCGACAAGATGCAACTCTTTGAGGTGATGGCAAAGACCAAAGATTTTGGTTTGGATGGAAGTCGATGGACATGCCTTGCCTATTATCTTCATCCTGCGATCACTGAATGGCTCAAGTTGGCCACTTATATGGGGATGTTCTTTCTTGTACTCAATAGTATCAGGTCGAAAAGACAGATAAATATTCTGATCTATATCCTGATCCTGATAGGCCTTTTTGAAGCACTGTATGCGATTTTTCAGGTCTTTAGCGATGCCCCGATGGTGTGGTGGTGGAAGAGCCGGTTTGGAAGCGGCGGAAGGGCGAGCGGCACCTTTATCGGCTCGAACCATTTTGCCGGTTATATGGAGATGCTCATTCCGCTGATCTTCGGTTTCATGCTGGCGCAGAAAAGACAGAAGACAGAGGTCAGAAATCAGAAACCAGAGGACAGAGGACAAGGGGATGGTTGGATGAATAGGATGATCCCTGCGGGATTGGATGGAAAAAAGAGAGGACGGAGGACGGAGGTCAGAGGACAGAGGACGGAGAGGGTAAGAAGAGCAGAAGGTGAGAAAAGCAGAAGGTTAGAAGGTGAGAAAAGCAGAAGTCGGAGGTCAAAGGGAATAATTCAGGGATTCAGGGATAAGGGATCGGAGGTCGATCCGCAGATTACGCAGAATAAAAAAGATGGTCTCACGCAAAGGCGCAAAGACGCAAAGAAAAGGGAAAAAGGGATAGGAATTAAAACAAATTTAGGGATAGAGGGATTTGGGGATTTAGGAATTGAAGGATTGAAGGACGGAGGGCGATCCGCAGATTACGCAGATTACACGGATTGGGAGAAAAGGGGCAGAAGTCGGAAGGGAAGAAGGTTAGAAGGTGAGAGGTATAGAGGGTCGGACAGACCGAGAGCGGTTAGGCAGTGGGTGGTGAGCTGGTTTTCTCCTGAGTCGGCGCAGCCGAAGGTTATCTTTTTGTTTTTTGTGGGCATCACCATGGCGCTGGCGTTGTTGTTGTCGGGCTCGCGCGGGGGGATACTGTTTTTGGCAGGTGCTATGTTTCTGATGTCCGTGTTGTTTTTTATAAAAAGAGGATTTCGTAGGTATGGGATAGCTGCTGCTGGTTTTTGCCTGATTTCTTTTGCCTACGGGCTTCACATCGGGATCGACAAGACCCTTGAAAGATTTGAACAAACCAAAGGTCTGGACAGCCGCCTTTTTATTACTAAAACGATAATGCCGATGCTCTGGGACTATCCTGCTGTTGGGGTTGGATGGGGAAATTTCCGTTATCTTTATCCGAAGTATATCAAGGATCATGACAGGGTATCCGGCTGCGGCTATGCCCATAACGACTGGATTGAGGCGGGTACTGAGGTTGGGCTGGCGGGAGGGATACTGATTGTTATTGTCTTTGCGAGATACCTTGTAAGGATGATCCGCGTATGGAACCGGAGGAAAGATCATTATGCACTGGGAATCGGTTGCGGGGTGATGGCAGGGCTGATTTCTCTGGGGTTTCACAGTTATTTTGATTTTAATATGCACATCCCTGCAAATCCGCTGACTCTGGCTGCGCTGCTTGCGATCGGGTATGCGGCGGTTCACAGGCAGGGACGCGGTCATGGTGAAAAGTTTTTTTACAGGGTGCGAAGGATACCGTTGACTCGTGTGAGGCGGGTTGTGCTGGCCAGTATGGTTCTTGCCGCCTTTGTGGTCTCAGTTTCCATAACAGGCCGTCATTTTCTTGCAGAGGCAAAATGCGCAACAGAGTGGAACTCAACTATGAATCTGAACTGGAAGCCATATTTGAGCGATATCAAAGAGGCTATTGACTATAATCCAGGCAATGCAGAGTATCACTTTAAGCTGGCCGGATACTATATGAGCGCCAGAGCTGAGGATGAGGTTCTTCGTAACGCGTATAATGAACAGGCGATAGCAAGCATGGAAAGAGCTGTGCGGCTCAACCCTGCGCGAGGAATTTACTGGTATAATTTAGGCAAACGGTATTCGTTTAAGAGTTACGATCCATACGGCTATGTGAACAAATGGCTTTCATTGGCGGAAGAATGTTTTGATGTTGGAATTAAATGTGCTCCGATGGACGCGAATATGTTGTTTGATGTGGCGTGGTACTGGGTGTGGCGGGCGAGTATGCTTCCGGAGGCCGGAGGACAGGGGGCGGAGGACAGAGATCAGAGGTCAGAGGTCGGAGGGCAGAGGACAGAAAAGCGGGATGGATGGATGAATAGGATGATCCCTGCGGGATTGGATGGAAAAAACAGAGGACAGAGGTCAGAGGTCGGAGGGCAGAAGATTAAAGACCAGGATGGTTGGATGAATGGACGACTTCCTTCGGAAGGGATGAAAATAAATGTTGGGATAAAAGCTAATAAAACAAATGCCGGAATGCTGGAAGGTGAAAGCAAGGAAGAAGCTCAAAGCTCAAAGCTGAAAGCTCAAAGGAATGGCAGGATTTTGTTTCGGGAGGATGGGGTTAGGAAGTTTCAGGGGTTGTTTCGGCGGTCTTTGGATATTAATCCTCGGCGTCGGAAAGAGGCGGAGAAGCGGGTGCGGGAGTATTTTCCTGATGTAACAGAGTTAACATACAGGGGGTAGAGGTGGAATCAATTACAGTAAAGGATAGAGACGGCATTGGGAGTTGGATACTCATTTTGGGCTGTCCTTTAAAAGAAAAGCATTCTCTTTCAGATCCATCAAAAAACGTTTCCGGCCCGACATTTGCCGGTTGCGCTCATTGTGAATATCAAGTTGGAATAAATTATGAGATTTTGGGTGTAGATGGCACTTCTGATGGTATGGAAGTTTTTCCTGAGCGGCTTCAGTGTGGCAAATTAGATGACGGAGGACAGAAGACGGGATGATTGCCTTCGGCATGGATGATTCGCGTTGCGAATTGGATGAATCCCTTCGGGATGGATGGCTTCGCTGGATGAATTCCTTTGGAATTGGGATTATAAATACAGGATAAATAGGATGGTAAATAAAGGGATGAATAGGATGATTAGGATGGTAAAGGCGGGATGAAAAACAAAAATGGGATGATTTGCTTCGCGAATGGGATGGATTCCTGCGGAATCAGGAATGGTTGGATGAAAGAACTGGATGAATAGGATGAAAAATCTGGATGACGAGCTGGTAGAGCGGAATAAGAACCTGAATCGGGGGTTTAGGAAACTCAATGTTTGGAGGGAGGCAATAGATCTTTATGTCTTTGAGAAAAAAATTTTAGATCAGATACGGGGAATTTCATTCAAGATAAAAGATCAGGTTTTGGCCTCTGGTTTTTCGATATCTTCGAATTTAGCCGAGGGCTATTGTCGCAGATCGATTAAGGAGTATATTCAGTTTATAAATATTGCGTTGGGGTCGGCTGGGGAGAATTATTCACAGATGTTCGCTTTGTTGAAATCGGAGGAGATTTCAAAGGATAGTTTTGATGAATTTGACAAGAAGCATTATGGTGTTGAAAATAAGCTGATAAATTTGGCGAAGTCATTAGCAAGGAAGATGAAAACAGATCAGGATTGGAATTCTGATTATAAAACTTCATAAATATTCGATGACAGAGTTCTTATAGAAGGCGGGTCTTAAGCTTCTATCCGTTTCTTGATGAGCCTGTAAACTTCTTTTCGATGGATTATGCCGAAGATAAAAATACTGTTACTGGAAACTTTGAAAACAATACGGTAATCTCCGACTCTCAACTTCCAGTATCCTTTGAGGGTTTTTCGCAATGGTTTTCCATAGGTTTCAGGTTGCGTGGCAAGCCGATCTTCAATAGCTCTTTTGATCATGCCCCTGTTTTTAGCATCAATTTTAGGCAGGTCAGATCTTTTAACGTCTGGATGGTATTTAAATCTTAAGTCCATACATCATCATGGCTTAGCGCCTTAGAGTCATTCCATGATTTTTCCCTTTTTTCAGCAAATGCAGAAAGGGCGATATCCTCTTGAATTTCCAGGGCCTCTTTGATCAAATCCCTGACCTTGGCAGACAATGAAACATTATCCTTTTCTGCCAGGAGACGGACATCCTCGTAAAGCAAATTGTTCAAGACTACATTTATACGTGGATTTTGAGACGGCATGATCTTTTCCTCCAGATTAAATTAAATTTAAGTGTAACAGCGATGGTACACCATGTCAAATTAAAAAAACAGTCTTATGAAAATCGAAAAAACATGCCGATTCCTGTCAAGGTTGATTTTGATGAGTATTACCTAAAAAACAGATCTTTCCTTTTTGGGTAGTCCCTACAAAACAGTGCGGGTCAATAATTTCAGTAAGTTACATATCATGTCTTATGGCAGCATATAGAGAAAAATCAGGTGTTTACAAAGTAAAACAGGGCGGTATTCTCAAACCTGCACTGCTTTGTAGGGACTACCGGAAAACGGGAAGGAAAACGTGAAGGAAGTTACAATACATTGTATTCTGTAATTCAGACTATGAGAATGAACGGGATTGCAGATGAGAATATAGCAAAAATGATAAATCTGGATATTTATATTGTAAAAAAGGTTCTCAATAGAGAACAAATTGAAATTCCGTTAAATCTTTTAAGTTGACTAACCCCCATGCCCTATCGAACTATGAATGGGGGACATTGGCGCCTTGTGACTTTATGAATGGCTGAGGGGAAGGGATGGCAACACAGATGGGGGCTACCAGCTTAAAGCGGGACAATTTGTAGGGTGGGCACTGCCCACCAATTGATGAGTGATCTCTGCAAACCGCATAGATTGGTGGGCAGTGCCCACCCTACTGTAACTTCTTGAGATTACAAGGTGTCCCGCCTTAAGTTGGTAGCCCAGATGGGATAAGACGCTTTTTTCCTGAATATCGTAGATCAGAGTTGCGTTACAAGTTTAGTGACTATCTCATAAATATCCCTGCGGTGTCCAATCGCATATATAATTGCTTCTTTATTCCGGTTATCAATTTGATATATTGCTCGGTAGCGTTTCATTTTTAATGACCTGAAGTCGATCAGTTCGTCCCGCAACTGCTTTCCAAGATACGGGTTTTTGTAAAGTTCTTTGAGCATTGATTTAAGTTGTTTTTTTACTGTTGGATTCAGGCTGTTGAACATTCGGCCGGCGGTAGGTGTTAATTTGACTCGGTACATTAAAGAATGTCCTCTAAGTCAACCAATGGTTTTTTTTCTTGCATGTCTTTTATTGAAGCCCGCATCTGTTTCATCATATTTTCGTCTGCCATGATTGCCATAGTCTCGCACATTGCCTCGTATTGTTCCATGGACATTATAACGGCCTTCGGTATACCATTTTTAGTAATAGCTATTGTGTCATACCTGTCGTCAATGTTCTGTATCATGTCAAGCAGCTTGGCCTTGGCTTTAGTGACGGCTATGTAACTGTCAATCTGCATAAATGCCTCCTTAATTGTTGTTATAATATTTAGAATTATTATAATGATCATTATTTATAAAATCAACGTATACTTGGTGGCGTTCTTGTGGCTTTATGAATGGCTGAGGGGAAGGGATGGTTCCATGCGTGAAGAATGAAGCCCTGGCGGAATTGGGATGGATTGTGCAATTAACTGAGCGCCAGGCTGTTGTTTAATGCATTATCAACCTTTTTCATAGAATCTTTTGAGTGTAACCAAAATAGAACATTGATAATTGAAAAAAATAAAACATAACAATTTGGCGCTATCGTCATTCCGGCTTTAAGGTGATGAAATTTGAAAATAGCTGAAACTCACGCCAAAGCGACTCTAAAGAAAAAACAGATCTGAAGTTTAAAATAGCAATGAATTAAATATGTTACGCTCATCATTAAATAACGTAACGTGTGATGCGATGTTTTTTCTTAAGACTCGCTAAAGGCGTTCAGACAGTCAGCCATTTTCAAATTTCATCACCTTAAAGCCTCCATTTATTGAGGAGTTGCCAAATTGAACGGATAAATGTTCTATTTTGATTACACTCGAATCTTTTGAGAGTGCGCCTAATTTTGGAGTAATCAGCCTATTTTTGTCAATGGTTCTAATCTGGGATAAATTAACAACTGAATCTTTTTTAAGACCATTCCCCTTCTTGATGGCAACGCAGATGGGATATGATGCTTTTTTCTCTGAATGTTCGGTAATTACGGCCACAATTGTAGTAGGAGAGTGCATGTTACCAATGTCGTTTTGATTGACAATTAATACAGAAAAGCTTTGCCTGTATTTTTCAGGGTATGGTCATCGCGCATATAATTGGGTTGGCTGCTATTGCGTTTAATAGCATCGAAACCTTCAGGATCATAAGGTTCAATTTCATAGTCAGGAGCCTGGTCGGGTATGGTTTCTTTACAGAGAACTATATGTTTTTCAAGCTTTGCTATGGAAAATGAAACAAGTTCCTTTAAAAAACCAAAAGCATGCCTCATTTGATGAAAGCCGTATTTTTTCATCAATGCATAGCCATTAATCGCGTCTTTCTCGGACTTTTCATTTGGTTTTTCCTGATTTGTGGTGCAAGCAGTCTGTATGGAAGGGATGTTAAGTTTTTTATTTATTTTTTCTAAAAGAAGATTGGCGATATTGTGAGATACCATACCAAGATCAACAGAATAGTTTTTCTGAATATTAGCAATGGAAGGCAGGCCTGCATCAACGACCATTATGCCTGGATTAACCAGTTGAGCAAGGGTTATCCCAAATAAGGCTTCAGCGTGAGTCAAAGTCAAGAGTCCGGACATACTGTAAGGCGCTGAGAGTCCTGCCATGGGCATTGTTGAAACATATACAGGGATGCCCTTGCGAATACAGGATAGAAAAGGATCTATCATTCCTTCTATAAGATTCAGCGGGCTGTTTATAATGGAAAACTGTACTGTCAGTTTTCCTCTGGTTTCATGAACTTGCTGAACCCTTGCTATTCCTTCGTCAGTTACGGCTGCAACGTATATTGGCTTTGAACAATTTTCAATTATTGTATCTATTACTTTTACTTCCTGGTTTCTTATCAATACCCCTCTTGCCATAAAATTTATTACTTCTGTTTCATTTACTGTTTTTGCTATTTTTGTAAGGTGTTCGAAAGTTGGGACTACTAATTCACCAGAATTGTCATCATAGACAAAAGGAGCTGTACCTCCCACTCCGAATGAGTTTTCTGGAATCCAGTACTTATCTCTTTTGGGAGCGGTGCTGATTGCCTGTTCAACTAGTGGAGTCAGAATATGAAGATGGCCGGTAGTTTCATCAAAAGCAGCCAGGCCGGTATCTTCAAAAATCTGCCTGACTTCAGTAGATGCACACTTCACTCCTACTTCTTCCAGGATCTTTAATGCGTCTTGATGTACTTTTTCCAAAAGATTACAGTTTTCGAGATCCATTTTTTCTCCTAAAACTAGCTCCATGGGAAAGGGCTGTTGGAAACAGGGTGCAGTTCCCCTTTAGCATAACGTTCAAATCTGAAAGGTTTGAGCAGACGCTGTTTTTCTCCTGTAATTTCTTTGGCAACCAGTTTGCCGACACCGATCATTTTGTAACCATGATTGGAATCAAGGATCATATAGCAATTGTCTTTCATTTTATCGAAAATAGGAAAATTGTCAGGTGTAAAGGCGCCGATGCCGCCAGACGGCTCATTCTTGTAATATTGATACTTATTCTCATACCTTTTCTGACAGTGGGCAAGTGCCGATGTCCACATATGGACAAATTCAGGTCCTACAACAAAATCCGGAGAATCAATTCCATATGGATCAACTTTAACTTCTCCTTCTACAATGTAAGGCGCAGCACCTCCCTGCACACCGCCGAAATGAAAATCAGGCTTATAATAAACACCCCATATTTCGTCAGTTATTAGCGAACCGTCCTCGCTGGAATATAGGGGAGCATCGGTATCAATATGGATTACCGGAGGCATTTTCCCTTCGTTATTCATAGCATAGTCAGGTGGAACTCCAAGAGTACCCTCGACAAGGCACAAGTAAGTCCACATCTTCGCGTTTTTATGGATATTCCCATCATTATCTTTTATATCTATTTGATCAGGCAGGTCCAGCATATCCCATAAGCTTTTAGCCCAAGGTCCGGCACCAATAGTTACATAGTCACATTCAATATCGCCTTTTTGTGTTTTAACGGCAGTTACAGAATTTTTATTTGTTTTAAACCCGGTAACCTCGACCCCTGTAAGTATTCTCACGCCTTCAGCTTCCGCCTTATCCGCTAAACAGTAAAGGGCCTTTGTGTTGTGGGCATACCCGCCTTTTTTTTCATGTAAAATAGAGGTTATGTTTTTAGCCTGCCAGTCATGAAAAATATTTTTTCTCATATATTTCAGACATTCTTTTTCTCCCTCTATAAACAAGGACTCATATCCTATCTCCTGCTGTTGTTTGTAAATTCCAGCTACATCAGCATGCATGCTTTCACATGATATCTGCATATACCCGACAGGGCGATAGCCATATCCTTCAATGTCTTCTTCCCATAAAGCAACGCTGTGAGCTATTAACTCACGCATGGCCGGCTGAAAATAGTTGTTTCTTATAATACCACAGGCGATTCCTGAAGCACCTGCTCCGATCGCTGCCTTATCGATAACAAGAATATCTTTGCCGGAACCGACTTTTTTTTGTTTTAATTCTTTTGATAGATGATATGCGGTGCTCAATCCATGTATGCCGGCACCAATAATTACATACTTATATTTTGTTGGAAAAGACATTTAATATACCTCAATTTAAATTTTAGCCCAGAGCAGAGCTATCAATATCAGGCGGCTGCAACTTTCCTTTCTTTTTCTTCTTCATGTTCATGCTTTAGATCTCCATCAACGGTTCCTTTGACTTTCTCTCTTTCTTCTGCAAAATCAAAACCAGTCCAGATTCCTATTGAGCCGAGTATCGAATCCTGAGGGTGAAATTTCCTGAAAATCTTATAGTAATAAGCAGCCTCCCTGCTGTTTATAATGGCGTTTGGGTTTTCTGCCTTGATTTTTTCAAATTCATCTTCGCTCATTTCTTCATGTGCTATTTTTTCGCCCAGGCTTTCACAACCCGCACCTTGTGTATATTGAACTTTATAGCGCCACAGGATATCATTAGGAAGATAGCTAGTGTCTTCAAATGCTTTACGTAAGATCCATTTTTCGATCTTTGCTCCATTATGTTCTCTTATCTTTAATTCAGGGGGGATTTTCATAGAAAGATCAACCATAGCGACATCTAAAAATGGAACTCTAAGCTCAAGGCTAAAAAACATACCCATACGGTCAGCCCTCTGCAGATTAATATTGTGAAGATTGCCGATGCATCTTCTGGCTTCCATATTAAGCTTGTCAAACGGAAAGTGTTTCATATAGTGATAGCCGGTGAAAAGCTCGTCAGCTCCTTCACCGGTTAACACTACTGTTACATATTCCGCAGCAAGTTTGCACGTGAAATAGCATGGAACAGCGCAGCGAACTAAAGACGGGTCATAACTTTCCAGTTTCTTGATAACTACAGGTAAAGCATTGTAATATTCTTCTTCAGTGAAAAGCAGTTCATGGTGTTTAGAACCTATGTGTTTTGAAGCGATACGCGCTGCTTTAATGTCATCACTAACGTCGCCTTTCTCATCCTCCATACCTACCACAAAGGTATGGAGATTAGGAATCTCTTCTGCTGCTATTGCTGCTACGAGGCTGCTATCGAGTCCGCCACTGCAAAAAGACCCCACCGGAACTTCCGGATCAGCCAGCAGTCTTTTCTTCACAGCATTAATAAATGTTTTTCGTATCAGTTCACTGGTTTCATCGATATCTGTAAGGATATCATCCCTTATTTCAGGAATTCTGTAATATTTTACAAATCCTTCTTTTGGAGTGTAGTAGTGTCCTGCCGGAAATTCGTGTACTTCATCTACTCCTGCAATCGTCATTGCTCCCAGCTCAGAAGTGAAGTATAAATTATTTTTATAGTAACCGTAATATAAAGGTTTTATGCCTATTGGGTCCCGTGCCAGCATGAAGTCATTGCCGTCAAAAATTGCGAAAACAAACATTCCATCCAGCTCCTTGACACAATCAGGGCCTTTATCCTGATATAAATGCAAAATTACCTCAGAATCGGATTTTGTTTTAAAGTGATATTTTGATGCAAGTCTGCTTCGAATTTTACGAAAGTTGTATATTTCACCGTTGCATATAATTCCTTTGTCTCTTGAATCAGCCAGAATAGGCTGATGCCCTTGAGCCACATCTACAATTGAAAGACGTGTATGCCCCAAAACAGATTTGCCGTTTATATGAATGCCTCTGTCATTTGGGCCTCTGTGTTCCAGAGCATCAAGCATCCGGTTTATTGTTTTTTCGTCTTTAGCACCAAAACATCCTGCTATGCCACACATAATAATCTCCTTAATTTACAAAAATTTTCCCAAGGTTTGCTGTAGTAAGCGGGTCGTCCATATACATTCTTAGGCCGTTGCGTTTTATAGATTCCATTCCTCTTTCGTCATATACCGGCATCTTGACTTCAGGGGCATCATCAGGACTGATTTTTTCTGCGATTTCAATACTTTTTTCAAGTTTTTCTAAAGAGAAATCAATTAGATAGCGGAGAAAAGAAAATGGATGCCGGATCATATGAAATCCATATTTTATGCATAAAGCCTGACCATTTTTTGCATCATCATATGCCCTATGCGTGGGATGTTCTTCATGAGTTGTTCCTGCGCTTTGGAATGTTGGTATATCAAGAATTAGATTAAGATGGCTCATAAGGATATTCAGTAAATTATGGCTTATTAGACCGTAATTGGGATTATATTCTATCCTGGGATCGGCAATGGTCGGAAAACCTGCATGTACGCATGTTACACCAGGATTGAGTAATTGAGCAGCACACATGCCGAACAAAACTTCTGCATGTGTCATAGCAAGAACCCCGTTATAACAATAAGGCGCACTTATGCCTGCCATTGGCATTGCTGATATAAATACCGGCAAACCGGCCTTTACAACTTTTACAAAATATTCTGAGAAGTTTTCATTGACCTCAAGGGGGGGGCGGGTAAGGCAGAAAACAATCATAATATTCTTTCTTTTTTCATGAATTTCTAGCGCCCTTGCAAGAGATCTGTCTGAGGTTACAGCAAAATAAAGCGGCTTATTGCAGTTTTCATCCATTATATTCATCTGCTCTACTTCGTCCTTTAATTTTACACCTCTTCCCATGCCACTTACCACATGGTTTTTTTCGGCAGTTTGTGCAATTCGGACGACATGTTTTTCTGTAGGAATAACGCCCCCTTTTCCTGCTTTGTCATCATAAACATATGGTGCGGTTCCGCCTATAAAAAAACTGTTCAAAGGCACAAAAAATTCATTTAGACCCGGAACATTATTAAGACATCGCTTAACCAATTCAGAAGTGACAAATATCCTGTCTTCATATAAAACAGCCAAGCCTTCAGATTCATACTTCTTATAAGCTTTTTGAATTTCCGGCTGTTTACAGCCCACTCCGAGATTTTCGAGTATCCATAATGCATCTTCATGTGCCTGAAAAAGCATTTCTACTGTATTTTCACCTAACAAAGTCTTAGAAGTTTCTATTTGTTCCTTGTTTAATGGTTTAAGCAATTGTTTCTCCTTGTTCATTACTAAAGCATTCCAGATAACTACTCAGGTTGTTGGGTTCACGGTTCACGGTTCACGGTTGGTTGCCTTGATCTCTTCATAAGCCCGTAGGCCTTCGCAAATTTCGGCTTCTTTGTCAGACGATACAGTTAAATACGAGTTTCAGATATTTTATATTTTGTAACACTTTAGCTTTTTGAGATGTTACGTTCCCAAGCCTCAATATCTTCAAAACGTTCAATTTTCATCGCTTCCTAACCTTGAACCTTGAACCGTGAACCTTGAACCGCTCAAGCAATGTTTTATATAGCTTTTGCCGTGTACTCTCTTACCAACCCAGGGCTCTTGAAGTTCTTTATGAGTTGGTTTTTGTCATCTTTTTTTCTATGCCCACACTTTGGACATCTCTTGAAACCATATTGAGCCTCTCTGGATGGCAGATTATAACTGTGTTTACATTTAGGACATCTCATTGTTTTTACTGGCATTTTACTTACTCCTTTAAAATAGTTGCTTTATTGTTGTTAACATTATATTATCTAAAATAATTTCAACTAAAATAATCTAAGATGAATATTTTATAATGTCAAGTGATTTGTAAAAAACCAAAATCCATCTCCTAAAAAATTTGGACTCAAAAATTGAATTCGTCCCTTTACCGCCTTGACATTGCTTAGAAATTAAGTGTGAAAAAATTGAGACTAAATTGCTTTCAGTTGAAACAATCCTTGCGTCTGGTTGAGAAAGTATGTAAAATAAAAAAAAGTTGGTTTTCGCTGATCGAAACACAAAATAAAAAAAGGATATATCATGCTTGTAAAAGAAATACTTAATTCAAATAGACCCTCTTTGAGCCTTGAATTCTTTCCCCCTAAAACAAAAGCAGGATTTGATAAACTTTTTCAGGTTATTTCAGATTTAATGCAGCTTAAACCGTCTTATGCAAGTGTCACTTATGGGGCGGGCGGATCAACGCGTGATGATACAGCCAATCTGGTTGTACAAATTCAGAAAGACATGGGTTTAACAGTGGTTTCTCATCTAACATGTGTGGGCTCGACCAGAGATGAGCTAATGTCGATTCTTGAGAAAGCCGCTGAAAGCTATATTGAAAACATCCTTGCGCTACGAGGGGATCTTCCAAAGGGTGAGACGGTCTGGAAACATCTTGAGAATGGTTTTGATTATGCCGCAGATTTTGTATCATTTATTAAGAAAAATTATCCGCACATTTGTATTGGTGTCGCCGGTTTTCCAGAAGGTCATCCATTAACTCCGAACAGGCTCAAGGAGATAGAATATCTTAAGGCAAAAGTAGATGCCGGAGCCGACTACATAGTCACCCAGCTATTTTTTGACAACAGAGATTTCTATGATTTTTGTGAGCGATGTGAATTAGCCGGAATCCATGTTCCTGTTATTGCGGGTGTTATGCCAATTACAACCCGCAAAGGAATGATTCGACTGGCAGAACTGGCTGAAGGCGCCCGTTTTCCTGCCGTCCTTTTAAGATCTGTTGCACGGGCCGAAAATGATGAATATTTTGAAGAAGTGGGCATTCACTGGGCGGCAGAGCAACTGCTTGATCTTGTAAACAATGATGTTCGTGGGATTCACCTGTATACCCTTAACCGTTCCCGAGCAATATTAAAAATCTTTAAATCACTTGGTATCAAAGATGCTACGCAGTTTTAAGAATAAGACTTTTGCCAAATTTATAACCTTCCGAGGTATAACAACGGAAGGCTTGTGAGTTTTGATAGGCTTGTAAGATGTTATAAGTTTTATTCAACATCTAGATCTTGTACATCAAGCATATCGGTGAGTTTTGTGAGAGAAAAAATTATTGGATCTAATTCATCTTTAGATAGTTTTTTCAGGCCGTCAATAATTTTCTGCTGGATAGGAGGCGGGGCATTCTTGGCAAGATTTTTGCCTGAATCTGTAAGTTCTATTGTAATAATTCGTCTATCAGGGGAGTTCCTAAACCTTTTCACAAGACCTTTTTGTTCCAGCCGATCAACAATTCCGGTGACCGTGCTTGATTTAACCATTATATGCTTGGCTATCTGTGAGGGAGGCAATGGACCATTTTCGTATAATGATAGAAGACAATTAAGCTGCGGCGCGCTTACCTGATATTTTTTGTTTAATTCCTTGGTATAAAACTCTCCTGCCTGCATTAACTTGCGTATAGAGAATATTATTTCCTTTGTGCGATGTTCTATTGACATTTCAACTCGTTGTAATTGCAAGTTATTTGTATATATTTAAAATTACTTATTAAATAATTGTTTATTAAAATTCAACAAATAATAATAGCTAATAATAAAAAAATAATTTTACCTAAAAATATTGCAAATGAAAATATTAAGCAATGAATTTTTATTTTTTTTCTTTATTTTTCATCTTACTTTTAAGGCTGAGCCATTTTTCTAATCTTTGCTTTATTATTTTTTCATAACCCCTGTCAGTTGGGAAATAATATCGCTGATTCTGTAACTCTTCAGGCAAATATTCCTGGTGAATATATGCGTCTTTAAAATTATGAGCATATTTGTAACTTTTTCCGTATCCCAGTTTTTTCATCAGCCCTGTGGGAGCATTTCTTATATGTAGAGGAACAGGCAGCGTACTTGTACTTTTGACAACGTCTTTAATTTTTCTAAAGGCCAAATATATGCTGTTACTTTTAGGGGCGGTAGCAAGATAGACGGCGGCTTGAGCGAGAGCCAGTTCGCCCTCAGGGTGGCCAAGAAATCTAAATGCTTTCATAGCGTTCAAAGCAACTTCGAGCGCATTAGAATCTGCGTTTCCCACATCTTCAGAAGCGAATCTTACCATTCTGCGAGCCAGATACAACGGGTCTTCACCTGCTGAAAGCATACGTTCAAGCCAATAGAGAGCTGCATCGGGATCACTGCCTCGCAGGCTTTTGTGAAACGCGGAAATAAGATTATAGTGCTCTTCACCGGATTTGTCATAAACAAGACTTTTTTTCTGAAGAGCAGACTCTAAATCTTTGATAGTTATATGCCGCTTTTTCTTTTTATCTGAAGTATCACTTTCCGATGATAGAAGTGAAGCCGTTATCTCAAGGTTGTTTAAAGCTGTACGTGCATCTCCATCTGCTATTTGTATAAGATATGCGAGAGCATCTTTTGATAAAACAAGGTTTAAGTTTCCAAGACCTCTTTCTTTGTTTCTAAGCGCTCTATTAATTATGGCATGGATATCATCCTGCGAAAAAGTCTTTAAAACAATTACACGGCATCTTGACAAAAGGGGCGCTATAACTTCAAAGGAGGGGTTTTCAGTTGTAGCTCCGATCAGGGTTATCAGGCCATTTTCTACGTGATGAAGGAATGCATCCTGCTGCGCCTTGTTGAACCTGTGTATTTCATCTACAAAGAGAATGGTTTTTTTTCTATAAAGCTTTTGCTGATTTCTTGCCTCTTCAATAACGGATCTTATTTCTTTTATTCCTGAAAGGACAGCGGAAAAATGGACAAAATAAGATTTTGTTTCACCCGCGATTATTCTGGCGAGAGTCGTTTTGCCGCATCCTGGAGGGCCCCATAAAATCATTGAAAAAATCCGGTCTTTTTCAATGGCGTTACGGATAAGGCTGCCTTTGCCGACGACATGCTTTTGACCTACAAATTCTTCAAGGCTTTTCGGTCGCATTATTTCTGCAAGAGGTCTTGATGCATCTGCGGCTTTCCGCGCTTGGTATTCAAAGATGTCCAAAAATTGTCCTATTTTTTTGAGATCGCCTTGTGAAGTGCTTCCTGCACCACTGCCGGGAATGGGGCAGGGGCAGGTTTCCCATTCAGATCGCGTTTTACCCAGATCGCATTCTGTTCCCCAAAAGCGAGTTTTACCTTTGTGTTATCCGCATTCATGAGGAAATACTCAAAATAAAGGATGGCACTATGGCTCTTCAGCGTTCTGAGAGCCATTGTTACCATAATCCGGTCAAACGGCATTGCTTCCCGCAGGTGGTTGACCCTGGTTTCCAGACAGAGGAGTTCCCCGTTTTCCCCGGTTCCGCGATAATACTCCGGTATCAGATCAAAAAAATATCGATCCCGAATTTGGCCCTGCCATGCATAATAGTTTGCAAAATAGATGTTTCCGACAAGGTTGGAATTGTCAAGCGAAGTATCTATGATTTGCTCGCACAACACAGGATGAACTATCGGACCGGAAGATATGTATGCTTCCTTTTCCCCTCTTATCTGTTTAACAAGGTCTGATAACGGTTCAGGGAGGGGCTCGGGAAGATTCGGGGCATCATTGCGCGGGAGCAAGCCTTTCATAAATTCCCTGTAATAGTCCGGATATGGCTCTGGTTTAACTATTCCATAATCAAGTATCCTGACCCATGTAACCTGATGCTCACACCAGGCTAAACGCTCATAGCCGCCATTTTTCAGCATCTTCCGGAAGTCAAAGTTGAGATCCATTGTGGAGTCTGCAGGACCGTGATTTCCGGAACTCCATAAACGCACCTCGATTTGATCTCCGGCTGTGGCTTCCCCAAGTATCCGTGCATTGGTGTAGTTGGTCACCATTCCACATTTGCTTGTGGCAAACTGTTGCCCGAGCCTTCCCAGAACAGGCCATACCGCTGCCTCCCTGATCTCCCCCAGCCAGAAGAAGTAGTTGGAGAAGTATAATGTCCGGCTGAGCTGGGCATTGTGTTTAAAGGTCACAGGAAATCGTTGAATGAAAACATCCTGTCCCTGGGGGCCGTCCTTTATCATCTCAAAATGGCGTTTTTTTGTTATTTCCTCGTAAGCGCTAACCTTGGATGGCAAAGGTTCTACAGATTGACGTTTAGCTTCCTTTGCCACTATAGCAATGATTCGTTCGGGCCCCCTGGTCAGGTCAACAGGGAATGCAAGAATCAAGAGGCTGCCGTCAGTCACGACGCCTTTAAAGAGAACAGCATCGGCATCTCTATAAACAATTTCAAGAGGAGCGTTGTTTTTTCCCGTCACTTTTTGCAGAACTTCCATAGCAGCCCGGATCTTTGTTCCTGCCAGGTCAAGCGTGTCGTTGTCATTGATAAGCCTGTCCAGAAGGTCGTCTCTGCAATCGCCAATGATCTCCAGCCATTCTTTCCGGCTTCGATGGGTGATGGGCGCTATATTACAGCCTTGTGCGCCATGTCCGGCAATGCAAAGACAGATCCGTTCGTCATACGACATGGAAACTTTTGTCTCATTTTCCTTCAGTCCGACGATCACTGGTTCGCCGGATTCAAGCCATTTGATCTCATAAGAATCGGATCCTTTGCCGGTCGCATGAAAGATTATCTCGCTCAGCATCGGGCTCACCAGGCTGCGCAGTTCCTCTCTCGACATGTCCTGGATACCTGGAATATATCTCAAGAGTATCTCCGGAAGCTCGATTTTCATAGAACCGTCAACTCTGTTCATGGCATCCCTCACGATCCTGTTGTCCCGTTTTTCGGGGATTACCAGATCAGAAGCGCCGGAATAATCGTCATGGTGGCTCAGTACCGTTAGGGTATAACCTTCAAGTCTTTCTCTGACATTGCCATCAGAGTCAACGATTACAACATTGTTTATGACCTTATCTTCTTCTATGCTGTCTATTTGAACATGACCCATAATAAAAGCATGTTGTGTATTGTCGGCGCATGGATAAATGTCAATAGAGCCGATATAAACAGGAAGACAGATCTTCTTTGGCACAAGCATCTGACCCGATTGGAGGAGTGAATCACGCAAGAATGGATCACCAAGAAACAGTGTTCTATGCAAAGGATCAGTGAAGGCATCCTCTGCCGCCTGGCTGAGATCCTGAAGTTTTGAGCTGAATATGGCATGTTTGCCGTTTTCGCCGGTTGCGGAAATGCTCCAGACCTTGTCGATTTTCTGGAATCGCGGCCCTTGGAATAAGTGGTGTTCCCGATAGAGATCCAGGCGTGGCTCGATGTCCAACGGCTTATCCGGGATATTGATGGCATATTTTGGCTCTTTGTCTGTCAGGCCTAAAATAAATGTGGCGGAGAAAAAATCGGACTTGATTCTTGAGCTGGATTTGGAGACTCCTGCGCAAATTTTTCTGACAGTCGATTCAGGCTCATATTCCTGTACCTCTGCCCAGACAACTATATTTGCCCCGTCTTGAGGATCTACTGTGATCGGACGTTCCAGCTTGATATCCTCTATTCGCACCCTGCTAAAATCGTTTTCCCCTGTTATGTGGGCAACGGCCTGAGCCATTGCTTCCAGACCAAAGACTGCGGGAAACAGATACGAACCGTTAAAGAGATGATCTTTCAGGTAAGGATTTTCTTCCAGAGTCAGATGGGTCTGGAATACAGTTTCTACGCCAGGAGTAAGATGGAGAGGTGTTTCAAGGAATTTCGCGTTTTCAGGCGCTGGAGTGGTTTCGGATATCCAGGTGTCTAAGCTGCCGAGACGCCCCGCGATAATTACCTTATGAACTCCAGGATCGTTCAGAAAAAGATGGACAAACCGTTGAACACCTTCTCTGCTGGGAATAGCCTTTATACCCATTTTTTGCAGATTTTCCACGCTTCCCATCTTTGCTCCCATGCCCTCATCCCGCCAGATACTGTAGGCAATGGACAGGCTGTCGGAGCCAGGATGATCTGCCGCAAAACGACGGAGGACCAGATCAAGGGCTTCGTTGGAAAATCCATACCAGGCATTTCCAGGCATCCCCGTCACTCCGATAACAGATGAAATCCCGACGAAGAGCTTGGGCGGAGCGTCTTTCAAGGCAAAAATAAGATTCAACGCCCCCATTAGTTTTGGACTTATCTCCTGCAAGGCATCTTCGACAGAAACCTGGCTGGCTGATTTCGGATGGTTGAGTCCTGCACCGTGAATTACACCGGTGATTTGTCCCATGTCCCTGCGAATTTCACGGACAGCAGAGATCAGAGATTCACGGTCGGAAACATCACAACTAAAGTACCTGGCAACCATTCCCTTGTCGTTGTACCTTTTGAGTGTTTCAGCGATCTCACGACTTGATGAACGGTCCGGAGCTGTATCAGGATGAGCCGAACGCCCGATAAGGGCCATTTGCGCTCCAGTTTTTAGAGCCAGACCAAAGGCGCATGAAGCTGTAATACCCCTTGCACCGCCCGTAACCATGATGACATCTCCGGCAGACCAGTTCATTGGACGCGGTTTGTATGAGGCTGGCTGCATAAGCTCAGGCACGGCTATGCTGCGTTTTAGTTCAAAATCAAAACCGGCTGCCGCAAAAGGCTCAGGAGTACTTATTTCCTCAATTGCTTTGTCTGCGATTTTTTCAGCATCCAGCGCTGCAGAGAAGTCAATGACACGAACTCGAAGATCATCTCGTTCTAAATGGAGGCTCGCGGCTAAGGCCAAAGCACAGCATTTGTTGATGTGTGAAAACACAGGATGATCGCCAAAGCAGCCGCCGCCGAACTGGATATAGGCAACCGTGGTGCGGCGACGCGGGCTATGTGAGGCCGGAGGTGGGGATATCACGCTGGCCAAATGTTCTACGATAGCCTGCAGTTGCTCTTTGTCTGAATTGTATTTCCGCCCGGTCCTGGGAAGAATGGCGATAAGATGTGAATACACCGGGTCTTTGACCAATTCTTTATCATGTGCTTCCTTAAAAGCGGCTATTCGCACCTGGGCGCCCCGGCTGAACAGGCTGTTGCGCAACGATGTCGCGACATCATCGCTATCAGGAGTAGCCAGGATCAAAATATTAGCACTTTGCCAGTCATCCTCCTTGCGTTTTCCCAACCATTCCGGCAATGGCTGGAGCGGTTCTTCTGCCGGCACGACCTTAAATTCCCTGACCCATGGATCAGGCCCACTATCGACATCCATTGTTTGTTTCTTTGTCCCGCCAGTGACGATTCTTTTCAGGATTTCGGCAATCTGCCGCAGGCTTCGCTGACGAAGGGGATCCAGATCAACATGGATTTCTATATTCAAAGCAGATGTCAATCCACCTACCAACCTGTTCAGCATGTCCGGTCCGATATTGAGATCATCTTCCACTATTGCGTCCGCATCAAGGACATCATCCGGATAACCTGTAATCAGGGAGGTCTGTTCAAGGACTATCTTCAATACATCCGGTTTTTCCGGCTCAATTGAGCCAGGTGCTTTCTTCTTTGCACACGCCATCATGTTGTCCACGATTTCTGACAGGGTTGCATTGGCATCGCCCGCCAAATCAACCTCGTCTTCCAGGCCGGCTTTTTTTGCCGCTTTTATTACCAGATCAGCAGCTTTGATCGAATCAAGGTTCAGATCATCCAGCAACCGCATTTCAGGCATCAGGCTATCAATAGGGTAACCTGTAATATCTTTGGTTACAGAAAAGAGAACCGATTTCATATCTTCTCTTGTAACGGTTTTTGATTTCAGTGCTGGGGCCCTTACATCATGGGTTTTGGTTTCTACAGAAGGTTTGATTGTCTCAACTTCTATCTCAGTTCCGCCTTTCTTATCCATAAACGGGGCCGAGTACTTCATATCCGCTTGGATAAACTCAGCTAAAAACGGGCCGCGAGCCTTCAGGTAAGCCTCAAGCTCATTGCCGGAAAGATTGACAATACCGGAGAGCATGTCTTGCGCCTTTTTCGGCAGGGAATGATGAAAAGATGCCTTGTCGGCAACGGGAAGATCAAAGGGGCGTTCACACGGGTTCTGAATGAACAAGCGTTCAGAAGGCGGAACAAACGGGCGGACCAGCCTTTTTTCGTACAACCTGTGCCAATCAATGTCAATGCCGCGGATAAAGAGGGAGGCAAGCAGCCTGTTCATATCCTTGTCCACGAACGGCGATGATTCTATTGGTATGCATACATGACCGCTGTCGCCCATAATAGCATTTGCCAGGCCTGAAAGGACGCGCCCCGGTCCGACCTCAATGAACAGATCACAGTTCCTGGCCATTGACCTGATCATATTTACAAAATTTACCTGTGAGAGAATCTGGCCGGCAAAGTGCTTCCGGAGTGATATTCCCTGTTTTACCTCTTCCCCGTCAGTGCTGGAAAAAAGTCTGGTCTGGATAACAGCGAGTTTTTCGGGGAGAAATTCGACATTTTCCATAACCTTGACGGCATGGGAAGCAAGTTCGGAGTGAAAGGCATTGGAGACCCTCAAGCGCCTGGCCATGATTCCTTGTTTAGCTGCTATCTTTATGGCCATTTCCAGCGCGGTCAGTTCCCCGGACAAAACGATTTGCTGCGGGCTGTTTATATTTGCGAGGACTATATAACCCGCGGTCTGTTTGAGGATGCCTTTTGTCTCTTCTTCAGAGCATCGCAGGCTTACCATTCCTCCTTTTTGATCTCCCGAGACCGTCATGGCACGCCCCCTTGCAGCCGCAAGACGAATCAGATTCTGGAAATCAAATGCGCCTGCGGCATGAAATGCGGTCAATTCTCCCAGGCTGTGCCCACCCATAGCGGCAGGGGTTACCCCAAGTTTTTGAAGGAATTGAAACCAGAGCAGCGAAGTTAGACAGATGGCAGGTTGGGCATTTTCGGTCTGCGACAGGTCGTGAAACCAGGCTTTAACATCCTCCGGTCCTCCAGCTCGATCAAGTGGAGGATAGATAAGCCGGTTGATGGGTTTGCCGCCTGCATCCTCGATCCATTGATCTGCCTCCATGACTCTATTCCTTGCCCACTGGAAACGCTCTACAAGCACTCGAGCCATGTTGAGCTTTTGAGAGCCCTGCCCTGGAAAAAGCATTCCCACCCTTGTCCCGGCAAGCCGGTTGCTCAACCATACCATCTGTCCGGGATCATTGAGCATTTTTCCACTTGCAGGCGGTCTCTCTTTGATCATCAATGCAAGTTGTTCAAGCAGTTTTGTCAATTCGTCTGGTTGGCCGGTTATGACAGCGGATCGAACACAGGCCTTCCTGTATGACTCGTGTCCGAGCTTGGCAGCAAGATCTGTGAGTTCGGCAATACTTATTCCCTTTGAGATCTTGACAAGGTCGTTGACCTTTTCATAAAGTTCATCCATGGTCTCGGCGGTCAATACGAAAATCTCTGTTTCCTGATTCGAAACCATCATAGTTCGCTCATCCATGGACGGCTCGAGAAGGTCACTGGGAGGATCGCCGGATTCCAGGGTTATGTGGCAGTTGATCCCGCCAAATCCCATAGCCGAGACACCTGCCCGCAATATTTCCGTGGGTTTGCGCTGCTCGCCCTGAAGAATAGGGTAAAGTGAATGCACCAACGTGTTAAAAAGAGGATGCGGATCCCTGCACGCGGCCGTGGGTGAAAGAATACGGCGGTTCACTCCCATGACTGCCTTGATGAATCCACCAGCTCCAGAGGCGGCCTTTGTGTGTCCAATGATCGATTTTAATGATGTAATACCGCAGGATCGTTCTGATTTTTTCTGGGAGACCCTGACATCTTTCATGGCTAAAGCAATGCCCTCTAATTCGATCCGATCTCCAATTGCTGTCCCTGTTCCATGCCCCTCCAGGAAATTTACATCTTCAATCCCGTAAGGAGCACGGGCGTACGCTCTTTTTAATGCTCTGGCCTGCCCCGTGGCGTTTGGCGCTGTGATAGCAGTTCCTCTGCCGTCCGAAGATATCCCCCAGCCATGGAGTATTGCATAGATGTAATTTTTATCCCTCCTGGCATCATCTAAACGTTTAAGGACAACGAAGCCGCAACCCTCGCCTGGGATAAATCCGCTGGCGCGGCGGTCATACACAGTCATATCATCCTTAGTCAGCGCTCCGGTCCTGGCAAACCCTACAAGCTCAAAAGGATCAAGGCTGATATCGACTCCTCCCGCTATAGCCAGATTCAGATCTTTATTCATTAATCCTGTGGCTGCAGTGGCAACTGCAATAAGGGAAGATGAGCACGCCCCGTCAACAGTGTATCCTCCTCCACAAAGGTTCAGGAAGTTGCAGATACGTCCCGCGATGGTGTTTGAAAGTCCGCCGGCCAATGTGTCTTCGTTCACAGATGGGAAAACAGATTTATAGTAGTCTTTCAGTGTTGTCTCAATTTCCGCTGCCTGATTGTCGGAAAGATTCCTTGACCTGGCTGCGGCCCGGAATGCGCGCTGGATATACGGCCATCGCAGCCGCATGGTATTAGAACGGGTCATCTCGCCGGTCAGGCTGTTTCCCACTATTACTCCCGTGTGCTCACCAGGCAGCTCATCGTGGGAGTAACCAGCGTCTGCAACCGCTTCGATTGCCGTTTCCAGTGCGAGCCAGTGTACAATATCTGTATTTTGGAAGGTAGTGTAAGGGATGCGCCTTGACGCCCAGTCAAAACTGAATCCGTCGATTACAGCGGCACGTGAGATATAGGTCTTGTCCGACTCGCTGCCGTTCGGTTGGTAATAATCGGCTATAGGGAAACGCTGGTCTGGAAGTTGCCTGAACTGGCGGCGGCGTGCCAGGATGTTCTCCCATAGCTGCCGCGGATTGCGGGCGCCCGGATACCAGCAGGCCATCCCGATTACAGCGATTGGAGTGGTTAATGATTTATTCATAATAATAACCTCTCATAACTACTCAGGTGGATAGGCTGAAGACTGAAGACTGTTAGGGAAAAGCGCATTTTGAAGCCATGTTTGGTGCAAAAATCAGGTATTTCCGCCAAAGTACGGCAATCAAACTCTTCTGACCCCTTCAGCCTGACTACGTGACTAGTCACAACCTCTCATTCCTTATAATTGTTAATTCGTAATTATAACTGGTATTGTTGCCAAAAAACACGGTATGTGTCAAGCAAAACAAAAAGCGTGTAATAATATGAAATTTGCGATATAAAAGATGAGTACGAAATAAAAATACTGTAAAAGTTCACCACGGAACGACACGGAGTTTCACTGAAAAGTAAAAACAATGAGTAACTACTCAGGTTCACGGTTAGAGAACGATGAAAATTGAACGGAAGATCAGAACAAAACCCAATTGATCAATTATCTCAAAACAACTCGCTTGAGAGTGGGTTTATTTATAATTCAGTGTATTTCCGTGAAAATCCGTGGTGAACTATTACAAAATGCTTTTTCAGATGGAGTATGAAGATGATAAGCCCTCCAGGTTACCAGATCGCAGATAGAATTTGTGAAAGTCTAAATACAGTGGTTTATCGAGGAAAGAGGGGGGCCGACAACCTGCCGGTTATTCTCAAGATCTTGAAAAAGGCTCATCCCACGCCTGATGAGCTTGCCCGGTACAGGCATGAATTCAGGATAACCGGTTCACTTCATCTTAAAGGTGTTGTCAGGAGTTATTCCTTAGAAGATTATGAGAACAGGCTGGCAATAATATTCGAGGATTTCAACGGGAAATCACTGGATAGACTGATGGCTGGCTCAAGGCTTTCCCTGGAAGAATCTCTTGCCATCGCCATAAAGATAGTGGATGCTTTGGGAAGTATACATGCTGCAAATATAATTCACAAGAATATCAATCCTGCCAATATCGTTATTAATCATGAAACAGGGGAGTTGAAGATCATTGATTTCGGGATTTCGAGTACCCTGTCCAGAGAAGAACCTGCTGTAAAGAATCCGAATATTCTTGAAGGTACACTGGCCTATATTTCGCCTGAGCAGACAGGAAGGATGAACCGCGTCCTGGATTACCGCACTGATTTTTACTCCCTGGGCGTTATTCTGTATGAGCTTATCTGCCGAAAGCTTCCTTTTGAATCCGATGATTTGCTTGAAATAATCCATTCCCATATCGCAAAAGAGCCTGTAGAGCCGTACAAGCTTGATCAAAGAATTTACAGGACTGTATCTGAGATTGCAATAAAATTGCTGGCAAAGAATGCCGAAGACAGATACCAGAGTGCCTGGGGGATCAAGGCAGATCTTGAGGAGTGCCTGAGCCGGTTAAAGAATTCCGGCAGAATTGAACCGTTCCCTCTTGCCACTCATGATATCTCTGACAGGTTCCAGGTTATTCAGAAGTTGTATGGCAGAGAAAAAGAAATTGAAATTTTGATGGAGGCGTTTGAGCGAACAGCAGACGGGAAACGGGAAATTCTGATGGTGACAGGCAGAGCAGGCGTAGGGAAGACCTCTATAGTCAATGAAATTTATAAGCCGATAACCGCCAGAAACGGATATTTTGTCTCAGGCAAGTTCGACCGGTTCCATCGGGATATTCCGTACAAAGCCGTAATTGAAACATTCCAGGAACTGATACGTCAAATTCTGACCGAGAGTGACACCCGGATTGATCAGTGGCGGGAGAAGCTCCTAACAGCCATCGGTCCTAATGGACAGATTATCATTGATGTGATTCCAAACGTGGAGTTGATCATCGGACCACAGCCTCCTGTGCCAAAATTGGGGCCTTTTGCAGCGCAGAACCGTTTTAACCTGGTCTTTCAAAACTTTATTCAGGCATTATGCCTGCCGGATCATCCTTTGACCATCTTTCTGGATGATATGCAGTGGGCGGATTCTGCGTCCCTGAAACTAATGGAACTGATGATTACAAACAGAATGACAGAATATTTTTTTCTTATCGGGGCGTATCGCGACAACCAGGTCACGCCCGGGCATCCCTTGATGATTACCCTGAATGCAATTAAAAAGGAAGGCATTACCATCAATAATATCTCCCTCTTCCCCCTTGATATTGAAAATATTACTCAATTGCTCTCTGATTTGCTGCATGCTGATAAGGAAACGGCAAATCCGCTGGCTGAACTGGTCATGCAAAAAACGGGCGGCAATCCCTTTTTTACGGAGATATTCCTGAAATCGCTTTATGAAGAAAAGCTGTTGAGATTTGTCGCACCTGCTCCGGGAACAGGAAGAGGGGGATGGGAGTGGGACATGGCCGGAATTCAAAGGCTTGGCATCACAGATAATGTTGTTGAGCTTCTGACAGGAAAAATCCGGCAGTTCAGTAAAAAGACTCAGCAGGCATTAAAATTGGGATCATGTATCGGGAATCAGTTTGACTTGCAGACACTGGCTGCGATCTGTAAAAAATCTCCGGAAGAAACAGCGGCCTCACTCCAGGAAGCGGTTGCAGAGAGTCTGGTGATGATTTCCGGCAACGCATACAAACTGATCGATCCGGATATCAGAGAACCGGAGATGGGGATAAGAGTAGAATACAGGTTTTCGCATGATCACATCCATCACGCAGCTTATTCTCTCATCAGTGAAACCGAAAGAAAGTTGATACATCAACAGACAGGTCAATACCTGCTTCGGATTATCCCGCCAGAGCAGCGCAAAAAGAGGATATTTGATATTGTGAACCAGTTGAACCTTGGGCTGGAACTTATTGATTGTCAGGCTGAACGGAATGAATTGGCTAACCTGAACCTCATGGCTGGGAGAATAGCAAAGCAGTCAGCAGCGTTTGAGTCGGCTTTCGTTTACCTGAGGACCGGCATAGGACTGCTTTGTGAGGACAACTGGAAGAGCGAGTATGACATGTCGCTTGAACTATATACAGAAGCGGCTGAAACGGCATATCTTTGCGCCGAGTATGCCTTAATGGAAGAGTTTGTACTGTGTATATTGAAAAGGGGGAAAGTGTTGCTGGACAGGGCAAAGGCTTATGAGATCAGGATCGAGGCATACAAGGCTCAATATAAGAGGCAGGAAGCGCTGGAAACAGGGTTGTCCATCCTCAAAGAGCTAGGGTTGAGATTTCCTGAAAAGCCGAACAGGTTGAATATCATGCTTGATCTCCTGAGAACAAAGTTGCTATTAGCCGGAAAGCGAATCGGCAAACTGGTTGATTTAAAGAAGATGGATGATCCGATCAAATTGGCATCCATGCGGATATTGAACCGCACTGGCTCTGCCGCCTATTTTGCCGACCCTGATCTCCTCTCTCTCCTTGTATTGAGATCTGTTAGATTTTCGATCATATATGGAAATGCGCCTGTTACAGCCTTTTCGTATGCTGTTTACGGAATGATGCTCTGCGGAATAGTCGGAGACATAGGGAATGGCTATAGATTCGGCCGACTTGCCTTAAGCGTGCTGGAGCAGTTCAATGCCAAAGAGTTCAAGGCCATGACATTCCATATGGTTTATGGCTTTGTCATACACTGGAAAGATCATGTCAGGGAAACCTTGAAGCCATTGTCTGAAGCATATCAAATCGGGCTGGAGACCGGAGATTTTGAATATGGAGGCTATTGTGCCTTTTTTTACTGCTACCACTCATTTGTGGCGGGAAAGGGGCTGGATGAGGTTGAGCTGGAAATGGCCGGATACAGCGATGCACTTGTCCGGCTCAAGTATGAACAGTCCCTGCATGGGCATGGGATATTTCGGCAGACAGTTGCGAATTTGAGGGGGATGTCCGGAACCCGGTGTTCATTAGACGGCAAGTATTATAATGAGGGCCAGATGTTGCCGATTCACAGCAAGGCAAAAGACAGAACCACTCTTTATTATCTTTATAGCAATAAACTTCTTTTGAACTATCTCTTTTGCGATTACAAAGAAGCCATCAAGAATGGAATGCTGGCGGAAAACTATTTAGACGGAGTAGTGGGGATGGTGGTTGTTCCGATCTTTTTTTTCTACGATTCCCTGGCCAGGCTCGCAGTCTTTCACGATTCTTCGCTGTCCGAACAAAGAGTCATACTAAAAAAGGTGGCTGCCAACCGGAAAAGGATAAAGAAATGGGCGCATCATGCGCCAACGAATCATCTGCACAGGTTTTATTTGATCGAGGCAGAACGGATGCGGATTCTCGGCAAAGATGCCAGAGCAGAGAAGTATTATGATCAGGCGATTGAACTGGCAAAAAAACATGAATATATCAATGAAGAAGCACTGGCAAATGAACTGGCGGCAAGATTCTATCTTGCAAAAGAAAACTCGAGGATTGCCAGAGCATATATGCAGGATGCCCGCTACTCTTACCTTATATGGGGAGCAATGGCCAAGGTCAGGGATATAGATGCACGATACAGCCAGTTGCTCGCCGGCAGGCCATTGAGAATCTTATCCGGGATTAATAAACCTGACGGAACCAAAACAACCATTGATTCAGGAGAATGTTTTGATCTTGCCTCTGTGATGAAGGCATCCCTGGCTATTTCCGGCGAAATCGTTTTGGACAGGCTGCTGGAACGATTGATGAAAATAGCGATTGAGAATGCCGGTGCAGAAAAAGGCTTTCTGATCCTGGAATCCATGGGAAAATTGATGATTGAAGCAGAAGGATCGCTCAATCAGGATCACATCACGGTATTGCACTCGGTTCCATTGGAAGAAAGCAATAATCTTTCACCTGCCATAATTAATTATGTAGCCAGGACCCGGGAAAGCGTGGTTCTCAATGATGCCGCCACTGAAGGTCGCTTTACAAATGATCCCTATATTCTTTCCAGACGTCTTAAATCGGTCTTATGCGAGCCTATTATTTACAAATCAAAACTCAGGGGTATCCTCTACCTGGAGAATAATCTTACAACCGGCGCGTTTACCATTGAACGCACGGAGATGCTCAAACTTCTGACATCCCAGATAGCCATTTCCCTGGAAAACGCCAGGCTTTATACAAACCTGGAAGAGTCTGAACTGCGCTATAGGGAGCTTTATGAAAATATTATCGATATTGTAATACTGGTTGGCGAAGATGATACAATACTCATGGCAAATCCCCTTTTCTACACCTTTCTCGGGATTCCATACGGAGATAAGATCGAATTTACCTTTAAGGAGTGTATATATCAGAAAGATCGTTCCAGGGTGGAAAGTGAGATGCTCACAAGACTTTTTAACGGGAATGATGTAAAAGATTTTGAATTTAGAATTGTAAACATGCATGGAAAGATTTTTGAGGTCGAGTGTAATGCAAAGTCTATCAGAAAGGAGAGCAAACTTGCCGGATTCCAGATGGTAATTCGGGATATTACCGAGCGGAAAAAGTTGACGAATGACCTGTTTGAATCTCTTAGAGCCGTCGCACAAGCCAGGCTCGGAACTATCCTTGGTCTTGCAAAACTTGCAGAATACAGGGATAAAGAGACAGGCGCACACCTTGAAAGAATACAGGAGTATACCAGGATGCTTGCAGAGGAGCTTGCCAAAAGACCCAAATATAAAAAGTACATCACAAAGAAATACATAGAGGATATTTCCTTCACATCCATTCTTCACGATATCGGAAAGGTGGGAATCCCTGACGCGATACTCCTGAAATCCGGAAGACTTACAAAAGAAGAGTTTGAAGAAGTAAAACGCCATCCAGTAATAGGAGGGGATATTTTGAGGGAGGTTAACGCAAAGGTTGAGGGGCAATCGTTTTTGTCCATTGGAATGCGGATCGCTTATTCCCATCATGAAAAATGGAATGGCACGGGATATCCGAAAGGCCTCAAGGGAGAGGGAATACCTCTATCCGCCCGGATAGTCGCGCTGGCTGATGTGTATGACGCTATCGCAACAAAGCGGGTTTACAAAGATGCCTACTCCCACGAAAAGACTGTCGATATTATTGTGAGCGAAAAGGGAAAGCATTTTGATCCCGAGGTGGTGGAAGCCTTTCTTGTCCTCAAAGACAAATTCATGACGATATGCAGGAAGATGCAAGATGATAAGCCAATGGTTTTCGAAGCATAGACTGCGGATTATCGTTTCTTCTTACCGAATTCTATCCGGCCTGTCCGCTGCCGGAAGAGCAACCTGATGGGAGTTTTGTCTAACCCGGCGCGTTCACGGATCTGGTTGATAAGATACCTCTTGTATGAAAAATGAACTGCACCAGGATAGTTTACAAAGCAGACGAAAGTAGGCGGTTTTGCAGTCACCTGGGCGGCATAATAAAATTTAAGCCGTTTTCCCCGAAAGAGTGAAGGTTCATTTTTTTTGATTGCCAGTTCCATTATCCTGTTTAATTGACCGGTTGTTATACGCGCTGCATACTGGTTGTAAACTTCATCAACATACTTAAATATCTTTGGAACTCTGAGGCCGGTAAGTGCGGAGATAGTAATGGCCGGGGCAAAACTTAAAAATTTTGACTCTATTCTTAATTGTTCATAATATCTTTTTGCGGTTTTACTGTCTTTTTCAACAAGATCCCATTTATTAAGCAGCATTATACAACTGCATTTTTTCTCAAAAGCATATCCTGCGATATTTATGTCCTGTTCTGTAATTCCCTCGTCTGCATCCATGACGATAAGGGCAACATCACATCTGTCAAGGCTCCTTAAAGCTTTGATTATCGAAAACTTTTCAATTTTCTTTGATACTTTTCCTTTACGTCTGATGCCGGCGGTATCTATAAGAAGATATGACTTTCCGTTGATCTTGCAGACAGAGTCAATTGCATCGCGAGTTGTTCCCGGAATATCGCTTACAAGCAGGCGTTTTTCACCCAGAATGCGGTTTATGAGAGATGATTTGCCGACATTCGGCCTGCCAACGACCGCTATCTTTATCATATCTTCTGTTTGAACTGAGTCGGATTTTGGAAATGCAAGTATCAGATCGTCGAGAAAATCATTCACACCATAGCGATGTTCAGCAGAAACAGGATACAATTTTTCTATACCAAGGCTGTAAAAATCATAAAGATTTGTTTCCTGTTCAAGACCGTCTATTTTATTAACAGCAAAAAAAACAGGTTTTTCTGTTGTACGAAGAATTTCGACAATATCTTTATCATAGGGTGATATGCCTGCTTTGCCATCAAGCAGAAGAATTATAACATCAGCATCTTCTATGGCCTGGAGTACCTGAAAGCGGATTTCATTTGCAAAATCATCCTTATCATCACTCAAAAAACCTCCTGTATCAACCAGGGTAAATACAATGCCATTCCAGGTAGCATCGCCGTAATTCCGGTCTCTTGTGACACCAGGGAAATCATCGACAATGGCATTTCTCGATCTGGTAATGCGGTTGAAAAAGGTGGATTTGCCGACATTTGGGCGGCCAACAATTGCAACAATAGGTTTCATGGTTATATATAAGGTTGAAGGTTAAAGGTTAAAGGTTAAAGGCTGAAGTTTCCTGCCAGTCTTCAGTCTATCTACATGAGTAGTTACTATAGACTTTCAGATAAATACTTTGGCATCCTTCATAACAGCCTAAAAGTAGTTTACACTTTTAAGGGTAAGATACCTCAAAAAATATGATTTGTGCGCATAGCTGTTAGCCGTTAGCTTTTAGCTTAACAGTTCGTTTTTATACAAAAGTTTTGCCTAATAGCTAACGGCTAACAGCTAATGGCTGGCATCCGTCAATGTTGAAAAAGTGTAAACTACAAAATGAAGGATGCCACTACTTTTGACCTATTTTGAAAGATGCCTTGTTTTGTTTTAAAATTATATGATAAGAAATCTGTTTATATCTTTCAACAATAAAGATTGATGGAAAAGAAAAAAGAACACAGTTACTATGATAATAATAGGCATTGAAACATCCTGCGATGAAACCGCTGCGTCAATAGTTGTTGACGGCTCTGAAATTTTATCTTCTGTTGTGTCTTCTCAGGTGGATGTGCATCATAAATATGGCGGCGTTGTGCCTGAGCTTGCTTCAAGAAAACATATAGAAGACATTGTGCCGATTGTAAAGGAAGCTGTCAGCAAGGCTGGTATTAATTTTAAACAAATTAATGCATTGGCCGTAACCCAGGGCCCGGGGCTTATAGGCTCATTAATAGTAGGTTTTTCATTTGCGAAAGCTTTTGCTTATACACTTGGTATTCCATGGATAGGCGTAAACCATCTTGAGGGGCACATAAATTCTGTTTTTCTGGAATCAAATCCGCCGGCATTCCCTTTTGTATCACTCTTGGCTTCAGGCGGTCATACAAGCATTTATTATGTTAAATCTCATACAGAGACCGAACTTATTGGGCAGACAAGGGATGATGCTGCCGGCGAGGCTTTTGACAAAGTTTCAAAAGCAATCGGCCTGGGATATCCAGGCGGGATAGTTATAGACAGGCTGGCTAAAAAGGGAGACCCGTCGAAAATAGTTTTTCCCCGCTCATACCTTGATAAGTCCGGCTTTGACTTCAGCTTCAGCGGCATAAAAACTGCGGTAAACCGCTATATTCAGACACACGCTGATGAATATAAAAACCAGATTCCCGATATTTTTGCCGGGTTTCAGGAGTCGGTCGTTGATGTTCTTTCATATAAAGTTTTAAGCGCAGCAATGAAAAGGGGTTGTGATCAGATTTCTCTTGTAGGAGGCGTGGCAGCGAACAGCAGATTAAGAGAAAGGGTTATTAAGGATGCTGAACGGAAAGGAATTAAAGTCCATATCCCTTCGGTTGATCTCTGCGGCGATAATGCAGCCATGATTGCAGCTACAGGCTATCATTACTTAAAGAATGGAAAGTCTTCTGGGATTAGTGATGATGTATATTCAAGAATTAAGATTTAGAAATTAAACCAAATATTTTTCTTTTATTTTCAGTATCCTCCGGACAGATTCCTTTCCTTTAGCCTTTATGTTTTTAGAATCCTTAAGTTCCTTTAAAATTTTCTCATATGCAATTTCTATATTCGGGCCTTTGTGACAGATCAGAGTAATGTCAATATCTGCCGAAAGTATCTGCTTTATGACGGTTTTAATGTCATAATTGCCTTTAATCGCTCCCATATCCAGATCATCTGTTATGACTATTCCATCAAAACCCATTCTGTCCCGGAGAAGATCTTTTGCAATTTTACTTGAAAGACTTGCAGGCCATTTTATATCTATTTTGCTATAAAGTATGTGCGATAGCATAATCCCAGCCACATCATGCTTTATAGCTTCGTAAAAAGGACGAAGATCGCTTGATTCTAAGGTCTGGAGATCTGCATCAAGCGGAGGCATTTCAATGTGAGGGTCAAGCACAGTTCTGCCGATTCCTGGAAAATGCTTTGCAACAGCCATGATTCCGTTTCGTTGAAGTCGCTCTATTAGTGTTACTCCCAGCTTTGATACCCATGCTGGATCATTCCCGAAAGATCTATCTCTCATAATACTTTTCTTGTTATCAAATGCCACATCCAGTACAGGTGCCATGTTCATGTTTATCCCGACACTTTTCAATTCAGAGGCGGTTATTTCTGCAAAATGCCCGGCATCTTCTTCATCTTTCATATCAGGATTGCCTGAAAACCTGGTAAAAGGCTCTTTCAGCCTGGCTACCTGTCCTCCTTCCTGATCAATTGAGATAAATAGTGGTGGTTGGCCGCATTTTATTGCATATTCCTGAAACGACATACACAGGTCTTTTATCTGATCCGGGCTGGTCAGGTTCCTTGAAAACAGAATGATTCCTCCGACCTTAATTTTATTGATGAGAAATTTTAGATCATCATTGAGTCTGGTTCCATCAAAGCCTGCCATCAGGCGCTGCCCGGCCAGTTGTTCGTTTGAAAGTGCTGAAATATCCATTATTATTTACCCCAATTCCATTATCTTTTTAATTGGTAACTACTCAGGTGGATAGGCTGAAGGCTGAAGACTGTTAGGAAAAAACGCATTTTGAAGCCATGTTTGGTGTAAGAATCAGATATTTCCGCCAAAGTACGGCAATCGTGCTCTTCTGCCCCCTTCAGCCTTCAGTCTAAACAGCTTCAGCCTGACTACGTAAGTAGTCACCTTAATTGATACTTTCTTACAGCCTTGTTGTGATCTCTTATATTAGTTGAGAACATATGAGTATTGTCTTTTTTTGATACAAAATAAAGAAAATTCGTATCAGCGGGGAAGAGAGCAGCTTCTATTGCCTTTTTTCCCGGATTTGCAATTGGTCCATGTGGAAGACCGGAAATCCGATAGGTATTATAGGGTGTTGATGTTTTAAGATGTGTTTTTTTTATATTTCCGTCAAAGTCTTTTATACCATAGATAACCGTAGGATCACTTTCAAGCCGCATTTTCTTCTTCAGGCGGTTGTGAAAAACAGAAGAGATAACAGACCGTTCTTTGGGATCGCCCGTCTCCTTTTCGATTATGGATGCCAGCGTTACTGTCTGATGAATTGAAAGCCCCAGTTTTTTTGCTTGTTCTTTAAAAGCAGGGGTGAAAACAGAACGGAACCTCTTGACCATTGCAGATATGATTTTTTCCGGGGTGATATCTTTTTGGAAGTAATATGTTTCAGGGAAGAGATATCCTTCAAAGGTTTCAGCGTCAATTCCTTCTTCATGCACAAGCGATGAATCAAGTGCCGCCCTTAAAAAATCTTCTTCTTTGCCTAAACCTGCCTTGGCTAAATTTGAAGCAATCTGGTTTAGATTATAACCCTCCGGGATGGTCAGTTTATAAAGGCGTACTTTTCCGCTTACTACTATATGGAATATTTTATTCGGTGGCATAGCGGCAGAAAGAAGGTATTCTCCAGCTTTTATTTTTTTATCATATCCTTTAATACGGGCAAGTAAATTAAATTTATACAGATCTTTTATAATGTCTGCTTTTTGCAGTCTTTCTGAAAAGGATTTAAAGTTCTGGCCCGGTTTAATAAGTATAATTTTTTCATTATGATCAATACTTGATGCGGGCATGTCTGCATACATAAAGAGATTAAGTATAAAGCAGAACAGGCCGGAAAATAACAAAAAAAGCGTTATTAAAATGATTACTTTTAATTTATTCAAGCTGAAAGTTGCTCCAAAGGCTATATGGGATGTCCCCAAGTCCACGTTTAACCAAATGACACCCTTTTCGATAAATGTGAAACGGCGTTGTGCCGCGTTTCATCTGTTCTTTCTAAAATATTAAACACCTGGATAAGCGATAACCTTTTGAAGGTGTTTGTGCAAAGAATCCAAAAGCACAGTACAATGGCAATCAAAAGGAAAAGCGAACGGATTGTCCGCAGG
>Ga0255428_1016_pt1 | contig 45169 bp, 36 predicted proteins | sample ANMaggSSYBR02J13_FD_182654 | JGI IMG/M metagenome (GOLD analysis project Ga0255428, IMG submission 182654) | Sediment cell enrichment communities from methane seep in Santa Monica Basin, California, United Staets - ANME aggregate JGI... | ecosystem: Environmental > Aquatic > Marine > Cold seeps >... | reverse complement strand
GTGTGCTTACAGGTATAGAGGTTGGTATGAAATACCATGAATGGGTGCCTGTGGAGGAGGTATCCAGATATACCAAACTGGATCTAGGTCAGCTGCACTATATCCTGAAGGATCTGGGGCATAAGGGACTGCTGAAGCGCCAGACCCAGCCCTATGAGGGCTACATGATCTATTTCGAAGGCTACGACCTGCTGGCACTGAACGCACTGGTGAAGCGGGGCAGCTTGTCTGCTATTGGCGAGGAACTGGGTGTGGGCAAGGAGTCTGTGGTCTATGAGGGGCTGCGGGAGATGGTGGGGGGACTGGGGCAGCAGCCAGTGATCCTCAAGTTCCACAGACAGGGAAGGACGAGTTTTAAGCAGGTGAAGCGCAAGCGTGAACATCTGGACGGGTTGCAGCATTTTTCATGGATCTATGCGGCACGCCTGGCTGCGAAGCGGGAGTATGGGGTGATGCAGCGGCTGTATCCTGAGGTGAGCGTGCCTGAGCCTGTGGACCAGAACCGCAATGTGATCGTAATGGCTATTGCTGAGGGGGGCGAGCTGTCTAAGACTAGGGTGGTGGACCCTGGGTGGTACCTGGAAAGGATTTTAGAACAGGTGGGGCTAGCGTATGCTAAGGGTGTGGTGCATGGGGACCTGAGCGAGTATAATCTTTTTGTGAGCGATGAGGGGGTGACTCTGATCGATTGGCCGCAGTATGTTGAGGTGGGGGATGCGCAGGCAAAGGGGCTGCTGGAGCGGGATGTGGGGAATGTGCTGGCGTTTTTTAAGAGGAAGTATGGTGTGGAAAGGGATGTGGGGGAGGTTGTTGGGGGGATAATGGAATGATTGGGAGTATCAATCTGGTTCATGTCAAAATATTCAGTAAGTTATTTATACAAGTTTCTTAAAGGTTTATGCAGGGAATGCCTCACTTATGAAATGGAAGGACCATCTGCATGCATCAGATTAATTCAAAGAAAGTAGTTGAAAAATAGATTACAGAATACACAAGTATAACAATACCATGATTAATCCAAAGGTTTTCATTAGCTACACCCATGATTCACAAGATTATATGGATCGAGTATTGGATATTTCAAATCGCCTTCGGAATAATGGGATTAATTGTAATATCGATCAATATGAGTTTTCCCCGTCTGAAGGGTGGCCCAGATGGATGGCTAATCAAATTGAAGAGGCTGACTTTGTTCTCGTGATATGCACAGGAGTGCCGAGATAAATTCATACTCGCCAGTTGGTGCAAATCCAACCAGAGGAAAGGCTAGCCACCACCTCTGAACTGAACCCCACACCCAGCTTGGTAACAGGCTGATGTGAAGCTGGGGGGATGGGATAATAGGCCGCAACGGAAGTGAAGGTTATAAGCCCCGAAATATCGCTGATTCTGGAAGCCGACGTTATCTGCGTAACGGAAGGCAGCATTTACATCACCATTAGTCCAAACCTCCGGTCTTGGAATATAGCAGAGAGCTTAACGACATGGCAAGGTGATGTGAGTCCAGCGGGGTCTAAGACCGCAGCATGTTATCAAACGGAGACTATGGGAACTCGGGAGGCCCATGGCGTTCTTCATCGGGAAGTATGTGATGTCAAGCCTATGAACGGTAAGACATTGCAGATGACGCCTTGGGAGTCGGATCAGTTCATAGTACTGATGAAACAGGGTAATGCCTATGGAGGGAAGGGGCTGACAGGAGCACGAATGACATCAGGGGCACATCTACCACACTCAGAGGTGGCGAGTAGATGACAACAAAACTGGTGTCTAAGACTCAAAAAGCTATACCAGTTATAGTTTTAAAGGCTAAGGAAGACCCGAAATGCAAGTTTACATCATTAGTACACCTGCTTACAGAGGATTTCCTTAAAGAATGTTTCAGGGAGTTAAAGAAAAGAAAATCTCCAGGCATTGACGGAGTAACAGTAAATGAATACGAGGAACAACTGGATGAAAATCTTGCAGATCTGGTAATAAGGCTTAAAACAAAGCAGTACAAGCCTCAACCGGTCTTGCGTGTCTATATCCCGAAGCCAAACGGCGATAAAAGACCACTCGGAATCCCGGCTGTCGAGGACAAGATCGTCCAGATGGCAATCAAGAAGATTCTTGAAGCGATCTTTGAACAGGACTTTATAGACACGTCTTACGGTTTTCGTCCCAACCGGAGCTGCCACGATGCTCTTAAGAAAATAGACAAGACCATCATGACCGGTCCGGTCAACTTTGTGGTGGATATGGACATCTCGAAGTTCTTTGACACCGTAGACCACAAACAATTGATGGAATGTCTGAAACAGAGAATCACGGATTCGAGTCTGCTACAGTTGATCAGACGTTTCCTGAACTCTGGCATAATGGAAGATGGAGTCTATTGTGAGACAGATCAAGGTACGCCACAGGGTGGAGTGCTGAGTCCAGTACTCGCTAATGTATACCTCCACTTTGCGCTGGACTTGTGGTTTGAGACTGAGGTAATTCCACAGCTAACTGGTTATGCCCAGCTGGTACGATATGCGGATGACTTCGTTGTCTGCTTCGAAAAAGAGGAAGAAGCCAGAGCTTTTGGAGTTGCGCTGAGGCAACGAATGGGTGAGTTCGGACTTACGGTCTCTGAAGAGAAGAGTAAGATCATTGAGTTTGGACATTGCGCATGCCAGAGAGCAAGGAAATATGGCATGAAGTGTGAAACCTTTGATTTTCTTGGTTTTACTCACTTCTGCGATAAAACCCGAAAAGGCAAATTCAAGCTTGGGCGGAAGACGTCACGCAAGAAGTTCACACAGAAGATGACGAATATGAATATATGGTTGAAGAGTATCCGAAATCTTGTCGAACTGAAAAAATGGTGGAAGGTGCTGGGGCTAAAGTTGCTCGGACATTACCGGTATTATGGTATGAGCGGCAACATACGATGGCTACAGAACTTCTACTATCAGACAGTGAAACTTGCCTTCAAATGGATAAACAGGCGCAGCCAGAGAAAAAGTTATAACTGGGATCAGTTTAATCGTTTCATCCAATTTAATCCACTCCCGAAGCCGAAGATATATCATTCGCTATACAACCTGAAACCGTAGAGGATGTGCTTCTGAAGAGCCGGATGAGGGAAATCTTCATGTCCGGTTCTGAGAGGGGGCCCGTAGTAACCTTGGAGCTATTACTCCAATAAGAGGTGCGCTATGGGTTCTACTTGACAGGGTTGTTATTTTCCTCTGCGTCCCTCGGCGTACTCTGCGGTTTTCCAGATCGTCCAGAAAATAATAAAAACTATCAGGAATAAGCTAAAAAGGAGCCAGGGCCAGGAATCTGAAATCCAGGCTTGAAGGGTCTGAGAAACTGCTGATCTGGCAGGAATTTCCGGAAGCTGTGACCAGGAAGGTTGATATGCTTGAGATAGAATTGCGCAGGCTCGGACTGCATGAGCACTGGTATGAGGACAGGAACGAGTTTGGTCAGAAAGTAGCTGATCTTGGAGAAAAGGTAGATTATTGGAAGCAGTTGCTTGCAGGACTGGACATATTGCTGAAGACCTTTGGTACGCCTGAACGAATCCGTGTTAAAAGTATGAAGGATGTTGAAGAGTCCTTACATGCCCGGATGTGCGAGGTTGCTGAAGAATAGTGCGGGAGTGGTGTGTGCGCGGCAGCCTCGGGTGTTGGTTGTTGCTGCCGGCGGCGGGCATGGCTGTTAAAATATAAAATTAATGAAATACTACACCACAATGGACGCACAGTAAAGTTTACAATGTCTTTGCGAACTTTGCACCCTTCGCAGTGAAACACTTAACGGCAACCTTCAATCTGCGTATATCTGTGTCCATCTGCGATTCACATTGAAATGCTGTCCGGGTCCCCATCCGCCCAGGTGCTTAGGCCTGCCGCCGGTGCCGGTGCGCTGGCAGGTGCGGCTGTGGCAATAGCAGTCCCCTATGCCATGCATCCCAGAGACTGGGGTGATGTCATCGGTAGCAGTGCCGTGGCAATAAGTGACAGCAATGCTATAAAGCAGATGAATTAAAGTACCGGAGATGCCTTCATTCTAACAGGCCCGGGCTGAACAGTAACGAATTATTAACGTTCAAAGTGCCGGTTAAGTAACTCAGGGACACGACCTAAAAATCAAGATACGTATAATCATTGATCTCCCTTTTAATATTGTTCAGGATGCTTTTAGCATACTGTGGACTCAACTCATTATCCTCCACTGCTTTTTCTATGGACAACTCGACACTTTCCACCAGGCTTGTCCTGCTGAAGTTTTGCATTTTCAGCACAGAACTTACATTGTCCCCCTTGATGATCTTCTTGATGACCCATTCATCCTTACCCTTCACCACCACATGTGCTTCATGCACAGCCCCGAATAGGTTATGCAGATCACCTATAGCGTCCTGGTATGCACCCAAAAGGAGCACAGCCACATAATACGGGTGCCTGTCCAGTGAATGTAACTCCAGCATATCCTTCACGTCCCTTACATCTGTGAACCTATCGATCTCACCATCAGAATCACAGGTCATATCCAGTATAGTACCCATACATTCAGGTTGACGGTTCAATTTCTGGATCGGCACGATCGGGAATAACTGGCCTATGGCCCAGAAATCGGGCATGGACTGGAATAGTGAAAAATTGCCGATATACCGCTTTGACATCAATTTACGCACATAATCGAACTCTTCGGACTCGTTACCGGTCTGCCTGATAAACCTGTGTATCTTCTGGCATATCTTAAAGAACAGTGTTTCACCCCTGGCCTTTTCAGACAGGTCCAGCTGGCCCAGGTTGAACATACTGATAAGTTCGTCCTTGTACTCCAGGCTGTCATGGTAATATTCGCGGTAGTTCTTCACTGTTATCTCCATAAAACAGTCGTGGAATTTCCGGATGATATTGGGGTCGTCCCCAGTGACCTCAAGATCACCATTATGTATGATGGATTTCTCATATACAAGATTGGTTATAAGCATGGAATGAAATACGGCCACAGCCCTTCCGCTCTCTGAGACAATGGTCGGGTGTTCGATACCTTCCTGGTCGCATATCTCCTTTAATGTGAACACCACATTGTTGGTATATTCCTGCATGGCATAATTGGCACTGGCATCAGATGATGTCTTGCTGCCGTCATAATCTATACCCAGCCCACCGCCAATATTGAAGTATTCCAGTCCCGGGGCCAGCTTCTTGACCTCGGCATATATCCTGGATGCTTCCTTTATCGCATTTTGTATCCGCCGTATCTCTGTGATCTGGGAGCCGATATGGAAATGCAGCATCTTAAGGTTCTTGATCATGCCGCTTGCCTTCAACTCATCAATGGCGCCCAGAAGTTCGCCTGTTGTCAGGCCGAACTTGGCTGCTTCGCCGCCTGATTCCACCCATTTGCCGCTCCCTCTTGAATACAACCGTAAGCGAATGCCCATACATGGATTGACGCTTAGCTTTTTAGATTGTTTAATAATATCGTATATCTCGTTCGACTGGTCTATTACCAGTATGATATTCTTCCTGAAATGGGTGGCTTGCAGCGCCGTCTTGATATAGTGCTTATCCTTGTATCCATTGCATACCAGAAGTGATTCAGGGCTCAGTTTGAATAACAGGCTTTCGATAAGTTCAGGTTTGCTACCTGCTTCAAGTCCGTAGTTGTACTTCCTGCCAACCCTGACGATCTCTTCCACTACGTCCTTGCGCTGGTTGACCTTTAGGGGAAATACACCTTTATAGGTGCCTTGGTACTGGAACTCGTCGATGGAACGGCCGAAGGAATCATATAATTCACTTATCCTGCTTTCAAGTATCTGGGGAAAACGAAGCAGTACAGGCGGCTTTATCCTGTTCTTTTTCAGGTATTCTATCACCTGCAGGATCTCTACATTATGTTTGTCTTTACCTGGTTTCACTATCAAGTTGCCGTTACGGTTTATGTCAAAGTACCCGTTGCCCCAGTTATCAATGCCGTATAGTTCTTTTGATCTTTCGTTCTTCCATCCTGTACCATCATCGAGATTCTTATTTTTCTTCATTTGAGCATTATCACTTCCAGATAATAATTACTAAAATATATAAAATCTGTTTCATCTGAATAAACACCTGAATCTTAATATAACTATTCGTTTTAATCTTTTCCATCAATACCTTCGCCAATTAACCGATACTAACTATACTAACTGTACTAACCATCCTCACGTTAATACGATAGAAGGGAGGATTTTCTTTCATTAGTTATTGTAAGTTTTAAATTTGTGGGCTGAAATTATTTCCTGAACTATTATAAAAATTTAAATAAAATCTGAGTGGAGAAACGATAACCACAGAGAGCGCCGAGGACATAGAGGGGAAATACTCTATGCCCTCATCGAATAAGGAAGAGAGATTACTCGATCTCACACTGTAAGCGGGAAGCAGCGTGCCCGCTCCTGCCAAACACTGTGTCAGACGGCGCGCGAGTGCTCTGCAATGCGTGCGGCGGCATCGGGTGGTGGTTGGTGCTGCCGGCAGGAGTCATGGCTGTTGAAATATATGATGCGTGTGATTTTTAATCCACAGAGTGCACATATCGTTTCTACATTTCTCTGTACCCTCTATGTGCTATGTGGCTTTAAAATGAAAACTGAGCTAAACAAATCTGGTTTTTTACTATTTAAAGATAAAATCCCAATTTGGAAATTCTAATCTTCAATCACTCGAAACTCAATACACACATTATACTGGTATGGGGCATACGACCTCACAATCCTTCTCCCTGTACATTCCACCTTTCTCCCCACACGCGCTGCAGCTTCCCGTATCAGTTCCCACGAGGTCCCGTAAAGATCATCCTCATGCGTGATATCATAAAAGTGCACCACACCCTCATTCTTTGCCGCCAATATGCCGCAATCCAGAAACTCCCTTGCAGACTGAGGGAGGTTCATGATAACATGGTCTGCCGAATGTTTCAAATTCCCTGCCGCATTTCTTGCATCATCTTCCACTGCAGTTACGTTGTCCAGCCGGTTGAGGTTTATATTCTCACTCAGGAGCTTGACAGCCCCTGGGTTCTTATCCACTGCCACAACACTGGCCCCAGGTACACTCTTTCCTATCAGGATGCTGAACGGCCCCACACCTGCGAACAGGTCCACCACATACTGCCCCCGCTTTACCATATCAGCCACCCTTTTTCGCTCAGTTCCAAGCCTGGCTGAGAAATAGGCATCGGCAAGGTCTACATTATAGCGGCAGCCATGTTCTTTATGAATGGTACGGGTCCTGTGTTCGCCTGCCAGTACCACCCACTGCCGGGTCCTGAACTCGCCTTCTACCGGGCTCACCGCCCCCAGCACCACATTAATGCTTTTCCTGTACTCCATTAATGCCTTTGCAATACGTGTTGCATCAAGGTCATCAGCATCAACAATGGCAATATCGCCTATCACATCAAAGCTGGGCGTGAATCCCAATATATCTTCAAGTGACGGCTTTTTTCGTTTGGGCTCAAATTCGGCCTCAATGACAGTAATATTCTCATCTGCACCGGGCAGTGCCCCCAGTTCGTCCGGCCCAGGCTTTCCAGCCACAGGTATGAGAATGTACTTATCCTCCTGGCGTATCTGCGCTTCCGGATGGATATGCCCGGCCTGGAGCAGCAACCTTCGAATATCTTCTGCCATTGTGGCGGGTACCCTGAGGGCCCACAGTTTCATGGAATACTGAATGTTATTGCATGATAAAAAGATTTAGATAAATAGTTAAGTAAACCCGGATAATTAGGTTTGGATGAGAGACCTGCTGACCGTGGATATTTCCACACAAGTGGATTGCCTTTGTGACTTTACATATAATTTCTATTGGCAGCATAATGGTTCGGAGCTTGACCCTAGCAAACCCGTGGAAGGGCAGGTAGGTACACATTTTACTTACAGGGATCTGGTCGAACATTTAATATCTGGCAAAGATGTCCGAATAAATGGGAATGCTGGCAGCAGGCTGGGTTCCAGCCTGGGCGTTGACCTGAAATATTTTGGGGGCAGCGGGCAGGCCCTGGATGTTGGAAGTATATTCGTGGACGGAGATGCGGGCACCCGTATGGGTATCAGCATGGTCTTGGGCAGGATATATGTGTCAGGTATCGTGGCGCAGCCTATGGGAAACGTGGTAGAGGTCACTTCTGGAAAAGAGGGCTACAGGTGTTTTAGGTCCATCACAGATATCTTGCATAACGGGATGGGGGGCGATGAGTTCAATGACAGCAGGAATTTATTCCGTGAGGGGAAAAAGGACGTGCCATGTCTGGTGCTGGCAGATGGAGTGGTCAGGGACACGGTAGGTGCGCGGTGTGAACGGGATGCCAGGGTCATAGTGGAAGGCGACGTGAGCCTGAGCACTGGCATACTGATGCGAAAGGGCACTATTATTGTAGAAGGAGATGCAGGCATGAACACTGGCACGCTGCTATCGGGCGGCACAGTGGTGGTGCGGGGAAGTGCAGGCGAGTTCGCAGGAGCAGATATGCGGGCTGGCACCCTTATCATAACAGGGAAGAGTTCGGGGTACATGTGTGCCAATATGCGGGGCGGGGCCGTGTTCGTGAAACGGGATGTAAAGGTGATACCTCCTGCCAGGCAGTGCCAGCCGTTAGATAGTGATCTGAAACTGCTGGTGGATGTGCTGGATACCAACAGGATGGATGCAATGGGCTACAGGAAATATTCGATATGCTGATCATTAAGTATGATTCTTAATTTACTTATGATTTGGATCTCTCCTGATATTGATGCCGGTTTGCATGTTTCATTGATCGAAAAATGGTATAAACCTTGAATGTTTTAAATGGCATCAAAGGATTAGCGGGTAAATAGCCAATTTTAAAAAGCTGGTTCATAAAAAAGAAGGCTCTTCCTGGATTCCAAGTTGGTAGCTTAATTTTAGGGTTGGTTAAAGTTTTCAATAAAAAAACGAAGACGGGTGTAACATTCAATAAAATTCCACATATATGCTTAATTTTAATTATTTAATCTCGTGATAACGAATTCAATAGCTGAATAAATATGTTCAGTTTACTCTTGAGCTACCAACTTGAAACGCAGGAAGAGCCTTATTTTAAACTGACGAAGATGGGCTAATAAATGATGGTAAGTAATCAGTCAAACTACGATTTTTTTTATCTTTTTCTTGGGTTTCCTCGAATTCTTTATATTTTAATTGTCGGGCAAAACTTTCATTTTCAAAATTAAAAGCATGAATGTATAATCTTTCTGAAGCTCTTGTAATGCCCACATATACTAATTTTTTATTGACTGTTACATTTTTATCAAAGTTATCAACATTAACTAAAATGCAAACTTTACTTTCTAATCCTTTAGATGAATGGTAGGTTGTTATCATGATTTTATTATCAACAACTTTCTTAACTATACTATTCGATTTTAAAAAATCATCGAATTGATTAAATAATTTATTTGCCCCATTTGTTGTAGGGGTTAAAATAAGTATTTCTTCAGGTTTGTATCCAAATTCTAACATTAATTTGTGAAGTAGAGTATTAATATTATCATATCTTCCATCTAAAAATTCTATTTCATTATCAAGACCACCTTCATTATCTATTCCGTCTCTACCTTCATAAAATTTTTCAATTTCATTTTTTAATGTTCTGTCTGACATTAGAAAATCTAATGCTAATTCAATATGAGATTTCCCCGACCGATATGAATGTTTCAATAGTTTAGATCTTCCTTGTATATTTACACCTAAACTTTTCCATGTATGCTCTTTTGGATTGTAAATACTTTGTAATCGATCCCCAGCTAAAAATAAATTTTCACTTTTTCTTCCATTGTATAAATGTTTTTTACATAAAGCTAAACATAATTTAATCCAAACATCGTAAAAATCTTGATATTCATCAATAAGAATTGCATCATATTTAGGCCGTGCTTTTTCAATTGCTTTCAAAGGAAGATCATTGTTCCAAAAATCATCAGATGGGTTATGCGGTTTAATAATATCTGCACTCTCAAGAGCTAAACTATGAAATGTTGATACAGATATATTCTCATATTTTAAATCCATAAATGTAAGATCATCACGCATTTTATTTAAATCATCATTCAATTTATTTGAAAGGGACCTGTTGTATGTTACAATTTTTATATTCCAATCAGGATTTTTATTTAATAAGAAAATTGCCCTAGAAAATAAAATCACAGTTTTGCCACTTCCTGGAACGCCACTAATCATATAATGACCATATGGAATTCTTTTAGCGAATTTTTCTTGATTACTATCAAGTACTTTTATATTATCATTTAATTCAACAGAATCTGTTTTTGAATCGATCTTACAGTTTTTAATTATGTTTTCAGGAAAAAGAATTGAACGAATTATTTTAACTTGAAGTGAATCAATATAGCAAGTCTCAGAACTAAATAATTTTTCAATGTTTAACATTCCGATATCTTCGGAAATTAAATAATCAGTAGGTGGTTGATATAAAGTATTATCTCCATTTAATTTCTCAATTTCTGAAGATTTGATATTAACAAAAACAACTTTAGAATATAAATTGAAATTTAAATAACCTTTACTGTCCATTAAATTATTATTGAATTCAAACAAATTCTTGGTAAAATTATAATATTTGTTTGTTTTGAAAATTGGATTGGGGTGCTTCTTACCGTTTGTTGATCTAACTTCTATTCTATCTATATGTTGAATATAGCCAATATCCCAATCTTTTACTTCAATTATACAAACACCTTTATGTGTATCAATTAAAATAAAATCTGGTTCTAAATTTTTTAATCTTGGTTTAATGTATAAAAAACAATTTCTTTCTATCGTAGAATATAATGATGAAATTTTTTTAGCAATTTTATTTTCTCCTCTCGTTAAATCAGAAAGATCATTTGGTATTATTTCTAAACTCATTATTCAAGCTTCCATTTTCATTCAATTTTTTATACTCCTTTTCTTTTTTCACACGAATAGGAAAAATTTGAACTACAACTTATGTAGGAAGCAATAATCTTTCCTACACGATTTCTCTCTATTATTCCGTTAACAAAACATTAATTTAATAGTATTTATATGTATCATTATTATCATAGTAATGATGACATTGCGTTTATCATTATAAATCATTCAACTACACAGGATGGATTGATAAAATCAAAATAATAGCAATTGAAGGAAAGCAGCCAAAGTAACATCTCATTCAAAGAGTTTGGGCAATCAAATATCATTGCAACAACCCCTGCCCCCCCCATTATAGAAAAGCCAAACCACTTGCAGCTCTACTTAAAGTATATAAAGGTTTGAATACCCTTAACAGTGTAGTGATAATAATGCCCGAAATTTATGATCCTAAAAAAACTATTAAAATTGAGAATGTTGTTGCTTCTACCGCTATCGGTGCAACTCTCGACCTTCCCAAGATCACACTGCAGCTGGATGGTGCAGATTACAATAAAGAACGTTTTCCAGGTGTAGTTTACAGAACCAAAGAACCAAAAACAGCAGCCCTGATATTCGGAAGTGGAAAAATCGTATGCACTGGTGCCAAAAGCATAGATGACGTACACAACGGCCTGAAAAAGGTTTTTTCCGAACTGAAGAGTATGGGTGTGGAGGTCATGGACAATCCTGAGATCATAGTCCAGAATATCGTGGCATCAGCAGACCTGGGTGCTGTGCTGAACCTGAATGCCATAGCCATCGGGTTGGGACTTGAGAATATCGAATATGAACCCGAACAGTTCCCAGGACTGGTCTACAGGATAGCGGAACCAAAAGTGGTAATGCTGCTGTTCGGTTCTGGCAAACTTGTAGTTACAGGCGGAAAAAAACCAGCTGACGCAGATGCGGCAGTTGACAAAATTGTTGAAGAACTGGACGGTCTGGGGCTGCTTTGAACACTGACTCGATTTTTCCCATCACTGACCACCATATGCACCTTGACCACAGATGTCAGGGTGTGGAAGCTGCCAAAGCGTTCCAGCGTGCTGGTGGCACACATATTTTTTTAGTTTCAAAACCTTCCTGGACCATAGGTGTGACAGTAGATCATCCTGACGATTACCACAAAGTGTTCGATGAGACCGTATACATGGCAGCAGAAGTGAAAAAGGTTGGTGTAACTGCCTTTCCCGTACTTGGGGTACATCCTGCTGCTATTACAAAGATGTATGGCAGGGTGGGACTCGACAGGACCGTCGAATTGATGAAGTCGGGCCTGGAACTGGCGGCAAAGTATGTGGAAGAAGGACAGGCAGTAGGTATGAAATCCGGTCGTCCCCATTATGAAGTGGAACCAGCATTGTGGGAAGCGTCCAATGAAATACTTATGTATGCCATGGAACTGGCCAGGGATGCGGGCTGTCCCCTGCAGTTGCATACGGAAAGTGCCACACCGGAAAATATCAGGGAGATCGCTGATATGGCAAGGAAATCCGGGCTTACCCCAGGGAAGGTTATTAAGCACTTTTCACCCCCGATGGTGGAAGAATTTGCCAGGTGCGGCTTATGGCCTGGGGTGCTTGCTGGCAAGGGCATGATAAAGGAATCACTTTTGCAAGGGGACAGGTTCATGATGGAAACCGACTATATTGATGACCCCGAGCGTCCGGGTGCGGTGCTTGGACCAAGGACAATACCCCGCAAGACCCTGGCATTAGCTGGTGAATGGGGGGACGATGTATTCTGGAAGATACACAAGGATAACCCTGAACAGATATATGGTGTGGAAATAGAACGTACCACAATCTAAATATAGAAGTTCAAACATACAAAAATCGAATTTCGATACTTGATTTATAGTTATCAGTAGAATATTTCAATAAAATATTTCAGGAGAATATCAATGGCAGCACAGTTAGGCGGTCAGCCAATTACGATACTTAGAGAGGGAACACAGAGGACTACAGGCAGCGAAGCCCAAAGGGGCAATATCATGGCGGCCAAGGTGGTTGCATCTGCTGTACGAACAACTTTGGGCCCCAAAGGCATGGATAAGATGCTTGTGAACTCGGCAGGTCAGGTAACCATCACCAATGACGGAGCTACCATCCTGGATGAGATGGACATTAAACACCCGGCAGCCAAGATGGTGGTGGAAGTGGCCAAGACCCAGGACGACGAAGTAGGGGACGGTACCACAACAGCCGCCATATTGACAGGGGAACTGCTGGCAAAGGCGGAAGACCTGCTGGATCTGAATGTGCACAGCACGACCATTACTGCAGGATACGCTTTGGCTGCAAGTAAATCCCATGAGATACTTGAAGGACTTACATCTGATATCTCAGGGGATGATGAAGATACTCTTATCAATATCGCAGGCACTGCTCTTACCGGCAAAGGTGCTGAATCTTCCAAGGATATACTGGCACCACTAGTGGTCAGGGCTGTCAAATCCATTGTCAAGAAAGGAGTGGACGGTAAAGATACCGTGGATATTAAGGATATCCGGATAGAGCGCAGGGTAGAGGGTGAAATGGAGGACACTGAACTGGTGGAGGGCCTGATCATCGACAGGACGCGGACTCACCAGAGCATGCCCAAAAGGGTTGAAGATGCCAGGATTGCCATACTTGCCACACCCATCGAGGTAAGGTCGATGGAATTCAAGAGTGAAATAACCCTCACAGGTGTGACCGAGCGCCGGGCTTTTATTGATCGTGAAGAAGAAATGATCAGGGAAGTTGTGGACAAAGTGATAAATAGCGGCGCAACTGCTGTGTTCTGCAAGAAAGGTGTGGATGATCTTGCCCGCCATTATCTTGCAAAGGCTGGTCTTTTTGTGATCCACAGGGTGAATTTCAAGCAACTGAAAAAACTGGCTGAGTGTACTAACGGACGTATAATTACTAATCTTGATGAACTGACCCCTGACGACCTGGGCACTGCCGGTGTTGTGGAAGAGGTCATGGTTGGCAACGGCGAGATGATCTTTATCCGTGATTGCCCTGACAAGAAGATCATATCCATAATCCTGAGAGGCGGTACCGAGCAGGTGGTAGACAATCTTGCCAGGGCCATGCACGATGCCCTCATGGTAGTGGGTGTTGTACTGGAGGATGGGCGCGTAGTTGCAGGCGGAGGTTCGCCTGAGATCGAACTGGCACTGCGCCTGAGGGAATATGCTGCTTCATTGAAGGGCAGGGAACAGCTGGCTGTGAATAAGTTTGCTGAGGCTATTGAGGTGATACCCACAACCTTGGCAGAGACCAGCGGTCTTGACCATATTGACAAACTTGTGGAACTTAAGAGCAGGCACGAAGCAGGCGAGAAGTATGCCGGGCTTAATGTGTTTGCTAATAAAATAGAGGATATGAAAGCTGTGGGTGTTGTCGAGCCCCTGAAGGTCAAACTGCAGGCAATTGATTCGGCATCAGAGGCTGCCAGTATGATACTGCGTATCGATGATGTGATTGCAGCCACCAAGGAACAAAAAGGACCGAAACAGGCACCTGGTCTTAAGGATTACGAAGTGTAAGACCGGAGGGGGAAGTTGTGAAAGGCTTCCCATTTACTTTTTTTAACGTATAAGAAAGTATATACTTTCCTACGGGCTTAGAAAATGCGAGCGTCAGCGAACATTTTCTTGTCTTGATTATTTTCTATTTCTTCTAATTCGAGCTTGCGAATTATTTCTATTTCTTTCTCACAATTGTAGAAAATATTCAATAATCTATATTTCAACTGTTCCTGTGCTATGGTTGTTTATTGTGAAAAAACGTTGACGATAAGCTTGTTAAAAAGCAACAGGCAATATTGATGCATTGGACTATGTGAACATTTATTAAAAGTTATTGTTATGTGCATTGAATTATATAATATTATGTGAGCATTATTATCATTGTGATGAGAAGTATAGGGAAGAATGTCATATGACAGAAAATATGAAAAACAAATCAGTGGATTCTATTCATTTTATCAAACGCATAATGAGTCACATTTCAATCCAGCATTTTCTATATCTTTTAGCATTCACTACCTTTGGTATTGGAGATGCATTGACAGGGGCTCTTCTAATGAATATAAAAGGAGTGGCAGCTGAATCAAATGTATTTTTCAGCCACCTGTACTCAACCCAGGGTCCTGAAATTTTTATTATCACTAAACTTTGAATAACGTTGGTTATTCTCCTACTGGTGTTCATTTCATATATTCAATCTCATGGAAAGAGTTACTGGATGATAAATGGATTATTAGCTGCTATTTCTATAGGCGGGATAATGGCGATCCAAGCTAACATCCAGGCAATATATGGCTATCCTTTCATAGACCCCTCAAAGATAATTTTACTCAATCTAACATTTGTATTTGTCTTTGTGATGCTTGGGGATCTTATTGATTCTCATGTGGTAAAAAATCCAAAAAAAGATATTTTTCATTATCATGGGTAGTGAAGATATAAGACAGAGTTTAATGTAAGTTAGATGCAGTTTTTGTTTTGACAAGAAAGAATTGAATTCAAATACTTCGTGCTCGCTTAGCACAAATATAATTCAGGATGCTATTCGGAACTACATGGAATCGGAAGTGTAGAAACTATAAATATAGTTTATCGATATTGTCATTCCTTATGAAGAAAGAAAAGCTTTGTACATCAATAAAAAGCACGGGAGAACAAATTGCATGCGTCGATTATAGTGTGCTTAATCTCAATGAATTAGAGGATAAAATCTTAAATCCCAAAAATACTCCTATACTTCAGATATGTACGCCAGAACAAATAAGTTGTTATGGTTATGCATGGATTAATATACGCACTATTGGATGCAAATATAACGGCAATCAAATAATTGAAAAATGGAGAAGCTTATCTAAAGATGGCTGGCTGTTAGATAATATTGCAGAGGAATTAATCATTTCTGATTATAAAGATTCTCTAAAAACCTCAGAGTATCACACAGGTATACCTAAAAATTATAAAGAGTGGCGTTTTTTACCTTCATGGCATTATTTAACAAAGTTAATTGACCTGTATTTGCAGATAGAAAACTCAGAGGCTTATAATAAAATAGAAGGGTTTAAAAGCAGAATGAACGATGCAAAAAAAGAATTAAACAGGAAGCTCAATGGAGATATAGGAAAATTATTTGAAAAAATAATCAGTATAGTTAGTGAGCTTATATTCATTAGCAATTTATGCAGTGCTTCTAAAATCAACTGGAATAAACTGAATGTGCCAAAAAAAAAGTCTGATTTCCAGATGGATATTTCTTTTTTTAATAAACCGAATATCTATATAGAAATGAAAACAAGAGCAAAAGACTTTGTACCACTTAACGAACCATATGAGATATGGGAACTTTCAATACCTACCTCGCTTGTTTATTTTGCAAATCTTTCTTCTTTAGAAGAAAAGGCGTTCAACCCTAAAAAACAAAATGCGGACATAGTGTTTGTCGATATAGCGCACTGCTATGGGGGGCATCTTTTTAGGCATGCTGACCCTACAACAAAAAAGGGAAACTTGTCGTTTGAATATGCACTTAACGAATCTGTTGAGTTGGTAAAAAACAATAAAAAATCAGTAATATTATTTATGGAATTATATGCACCTTTTCAAGTGATAGTTCAATCAATGGAAAAAGGAATGTTTGATGTAGCTTTAAAATTTGTAAAAAAGACCGAAAAAGATTTAATAAAAAAGAAAGGCGGGACAAAACCCACTCAAGACGAGATGGTTAAAGAAATAGATAGAATCACAATAAATCTACCAGAAAATTAATATTTACTGCGTTGGGGTCAAGGGGTAGAGAATACCTCCGTCATGTTTATAATTTCCTATACTTTTTCAAGAAAAACATATAGAAATTATATGTAATTGGTGAAATAATTGAGTGAATGAAAATAATATTTTATCGAAAAGCTTTTAATAAACATGGTTTTTTCTTTGTGGTAATGAAATGATTATGATGCCCCAAATTTGAGCGGTAGCGAAATCCGGGGTCATTGACTTTCGGTTAGGGTGTTCTTTTGAAAAATAAACTGTCATAGGGTGGCTGAATAGTAACAAGTGATTAATATTGGGTGGTTCCATTATCATCTTTGAGGTTTTAAGATGGACAGAGATATGCGGAAAATATCTTTTTTAATAGTATGTTTGTTGTTAGTATTGTCAGTTGTTAATGGTTCAGAGTCTGATGAATACAGAACAAGTGATGATTGGCGGTATGTCGGTGATGAATTACAAGAAAGAGGTGATTATGAAGGGGCTATTGAGGCATATGATGAAGCAATTGAATTAAATTCATTAAATGGAGTGGCATGGATAAATAAAGGAAATGCTTATTCTAGAATGGGAAGGTATGAAAGGGCTGTTGTATGTTATGATAAAGCATTAGAGATTGATCCTGATGATGAGTTGATATGGTATAACAAAGCTATTGTATTGGCTGATATGAAACAGTATGAATATGCAATTGAATGTTACGATGAGGCATTACAAATAAATCAATATTTTTTCAATGCATGGCATAACAAAGGCTGTGCATTGGTTGAATTAGAAAGGTATGACGAAGCTATACGGTGTTTTGATGAGTCATTACGAATAAATCAATATCATTTCAAGGCATGGCATGGTAAAGGCGTTGCATTGGCTAAATTAGGAAGGTATGACGAAGCTATACGATGTTATGATGAAATGTTGGCAATAAATCCAAATGATGATGATGGTATTCAAGGAAAAGAATGGGCAATTAAAAAAAGAGATTCTGATAAGTTTTCGACACCAACTTTTGGAGTAATTTTTACATTAATTGTGGTGTTTATATTGAAAACATTTGTATCAAAAAAACAGTAAACAAAAAGGATTGCTTCTAAATATCTCTATTAGTGTTAAGTCAACCTTCAAGTGTCGGATTATAAAGGGTATAGGGCACAATTCTAAAATCAAATCATTAAATAATTATAATTGACTCAGATTAACGCAGATGCAACCTTAAATCTGCGTTAATAAGCGTCTTAAAAATAACTGGAAAATATAACCATGTCAGACCATATATCTTACGATATTGTATGGTTGACTCGACATTAGGTTATTTCATGTATTGATAGTAATCTCGGTCATATGATGTTATATCTACTCTGGTTTTAGTGGGTATTACAACGTGTTATGCACGTTTGACAAGTTTTTTGGTGAGAATTGCTCAATTGAAGTTTAGGTAGAAGTAAGCAAAGATGAAACGATGTTTAATGTTGAGCAACATGCTTGCATTGTTGGTTTTTGCGAAGTTTTTAGTTGATTTATGGTTTTGTGAAAATTCCCACCTAAAATTGACCCACCATATATACTAAAATCCTCCTGTTTATTACAGGAGGTTTTGGGTGATCTCAATGGAAGATTGGATAACATTAAGGAACCTAAAGAAGCGAAATCCCAAAATAGGAACAAGGGCAATTCCAAAGAAACTCGATTTATCGAGAAACACTGTGAAAAATGCGCTGCGATCAGAATATCCACCAGCAAATAAAAGAAAGACGTATACAAATCTGGAATTAAAACCATTTCAGGAATATATCATTGAGCAATACTTTGTTAAGAAACTGAAAGGAAATATCAAGACCTGGAAGCAAATAAATATAGTCCAATAACACCAACATATTCCAGGAATAATGAATGAAAATAGATTAACATTTCTGACTTGACAAGATAATCTCAACAGTGTAGGTTTTATTTGTTTATTTTGTAAACATGATATTTTTCACATCATGTGAAATAATGTGGCATTGCATGCATACTGGATAATCTTCATGTATTGCCTTTAGATGCGGTAGTCCATGACATGATTCACAAGTTGGCAAATATCTATGGTCAGGATGGCAATAAACACATCCCAGTTCTTTATGTTCTGTTTTACTTTCATATAAAGTGGAATTAATGTCGTTGTGGCATGCTGCACAGATACTATCCTGGGTGATCGCTGGCATTTCAATGACGACAGGGTCATGGGCAAGATGACATTCCAGGCAATCATTATTGCTCATATCTTCAATATGGGGTTCATGACATGCATTGCATTCTGGGATGTCTTCATGAATTGAATGGCAATATGCACACTGAAGAGTACTGTGCTTCGTGGTGCTTGACTCAAGTGCAAAACTCACAGCTTCATGGCATAAACCACAGTTGTTATTTGAAACAGTTTCAGGATAATCGATTTTATGTGGAATATGGGCAGGATGACAATTCAAACAGTCTTCATACGTCAAACCAATGCCATGCGGTGCATGACAGTTGATACATGATTCGATATGTGTATGCACAGGATGACAGTAAACACACTTTAGATCTGAATGCCTGCCCGGTTCCAGGGATCTACTATTGATTATTTCAATGTGGCATTCATCACAATCATCTCCGGAAATACCTAACTCCTGGTAATCTCGTACTGAGGAAAGTTGATTAGACCCATCCATCTGGAAAATATATCCTAATCCAATGATAGCTGATAATATAATAGTAATCCCAAGCAAGATTTTCAAAGTCTTGAAGGAAGGTTTTTCTTTACGGAAAAATGTAAACCCAGCAAAAAATAATAATATTGACACTAATCCCAGCAGATTTGTTTTTTTCTCAATTGGCTGCCCTGCCGAACTTGCTGTTTGGTCTATTGAGAATTCAACCTTGTTGACCGGGCCCCATTTATTATCTCGCTCCATTGAGTGAACATATACAGTATGGTTGCCTGATTCAAGTCCGGTGGTATTAATGATAAATCCAGATTCTTCCATCTGTTCGTCGAATATTCCATCACTCGGTAAAACCTGCGTACCGTTTCCTGGCAAACCATCAATATCTATGAAATATTCTATGCCCCTTACTTTCATGTTCCAACCGGCTGTGGCAGTGATATCCACTTCCACTGGTTGACCTGGCTTAACCACTTCTGGCCTGGCATTTATCTTCTCTATATATGGTGTCAATGGTTCGAAGATATTGATTACATGCAATCCAGGATAATCTCCTCCGTGGCAGCGGTTGCAATCTTCAGCCTGACCGTGGGGTTCGTCGCTTAGATCTACTGCAATATAAGTTGGCATTTCCAGTTCAACATGACAATCTTCACACTGTCTTGGATATAGGTAATCAGCAGGATGTCTGCCCGGGTCAGCTCCGTCACCATGGCAGGCCCAGCAAGCTTTATTGATATCATTATTAGCAAGGTATGTTCGTCTGCCCGAATTAAGTTGGCTGTGACCTCCCAACCGACTCTGTATGGCATTGACTGATGATACGCCAAAACCATTACTGGTATCATGACAATAGATACAATCAGAACCACCATCCAGCCCTTCGTTCAATAATGGCACATGGAATGTATCCGGGATTCCGCCAATTGAAAAAGTATCATTGATATGTAGCTGGCTGGTATTGTACCCTCCCAATATCTCATCATCATCCATTCCCATGAGTCCTGAGATAACTTTGACATCAGTAATAATCACTGCGTCGTAATTCTGTCCGTGAAATACACTATCTATACAAACAGAAAAAGTAACTACATCGTTGATCTCATGCCCTTCATAGGATAGGTCTTCCTCATATTCAAGATACTCTCCTTCTTTGTAGACCCCTTCCTCAACCAAACTCCCAGATTTGGTCAGCGTCATGAATGCACTCTTGCCATTGATGTCTACTTCTTTAGCAGTAAGTGTATAATCCCCATCAACTTCAAGACTCATATTGACTCCTTCTTCGAACACAAGGTGTTTGGGGAAGAGAAACTCCTTATCATGAGTTTCGTCGTCTGAGAAATCTAATAATTTTTCAACGTAATAAATTTGGTCTTCATCTTCATCAAGTATAAGATATTTGTTCTTATTAATTACATGATCATCCATATGGCAGGCCCAACAGGTAGCATCATCATCCTCCGGATGAATACGCTTCCAGAGTCTTGCTTCAACTTCTACCATCTTTGTCCTGGAACCCCTGAATATGGCAGTGAAGTTCAACTCAAATACATCGCTAGTTACCTTCGCATCATCCGAATCAAGGAAATCGGCTTCATAGGTATAGTTCTGTCCATCATTAATCACAATATCCTCAAGTAAAATATCACCCTGGTATAACCGAAGGTGAGCACTGTCGCCATCGACAGCAATATCATCAAATGTCAGGAAGTAACGATTAGCAAGGTGCCATTTATCACCAACATACAATTTTATTTCCCAATCTGTATCTGAAAAACGGGAGATGTTATCTGTCGGATCAGGTGCATCACCCCATTCTTCTGCATTGTCTTCATCGAGGTGGCAATATATACAACTCGTTGTATTGATCAGATCCGAAGTTGAGCCGTAATGTGATACCAGGGATGTATCGGAAGGGATGATATTATCTTGATGAGATGCGACGCTGTTTAAATGGCATGCCGGACAATCTACTGCCGTACTAACATTTTCGTCGATCTCATCCACATTCTTGAAATGCTCATGCACCATGGGTTCATTGAAGACGGACTGATTAACATTATGGCAGTCCATATTGCTGCAGTTCCTGGGGGTTTGATTGTGGACTAAAGACGAGTGACTTCGTGGCTGGCTGGCTTCTGAACCATCCCCATCACCATGACATGCCCAACACCGTACGTTATTTTCACCAACTGTTACTGCTGATCCCCGGTTCAGGTCAAAATGAATGGTTTCTGATTCGTTCATAGCAGGTACATCTATCCGGTACTCTTCACGAACTTCAATTGTTGTATTAAGGTCATGGCAGCCCAGGCAATCTTTTCCAGCGCCTGGAGTCATATTTATTTCATGGAATGTAAATGGCAGAACAACATCGCTTTTAAAGAAGTGACATGGGTAGCAGTTGTTGTTGTTAGTGATATTCAGGAAAGTGTGGTTGATCTTACTGGAAGTGTTTGGATTTATGGGTTTGCCCCATGATACATTTTCACTATTTTCATAATGACACCACATACATTCAGTGGTGTTATTTGTTGTTGTCATTAAATGGGCAGTATCGAGATAATGAGATACAAAGTTCCTTGCCGTATTATGTGTGACATTTGAAGTTGGAACTGGAATAGATAATGAATTGTTATGGCAGAATGAACAACTGGTTGAAGTGTCAGTCCGGACATCCTCGCCAAGGGGCTGATGTTCAGGAATTTGTAGCGGACCTTTTCGTAAATTATTACTGTTCAGTGGCATGTCAGCATCGTGGCAATCTTCACATAAAGGTAGTTGGGAGTAAATATTCGAATGAAAGGGATTGGTCTGTTGGTCAGAATAATTTGCATGGCATCCCCAGCAGACTTTTGAAATCTCTGTATAGTTGCTGCTGTTAAAGTCTCCTGTAATGTTATAATGAACACTATTGAAAAAACCTGTTTTGCTGATTATGGAACCATTCCTGTTCAGGGCTGTATAGTTGCCGCCTTCCATGTGGCAATCCGTACAATTATTTCCATGATTTATTTCTTCTGGTAGGTGACAGACCAGGCAGTCCTCGATTTTAAGTTCTTCCTCTGGTTTAGTGGAATGGCATTTAGTGCAGTCACTATTCGCATTTAACTGCCAATGGTGTATATTTGACAAGCTAGGACCATGACAAAACCTGCAGTCGTCTTCTACTATTGCCTGGGAATTGTCAATATTGGCTGATAATAATATCAGCAGGAAAGTCAGGACTATGAAAATATTACTTCGCATCGATATTGATTTGCTTATGTTTTTGCAAAATCCCTTGTTTATTTGGATTTTCTTGAGCATGAAAATTGAGGTTATACATTTTTTTATAAAAAAAAGGTAGGGGTCTGGTGTCAGATCCCTACAATATTCTTCAGCAATACCCTGAGGGAGTTATCCTGGTATTGTTACCATTTCGATTTGCACGTCAGGTATGACGGTTAATGGAACTTTATTGCTCCTCATATCCCCGTCCTTTACTACCCTTAAATCATATACATCCGGTACGAGTGTCCCTGGGATTGTCACTTCGATTACGGTAGAAGTTATGGAATCCGGTTCTCGTTCTATTGTTACTGTGCCGTTATCCAGGGTAACATTGGAAGTATAGATTGTTCCATTACATTCATTTATGAAGCTAGTACCATAAATTGTTATGACCGTGTCCTGACCCGCTGTTATTTCATTAGGAATAACTTTGTCAACTTCTGGAGCAGTAGGTCTACATTTAAGGGATGAATCGAGCTTTTGTAGACTATCCAGCGAACTTAGGGCGCTTGACTCTTGGAATCCATGGCATCCCCAACAGTCCCAACTGTTACCGATGTGACCATATCCAAGTTCTCCAGAGATATTATCATTCTCATACTGGATACTATGTAGTGACTTGATACCATGACATCTTTCACAATATCTGATATCAAGGACTGCACCTCCTTCTCCTGGCGTTCCTGATGCGCTATCAGCTGAGTGGCAAAGATTACAATTGTACGCTGTAAATCCGCTCAGGTTGTGGTGGGTATTTGAGTTTGATCCAATCTGTGGATCAACTGTCGAATCTGGTTCATGACAGGCTTCACAGCCACCAATTTTCACTCCGGAATCATCTATGTACTTATAGCTGGAATCAGGTGTAATTATGGTTTTAGCATAGGTTGGTATTACGTGTCCATCATTATAGTCATCAACGAAACTACCATGGCACTCACTGCAATTGAAATTCTGAGCATCATCTGTCAAATGGTGTGGAGAGATTGAATGACAATCCGAGCAGTTCCTGAAAGCTTCGAAAGCGCCATTGGTTAATGCATGGCAGTCCAAACAATTATAGCCTTCTTTCGTTATAAGAAAGTGATGTCTGTTTGGAAGATTCTCATCACCGTGGCATTCTATGTTCTTGCATTCTTCTGTAGTAAAACCAGTAAATACAGTGTCATATAATCCTAGATTTTGATTCGCTGATGGTGGCGGGACAATAGCCATAGCTAAACTAACCAACAGCAAAATCATAAGAGTTGTCGTTAAATAAATAAGTCCTTTTCTTACCAATGTATTTTCCTCCATTAATATTAATATTTTGGACCGCAGCATTTTGTATTAGCAGAATAATTATTTGCCACTGGTTACATTTTCCAACACACTTGACGGTTTTGGACAATAGCTAACCTATTGACCATTTTGCAAAACCTAATTTTTCTAAGATGAAATATATTATTCCCAAATACTACCAATTACGACGATCGTTGTATTATTTTTTAATAAGGATTTTTTATATTAAAGGTTTTCGAATTTGTTCGCATCTTTTTTTTTGAAAAAATATTTGAAAAATGTTCGAAAAAATAAGGAAATAATAGGGCATAAATACTGCCCTACTATTTTTTCCTGCGCAATAACTGCACTACAACCAGCATGATGGTAATACCAGTCAGTAGACTAAAACCCGGGATGCCTGTATCTTTCTCGTCTGATGTTTGCTCAGTTACAGGATCTTTCCTTTCTACGACAACTGTTGGCTCTACGACAACTTCCTCTTCACTACTTTGGGCATCAACAGAGGCTTCGGTGCCAGTTACCGCAAATTGGGAAAAACCTGGTGTTTTTGACTTGAAATACAAGGTATTCTGGTCTTCATCTGTCAGATCGGTTTCTAAAGGATTCCATTTTCGATCACTGTAGCGGTTCAATGTGATCGTGGATTTGTCTATCTTATTTTCATTTACCCACGATTTATGCACAATAAAGCTGATGGTCGGGTTGGCAATGTTGTTTGGGCTTGCCCAGCCAAGATTTCCAACATAAATGCCCATGTTCTTGAATACTTTACCAGAGGGAGCATGTTCTACTAATGTAGAAGTGTCTTTCAATATATCAATTTTCGCTGCAATCCTTCCGGAGCTTGTTTTACCTGTGAAGTTAATATATCTGATTATGTTGCCTTCCAGATCAAAACTGTAACTTACTTTTGAATCTTTATTAACATATTCTCTTTCGGTCTCTGAGACCAATATATTCTTAAAGTCTTCACCAGAGGTGCCGCCACCGCCACCGCCGCTGCTACTACTACTACTACTACTACCACCATTATCAACAGCATTTCGTGTTACTGTTATTGAATCGTATTCTTTCAGGCCTGCTGCATCAGTTACATTTGCATTTATCGTATTATTCCCGATCGATAAGGAAATAGACACTGAAAAAGCCCCGGCATAACCATCTGTCAATTTAACATGTGCAAGTTTATTATTTACAGTTACCGTCGGAGTTGAACCAGTTCCATTAACATCACCACTGATAGTAACAGAATCGGAAGTAGTGGAGTGTTCATCATCAGGATATGTAATGTTGATAGTTGGCTGTACATTTTGAACTGTAATGCTTACCTGATCGCTTATCTCATTACCTGAAGTATCATTTGCAAATATAGTATAGTATCCTGAAGCAGAGGTGTTGATCGGCACCTTAAGTTCGTCTCCGTCTTCATATGATTTGGGAGAAACAACTTCTATGCTGTTGTTCCTTAATACCCAGTACTTATCTGGATATGTTTCAGTTACAACCCATGTAATGTTTCCTGTAGCATTTTGTTCGATCTGAATATCATGGGGCTGGTCTATAACCGGTTGTGTGGTATCTTGAACTGTTTCAGACACCGGAGTGAAATTTTCAAATGTCCAGATGTTATCTGTGCCATTATCATCCAATATTGTTTCGCCATTAACTGTAATTTCTATATTATCAACATAGAATCCGTCCTTAATAGTACCAGAGTCATCTGTTTCATAATAAAAACCAATGTATAATACATCGCTAAAAGGATCTAAATCATAGCTCTTTGTTGTCCAATCCGTCTGGGTTCCATTCAATTTCCATCCAAATAGCTGTTTGAGGTTTGGATCATATGATATGAATGCCATAGCAAAATCTCCCGTTTCTTCTATATCATATTTAGTTGAAAAACTAAGAGTTGCTGTGTCATCATCTTGTAAAACCAGATCCATATACATATAATTCGCAAGATCGTTACCCTGGTTGGAATAGTAATAGTAATTAGTTACATCGGCAGCACATATACCTGCCACTAAAAACATACTTGTCCCAACAAACAAACAAAATATCAAAGCCATAAATCGATTTATTAATTTCATAATATTACACCCTTAATTTTATCAAATGAACAGTTTTACTTAAGTTATAATCATATATCCATTACCTGAAATGGATATCTCTATCAACTTTTATATAGTGTCATCATAACAATCTGAACAATGACCTTCATAATTGATCATGCAACGAAAGCAAGTTTTATACAGACAATCCCAACTCTCTTTACTGGCTGGTGAATCCCGCGTTTAGATTGGAATTTGCCTGATACTTATCCCTTTCTTGAACCTCAAACTTTATGTATACACTCACCGGTAATGTTTTTACTACTGAATTGAACTGGAATCCTCCTGACTAAACTTTATGAAAAATCCCTACAATTCGTGTCAACACCAATAGTATAAGTAATTTTATATATGTGTTTTTTTATAGTCCTATATAATCCTGTGTAGCCCCGAAACCTTTTTAGAATACCACTGCGCTATTTAGTCCCTTACGATCATGAGTAATATAACTTACCACACATTTGAGACTGCAACCAGGATATTAAAAGAAGGCCCCATATGCAATCACTGCATGGGCCGCATGTTCGCCAAACTCTCCACAGGCCTAACCAACGACCAGAGGGGTGCTGCCGTGAAACTGGCACTTGCCATGGAAGCCGACAACTCGTGCAGGGAAACTTCTGACGATTCCCTATTGCAGGACCTGGCACCCAGCAGCGTCCACGCACGTAAGAGCCTGGGTCAGGACGTACTTCAGGGCAGGTGCTGGGTCTGCAACGGTCTTTTTGAGCAGCTTGACCACTGGGTCGGACTGGTAGTTGATACCCTGGTAGGATACGAGTTTGATACATTCCTCATCGGCACACGCCCCTCGGGACTGCTGCTTGAGAACGAAGAAATACTCTGGGCCGAATCAGGGACCCAGTGGGCCGAACCCCTGAAAACCGAAATGAACAGGGAAGTGGGCAGGCGGGTGGAGGAAAGGCTGGGTAAACGGGCCAACCTGAACCGCCCACATATCACTGCCCTGCTGGATATTGCAAAGGATAATGTAGAACTGGAAGTACGGTCACTGTACATATTTGGCAGGTACCGCAAAATCATAAGAGGTATTCCCCAGACCCGGTGGCCCTGCAGGGAGTGCAGGGGTAAAGGCTGCCCGCGCTGCAACTTTACCGGCCGCATGTACCTCGAATCAGTGGATGAACTGATCGGACCCGAAGTCATAAAGGCTGCGGATGCAAAAGATACCGTGTTCCACGGAGCGGGCAGGGAGGATATCGATGCCCTGATGCTGGGAGATGGCAGGCCTTTCATAGTAGAGGCTGTGCAACCACTCAAGCGGCGTATTGACCTAACCAGGCTGCAACACAGGATCAACCGTTATGCTGCCGGTAAAGTCGAAGTACTGGGGCTGAAATATGTTGAGCATCCGGCTGTAGAAGCCATCAAACAGGCAAAAGCAGATAAAGTTTATAGAGTAAGAGTGACATTCAGTGCAAAGATATCTGAGGAAAGTCTTATATCTGCTCTCGACATAATTGTCCGGGCACCGATAATGCAGAGCACGCCCACCAGGGTAGCCCATCGCAGGGCTGATCTGGTACGGGAACGAAAAGTGCATTATACCAAAATGGAAGAACTTTCACCAGACGGACTGTCAGCCACGATCGTAGTGGGCTGCCAGGGTGGATTGTATGTGAAAGAACTGGTGTCAGGAGACGAGGGTCGCACAAAACCCAACCTTGCAGATAACCTCAATGTAGAAGCAAAAGTTGCTGAACTTGACGTAATAAAAATTGAAGGAATAATCATTTAATATTTATCGGAGGATTGAAAATTGCCAACATCACACGGTGAGAGAAGGAAGACCAGGTACAAATTGAAGAAAAGCCCGCGAGAGAGAGGACTCAGCCCCATATCACGTGCCATCCAGGAATTTGAGATCGGACAGGCAGTCCATATAAAACTGGACCCCAGTGTACATAGGGGAATGGCAAACCCCAAGTTCCATGGCAAGACAGGAAAAGTTGTCGGGCAGCGTGGCAGGGCATACCTGGTAGCAGTCAGGGACGGAAATGCTATTAAACAGGTTATCCTGTACCCGGAGCACCTGCGACCGCAGGTATGAATAATTGAATATTGTAACCAGTATCCAGGGTATAATTTATGATAGTAAAAGGAATCATAAACGAGGAAATGATCACCCTTGCAGAGGCAAAGGGAATCCTACTCGATATCAAAGAGAAACGGGTAGAAGAAGATATGGAATTGGGATATGAACTGAGAAGGGCTATTAACCATGCCGAGTTATTTTCCAAGACCGATGCTTCCAAATCCAGGAAGCTGGTGGAAGAACTGTTAAAACTGGAAAAGATGAAGCCGGAAATTGCATATCGTCTGGCAGATATTATGCCTGCCAGCTTTGATGAGATACGTTCAATATATGCAAAAGAGAGGTTTACCCTATCTGAAGAGGAACTCATTACTATTCTTGACAGCATTACCGATGCATATTGAAATGTGGCTTTCAACAATATAAAACTTTATATGTAATCGGCATTATATTATCTTGAAAAAAGGATGCATAGGGCTCCATTTTTAGTATTTTGGAAATATTAGATTATTAGGGTTGTGAGTGGAAAAGCATGGTAAGTGGAAAAAAACCTCAAAAGGAAGAGTGGGGATTAGTATTGGACTTTTTTACCATATGGAAGTCCGGAAGATAACAGGCCTGTGTATCAAAAAAAACCACTTGTGCAGGCTGTAGGTGAATCCTATTTTGTAATAATGGAATTGATGCTTAAAGATGACATTGTTCCCCAGACGCAGGATAGAGTATACATTGGCGAAGGGGACCGGAATGTGATCGATCATGTCAAACGCAGGATCACTTATGATGAACTCACGCACGGTTCGCAGATGGAGCTACCATTCATCATGGAAAAGATCATACTTGAGAACGAGTCCAAATATATTGATTTCTTCAATGATGCATATCCCATTACCAACAGGCTTCACATGCTCGAACTCCTGCCCGGTATCGGCAAGAAATTGATGTGGGCGATCATAGATGAGCATAAAAAAGGCAAATTCCTGAACTTCAATAACCTTGTTGAGCGGGTCAAAGGTCTTCATACACCAGAGAAATTGATAGTTCACAGGATCATCGATGAGTTGAAGGATGAGAATATCAAATACCGCCTTTTCACAACACCTGCCAAAAGCCGACACCATAAATGAAGCCAAAATATGGACAGCATTTTCTTATAGACCAGCGGGTTCTTAACAGGATTATCGGATATGCAGGGTTAACTAAAGACGATACCATACTTGAGATCGGCGGTGGAACTGGCAACCTGACATTAAAACTTAAGGAGGCAGCAGGCAAGGTCATAGTAATTGAACTTGACCGCCAACTGGCTGTAGGACTTACACAGATTACCAGGGACTCCAATGTTACGGTAATACAGGGGGATGCACTGGAAATTCCGCTTCCCGGTTTCAATAAAGTAGTGGCAAACCTTCCCTACCAGATATCATCAAATATCACATTCAGGCTGTTGCGGCATTCTTTTGATCATGCAGTCCTTATGTACCAGCTTGAATTTGCAAACCGCATGCTTGCTTCACCCGGCACACCAGACTATAGCCGACTTTCTGTAATGGCCCAGTACTTTGCCGCAATCGAACTGCTGGAAACGGTACCACCTTCTGCTTTTAAGCCCCAGCCTGCCGTCAGGTCCGCAATATTGAAACTCACACCCAGGGAACCGCCGTACCATGTAAATAATATTGGTTTTTTCGAAAAGTTCCTGAAGGCCGTATTCGGACAGCGCAGGAAGATGTTGAGAAATTCCTTACGCTCGGCAACACCGATGCTGGGTATCGCACCCGAAAACCTACAAGAGGTAGATCAAAGGATACTGGAAATGCGCCCCGAATCCCTTACCCCAAAAGAACTGGCCGGACTGGCAAACCGGATTCAGGCAGGCACATGACTTCGATAACTTACAGGGATAAGACCATACAACTGGCGTCCCATGTCTATGAACCGGCAGAGGATAGTTTCCTGCTTGTTGATGCACTACTTGAAAATATTCGAAATGGTGACCGTGTACTTGAAGTTGGGTGCGGTTCAGGGATAGTATCTGTCTTTGCCAGCGACATTGCTTCAATAGTGGTTGCCACTGACCGTAATCCCTATGCTGTGAGATGTGCAGCAGGTAACGGGGTAACTGTGGTCCTGACCGACCTGTACGCAGGGTTGAAAGGCACCTTTGACCTGATAGTATTCAACCCCCCCTACCTGCCCACATCAAAAAACGAGCGCCTGGGCGGGTGGGATGACCTTATGCTTGACGGTGGGCCGGACGGGAGGAGGACCATTGCACGTTTTCTTAAAGGAATATGGGAACTTTTATCCCCGGGCGGACGGGTGCTCATGCTGGTTTCATCGCTCACAGGTGTCAGTGAGGTTAGCAGATCGATGCAGGATGCCGGCCTGGCTGTGGAACCTGTGTCAGAGTCCAGGCACTTTTTTGAACAGCTGATTGTACTAAAAGGGAGTAAATAGATAAACTCAGACGTATGATATGATTTTATTATAAAATCTACATGCCTGTCAGTCTAAATATCCAAGGTCTTATGTGTATCAATATCAGTCCTGTGTCCCCACACGTTGCCAATCCTTATTTCAATATTGTTCATTGACATTAATGTTTTGGTTGTATTTGATAATGTGTTGAAATAAGAAACGGGAAGCTGGATCATTTTAATTTTTGGACAGGTACGGACAACATTGAATATCTCTTTTTCTGATGGTCTGAAACAGAAGTGGATATATTCCTCTTCAGGCTTCAGGCTGGCCATATCTTCTTCCGAACCGATTATACGAAATACTACTTCCATAATATGTAAGAGTATAGGATTCAACTATTTATAATTATTGATTATTGATGATAACAAATCAATTTATGTCAGGTAGGCCAATGATGTGGTTAATATTAGCAGTACCAGACTGCTGCACAGGATGAACTATCTATAGATATACCATCTTTGCATTCAATATACCTTTCACAGCCCTTATCTCATTCAATATCTCCTCATTCACCTCTGAATCCACATTGAGTGCCATAATGGCTGTCCCACCTGCTTTTATGCGCCCAACCTGCATGCCTGCAATATTGATATCATGATTGCCCAGCAACATACAACATGGGCCTATTATGTTCGGATGGTCCTCATGAAGGGCGATTATCATATGCCCTAAGGGCAGCACATCAATGCTGAACTCATCGATCTGCACGATCCTGGGATTTGTACCTACCATGGTACCTCCCACGGTCTTTACCTTTCCATTATTGAAAATATTCACCATGATCAGGTTGGAGTAGCTCTCTGTGGTCTTTGACTTGCTCTCTACCACTTTTATCTTACGCTCTTTGGCAATGACAGGAGCATTGACATAGTTCACAGATGATCCCATGGCGAACTCAAGCAGCCCCTTAAGAGCTGCTACGGTTACGGGTCCTGTATCCCAGTCAGCGATCTCACCGCTGTATGATACCTCTATCCTCTCATATTTTTCTTCCATGAGCTGGGCGGCAAGTTTGCCTATCTTCTCTGCCAGCGGCAGGTAGGGCTGCAGCACTTTCATTATCTCCTGTTTCACATATGGCATATTGATGGCGTTTTTTACAGGCAGCCCCTGGTTAAAGTTGATGATCTGCTCGGCCACGTCTACAGCCACATTTACCTGGGCTTCTTTTGTGGATGCTCCCAGATGTGGCGTGACTATAATATTATCCTGTTCCAGCAACGGTGAACCGGTTGGCGGCTCGCTGGTAAAAACATCAATGGCGGCGGCTGCCACTTTACCACTGGCCACGGCCTCAGCCAGAGCTTCCTCATTGATTATCCCGCCGCGGGCGCAGTTTATGATCCTGACCCCGGGTTTGGCTTTTTCGAATTCTTCCCTGTCGATGAGGTTTCTGGTGTCCTTTGTAAGGGGTGTATGCACAGTGATGTAATCCGCATTTAACACAATATCCTCCACAGTGGTAAGCTTGACACCCAGGTCCGCTGCTCGTTCTTCACTGATGAACGGGTCATATGCCATGATATTCATCTCCATTCCCTGTGCGCGCTTGGCCACTTCCGTACCTATCCGTCCAAGTCCTACCACACCCAGGGTCTTGCCCCTTACTTCAACACCCATGAAGAGTTTACGGTCCCATTTCCCTGCTCTCATAGACTGGTTTGCCTGTGGGATGTTCCTGGAGATGGCCATCATCATGGCTATGGTGTGCTCGGCAGCCGATATCATATTGCCTTCCGGGGCGTTGATAACAATAATACCCCTCTGGGTGGCTGCTTCAACATCGATATTATCCACACCCACGCCGGCCCTGCCTATGATCTTAAGGTTTTCAGCAGCCTCGATGACATCTTCGGTCACCTGGGTCTGGCTCCTGACTACCAGGGCATCGTATTCCCCTATACATGCCTTCAATTCTTCCGGGCTCATGCCCGTTCTTACATCAACTTCCGCTCCTTTTTCCAGTATTTCTATACCCTTTTCAGATAATGAATCGCTAACAAGAACTTTCATATCATATCCTCCGATGATTAATGGTATTCTATCTTGAATCTGGAAAGTAATATGAGTATTATAACTTCATTGTTTCGTTATGGGACAATGGTAAGCATGAAACTGCATATTCCGGAATTCGTATCAGGTGGTATATTCGGCATTGATCCGCACATAGTCGTAGGACAGATCGCATCCCCAAGCCGTAGCGCATCCGCTGCCCACTCCAAGGTCTGTGCTGATAATAACCTCTTCCGAATCCATGATCTCCTTAAGCGTATCTTCAGAAGTATTGACAATCCTGCCTTTTTCCACCAGCATTACCGATGAGTGATTGCTGGCAAATGTCAGGCTGATACGGTCCGGTTCCATTTCTGCATCTGAATATCCCACAGCAGCCACCACCCTGCCCCAGTTGGGGTCACGGCCAAATATTGCGGATTTGACCAGGGGTGATGTGATGACGGCCTTTGCAGCCAGTACGGCATCACTTTCGCTTGCTGCCCCCGTGACCCTTGCTTCGATCAGGCGTGTGGCACCTTCACCGTCCCTGGCGATCATCCTGGCAAGTGCTGTGCATACTGCTTTCAGACCCTGCCCGAACTCTTCCGGGTCAGTGTGGCCTATTGTGTGGCTCACTTTGTGGCTCTTTGCGTGACCCACTGCGTGATCCATTTGTCCGGTGGCGGTTATCAATACCATATCATTTGTGCTGGTATCCCCGTCCACCACTACCATATTAAAACTCTTATCCACTGCCCGCTTAAGATGCTTTCCAAGCTCCCCGGCACCCATCGCAGCATCGGTATACAGGAAAGCCAGCATAGTACCCATATTCGGGGCGATCATGCCGCTACCCTTGGCTATCCCGCCTATGCGCGTGCCGTCAGGAAGCTCAACTGCCGCCTCCTTGGCAAAGGTGTCTGTGGTCATAATGGCACTGGCAGCGGCTGTACTGCCCTCTGCCGATTCAGTCAAACCCGCTGTCACGTCCCTCATCTGTGACCTGATAATATCAAGATCAAGCCTGTGACCTATAATACCTGTGGATGCCACTGCCACTGTCCTCTCATCTAGGCCAGGACCTTTGGCAGCCAGTTTAGCCATGTCCCTGGCATCCTCTATTCCTTCTGGCCCGGTAAATGCATTTGCATTGCCGCTGTTAGCTATCACTGAAGATAACCTGCCCCCCTCTAGGTGCTTCCTTGTAAGAATCAGGGGTGCGGCTATGACCCGGTTGCGAGTGAACACACCTGCTGCACTGCCGTCTGCCCTTATAAGCGCCAGGCCGTACTTATCCTGCTTTACACCCCAGGCAGACACACCTTTTACAGCACATATGCCACCGTCTATGAACTTCAACTGCAACAGCAACAGCTCCCATCAAGCCGATAATGCCAGCCCGGCAATAATATTATGGCGCGTCACAATACCAACCAGTTCACTGTCCTTGATCACCGGCACCCTGACAACATTATGTTTAACCATTCTCGATGCCACAGTCTCCAGGCTTTCAGAAACATCTGCGGTGACCACGGGATGGCTCATTACATCGCTGACCTTCTTATTACCCACATCATCCAGTGCATGGCTGGCCTCTTCCCATCCGATAAGTTCCCTAAGCGGCACCTCAATGATCTCGAAGGGGCTGGGCAGCCAGAGCTGGCTATCCCTTTCCGGTACTTCCAGCAATTTGAGGATATCACTTTCTGTGATCATCCCTGTCACTTTCCGATCCTGTACCACTGGTATCCCGCCTACCTTATGCTCCCTGAGTAACCGGGCAGCATGTTTGACCGGGTCGTTTGGACTGCAAAATATTACGTTCTTTGTCATGATCTCATTTACCTGCATAATTATCACTCCTTTTGGCACTCCTTAGGGCACTCCTCATGGAAAGGTTGCAGGATTCCATAGTCCTGCCGTTTCGTCAAGTCCGAACATCAGATTCATGTTCTGCACCGCCTGCCCTGATGCTCCTTTAACCAAGTTGTCAATGGCAGATACCACTACCAACCGCTGTCCTTCTGCATCCGTCTCAAACCCTATATCGCAGAAATTGGAACCCCGCACCGGACCCAGCATGGGAATGCCATCAATAAGCCGGATGAATGGTTTGTCCCTGTAGAACCGGTTGTAGATATCGGCAACCTGCCCTGCATCCATATCTTCTTTCATGAACAGGTGTGCTGTGGTCAGGATACCCCTGACGGACGGGATCACATGCGGCGTGAAACTGACCCTGGTATTATTATCCAGCCGTCCCAGTTCCTGCTGCATCTCGACACCGTGGCGGTGGGTAGTAAGCTTGTACGCCTGCACGTTATCTGCCATGTTCGGGTAGTGGGATACCCCACTTGGTTCGGCACCGGCACCGGATATTCCGCTCTTGGAGTCAAAGACCACCCGCTCGACCAGCCCGGCAGCTGTCAGTGGTGCAGCTGCCAGGGTTGCGCCGGTCGGATAACATCCGGGATTGGCGATCATTGAGGCACCGACAACTTCAGGATGCAGTTCAGGCAGGCCGTAAACGGCCTCCTTTGGTGCTTTGTGTTTAAGGTTGTAGGTCTTTTCGAACACACCAACAGGCAGCCGGTAGTCTGCGCTAAGGTCTATGACCTTTGTGCCAGCGTCCAGTAACGGTGGTACCACATCCATGGCACTGCCGTGGGGGACTGCTGTGAAGACCACATCACACTGGCTCGCCACTTCACCTGCACTTAGGTTTTGGAACTTCAGGTCAGTAAAACCCCTCAGGTGCGGGTGGGTGTCACTCACCGAAAGACCGTCCAGGCGCCGTGAGGTCACGCATACCACTTCTACCCCTGGGTGGCCGATCATAAGGCGCATCAATTCGCCACCAGTGTAGCCCGAACCTCCGATAATCCCTGCTTTTATCATGGTATCACTATATTTACTACTCTTTAGGATATATAATCTATTTATTAGCTATGTTTTTTGCTATCTTTTTTGGTGACTTTTTAATTTATTCTGGATAAATGAATCGTGGCAAAAAAGATTCACCGCAGAGAGATGTTGTTTTTCTCTGCGAGCCTCTGCGCTCTCTGCAGTTTTTTGAATAGTCCAGGTAAATAATAAAAAATCTCTGCTTTTTTGCAAGGTAAATTGCGTTTTTAGACTCCACTTACGCCCTGCGTCCGACCCCAACGTCCAACCCCAGATATCATCCATTTGCGCCAGGATAATCGATACTCACCCAATGTTGAAGATAATCCAAAAAAAATATAAAACTAAGCCAAGGTCCGGATTCGAACCGGAATAAAACCGCTTACTGCCAGCACATGATAATGTGCATATCTGCAGGCGATTGCGTAGCCGCTCCGCCACCTTGGCGCTTAGTTGGCTTAAATATCCATAATAGTAAATAAGATTGAAAAATCAACCATTATTTACCACACTCCAAACATATTTTTAAGATGTGTTGACCACTTTGCGACTCAAAAAGTACATAATTGTATTTATAGATAACTATTATGTCAGTACAAATTTTTGGTCTGGGCTTGGCCTTGAGTTTCATGACGTGCCTGATCTGGACAGCACTGTAAGAAATCAAAGACTTTAAATCACACCCCATCTTTTCATATTATGCGCCCTTTTCTTCATGATCCCCTCATAAGTTTTTAGGGCGCTTGATGTGCCCGGAACTCATGCTATTCAAGCCTATTGGCTTCTGGGCGCATCTTATCCCCTCGCACACCCTTGCCCTATCAATCAAAATATGTGCATTTAAATTGAACAACAGTTTACACAACATTATGCCTTATATCAATCTTACCACAGATTGCCATATAGCTATTGTAAGTATTGTTCATTGCTGGGAAGTTGTTAAAAAGGACATTGCCGGACAAGATGTAAAATCAGGAGACTTTTTATTATTTAGCATGAAAGTACCCTTGGGTTCTTTCATCTTTTTGTGCATGTTATTCGAAGAATTTCATGTATGTTTACTATATTAATTTAAGTGTTTCGCAAACTATATAAGTATATATATATAGCATTTCCAGAATAAATTAAAAAGTTTCTACGACGATATAAACTGCGTGCTCGGAAAATAGCTGGCAAGCCTAAAACGTCTGGAGTTAAAATAAACAATTGTTCATTTTGCATGAATAATGTAGTCTTAAAACCGGAAAGTCATTGAATTGTAAACTGTTGCACGATAAGGGTTATGAAAAGCTTGAGCTGGATGTGGTTAAAGTCGCAAGTCCGGTTCTTAGAAGAGGGAGAGCGAGAGCGAGTAATCGCTCTTTCTTATTCGGCTGTCTTGAAAATTACTGGAAAATATAACCGTGTCAGATCATATATGTTGCAATATTGTATGGTTGACTCGACACTAGTAGATGCCACACCCAAGTGTTGGATCTTTATTGTTGCCAGGTCGCACAACAGTAGTTAAGCACACACGATACAATTATCTTCTATGGATATAAGCTGTCGTGACTGCCCAATCCTCACATTTATTTATACTCAAATCCTTCAGGTACCACATGACAGACATCGTGATCATCGACTACGGCTTAGGCAACCTTCGCAGTGTCACCCGCGGTCTTGAACATGCCGGGGCAGCCGTTACCATATCTTCAGACCCGGCCGCCATGCACAGGGCAGACGGCGTGGTGCTGCCCGGAGTGGGTGCATTCCAGGACGCCATGCACAACCTGGCCCCGTTTAAGGACAACCTGATAGAGGTAGCAGGAGCAGGAAAACCCCTGCTTGGGATATGCCTCGGGATGCAGATGCTGCTCACCCGGTCCGAAGAGGGAGGCCAGACCGACGGACTGAACCTCGTTCCCGGTAAAGTCGTACGCTTTCCAAAATCGGTGGGCAAGATACCCCACATGGGCTGGAACTCCCTTGATATTAAAAGTGACCACCAGTTGTTCAGGGACATACCAACCAATACTTATGCATATTTTGTCCACTCCTACTATGCAGACTGTGCCCCGGAATACGTACTGGCATCATCCGAATACGGCATAGAATTTGCCGCTGCTGTCGTCAATAAGGAAGGCAACGTGATGGGGACCCAGTTCCACCCTGAAAAGAGCGGGGACTTGGGGTTGAAGATGCTCAAAAATTTTGTAGGGATGTGTTAAGTTTTGGACCCGGATATTGACCGCTGGTTCCCTTATCCTGGATACAGGTCCCACCAGCGTGAAATGCTGGAGGCAGCGGCAGAAATAGTACGCACCGGCGGGCACAGCGTATTTATGGTGGATGCACCCACCGGCAGTGGGAAGACCAGTATTTTGTCGGCTCTGCTTGCTGCCAGGAATGATCAACAAATTGTGGTTGTACTGCGCACTGTAAGCCAGGTTTCCATCTATCTTGACGAGATTAAGAAGATAAGGCAGAACACCAACAAGCGTCCAAGGGTTGCATACCTGGTCGGCAAGGCAAAGACCTGCCAGTTGAGGGATGAGATGGACAGCGTCTACATGGGATGTGATCTGCTAAAGATCATGACCAGGCAACTGCTGGAATCAAAGATGCGGGAATATATGTATCTGGCTGGAAGGTCACAGGATACGGTCTATGACCCTTCAAAGGATGAATCGCTGCTTGAATTGATAATGGATGAGAGGGAGGGAGAGCGTTCCTGCTGTCCATATTATTTGCTGTCCAAAGAAGCTTATCTCCTTGATGGGGAAATTAAGTTTCGCAGTTCCAGGAAAGCCCAGGAAGTTGGCCGGGCCATCGGGGACAATATTATTTACCTGGACGAACTGGACGAACATTGTGGTGATATGTGTCCCTATGAGGCTATGGCATTATCAGCAGAAGATGCTGATGTGGTTATCCTGAACTACAACCATGTGTTTGATGATACCTACAGGGATGCCATGTACAACTGGCTGGGACTGGATCCTGAAAAGACCATCCTGCTTATAGATGAGGCCCATAACCTGGGGGATACTGTGCGGGCTGTGAACAGCGATGTCCTGTCCCAGTTTTCTGTTAAAAAAGCCATAAAAGAAGTGGAATCTTCCAGGATGAAGGCAAGGAAGGCTGGCCTGAACAAGAGCCTGGCTGTGGCAGAGCAGATACTGCCCAGGATAATGAAGTTCATGGAAAAGATGAACGAGAAAGGCACATCATCAGAGGAGTGGTTCGACCCGCACATGTTCTCGGATTTTGTGTTTGGTGAAAGCCTGGTGCGGGAGGATGATAGGATGGTGGCTGAACTAATGAACCTGGGTGATGTGATAGCCAGGCAGAAGGAAAGCGGATCAGAATCTTCAGAGATGCACCTTCAAAAGGTAGGTGACTTCCTGTTCATGCTGAACTTTGCAAAGAACGATGAGGCTTACGTACCACTGAAATATACTGATAAACGCCAGGTGGGGGGTAATACCTACACGTCCACCACACTGGAGATACGCAACCTTGACCCCAGCCTGCAAATAGAGAGCGTGGTAGGCCAGCACCATGCCACTATAATGATATCTGGTACATTCTCGCCGCCTGAAGCATATGAGCTGTACTATTTTGCTAAAAACGGCAGAGCAACCATAATAACACTCCCAAACCAGTTCCCTCCTGAGAACAGGTTGGTACTGACAGCAAGCAGGGCCACCACACAGAGTTCACTAAGGGATGACCGGGATAATGTGACTGAGATACAGCAGCATCTGGAAGCGTTTATTGCAGGTGTACCCGGAAATGTTGTGGTCTACTTTACTTCATATAATCTGCTGAACCAGTACATGGATATTTGCACCACGGTTGCAAAGGCAGCAGGCAAACAGATCTACCTTGAACCCAGGGACTCGAAAGAGGTGTCATCAGTGCTGGCCAGGTTCTTCCAGGCCGGGCTTAAGAGTGCCACAAAACCAGGGGTACTGCTTGCAGTGGCAGGCGGCAAGATGAGTGAGGGTATTGACTACCGGGGCGAGGCTTTAAAAGGTGCTATGGTGGTCGGACTGCCGTTGACTGCATATACTGAGATACAGAAGACTGTGAATGAATATTACAAGAGCAAGTACGGGAATAAACAGGGGATGTTCATAGCTTATACCCTGCCTGCAATGAACAGGGCACTGCAGGCACTAGGACGGGTACATCGTGCAGCAGATGAAGATGGAGTGCTGGTGCTATGTGATTTTAGGTTTGCGAGCAAGGGAGGGATGGGGGTGCGGGAGTATCTGCCTGATTGGATGGACAGGGAAATGAAAGTATGTTCTGGCAGGGAAAGTGCGCAACTGATCGCTGATTGGGTGAAGCATCATAAGCGTGCTGAGGTTCCACTGGAAACAAAGGGGTTATTGAATGTTGAAACTGACAACAATGAGGTACAAGAACCCATTTTACAAACTGGTAAAATTAAAAAGACCAGGCTTTTAAATATCCTTGCTAAGATTGCCAGGTCAAAGGAGAGATTCTATCTCGGCACTATTAATAATCAACTCAAAAAGGAGGATAGGCTGGATTCTACGCAGTTGAAGGAGATGTTCACGGATGAGGATTTTTCTCGTCTGGGACTAAAAGCCTGTTATGTGCATTCCATAGGTGAGGTGGAAGTAAAGCGTATCCGAAAGAACGATAAGTAGATAATGGATACAATAGATATTAGCGTAAATCGCCCAGTAACTTTTTGCCGTCGTGGCTTAGCTTGGCAGAGCGACTGATTCGTAATCAGTAGGTCGTGGGTTCAATTCCCACCGGCGGCTTGTTCGCTTATTTTTCCTGCATTATCAACCTTATGCTACTGATTTCAACTTAATATCTTCCAAATAAACCATTTCAATTTTTTAGGACCAGTCAGGACTTTTCATTAAAACATGGAATACAGTAACCCTTTCCATCCTTTTCCTTGATCCTTGTCTCCATCACCGGCTCCCCGCACCTGGAACATGGCACTGATTCATGTATCCGGGCATGCGATGGCAGTTCAATTGTAACGTCCCGTATGTCGAACAACTCATTTTCATCTATACTCAATATCTGCGCAATCCGCTCATCACGGTCCTCTTTTTCGAACATAGTGCCCTTCAGGCTTACCCGTACACCATGACCAAGGGGGCGGAGTGCGAGGGTATATACATGCTTGCCGTAATCCCTGAAAAAGAAGTTGCCCTTACCAAAGGTGCAGCCGGTCATGTACTGTATGGCATCCACTGCGCAGGAATTGTTCTCCACAATTGCTATTAATTCTTCATCCTCTGAGCGCATGGTATGAATTCGCTCCATACCTGCCTTTGCAGCGCGGTAGCCAAGTACCAGGCCCGGACAGAAGTGGCCGTGGAAATCGATGATGGGTTTGAGGTCAGGGGGAATAGAATGTGTCATTGATACAGGGTTTGTTTCGATATGGCTAATAGGTTTCGTGGAGGATGGACTATTATATTGCTTGAGTGATGTGGTTTAAGGAATCAAGAAAATGCTCACTTCGTTCGCATTTTCTAAGCCTACAGGAAAGCATATACTTTCATACACATTTTCCTGCACATAAAAAAACAGACTCATAATCCTAAGTATCGTAATTCTAATAATTGGTAATACATTTATGATACCTAAAATCAGGGTTTTAAAATGAAAGCAAAAACAGCCACAATGGAATGAATAAAATCCTGACATATCCAAAAGGCACCATTATTGCTAATATATTAGTAATACATGACTTTCGGCTCAGAAACGGGTTAAATTAGAGAACTTTTAAATATAGTAACTTCCTTTATTAATTCATGACTGAAATAAATCATGAGATTTTTTAATTTGTTCTGGAAATGCTAGGGCCGCATATATAGTTTGCGAAATACATAAGTAGTAATAAGTAGTAATCAGAAAATAATAAAAAGTCTCAGATTTGAATTGGCGCAGGTATAATTTCAAACTTCTCTAATTTAAAGCGTTACTATATACCCATATAGCCGAAACTCATGTAATAATGCAAACAATCTTGGCGATTATGATAGGAATAAATCCTATCTAAAAATAGAACATCGTTCATCAGGCTTCCTTAACAAAACTTACCCCAGCACCCCGATCTGCGTACCCCTGACCGACCTGCGGTAGCGTTTACTGATCTCAACAGTCTCATCCAGATTATCTTTGGTTACCCAAACCACGTGAGGAAAATCCGAACCCGTAAATGCATGCCTGAATGCATTGTAGATAGCAATATCAACCTTCCCCTGCTGGTAAAGTTCCTTAATAGAAGGCCAGCCCCAATCAGAAACCAGTGCTTCAACCGCCCCGAGCCCGTCCCGTTCGAACACCTCCACTAGCAGTGCCGTAACCATGCAGTTTCCTGACATCACAGCAACATTACAGTTGGATACTGCATACTCATTGCCGTTGAATGATAAAGCCAGTCCTCCGGTATCCCTGGTAAGATCCAGCATTTTCCAGTCAGTGATGCTGTCGCCTATGGTGGCTGATTGCTTCATATCCAGCCCTTCCTTATCAAGAGCACGTATCACTGCTTTATATTTACGGGTGCCACCTATCGGTTTTATCTCTTCCAGCACACTACAAAAACCAGTGGAAAGGAGTATATCCCAGAAAAAGCTATCCATCTGCCTGATAGACCGTATAATGTACATACTGGTGGTAACTGGTACTGATGATATTTACCGTATAGCTGCGTCTTAGCAGCTCTATTGCCTTGATGGAACCGGCAATGAAATTTGCATTATCCTTTGCCTTTTTCACAAGGAAATCATTATCCAGGCCGAAGGCTATCAAAAACGGTGCAATCAATGCAAGTGTGTTTCCGGGCTCATAGTCCTTCTTATTAACAACGTATGCCAGGTAATCGTCATAAGCACTGATATTCGTAAAAAGTTGATCTCCTCCTTCAATCCCCTGGTGCATAATGTCAAAAGCATGGTCTGCCGTGACCCACGGTCCTTCCCAGTCTGAGTTGATCATTGAAACCCCTTGTTCAATTTATGTCAATAGTATGTATTTCTAATCCATGTATTTTTACACCCACTATTTTATACACCCACTTCAAATTTATTACTATTATATCAGAACAATTCAAATATCCCGATACCTGCCAGAGTGAGTGCAGTCACCACAATCCCGGCTATCAGTACGCCCGTGAATATCGCAAGCAGGGCATGCCTGAATTCAATACCGAACACGAATGCAGCAGCGCATCCCGTCCAGGCTCCGGTGACAGGCAGCGGCACTGCCACAAACAACGTCAGTGCCAGTGTACCATATTTCTCGAACCTTGCATTGTGCTTGTGGTGAGTGCGGGTGAACAACCAGTTGAAAAATATATCCCAAATTTTCCAGCGTCGCAGGAAATCCGATACAGGCCCAAGGAATAATAAAAGCGGGATAACAGGTATCATATTACCGATCACGGCCAGGAAGTACGCTTCAGGGACAGCCATACCGTAACCGCCAACCTCGGCCGGGGCAAGTGCAAGTGGTATGGCGCCCCTGAGTTCTGCCACCGGAAGCATGGAAATAATAATAGTGGCTGCCCAGTCCGGAATCCAGGAAATAAGAGCAGCAATAGTGGCGCTAACTGTCATTTCCTTTCCCGGCCAGGACAAAATAAGCAAGCAGTGCCTCTAACTGTATCCGTTCATTGGCACCTTCTGTCAGCCTGAAATCTATCTCGCCGATACGATCCATCAATTTCACTTTCAGGATATCAGGGATGCTCTTGTCGAACATGGTCCTGTGTATCTGGACAATAATATCCTCACCAGATAAGCCCTGGTTGATAAGTAAAGTGTCCAGCTTGGCCCTTGCGCCGATAAAGTCCCCGCTCAGTGCCAGATCTATGAGGCTGCCGATCTCCTCTGGTCTGGCAGTGGCAGTGATCTGGTAGATTGCTTCCATATCAATCTTCTTATCCAGCAATCCGGCTGCCTGTAGTGCGTTAATAGCCTTTCTCATATCACCCATGGATACGTATTTTATAGCTTCCATGCCCTCGTCGTTGACCTCAAGCCCCTCTATCCCTGCAATATGGGCTATACGCTGCTGTATGGCTTCAAGTGAAATTGGCCCGAACCTGTATACTGCACACCTGGACTGGATTGGGTCTATGATCTTTGATGAGTAATTGCACGAGAGAATGAACCGGCAGTTGCTGGTGTATTTCTCCATGGTGCGCCTTAGTGCGCTCTGGGCGTCAGAGGTAAGTGCATCGGCCTCATCAAGGAAAATGATCTTGAAATCTGCTTCGCCCAGTGGGGATGTGCGGGCAAAGTTCTTGATCTTGTTACGTACTACATCGATACCGCGCTCATCACTGGCGTTTAGTTCGGTAAAGTTATTTGTCCACGTGTCGCCGAACAGCTCCTTGGCAACAGCGATGGCTGAAGCCGTTTTGCCAACGCCGGGTGGGCCGGAGAACAGCAGGTGTGGCAGATTGCGGGATTTCACGTATGACTGGAGGCGTTTTACTATTTCTTCCTGTCCAACCACATCTTCCAGGGTGTGTGGACGATATTTTTCAATCCAGATCTCTTCTTTAATTTACAGAACCTCCTTGTGGGATGGATGTATATATGATTTGATGGGTATAAGGTTTGTTAAAACATTTCAGATAATAACATAATAACATATGTTCTTTATCAAGAAATTTGATGGACGTGTTGATCATGAGAATCTGGGACATCCCACCTGACAGATTTTGCCGGAACCACTTGCTTGGTGAGCACAGGGAACTCCATGCTGTGTGGTCTATCATCACCAATGGCAAGAAAGCATATGCCAACCATCCTGAGATCACAAGATGGAGGGGGAGGCTAAAAGCCCTGTATCTGAGGCATGAGGAACTTGTCAGGGAGATGAAGGCAAGAGGTTACAATCATCATACTCCACTTGATCCGGTACTTGCAACCGGCGAGGGTGTACAGAGCATTTTTGTAGTTACTTGTGAAGAGCAGATAAGGATTCTCAGGAAAAAGGAGTGCGGATGCAAAGTTTAGCAGGTCTTCCCTCAAATAGTATATTTTTCAATATCCTCAAGCGTATTTACGTTTAAAAATGTCTTAAGTTCCAAATCCAGCTCCCTGATCTCATCCATTTCTATAAGCACCATATCTTCCAGATCAAAGATCGGCGCCAGAATGAACCTTTCACCCTGTTCGATAGACTTTTCGGTCTTGTCCAGCATAGGTCCGGTATGATATACCGCATGCAGGGGTTCAAATATTCCATCACCTCTTACAGGCAATGCCCCATCATGTCCCTGAGCGCGTTTGAACAAGAATTCCACCACCCCGATGTTGAGGAGAGGCATATCACAGGCGACAACAAAAACGTATTCACCGCCAGTGGCCTTCAGTCCTTCAAGGATGCCGGCAAGGGGCCCCACATCAACATATTTATCCACTACGATTATTAGACCTCTGGCATATTCTTCAAGGAGTTGTTTTTGCCTGTCATCCCTTACTGACACAATAATCTCATCCACCACTCCTTCAAGGACTTCGATGGTATGTTCTATGATCGGTTTACCATTTATGGGTATCAGGGCTTTTTCCTTATATCCGAGCCGCTTACCCCGGCCGCCAGCTAGTATTATTGCAGAAGTATTGATCATATTGCTT